>Ga0247812_10000272_pt1 | contig 44398 bp, 62 predicted proteins | sample UWRJL149409B1_FD_178011 | JGI IMG/M metagenome (GOLD analysis project Ga0247812, IMG submission 178011) | Plant litter microbial communities from Arlington Agricultural Research Station in Wisconsin, United States - UWRJ-L149-409B-1 | ecosystem: Environmental > Terrestrial > Plant litter >...
GACGCGGCCGCTTCCCCGAGGGCGTCCGAGGCGCTAGGTCGTCCGGGCGTGACCCCGTAGCTCAGCCGGATAGAGCAAGGCTTTCCTAAAGCAGAGGTCGGGGGTTCGAGTCCCTCCGGGGTCGCCACCCCGCTGTTTTTCGTGAACGAAAACAGCGGTCTAAGTACGGTTTGTCAAACCGGTTTGACAGAGGCCGTTCTTGTTTCGGCCTCTTCCAGCAGGTCCATCGCCGAATCCATCAGCCGGACTTGGTCCGCGTCGCGGGTGTAGTTCTCGATTTCGGACAGAGTCTTGTGACCCGTGATGGCGCCTATCTGTTTGGCGGAGCAGCCTGCCTCTGCGAGCCGTCGGCTGGCGGCCTTGCGCAGGCCGTGAGGCGTGCGGCGGGACAGGCCGGCCTCGACGGCGCTCTCTACGAACCACTGGGTGAAGCCAGCCGGGGTGAAGGGCGCGCTGTATTGGGTCAGGAGGAAAGTCAGGCCGTCCAGGTGTTGGTTGAGCTCGATCTGCAGCTTCGGATGGATGCGGATCTTCAGCCGGGCCTCGGTCTTGACCTGGACCACTGAGATCCGGCCGCCCGAGACGTGCTGCCGACCCATGCCGACGACGTCGGAGCGGCGCTGGCCGGTGTAGAGCAGCAGGGCGAGGGCCAGACGCTCCCGGGTGCCGGATGCCCATCGGGTCTCGAACGCCTCGATGTTATCCTCGGACCAAGGGATGTGGCCGCCCTTCTTGATCGGATCCAGTTCGGTCTCGCGGACCGGATTGTCGGGGCGCCAGCCGAGACGGACGCCGAGCTGGAAGACCTTGCGCAGGCGCTTGCGCAAGTTCGCCGCCGCATGGGGCGTCGCGGCCATGGCGTGGAAGATGGCGTTGAGGTGGTGGCTCTGGATGCTCGCCACGCCCTTGTCGCCATGCTTCTCGCGGAAGCGATCGAGGACGCGGCGATAGGGCGTCTGTGACGTCGGGCGCAGGCTGCGGAATGATGCCGAGGTGTAGTATTCAATGATCAGGGCGTTGATCGAGCGCGGCTGGACCGGGCGCTTGGCCGGATCGGCCGCCGGCCGGGCGCGCGCCTCGGCGTTGGCATAGGCGGCCATGAACTCGGCCGAGCCGACTTCGCCGGGCAGGGCGATGCGGCCGAAGCCTGGGCGGCGATAGTAGTGGCGCTGGCGGCCATGGCGATCCGTGAACGCCTGGACGTATTTCAGATCGAGCTTGGCCATGGCCTTTCCGCGCGTCATCGGGCGGTCAGGACCTCGTCCCATTCGTTGTGTCCGCCGATAGGCTGCACCTTAAGCACGACGGGATCGCCGAGCAAAAGCCGGAAGCCCCCTTGGGGTGGGAAGTCGATGCCGGCGACGGATTGGCCAGCCGCGACCGCCGCCTTCACGGCGCGCTTGATGTCGGTAGCGGTGAACGCGGCGGCCATCGTTAGGGGGTCTCGAAAGGCGTGGTGCCCTGGACGCAGATCGGGGGATGGGTCGCGCCCCAGCTGCGTAGCCAGACCCGGCCGGTCCGCGCGACCTCGGCCCACTCCTCGTTCGTCAGCTGCCAGCAGGAGATGACGTGGGGGTTGTTGTCGAGGTCGCGGTGCCGGTGGATTGGAAGATCCAGAACCGTGCCGGCGGCCTTGTCTTCGGGCGTGCCGACGAGGACCGCGTTGGCTTCGGGGAAAGCGACGGGATCGGCCATCACGCCCTCAGAGGTGACAGTACGCACAGCGTGCCGCTGCCGGCGCTGTCGCTGGGATGCGGCTCGAGGCGGGTCGGCGAGGCGTTGTCGGTGAAGCGGAAGACGACGCGGCTACCGTCCGACTGGTCGAGCGCGTCCAGAACGTGCCGTGCGGTGAACGACGCCTCGAAGAAACCGCCGTCGTCCTCGATCTCGATCTGCTCGGTGGCTTCGCCCGACTCCGTGTTGCGAACTGCAAGTGTCAGAAGGCCTTCGTCGATCGTAAGCTTCACGCGTCTAGCCTTCTCCGAGCCGATGATGGAGGCTCGCTTCACGGCGGCGGCCAGCAGCTCGCGGTCGAAGGTGATCTCGCGGTCCCACTTCTGCGGAATGACGCGCAGGTAGTCGGGATAGCTGCCCTCGACGACCTTGGAGATCATCCGGACCTCGCCTGCCTCGACAGCGATCGCGGCCTTGGACGTCGAGACGGTGACCGGGCCAGTATGGTCGCCGATCAGCCGGCGCAGTTCGATGACCGATTTGCGGGGGATGATCACCGACGTCATGGGTTCACCGGTCGGGGCCGGGCATTCGTCCACCGCGAGCCTCAGGCCGTCGGTGGCGACGGCGCGCAGCACGGGTTCGCCAGCGACCGAGACCTTCTCCAGGAAGACGCCGTTCAGGTAATAGCGCGTCTCGTCCGATGACTGGGCGAAGTGGACGCGGTCCAGCACCTGGCCAAGCTCTGCCGAGGTGATCGTGATGGATGTCGCGCCCTCCATGGCCGGGAACTCCGGAAAGTCCTCGCCGGGCAGCGCCGGCATCTTGTAGCGGGACCGGCCGAACCGGACCTGAAGCCTGGGGTCGGCATCGACATCCAGTTCCAGCGCGATCTCGGCACCCTTGGGTGCGTTGCGGGCGATCTCGCCGAGGTCCGCCGCGTTGACCGTCACCTGTCCCTCGACCTGCACGTCAGCCTGGATGCGAGCGCGCACCTCGATTGCAAGGTCCGTCGCCACAAGCCAGACACCGACCGGGGTGGCGTCGATCAGCAGGTTGTTGAGGATGATGATTTCGCCCCCTCGGGCCGCCGCGCTGGCCACCCGAGCGGTCGCTTTCTGCAGTACCGACTGCTCGACGAGGATCCTCATTTTTCGCACGCGGCGATCGCGTCGTCGGCCCAACGCTTCGCCCACGCCAAAAGCGCGGCGTCGTCCTGGGTGTCTACGGCGCGGTTCAGTTCGAACCGCGCCTGAACCACATTGGCTTCGACCTTCAGGTCCGTAAGCGAGGGTTGGGGGGGGCGCTGGGTGACGAGAGGCATCACGCGGCTCCCTCTTTTGCGATCACAGCCTTGGCGGCTTCGATCTCGGCATCGAACCGGGCCTGGTCAATGACGATGATCGCTTTTGCCGGCCAGTAGGTCGTGACCGTCTCGCCCTTCTTCCACTCGGCGTAGAAGTCGAGAAGCTTCTGAGGATGGGTGCACTCAGCGTCCTCGTGGTGCTCGTCCATGAGGTAGGTCTCGATCGCGCCCTCGAGGTCGAAGTCAAAGCCCTTCTCTTCGGTCGTGTAGCAATAGGCAGGCGGCTCGCCGCCGATGTCCACGAGATGCTCGACCAGCTCCTCGACTGACGTGGCGTAGGCTTCTTCGCCGTCACAAACCCAGCCCGTCCAGGCGGCGGCGTCCACGATCTCGGCATCGACCAGAGCCATTGCGTCGCGAAGGCTTTCCCGGGCGGCCTTGGCCTCCGGCGTTTGACTGGCCGCAGTCTTCTCGAGCAGCTCTGCATAGGCGAGCGACGCGACGAGGCGATCGGCTGCCGGGGCGTAGTACGCATTGGCCTGCTCATCCTCTTTCGCGACCTTAATGCGAATAGGGATGGGGGCGGACCTGTCGACGTGCTGCTCGAATAAGAGGCGTTGAGGATCCAGCGACAAGCTAATGACGTTCTCGCCCGCAGCGGCGAAGTCCGCGAGGAATGCCTGGGCCTCGTCGTAAACCTGCATCATGGCGCACGACGCGCCGAGATAGCGGCTGGCGGACTCAGGCTTGCTGACGGCGGGAATCGCCCGGACCAAATCCTTGAGGTGGTCGGTTGCGGTCTTCATCACGCGGCCTCCGCTTCGAAGACGAGGCGGTTGCGGCGCAGAGCGGCCATCAGGGCGTCCATGCCCCGGCCGTCGAGCCAGGCGTAGCCCAGCATGCGGTCGCGGTCGTTGCCGGCGTCGGTCGTCCAGATCTGGACGCCCCGGCATCGCGCGGGCGAGCCCTGAAACTCCAGATCCTCGATCTCGACCAGATCCAGACCATCCAGTCCGCGCTCGCGCTGGACGCACCGAGCCAGTCCGTCGATGTCGGGGAAGGCCCTGGGCTTGGCGTGGGGGCTGTCGCTGGGGATCAGCGCGAAACGGATGTCGGCGGCCATGGGCTTTCTCCAGCAGCGGCGGGTGGGGGTGGGATCTGCGGGGATGCGGAAGCCGGCGGCGGCCAGCAGCGCGACGGCTTCGACGTGGGGGCGGGGCATCAGGCGGGGACTCCGCGCTTAGGTGCGTGTTCCAAGGCGGCTTCAATCTCCGCCAAGTCCTTACGGATCAGCGACAGGTCGTGCCGGGCAGCGTCGGCCCAGACGCCGTAGGACTCGTCCTGCGCGAGAGAGAGGTTCATGGCCAAGCCGACCGCATGGTCTGACAGCTGGCGAGCCGTGATAGAGGCGTCGCCTAGATCGACCGACTTGCGGCGAGCGGCTGGTGTAGTGCGGCGGGGCATCAGTCGTCCTCCCCTTCGAAGCCGTCCTCGGCGGCGTCGGGGTCGTCGCCGTTGATGTCCTGTTCGGGCTCCGGTTCGTCTTCCGGCTCGAGCGGCGTCGGGGTCACGACCCCGCCGGCCGCATTGGCGGCGACGACGATCATCTGATTGATCGTCAGTTCGTGTTCGCTGGGGACACCGTAGTGACCGCGCTCCTTGACCGTCTTGCCGTTGGCGGCGGCGATGACGCCCGACGGCAGGGCCTGCCACGGCAGGGGGCGGTCGAGGTCGCTGGCGATGCTGACCACCTCTTGCGGGCGGCCTGCCTCCGGGCGCTCCTGAGCCACGACCAGCAGGCGCATGTGCCGCTGGCGCGCCTCGGCCCAGACGGCGTTTCGGGCTTCGATGGCGGCGTCGCGCGCCTGGGCTTCCTGCTCGCGTTTTTCGGCCGCGACGCGTGCGGCTCCCACCAGGGCGGCACCTTCTTCGGTCAGCTCGCCGGGATCCGCGAGCCAGGGGGTGCCGAGGACGAAGCCGTCCGCCGGCCACTCAGGGGCCTGGTCACCGAAGACCTTCGCCTGTGCTTCGCGAAGCATGGCGAGGCGCGCCTCGCTCCCCTCGTGCAGCCCGGCCGGGAGCTTCGGCTCGCACCAGTCGACGCCCTGCGGAATGTTGTAGGCCCGCTTGACGGTGAAGCGGCCGAGGTCGGAGCCGTAGTCCTTGATGCCCGAGAACTGCAGCGCACCGAGCTCCTGAAGGCGTTGACCTTCGGGTGTGTCCCGCGCTCCGGGCGCACAAACGACCTCGTTCCAGAGGTTGCGGTACTGGGTGGTCTCGTAGGCGGCGAAGAAGACCTCGACCAAGGCCAGCCATTCCGCCGGCGACAGAGGCGCAGGCGCGGGCTGGTCGTCCTTCTTGGCCAGCTTCTGCCGCGCATCCCGCACCGACAGGTGGCGTGGATCCACGCGCGACAAGGTCATGCGCTGCTGGTCGTCAGGGTCCAACTTGAGGAAGCGGCGGTGTTGCTGGACGTGTTCGGGCGTGTAGCCGAGGCGTTCGGCGATCAGCTTGTTATCGAAACCCAGCTCGGACAGCTGTTCGAAGCCGGTGGCCTTTTCGATCGGGTTCAGCTTCCTGCGCAGCAGGTTCTCGGCGATGGCGGCGAAGCGGGTCTCGCGCGCGTCGCGGTCCAGCAGGCGGGCGAGGATGAGCTGTTCCGGTTCCCAGTCACCGTCGTTGATCGCCTCGGCAATGGCGCGCCAGCGGCGTTCGCCGGCGACCAAGCGATAGCGGTGCAGGGTCTCTTCGCCGGCTGGGGTCGTGACGGTGACGAAAGCGTCTTGGAGGTCGTCTTCGGCCATGGGACGGACGACGAGGTTCTGCAGCAGTCCGTTTTGGACGATGTCGGCGCGCAGGGCGTCCAGTTCGTCGCGAGCCTCGTCGCTGGTCCAGTCCTGGCGGGCGTTGTCGGGGTCCGGCAAAATCTGGTCGTGGCGCAGGGACAGCATGCCGTCGGGCAGGGACGAACCGGGTTCGCCATCGGTCCCGTCCTGCCCCTCGGCCCGGGCGATGGCGGCGAGCTGCGCCTGACCGGCGTCTGTCAATTTGCGGGCCTGATCGAGTTTGCCGGGCTCGAGGATCAATCCGGCATCCATCAAGGCAGCGAGGCTGCGGTTGAGGTTGGACGGGTCCTTGCCTGCGGCGGCCGCGAGGGCCGACTTCTGGGCGAGCGGGTCCGCCTGTATGGCGCGGAGCAGGGGGGCATTCTGGACGGCGAGAAGTTTCAGGGCGCTCATGGTTCAGCGTCTCCGCAGGGGGATGTGGGTCACGGCGAGGACGCCGATGATCAGGATGAAAAGCTGGATGCCGTTCACGCTCAGCCCGCCCACTGGATCAGGGCGGCAAGGGGAAGGGCGGTGAAGGCGAGGCCGACGACGGCGTTGATCAGGCGGCGCGGCGCAGCCCGGCGGCGGGCGTCGCGGAGGGCGATGACCCGGGCGCGGGCGGCGTCGAGGCTGGCCATCGCCTCGTCCAGGCATTGGATGGCGTAACGGTCGTCGTAGCCGGCGAAGCTGCGGGCGACGCCGATGCACTGAGACGCCGCATGGGCGGCGCGAGAGGCGAGGGCGTGGTCGTCAGCTTCGGCGCAGGTGATGGCAGGCATGGACGCTCTCCTGAAAGGGCGTCCGCACCGGAACCTGTCGAGGGGTGGCGACAGGATTGGGCATCGTCAGGGAGGGAGGGGGTTGGCCCTGCCGTTCCGATGCGGACGACGACAGACCTATGGGGGATATTTCCCCCTGTCAATATGGATAGGGGAAACTTCCCCTCTCTCAAGTCGCGCTCGGTCGGGCTAGGCTCGCGGAAAGGAGCGAAGCATGAACCGTTTCAAGATGTCAGGTTGGACGCTGGTCGCTGTCGGCGTGGGGGTTTGCATCAGCGCCTTGGCGATGAATGTGACGATGCCTGCCGAGCCGGACATCGCGAACACCGATCTGATGATGCAACGCGAGCTTTACCTGCTGGTGGGCGCGGCACTATTTCTCGCGGGTGTTATCACTGTGGCGACAAACAGGATCTGCACCGCCCTCGACGCCATTCGGCAGTCGGTAGATCGCCCCGACGTTTAGAACCGGGTGATCTTCGCCAAGAGGACGCCGGTGATTTCGACTGTAACGTCGCCGCCGCTGTCATCATCGAGGCGAATGGGGTCTTTCCAGCGAGGGTTTGTCGATCGAGGCCAGAGCAGCACCGAACCGTCTTCGATAATCTCGACCTCTTTGAGGGTGATTTCACGCAGGGCGCCGCCCGCCCGGCTCCTTGTTACCTCGACGATGCGCCCAGTCGTCAGAGCAATGCCTGAGCTAATGAACTCGACGATATGCGCTAGGTCGCCCGGATTAATGTGGCGGCCATTCATCGAGTCGCCCTCAACGGGGCGAAGCCATTGAGCTGCGTGGCCAAAGCGGCGATCCAGCGCGACTGTTTCTGACTTCGGTTCATCCTGGGCGCTGTCATCTACCTCTCGAAAGGCCCCGGCTTGAATGGGCTCCAATAGAGGCAGCTCGGACAACGGGGTTTCGGAAAGCTCGCTTTCCTGGGTGTTCAGCATTAGCTCCCGGACCGGGACCCGGAAGTAATCTGCGATCTTTGCCATGGTGTCGCCGCGCGCATTGCGGCTCTTACCTGACAGGATGTCCCTGATCAGGGTGTCGTTGTTGCCAACCTCCCGAGACACGGCCCGGGCTGAGGTTTTCTGCTCGGCGATGAGTTCGCGGATGCGGTCGCGATTGATCGATATCATGCGCCGCATTGTGAAGGAGGGGGTTATTTCCCCCGAGGGGGAAGTTCCCCCTTGACGATGGGGGAAGTTTCCCCCTATCGCGCTTCTATGACCATTCCTGAGTTCATCGCCCGGTGCGACGCATTCTGCGGTCGCCATCATTTGTCCCGTACCTGGCTGTCCAAGCGACTGTTCAGCGACACTTTCCGGCTCGACACGTTGGAGGCCGGGACGTCCGATGTCGGCGTGCGGCGTCTCGCCAAGGCAAGTTGCGATCTCATCGCCCTCGATCGTGAGCGGAGCGGCGACGACGAACCCGGTTTGTCTGATCGGCATGATGTAGCGGCCTCGGTGGATGACGCCGACCTTGTGGCGCCGGACGCGAACGATGGCGCCGAGAAAAGCTTGGCCGTTTTCTCCCCCGCCGGGGGCGCGGCATGAGCGACTGCGAACCCAACAAGTGGCTGAAGCTGAAGACCAAGCAGCTGATCAAACGCTGCGGCGGTCTGGAAAAGGCGTCCGAGGTGTGTGGGGAGACCTGCCGGCCGTATTCGGTGCCGCACTTGTCGCGGTGCCAGAACCCGAACGCGCCCGACTTCCTGCCTATCGATATCGTCCAGGCGCTGGAGGACTATTGCGGCGACCGCCTGCTGACGCGCGCCATGGCCGAAGACCGTCCGACCGATACGATGGCGACCGATCTGCGGGACGAGGTCAGCGAGGCCACAGAGCGGATGGCTGCGATCCAGCGCAAGGTTCGTGAGGCCTTGGCTGATGGCCACATCTGCGCGCGCGAAGCAGCCGAGATCGCCGCCGAGATCGAAGGGGCCTTCAGCGACCTGCATGAGGCGCGCGCCGCTCTGGCCCATGCCACCGCCCCCCGCGCGACAGGTGCAGCATGACGACGGTCGATGATGTCAGCGGCGTGTTTGTGGCTGAGAAGCGGTCGCTCAAGGCCAGTTGGTCGACGATCTCGCGCATGACCGGTGTTCCGGAGCTCACGCTGCGCCGCCGGTTCGACGGCGGCTACGTCGAACCGGAGCCTCGGCCAACGCCTGCCGCCGAGGCTCCTACGCGGGCGATGGCTACGCGGGCGCTGCAGCGGCAGGGGATGGGGCCGGATGAGGCCCGGGTGTTGGCGCGGCTGTGGCAGGCCAACGGCCGACCGGTGACCAGCCGGGATCTGGCGCGGGGCATCATCGGCGGCGGGGCCGCGCCGGACCTGACGCGCGAGGCACGGCGGGCCGGGGTTCGCATCGGCTTGAGCTTCGACGTCCGGCCCGGCGGGGGCGGCATCTGCATGACGCCCGGAAGCGTCGTGAAGGTTTCGGCACTGATCGAGAGGGACCGGTCATGACGCGCAAGCCCTGGCCCAAGCGTGCCCCTGCCGGCCCGGCCGGCGTCGTCAGCCGGGCCGACTGGCACAAGCTGCTGGAGCTGGCCACGACCGTCGCCGGGGACGCCGATCGCGGCGCGATGGAGGGGCCGGATCCCGAGCTGCGTCTGGCGACCCTGTCCAACCGGATCAACGTCGCCTCGACCGCCGTGTTCGCCAAGACGGCCGGCGCGGCGACCGACGACGCCGCGCGGGGCTTCGTGCGCATCACCCGGGCCTTCGCCCGACGCGAGACGCCGCCGAACCTGCGTCGCGAGATGGCGGCCATGGTGCTGGACGGGGCCGCGTTCCTGGAAACGCAGCTGCACCGGATGGCGACAGAGGAATTCGAACGCGCCCATCGCGGGCGACCGGAGGTGTACGGATGATGGATCGGTCTGAGACCGTGGCGATGACGGCCGCCCATATCGCCGTGTCGATCGTGGCCGGGTGCCGGCTGATGAATGTGGATCCGGCCGACGCCTTTACCAGCGGTCGGGGATGCCGCAAGGCGCGGGTGATCGCGGCGGCTGGGTGTATGGCGCGGCTGGGCTGGTCGCGACTGCCGACGGCGCGTGTGTTTCATCTGGACCCGGTGAAGCTGGCCCCTTCGTCGCTGAGCCAGTTGAAGGTGACGACCGAAGATCTGCTGGTTGTCGCGGAGGCGTTGCAGGACCATGGGCTGACGGGAGGCGACGGCGCCGAGGGGCGATTTCAGTCGCCGTGGGACCCGGCGTCGGCGCCCAGGGCGGGGCGCAAGCCCAAGGCCGAGTCCGTGGATGCGGTCCGGCCTGTTCCGCGCCCTGAGGCGGCGCGAGCGGCGGAAGCGCCGTTGCGGTTCCAGGCCCCGAAGCCCGGCCCACGGAAACCCAGCGCACCCCGGCGCATCGCGGTCGCCCCGGAACCGCCGCGACAGGCCCTGCGCGCGCGATCTGCGGTCGAGGTTCGGCCGATCACAGCGGACCGCCTGACGTACATCCGTCGGTTTCTAGACAGCGGGGCATGGCGGATCGAGGAGGTGGCGGACCTGTTCGACACCCATCCCGACGCGATCGCGGACGCCATCGCCGGGCCCATGGGGGTGGCGGCGTGAGCGCGACCGTCCTGCCATTCCCGCCGGTCGTGTCGAAGTCGGTGCCGGCGTCGGAGCCGGTGCGTCCCTTCGTGCCCGGCGATCTGGTCGTCTTGTGCATCAACGCCACGTTGGGCCTGTGGGCCGCATGGCCGGTGGCCGTGGTCGATGACGACGGCGTTGTCCTGGGCGTCACAACGCCTGACGGCCGGATGATCGGTGCAGACCGCGTGAACTGCGATCCGACCTGTTTCGGGGTGGCCGCGGACGATCACGAGCCCGAGCCATTCGCCGCCCTGAGGTTCCACACCTGGCGCGACATCGGCGATGCGCTGGCGACGTTCGCGGCGATCAGTCGGGTGAAGCCGTGAGCGTCCGGAATGCGCGCGCGACGATGGCCGGCCGGGTCGAGCAGCGGGAGAGTCTCGACTATTTCCCGTCGCCGCCGTGGTGGGGCCGGGCGCTGGGAGCGGTGCTGATCCGTCTCGGCCTGCCGGTCGCGGGGTTGATTTGCGAAGAGCCAGCGGCCGGGGAGGGGCATCTGGCCCATGGTCTGGCCGACGTGTTCGGCCGGGTCATCGCGTCGGACATCCACGCCTATCCGCGTCGGGTCGGGGCCATGGGGATCGCCGTGCGCGACTATCTGTCGGCGGACGGCGCAGCGGCGGCGCGTCCGGACTGGACCGTGACCAATCCCCCGTTTGGCGTGCTGACCGGGATGTTCATCCGGCGCGCCGTCCAGCGGTCGCGGATCGGCGTGGCCATGCTGTTGCAGTTGCGCCTGCTGGAGGGGACAGGGCGGCATGCGCTGTTCCGCGAGTGCGGCCTGTATGCGACCGCCGTCCTGCCGCGTCGCGGGTCGGGACTGCGCAAAGGCCTTTGGCGGCCGGGTCAGTCGACTGCGACGGCCTATGCCTGGTTCATCTTCGTCAAGCCGGGCGTCGTGTCGGGATGGACGGGATTCGACGGCGAGGCGCGCCAGATCTGGGTCGCGCCGGACGGGTGCGTGATCTTCGCGAGAGAGAGCGACGCAGCGTTTGCGGGCTTGGCCCAGCCGATGGCGAGGGCGGCATGACCCAAGTTGGTCGCAGAGCTTCGTCACCCGTGGCTGGTGGTCCGTTGTCTGGGGTCCGCAGTATCCTTGGCGGGAATGTCTCGATGGGTTTGCCGGTAGAACGCAGTATTAAGACGGGTGCGCACCAGCTTTTTTCCAGAGCGAATGCCAGAGACACGCAAGACATCTTGAACGCCGAAGACATCTTCGTAGATTACGATCAAGAAAAAGGCGTAAGCCGATTTTTGGTCTTCAAGCTCCTTCGCGCGCGTCTCGGTGAGAGGCCCCAAGCTGAAACCTACGGACTTGGTGGCTCCCGGTGGAAGATCATCAACGTCTTCATATTCAATTTGCCCCGGCAAGCTGAACTGATGACTATGGGGAAAGCCTTGAAGCTTTTCGATGAACCCAAAGGTACGAAGCTTAAGCGCGGGCGTGGTTCCGAAGTTCTTGTACGACACAATAAGTTCCGGAGTTTCGCCTACGTCGTAATGGTGAACTTCAGACTCATCTCGACCCACATAGGCCCGCAGCCCTGTCTCCGAGTATTGTCGGTTCTCTCGAATGACGGCCCTAGTTTGATTGATGCTATAAACGGTGCAGCCGATGCTTACGGCAAGGCCGATCATCGTTATAAACGCGAGGCCAACCTGCCATTCCGTGAGATCGGCGATCTCGCTGGTGGACTCCGCCATGCTGGCCTGTGCGACGAGATCGTCAGCTTCACGTTTTTCCGCAATCGCTTTCGCTTCTCGCTCTCGCGCCAGCTCAAACGATTCCAGCGCCGCGAGCCTGGACATCGTCTGAGCGTCATTGGCCACAGCCGGCGCCGGCTCCCGCGTTTGGGCGCTGGTCGAGCCGTTCAAGCCCGCGAGCATACTCACCGCAAGCGCAGCGGTCGTCAGGATCGTCTTCATGAATGGGGCCCCTCAGCGGTTGCAGCCCTAACAACCTGTGGTCGGTCCGACAAGCCCCGTGAGTATTGCGCATGACCCGCGATCTGTTTGGTGAAGAAGTCGGGTCGGTCGAGGTCAACGGGTCGGTCCTGCTGGCTCTGATGGTCCACGACGAGAGTCCGAAGGCGTGGCTGCTCGGTGAGACCGAGGACAGCCGGGAGGCCCAGTGGGTTCCGAAAAGTCAAGTCAGGCGCGGCGAGGGCCGCGACGAGAATGTGTGGACCGTGCCGTCATGGCTGGCCCGCGATCGGGGGTGGTTGTGAGTGTCGAGGCGGCGTTGAACCTGTGTCGGGAGGAGCTGCGCGCCGTCGTCGACGTACGGCTGGCGGTCCTTAACGACGAGGCCCTGAAGAAGGCCGATCCGGGCCACCGGGACGATTTGTTGAAGCAGACGCGGTGCGAGATCCAGCAGCTGTCGCGCGCGATCGGCATCCTGGACCGGATCCAGACCGGCGAGCTGATCGAGGCCGAGATGGCCGCGCCCCTGCCGCCGCTGCAAGCCCGGGGCGAGGCGCCGGTGCGCCTGTCGGTCTTGCGGCGGGCGTCGCCGCCTGAACCTCGGCCCGAGCGCCGTCATGGCCAGGCGTCGGGGGCGCTGGGGGCGTGAGCGACATTGCTGTGACCTGGGCCAAGGCCCAGACGTGTATGAGCGTGCTGAAGGGCCGAAAGGGTCCGGACGGGGTCAAGGGGCCGGACCGTCTGCGCGTCGATCGGAACGCGGGCCAGACCCTCGTTCACCTCGCCTCCTATGCGGACGCAGCCGGCGAGGCGTGGGCGCTGGTGGGCGTGCTCGCGATGGAGATGGACACCTCCGAACGGAACGTCCAGCGCGGGCTCGAGGCCTTGAAGGCGGCAGGGTTGATCACGCCCACGGGCGAGCCCAAGAAGCACAACGGCCGCCTCATTCCGATCTATCAGTTGGCGCTGGATCATGGCCCTGCGAACACCCGCGAGCGGATGCGGATCGCCCGCGCCGCCGCTTCGCCGGGTGACACGGGTGTCACCCCAAGCGAGGACGCCGGGCGACACCGGCGTCACCCCACGGGTGACACGGGTGTCGGGGCGCGGGGTGACACGGGTGTCACCCAAATAGGGAAGGGAATCTCTCAAGAAGAATCACACCGGGCGCGCGCGAGCGTTTCAGACGCGGCTCGGGCCGATGTGGACGCAGCGGTGACCGCATGGTCGGGGAAGGCCCCGGAGCGGGTGTCGCCGGATCGGGTCGAGCGCGCCTGGGCCGCCGCCGTGACGCGAACCGGGTTTGCATCGGGCCAGTTGCTGACCGCCGTCCGCGCCGCCGTGGCTCGCGATCCCGACTTTGGTCGGGGGAAGGCGATGAACCTGGACCGCTGGCTGGACGAAGGGCGGTTCGCATCGTGGCTGAAAGCGGCGGCGCCGGATGCGACGGCGGGCTCGGCGAGGAAGATCTGGGCCGGGCCTGAGGCCGTGCGCGATGCGGTGGCCGACGCGATGGGGGCGGGCGCCGTGGTCAGCTATCTCGATCCGGCGACATGGGACGGCGAAGCCAAGGCCATCCTGACCGCCGGTCGGACGGCGGCGGACCGGTTGCGTCAGGACGCGGGTCGGGCGCTGAAGGCGCTGGGCATCAAGGTTGAGTTTGTGGGGAGTGCGGCGCGTGGCTGATGGAACATCCGTGGCGGCCATGCTCGTCCAGGGCGCGGGCGTCGTGCCGGAGCGCCCCGTGGTCGAGGTCGTGGCCGAGGAACGGATCGGCGGTCGCCGGCTGAACGCCTCCCATGCGGCGCGCCTCGAGCGGGCGTCGCGGCTGGCGGCCGGCTCGCTGAACGATCGGCGCAGGGCAGCGGCGCTGGTGAAGGCGGTTCAGCAGGAACTGGCGGCCGAGGCCGAGGCGGATGCGGTTCAGGTCGACATGGACCGGGCCATGGCGCGCATGGGCGACGTCGAGGTCGAACAGGTCCTTGAGGTCGAGTTCCTGAAGGGCGCGGACGGGGTGCCTCTGAGGGCGGACGGCCAGCTGGTGGCCAAGGCGCGGACGGTCCGGCGGGTCAGCCGGATCGACGGCGTCGTCTCCCTCTGGCGGGTCGGCGCCCTGGATGACGATGAACGCAGGAAGGCGGATGCGTATCGGAAACTGTACGCCAGCGCCCTGCCGCCCATTGGGTATTCGTCGTTCGAGGGTGCTCGTGGCGGCTCAGTGGACAAGGAGGCTCTGATGTGCGCCGCGATCGAGCGGGGGAAGGCAGCGGTCTTACTGGCCCGCATCCGGGTCGCCTGCGGGCATCAGGGAGCGGCTGCGCTTGAGGCTATCGCTGGTGAGGGCCGTACGGTGCGGTCCATGGCGACAGGTCGGGCATGCGAGCGAATCACTCAGGCCCTACGGGACTCCCTCATCATCGCCGACGCGATGATGAGAAAAGCAGAAGAGGAAGCATTCACATCCGGGAACGCTTAGGGCATCAGGTGGCTCATATCTGAAGTTGCGACCGCAGCCCGCCCTGACCCTGTCGCGGCGGGTTTCGCATGTCAGGAGGGCAGGGGATGGGGCGGCTATCGCATCTGCCGTCACGCCTCGGCGCTGCGCCCTACCGCGTGGGGCAGGCGCCAGACAAGGCGGCCTCGGCTCCGCCTCATGTCGATCGGAACGCTGCGCCCTGGCGACGCTGGTACGGCACGGCGCGATGGAAGGCCTTGCGCCTGGCGACCTTCGTCCGCGACCTGTTCACCTGTCAGATGTGCGGTCATGTCGAGGGCGACACGAGCCAGCTGGTCTGCGATCACCGCAATGCGCACCGAGGCGATCCGGTCCTCTTCTGGGATCCTCTGAACCTGCAGACCCTCTGCAAGAGCCCCTGCCACGACAAGCACAAGCAGCAGCAGGAGCAGGCCTCCCTCGCTCATCGCGGCGTCTGGGACTGACCCCGCCGCCCGCGACCGACCGGGGGGGTATCAAAAGTTCCGAGACCCGTCGCCCGTCTACCGGCCTCCCTCTCACGCGGAGAATTTTTTTCCCGATGAGCGATGAAAACGAGGGCCTAGTCGATCTGTGGGGCGATCCGTGGACGCCGGAGCCTGATCCGCGAGGGCGCAAGCGGCACAAGCGCGACCCGCATCTTGCGGAAAACATTGCAGTTCTTCGCGCATCAGAGCTGACCGAAGAGGAGATAGCGGCGCGGATCGGCCTCGATCCGAAGACCCTCCGCAAGTATTATTCCCGTGAGCTGCGTTCCGGGCCGGCCCTCGCGAAAGCGGTCCTGACGGAGGCCATGTGGAAGAAGGCCAAGGGCGGAAACGTCTCGGCCGCCCGCTACATCCGCGAAGAGTTCAGCAAGGGTGACGTAGCCCGGGCCGATGAGCGGATGGGCGCTCGCGAGGCGAAGGAGCCCGTCCTCGGCGTGAAGGAGGAGCGGCAGGCGGCGGCCGAGGCGGTCGGGGGGCGGTTCGCGATCCCGCCTCCGCCCAAGCTGATCGTCGATAACGGCTGATGTCTGCGCTGGAGTGGACGACCGCCTGCCCGGACTGGGCGGACCGGATTGTCTCCCGCCGGTCGCTGGTGCCGGCGCCTCTGTTCGTTGATGAGGCCGAGGAGGCCCTGAAGGTCTTCAAGTCGCTGCGCATCGTCGATGCGCCGGGACAGCCGACGTTTGGCGAGGCCTGCGAGGAATGGGTCTTCGACTTCGTGCGGGCCGTCTTCGGCGCGTACGACGCGGGGCAGGGCCGCCGGCTGATCAACCAGTTCTTCCTGCTGATCAGCAAGAAGAACTCGAAATCGACGATCGCCGCCGGGATCATGGTCACCGCCCTCGTGCGGAACTGGCGGCACGGCGCCGAGCTGTTGTTGCTGGCGCCGACGCTGGAGATCGCGAACAACGCCTTCGAGCCCGCGCGATCCATGATCGATGCGGACGACGATCTGAAGGTTCTGCTCCACGTCCAGGAGCACATCCGCACGATCACCCATCGGGTGACCAAGGCGAAACTGAAGGTCGTCGCCGCTGACACCGACACCGTCGGCGGCAAGAAGGCCGGGTTCATCTTCGTCGACGAACTCTGGATCTTCGGGAAGCGCCCGAAGGCCGACGCGATGCTGAGGGAGGCGACCGGGGGAATGGTCTCCCGGCCCGAGGGTTTCGTCATCTGGGCCAGTACCCAGAGCGACGAGGAGCCGGCGGGCGTCTTCAAGGCGAAGCTGACCTATTTCCGGCAGGTCCGGGACGGGCTGATCGTCGATCCAAAGAGCCTGGCGCTGATCTATGAGTTCCCGGCGGCCATGCTGGAGGCAAAGGCCTATCTGGACCCGGCGAACTTCTACATCACGAACCCAAACCTCGGGAAATCGGTCGACCAGATCTGGCTGGTAGATGAGCTGAAGAAGGTCCTGAACGCGGTCGGCGGTGAGCTGCAGGTCTTCCTGTCAAAGCACCTGAACGTCGAGATCGGCCTCCTGCTGGCGAACGACCGCTGGGGCGGTGCCGATCACTGGGAGGCCGCCGCCGTCCCTGGGCTGACACTGGATGCGTTGCTAGAGCGGTGCGAGGTCGTCACGGTCGGCGTGGACGGCGGCGGCCTGGACGACCTGTTCGCCACGACGGTTCTTGGGCGCGAGAGGGATACCCGAGACTGGCTGTCGTGGACCAAGGCCTGGGCGCACGACGACGTGCTCAAGCGGCGGATGGACATCGCGCCCCGACTGCTGGACTTCGCGGCGGATGGCGATCTGACCATCACGGCGGATCCCATGCAGCCCGTTCAGGAGACGGCGGACATCGTCGAGCGGGTCTTCAAGTTGGGCCTCCTGCCAGAGAAGCATGGAATCGGCCTCGACCCCTACGGTATCGCCGAACTGGTGGACGCACTCGCCCTGCGAGGCATCCCGGAAGACATGATGGCCGCCGTTCGTCAGGGCGCGGCGCTCTCGCCCGCCACTTGGGGCACGGAACTAAAGCTGAAGAACAACACGCTGTGGCATGCCGGGGCGCGCTTGATGGCCTGGTGTGTCGGCAATGCCAAAGCCCTGGTGAGGGGTGGCGCGGTGCTGATCACCAAAGAGACAGCAGGCCGCGCGAAGATCGACCCGCTGGTCTCGCTCTTCAACGCAGCGATGCTGATGAGCCGCAACCCGATCGCCAAAGGGCGCTCGGTCTATGAGACGCGCGGCATTCGGATGGTTTGAGGAGGTCGAATGGGATTGCTCCAGCGCCTTCTTGGCACGACGCCTGCATCGTCAGCGGCGAACCCGGTTCGCGCCGAGGGTTCTGGACTGCCCGCAGTGGCTCCGTACGATCTTAGCGACGCTTCACTGGTTGAGCAGCTGCGCAGCGCGGTCCGTTCTGAATCGGGCATGGCAGTCACGACAGAGACCGCGCTCAGAAACCCGACCGTCTTCCGATGCGTGGATCTGATCTGCGGCAGTGTGGCGATGCTGCCGCTCAATCTGCACCGCGAGACGGAGAGCGGAGACCTGACCAAGGCAACCGGCCACCCGCTCCAGCGGGTTCTGCGCCGCAGACCTAATGAATGGCAGACGCCGTTCGAGTTCAAAGGACTGATGCAGTACCGGGCGCTCGTCCACGACAAGGGCGCGGTTGCCCTGATCGTAAAGGCGCGCGGTCGGATCACCGAGCTTCTTCCTCTGAACCCCGACCGGATCGAGGTCGAGGTTAAGGACTACAAGGCCAAGTACACCTACAGCCGCAAAACTGGTGGTCGGATCGACCTCGATCCGAGCGAGGTTCTACATCTGAGGGGGCTGACGTTCGACGGCGTAAGCGGCTTGTCGCGCGTGCGTAAGGCCGCCGAAGCGATCGCCATTGCGATGGCCGCCGAACGGGCAACCGCCAATATCTTCAAGAATGGCACTTTCGCTTCCGGTGCGCTGACGATCCCAGGAGAGCTGAGCGCCGAGGCGTTCCAGCGTCTTAAAGAGAGTTGGAATTCTCGCCACAGCGGCGCGGATAATGCCGGCAGCACTCCCCTGTTGGAGGGCGGCACGAAATACGAAGCCTTCGCGATGAGCGCCCGGGATGCGCAATCCGCCGAGGCGCGCCGGTTTCAGGTCGAGGAAATCCTGCGCGTGTTCGGCGTCCCTCGCCCACTGGCCATGATGGATGACACCGGCTGGGGCAGCGGCATCGAGCAGCTGTCGATCGGCTTCGTGCGATACACGCTGAACCCGTGGTTCCGGGCTTGGGAAGAAGCGATCGACCGCTCTTGCCTGGGGGCCAACGAGGACGACTACGCCGCCAAGTTCAACCCGGCCGCACTGCTCAACGGGACGATGAAAGACCAATACGACGCCTTCGCGAAGGCGAGCGGAGCGGGTGGCCACAAGCCTTGGATGACGGCCAACGAAATCCGGAAGCTGCTCAATCAGCCGAGACACCCTGACGGCGACGGCTTGGACCGCGCTGGAGCGCCCAGCAGCGACGACACGGACGCCGATGATGCGGCCGACAAAAAGCTTGCCGATCGACAGCCCAAGAGGACCGATGATGACGAAGATTAACGCTCGCCCTCGCGCGGTCTGTGGACCTGTGCTTGCCCAGCGGCCGGGGAAGATAACGCTTCCGACGAAGATGGACGTGTCGGCGCTCGCGAAGCCCGAAATCTTTGGCCATTGGAATGCCGGCATCCGCGCCGCTGGCCAAGCCGCGAACAACGTAATCACGATCTATGATGTGATTGGCGAAGACTTCTGGACCGGCGGCGGCGTCACCGTGAACCGCGTAGACGCCGCCCTGCGCTCGATCGGGTCGGACGTCGACGTCGAGGTCCACATCAACTCGCCCGGCGGCGACGTGTTCGAAGGCATCGCGATCTTCAATCGCCTGCGGGAGCACGGCGCAAAGATCACCGTCAAGGTCATGGGCCTGGCTGCCTCGGCCGCCTCGATCATCGCCATGGCCGGCGACGAAATCCTGATCGGGACTTCGTCCTTCATCATGATCCACGACACTTGGGTGGTCGCCATCGGCAACCGCCACGACATGACCGAGACGGCGGCCTTCCTCGAGCCTTTCGACGCCGCCCTCGCTGACGTCTACGCTACCCGCACCGGCCAGAGCGCCGCGGACTGCGCGGCGTGGATGGACGCCGAGAAGTGGATCAACGGCAGCGAGGCGATCCGCCTCGGCTTCGCCGACGGCCTCCTCCCGGCGGATGCGCTGGAAGAGGACACCCCCACCACAGAACAGGCGCGCGCGACGAACGCGATGCGCCAGGCAGAACACGGTCTGATGGCAGGCGGCTCCAGCCGCGCCGAGGCCCGCGATCTGCTCGCCAAGATCAAGAGCAAGCCGGACGCTGCTCTCGATGCCCCCGCCAAGCCGGACGCTGGCGATCTGAGCTGGGTCGGCGCTGCTGCCGCCCTTTCACAATCCCTACGCGCCTGAGGAGGGCGAACACATGAAGATGCAACCCACCCGCTCGATCCTCGCCGGATCGACTGCCATCGCCCTGCCACGCGCCATCCAGCGCGTGATCAACAAGGGCGACCCTGCCGAGATCCTTGCCGCCCTGCAGAAGGACTTTGCCGAGTTCAAGACGGCGAACGACGAGAAGCTGAACGGCAAGGCCGACGTCGTCACCGATGAAAAGGTCGAGCGCATCAACGCCTCGGTCGGCGAACTGCAAGCCGCGCTCGACGCCCAGGCCAAGGAGATCGCGGCCTTCCGTCTGAACGGTCCTTCGAACGGCGAAAAGGCCCGCGTGCCCGATCCCGAATATTCGAAGGCGTTCGCCTCGTTCTTCCGCGAGGGCTCCGACGAGGCCACCATCAAGGCCGCACAGAAGTCGGGCGTCTACGCGGCCATGACGGTCGGCACCCAAGGCGACGGCGGCTACTTCGCCCCTGTCGAATGGGACCGCACGGTCACCGGCAAGCTGAAGGAGCGCTCGCCCATCCGGGAGAACGCCAAAATCCAGTCGATCAGCGGCGCCGGTTTCCGTAAGCTGTACAGCGACCGCACCGTCGGCTCCGGCTGGGTCGGTGAAACGGCCAGCCGTCCCGCCACGTCCACGCCGACGATCACCCCGCTCGATTTCACCCCGGGCGAGCTCTACGCGTTCCCGTTCGCCTCGCAGATCCTGCTGGAAGATGCCGAGGTGGACATCGAACAGTGGCTGGCTGACGAGGTTGAGGTCGAGTTCAGCCGTCAGGAGAACATCGCGTTCCTGTCCGGCGATGGCGTCAACAAGCCCTTCGGCCTGCTGACTTACGTGGCAGGCGCTGCGAACGCGGCCAAGCATCCGTGGGGCGCCATCGGCGTGGTCAACTCCGGTTCCGCTGCGGCGCTGACGTCGGACGGCTTCATCGACCTGTTCTACTCGGTGCCGAAGGAACTGCGCGCGGGCGCGAAGCTGTACGCAAACCGCCTGACGCAGGGCAAGATGCGCAAGCTGAAAGACGGGGACGGCAACTACCTGTGGCAGCCGTCGTTCGCTGCCGGTCAGCCGGCCACTCTGGCTGGTGAAGATGTGGTCGAGGTGCCTGATCTGCCGGACGTCGCCGCGAATGCGATCACGGCGCTCTACGGCAACATGGAGGCGACCTATTTGGTGGTCGACCGCCTGGGCATCTCCGTCCTGCGAGACAACCTGACCAACAAGCCGTTCGTCGGCTTCTACACCCGCAAGCGGGTCGGCGGCGGGGTCTACAACCCCGAGCCGATGCGCGCGCTGAAGGTCGCCGCCTAACACGACGACTGACCGGGCCGGGGGAAACCTCGGCCCGGCTTTCTTGGATGGGCGGCTGTTCGCCCCTCCTGGCAAGCCGGGAACCCCGAGCGAAGGAGACCACCATGGACAAGACCAGCAGCAAAGACCTGACGACCGACGCCAAGACCAAACCTGCCACCGAGTTTGAAGCATCGGGCGCTCCGCACCAGATCGTGCCGGACGTCGATCCCTCGCACCCGGCCGTCGACAATGATCCCCGCAAGGGCACGTCGATTGAACAAAACCGCATCGACTTCAACGACCCGACCCTTTCGGGCGCCGAGGCTGTCGAAAAGAACCTGGCCGATCAGACCAAGGACTGATCCATGACCCTCAACGTCGTCGTCACCCAGACCGGCCCGCTGTTCACGCTTGAGGAAGCGAAGCAGCATCTGCGCGTCGATCACAGTGACGACGACGTGCTCATCTCTGCCTATTCAGACGCGGCGGTCGCTCGCGTCCTTCAACACTGCGGCATTCCCCTCGTGCCAGACGGGGCTGTGCCCGAAGCTGCGTTCAAGGTGGCCGCGCTTCTCGTCCTCGGCGACATCTACGCCAATCGCGAGACCTCGACGCTTTCGCGGGCGGTTCTGTCGCTGGTCGATCCCTATCGCTGGCTCAAGGTCTAGCCCGCGAACCCGGTTCGCCGGTCAACATTGGAGCCTGTCATGCGTGTGATGTTCACCGAAGATTTCGACTACACGCCCAGCGGAGAGCCGGCGGTCCAGATCGCCTACAAGGCGGGGATGGAACTGACGGTGAAGCGCGAAGCGGGCGACGCAGCCGTTGCTGCGGGAAGGGCCAAGGAACTGCCCGCGCCCCCGCGTGAAGACGATGTCAAAGCCTAAGGGCGCGGGCGATCTCCGCCAGCGGGTCGGCTTCGAGCGACGAACCACTGGCGATGATGGTTTCGGAAACACACAGGGCGACTGGTCGGATCTGCGCATAGACCGGTCTTGTTCACTGCTCCCCGCAAGGGGCGGCGAAAGTGTCCAGGCTGCCCGTCTTGCAGGGTCCGCGGCCTTCGACCTTTGGGTCCGTTACGACAGCGAAACGGTGCTTCTGACCACGGCGGACCGCGTCGTCGACCGGCGCGCCGATCGCACCTTCAATATCACCTTCGGTCCTGAGGACATGGACGGCGATCGTCGCTGGCTTCTCATGCAGGTCGTCTCGGGAGGCGCGGATGGCTGACGAAGGTCTGGAGGGCGTCGCGCGCCTGATGCGGCGTTTCGATCGTATGACGCCGGCGGTTCGCGCCGCCGTGGCTCCGGTCGTTATGGAAGAGGCGCGGGGCATGGCGGACCAGATCATCCGCATCGCCCCATACGATCCCGCCGAGGACGACGGCCAACACGTTCGCGACGGGGTCCGCGTTGAAGAAGGTCGCCTCGGCGACATCTCGGCCGTGGTGATCTCCGACGCGAAGGATGCCGAAGGACGGCCGAAAGCGCCCCGGGTCGAACTGGGGCACATGGCGGCGAACGGCGTCCAGGTCCCGGCGTCGCCATCGTTCTACCCGGTTGTCAGGGCGTCAAAAAAGGGCGTGAAGAAGCGGATCGCTGCGGCGGCGCGTAAGGCCATCCGCAAGGAAGCCGGGCTGTGATCGACGCACAGCTGCCCCTGCAAGCGGCCATCGTCGCTGTTGTGAAAGCGTCTGATGTCCTGAAAGGCTTGGTCGCCGATCGCATCTATGACCGCGTGCCGACCGACACGGCGGGCAAGGTCTCGGCCACGTTTCCCTATCTGTCCTTTGGACCCTTCTCGACCGATGGTCTCGGCGGGAGCTGCGACACGGGCCAAGACATCTATGTCCAGATCGACGGCTGGTCCCGGGCGGTCGGCACGGTCGAGGCCAAGCGCATCAATGCGGCCCTCATGGCCGTTCTGCTGGCCCCTTTTCCTGTAGAAGGGTTCCAGATCACGCTGGCACGGCTCGCTATGCCGATGACCGTGCAGCCCGGCCGCGACGGGTTGACCAGCCAGTCCATCCTTCGCCTTCGCTTCTCCCTGTCCCCGTCGGCCTGAGACCGGCAGCCCATCCGCATCACGCGGTTTCCCGGCCCCTTCGCGGGGCCTTTTTCATGCCCTGAAGAGAAAGGCTCACGCCAATGGTTGATACCTACGTTGATGTCGTCGACGGCGAGAAGATCCTCGTCCAGCTCGGCGACGGCGGGTCTCCCGAGACCTTCGCCCACGACTGCATGATCAACGCCGAGCGTGGCTTCACCCGCACGGCCAGCACGATCACCAAGTCGGTTCCGAACTGTACCGACCCCTCGAAGCCCGACAAGACGACCCGGGTTCCGGACTCGACCGACAGCACGATCGCGGGTCAGGGTAAGGTCCATTCGGCGTCGGTCCTGGCCTGGCTGGGCCGGGTCGGGAAGATCACCAACGTCCGGGTCCGTCAGGCCGGCGTCTGGCGCGTCGCCGGCCCCTATATCGTCACGTCGTTCGCCGTCACGGGCACGGCGCGGAACCACGCCACGGCCAGCATCGCGATGGAGCAGGCCGACGAGCCCACTTACACGGCCGACACCGTCTGATGAGCCGCTCCGCGCTTTATCGGGGCGTCTTCGGCGGCGCCAAGCAGGACTTCGTCCTGAACATCGGTGAGCTGGAAGAACTTCAGGAGCAGTGCGACGCCGGGCCTGAGGAGATCTTTCACCGGATCTCCGAAGGTCGGTGGCGGCTGGCGGACATCCGCGAAACCCTGCGGCTCGGCCTGAAGGGCGGGGGCATGGACCCCGACATGGCCATGGTCATGGTCGCCCGGTACGCCTCGCCGGGTCAGCTGGCGGTCCACAAGCCGTTGGTGACTTGCATCCTGTCGGCCGCCTTGGTCGGCGCGCCCGATGAGGATGCTCCTCCCTCGGGGGAGAAGAAGGGGGGGCGGGGCCGCCGCCGCTCCCCCGCCGCAAAATCCGCTTCGGCGTCTTCTACGAAATCGGCGGCGCGATCGGCTACGCGCCCGACCAAGTCGCCCGCTGCTCCATCTGGCGACTGATGGCCGCCTATCGCGGCTTCCTGCGGTCCAAGGGCGTGAAGGCCGCTGCGGCGGCTCCATCGGACGACGAGTTCGAAGCGGCAGTCAGGGAGGCGCGCGATGGAGGCTGACGAAATCGAGCGCCTCCTGGTGCGTGTCGAGGCCAACGCCGCCCAGTTCGAAGGGCAGATGAAGCGGATCAACCGCGCCCTCTACGGATCGGCGGCCGAGACGAAGAAGACGCTGAACCAGATCAAGCGCGACTTCGATCGGGCGGGCCGCGAGGTCGGGCAATCGGTCATCGTGCCGATCCAAGCCGCCTCGGCCATCGCCCTGGCGGCCGTCGTCGGTTTCTCGGTCAACGCCGCAAAGCGCGCCGAGGCGGTTGGTGGCGCTTTCGAACAGACGTTCCGCGACATGCCCGGCGAGGCACAGGCGGCTGTCACCAAAGTCGCAGACGAGTTCGGTCGCCTCGAGACGGACGTCAAAGAGAACTTCACCCAGATGCGGTCGGTCCTGACCGCGTTGGGTGTCGATGCGGACCAGTCTCTCAAGATCGTCGATCAGCTGGAGCGGCGTTCACTGGACATCGGCGCCTTCGCCAACGTCTCGGACGCGGACGCCTTCCGCGCGGTCATGTCCGGCATCACGGGCGAGACAGAACCGCTGAAGAAGTTCGGGATCGTCGTCAACGAAACCGCGACGAAGGCCGAGCTTCTGCGTCTCGGCTTCAAGGGCAATGCGACGCAGGCGAGCGAGGCGGCAAAGGCCATCGCGCGCGCCAATATCATCCTGCGCCAGTCCGCCGAAATGCATGGTCAAGTCGCCCGCGAATCGGACCAGCTGGCCGAACAGGAAAAGCGCACCCGAGCCGAGTTCACGAAGGCCGCCGAGGATTTCGGACAGAAGTTTCTGCCGGTCGCAAAGGACGTGCTGGTCTGGGCCACAAAGGCGCTGGACGCCTTCAACAAGCTGCCCGAGGGCACACAGAACGCCGCTCTCGGCATGCTGGCCCTGGTGGCCGCCTCTGGTCCCATCGCGGCAGTCATCAAGGGCCTTTCTGCCTTGATCAAGGCCGCCGTGGCGGCCCGGGTGGCGCTGGCCGCCGTCGGGGGCAGCAGCGCCGCGAGCGGTGTTGCCGGCGGCGCTGCTGCGGGAGCGGCGGGCGGCGCCGTCGCGCGGGCCGCGCCGATCGCCGCCGTCGCAGCGGTCACGGGCGGCATGCTGGCCAGTTTCGCTCCGGCTCCGCCGCCTGCGAACGCGCCGGTCGCCGAGCGCCTGGCCTTCGCCCGCAAGCATCAGAGCGGCGCCGCGGGCTATATCCGTGCGCTTGAGGCCGAACAGCGCGCGGGTCAGTCCCTGCGCAGCGGACTGGCGGCGATCGCCGGCCCGAGCGTGGCGGGCGATGCCGCCGCTGCGGCCGCCCTTGCTGGCCTCGGCGATTTCGGATTGTCCGATGCGCAGCAGACGGCGGCGGGCGGCAAGGGCGGCGGAAAGGGCGGCAGCGGACCGTCCGCGTCGGATCTGGCGAACCGGCGCGAAGCCTTGTCGCTGGAGCGGGCCATGGCCCTGGCTCAGGCCAGCGGCAGCGAAAAAGCGGTCAAGGCCGAAGAAGAGCGGCAGGAGCTGATCCGTCTGACAGCGGACTATCAGGCGGCGGGTTACACCGACGCCAACGCCCAAGCGCTGGAGCATCTGAGCTTGCTGAACGCCGCGACTATCGCGGCGGAGGAGCGCACGAAGGCTGAGGAGCAGATCGACGTCATCCTCGAAGGCCGGCGCCGTCAGATGGAGCGGGAGGCGGACTATCAACGCCTCTTGAACGACCAGCTGATGGATACGCTGGATTTCCAGGCGCAGATCGCGAGCCTGAGCGGCGACCGTGAGGCCATCGAGGCGGCGGAGCGCCGCGTGTGGGTCGAGAGCCGGATCAACGAGCTGATCAGCCTGCGTCCGGGCCTGAACGCGTCGGAGCGTCGGTCACAGGCCGAAGGTGAAGCGGACAGTCTGAAAGCCGCCGATCAGCAAGGGCGGATACGCGACGAGTTCCGGTCCGCTTTCAGCGAAGGGATCAAGGCCGCGATCGACGGGGATATGGGCGGGTTCTTCGAAGGGCTGGCCGACCGGTTCACCAGCCGGATGCTGGACAACCTGGCCGACGATCTGTTCGATCTTCTGGCCAGCGCCGCCAAGGGCATGGGCGATGGCGGCGGATCGGGGATTGGCGGGTTCTTTTCCACGATCCTGAAAGGCATCCCCGGCTTCGCCTCGGGCACCCCGAGCGCCCCCGGCGGCCTCGCCTATGTTCATCAGGGCGAGGTGCTGGCCAATCTGAAGCCGGGCACGTCCGTCATCCCTGCGCATGCCGTCCGGGCAATGGGGGCGCTGGGCGGGGTCAATCCCGGGGTCAGCAGCACGGTCCAGCATGTCGTCTTCGACAATCGCGGGGCGATGATTTGGGAGCGCGCGCTGGAAGAACAGCGCGCCTATGCCGACCAAGCCGCCATGCGGGCGGGCTTCGCGGCCGTTGGGTCGGCCCGGTCGATGATCCCGGCGGAACAGGCCCAGCGGCAGATGTATCGGATGCGTTGATGACGATCATTCTGCCGGCCCTTCCGCGCAAGGCGGAGTTCAGTCCTCGGCCTGTCCGTGGATCCAGCATCCTGCGGCCGGCGTTCGGCGGCCCGCGCCAGCCGGTGGCGCGGATGGGCGATCACTGGGCGATCGACGTGGACGCCGGGGTCATGCCGCCCGAGTGGGGGTTCGAGCTGCTGGCGGATCTGATGCAGAGCGGCGTCACCCGGGTCGCCATTCCCTTTCCCGAGGCGGGCATCGACTCCGGGACGCCGGGTGCGCCCGTGGTCGACGGCGCAGGGCAGTCCGGCATGACGTTGCTGATGCGCGGTTTCCGGCCCGGGTATGCGGTGCGCAAGGGCAAGTTCTTCTCCGCCATCACCAACGGCCAACGGTTCTTGTCGATGGCGAGGACGGCCGTCATCGCGGGCGGTGACGGTCGGGCCGCCGTGCCGATCTGGCCCATGCTGCGCCGGCCCCACGCCGACGGCGACGTGATCGAGATGGCCCAGCCCATGATCGAAGGGTTCGTGGACGAGCCCGTGGGTTGGTCGCAAGGCCTGCATAAGGCCCTGACGATCGGTCGCTTCGTAATCGAGGAGGTCGAATAATGTCTTTGGCGCTGTTTGCGGCGCTGGAGGCCGAGGCGCCCCTGACGGTCACGCTGACGACCCTGACGTTGCCGGGCCGGACGGTGCGCTGGACCGACGGCGGGTTCGTGAAGTGGGGCGATCAGATCTACGTCGCCCGTGACGACGTCTATGGCGTGGTCGGGTCGATTTCGGAAATCGAGGACGGCGCCGATGGTCAGGCCACCCGCTGTTCGATCACCATCCTGCCGCCGGATGCGACGGCCATGGTTCAGCTGGCTTCGCCCGCCGTCCAGGGTTCACCGATCACCATTCACACCGGCTCGGTGGATCGCCTGACGGGGTTGATGATCGGCGATCCTGACGAGGATCTGGTGGGCGAGCTCGACTACGGTCGGCTCGCCGTCGGTGAAAGCTTGTCGATGGTGCTGGAGTGCGGAACCGAAGAGGCGTTGCAGCTGGAGCTGAACGCCGATCAGCGGCTGTCGGACAGCTATCACCAGTCGGTCTGGAACGGCGAACTGGGGCTGACGCATCTGACCGGCGTCACGCGCAAGATCCATTGGACGTGGCGGCGATGAAGACGATGATGGAGCGCCGTATGGAGGCGGCGCAGGCCTGCCTCGACCGGTTCGCAGGCAAGTCCTACGACCCGCGCGCGCGGCGAGACTGCGCATGGATGGCGCGCCATGATCTGCATCATCTGGGACGTCGCGTCGGACAGGGAAAACTGCCGACCTATACGACCGAGCTGGGGGGCATTCGGGCGCTGAAGCGAACCGGGTTCGCGTCCCTGATCGACTATGTCGACAGTCTGGGTCTGGAGCGGATTGCGCCGGCATCGGCGCTGGCGGCGGACATCGTCGCCCTGCCGACCGACCATCCCTTGGGGTCGCTGTCGGTCAACGTCGGCAACGGCCGGCTGCTGGCCTATGTCGACGGCTACACCGACGCCGTCGTCATCGAACCCAAGGCCTTCGTCTGCGCCTGGAGGGTCATCTGATGGGCAAGGCGATCAAGGCGGTTGGAACGGCCATCGTGGTCGCGGGTCTGGTCGTGGCCACGGGTGGTGCAGCCATCGGTCTGGCCTTCGGCGGCGGGATGTCCGTCGTGCTCGGCGCAGGGTCTTCCATGGCGTTCGGCTTTACGGCCAGCCAGATCATCGGCGCGGGCGCGCTGCTGTCGAGCGTCGGCACGGCGTTGACGGCGCAGAAGCCAACCTCGACCGCCTTCGCCACCGAATGGCTGGCCAGCACGGACCAACCGATCCCCTTCGCTTTCGGCCATATCGGGGTGGCCGGTTTCATCGTCCACAAGGACGAGTACGGCGGGCACGAGGCCTATTACTCGGTCCTGTCCTGCGTCTCCGGAGCCGGGCCGATCCGGAGCTGGGGCGTCTTCAAGGGCGATCAGAAGCCAGTGACCTTCGCGGGCGCCAACGGCATGGCGAACACCAGCGAATGGTCGGGCGCGATGTGGCGCGGCCTGAGGCTGGGTGCCCAGCCGGACACCGCCCTGCTGGCGCCGGGCGGTATCGACGGCGTCCTGCCCGAATGGGGGTCTGCCTACAAGCTGTCGGGCAAGGCCCTGTACATGCTGACGATGGCGCAGGACTCCAAGCTGACCAAGTACACTGACGGCGAGCCGCAAGTGCTGCAGGAGCTGGACGGTCTGTTCTATTGGGACCCTCGACAGGACAGCACCTACCCGGGCGGCCTCGGCCCATGTCGCCTGAACAACCCGGCGACGTGGGTCTGGGGCGAGAACGGCGCGCTGTTCGCCCTGAAGTGGGCCTTGGGGCTGTGGGAAGATCCCGTGGGCCGTGGCGCGCCGGGCGTCGGAACCTGCGTCGGCGGCATCGGATCGGCCCCTGCTGCGATCGACATCCCGGCCTTCGTCCATGCGGCCAATGTGGCCGATGCGAACGGCTGGAGATGCGCGGCGTGGCCCAACACGAAAGAGGACAAGCACGCCGTCCTGACCAACCTGTTGCAATCCGCCGGCGCGGTCCCGTCACGACTAGCCGGGCGGATCAGCTGCATCAGCCGGGGCGCGCCGCAACCCAGCATCCTGACCGTCACCGCACGCGACACAGCAGGGCCGATCGAGCTGGATGCCGCCATGCCGAGGCTGAGCCGCATCAACACGATCACGCCTAGCTACTGGAGTGCGGAGCACGAGTGGGAGCTGGTTCCGGCCGCGCCTGTCAGCGTGCCGGCCTATGTGCTGGAGGATCGCGGCAAGCGGCCCCGTGGCGTCGATTACGGGTATGTCCCCTCAGCCACGCAGGCGGCCCAGTTGGCGGCTTATGACATCGTCGACAGTCGTGAAGGCATCACCGGGACCATCCCGTTCAAACCCCACCTTCGCCGCCTGAGGCCGGGCGATTGTTTCGTACTGGATGAGCCCGGCTTCTTTCTGGATGGTCAGAAGGTTAAGTGCTGGGGACGGGCCAAGGACCCGCAGACCGGCGTCATCCGCATCCGCTTCCGGTCGGAAACCGACGCGAAGCATCCGTTCGCCCTGGGCCAGACAGGCGTCGCTCCGCCGTCACCGTCACTGTCGGTGTCCGACCCGACGCTGGTTCCCGCGCCGGTCGCCGGGTCGTGGTCGCTGATCGCCGACATCTTCGTGGACGGCGGTGTTTCCGTGCCTGCCCTCGTGATCACCGGAGCTTGCGACAATCCTCTGGCTGATGCTGTCATCTTCGAGTTCCGGCCTGTCGGGGCGGCCGAGTGGGCGGGCGCGGGTATTGAGGCCTCCAATATAGGCCGTAAGGAGATTCCCGGTCTGACGAACGGTACGGCCTATGAGGCTGCCGTCAGCTATCGCGTTCGCGGTGTCATCGGCATGAGGCGTGTTCTGGCGTCCGTGACCTCAGGCGCCGCTGCCCTGCCGCCCGGTCCCGGGGCTCGCATCCCGAGTGGGCGGTCGGTCACCTATCCGACGAGCGCCACGGCCAGCAGCATCTCGATCGTGGCCCATGACGTCTACGTCGACGGGCAGACCATATCGATCCCTGCCGGGACGGTGAGCGGGCTGGCAGCCTCGACCCTCTACGGCGTGTTCTGGCGGGCCGGGACCGGCTTTGAGGTCGAGACTTCACCGTCCCCGACCCACATGACGACCGGATCGTGGATCCTGATCGGGGATGGGCAGGCGACCGGAGACGGATCGGGCGGCTATCCGGGCGGCGAGACCCCGCCCGGCGGCTATTGCCCGCACGAGGAAGAGCCGCTTCTTCTGGCGAACGACAGCCGGGACGGGCCTGGCCGGACTGTCCGGGCCGTGGAAGCCCGGCGAGGCCAATACGTCTGGACCCGCCACGAAGCGACCGGGGTCTGGGGAGCCTGGCCGATCTACGCGGTTGAGGTCGTTGAAGACGATCTGGTCCGTCTGCTGATGGCGGATGGACGCCGGCCCCGGTTCTCGCCGGGTCACCGCCTCGGTGCAGCGGACATGACGTTCACCCGGCTTCAGGATCTCGACGGCGGCGAGGCTTTCGACGGGACCGAGCCGGGTGTTGTCGAGGCAGTTGAGCCAGCCGGTCGCGGGCGGGTCGTCCGCATCGGCGTCACGGGCGCGCAGACCTACATCGTCGCTGGCCTGCTCTCCCACAATCTCAAGATGCTTCGCGAGCCCATCGCGGAATAGGCGTCGCGCGACCACGACGCCGCCCGCCCTCAAACCTGACTGACCGGAGGCTCGGCATGACGAAGCCCGAACAACGCTCGCTCGCCGAGGTGCTCTCATGATGCAGTGGGGAACACTCTCGCTCTCCGTGGCGCGCTATGCCGACTGGCCGTCCGGTCGCTGGAAGCTCCGCGACAAGGTGACGGGTGAGACCATTCCGCTGGCCGGAAAGGTCATCGAATACGGCATCCGCCAGTACGAGACGCAGGACACCGACGAACTGCTGATCACGAGCGGGGCCAGCACGGGAAACCGCATTGCGGTGGACGGTGACGAGTTCTGGCCGGTGATCTCGCGCGCTGCGCTGGAGGCCCTTCCGCAAGGACAGAAGGAGGGCGAGCCCGCCAACTTCTTCCACTTCATCCGGATCACCGAGGCGGGGCACGCTGAAATCTGGGCGCGCGGCCCAAGTGGTCGCACAGGGCTGGCGGTGTACGGATGACTGACATCATCATCGAGGGCTATAAGGTCGCCATCGAGGTCGTCCGCAGCGATGTGGCGATCGAGATCCATGCCGGTCGAGGCCCGGCAGGCGTCGGCGCGCCGGTCAGCGACTATGTCCAAGGTCTTGGCCTGCTGACCGCCAGCCAGGAAGCGACGCTCAGGGACATCCTGCTGTCCGTGCTGGGCGATCTCGGAGGCACGGCGCCCGCTGGACGTCTGGTCGTCGCCTTCGCCGGCAGTTCGACGACGCAGCGCTATTTCACCGAGTTTACCGGCTTCACCGACAATCCCCGTGTGACTAAGTCGGCCAACGGCTCGGCGTGGGCCGCTCTGGGCGGGGCCGGTGCCGGGGCGCAGTCTCTCGGCAACCTGCTCGTTGACGCCCTGAACCGCGACGTTCGGTTCATCACATCCGGGTCTAGCGGCACGACAGTCGCGCAGTGGGAGGCCGCTGGCAGCAGCCTCCGTAGCGCTCTGGTGGCGGCGATCCTCGCGGCAGGGAAGTGCGACGTGCTGGTCTTTCAGGCTGGCTGGAACGACGCCGCAGCCGGCTCGGTGGCCAGCCAGGCGGCGCACCTCGCGCTCCTGCGGTCATTCGTCGCCAAGGTGCGGGCCGAGACAAGCATCCCGGACCTGAAAATCCTGATCAACGGAAGCCAGCGCAGCCCATTCGCCTCGACCGATCAAATCCTCTTCGTCCGCCAGGCGGAGCTGCTGCTGACGGCGGACGCCAATATCCGCTTCGGCGCACACGGCTATGACCTGGCTCAGCAGGACGACATCCACTTCACCCGGACTGAGACGGTCAGCCGGCACGCGCCCAGGATCGCCCAGCAGATTGTCGCCTGGCTGACGGGCGCAAACCAGAAGCGCAGCCCCAAGGTCTTCAGCGCCGAGATCGTCGACAGCACCCACACGGACGTCAATCTGGCGTTCGTATCGGGCACGGACTTCTCCCCGACGTCGGGCATCGCGGGGTTGGAGATCAGCCTGAACGGCGGCACAACCTGGACCGCAGCCACGGCCGGGGTGAAGATCGACGACAACACGATCCGGTTCACCCACGCCGCGACGAGCGGGTCATACATGATCCGGATGATGGGCAACCGGAATGCCCTGCAAAACGCCGGGCCCTACGACAACACCACGCCGACGTCGCTGCCGATCGACCCGACGATCACGCCCTTGACCCTGACGCCTGCCGGTCCGCCTACGCTGGTGGACCTGACCCTGTCGCGCCTGCTCTCGCCAGAGGGCGGGATCTGGACGGCGAACATCGTCGGTCGCACGGCTGGATCCACGATCACCGCGACCAGCTCTGACGGCACGGCCCTGACCGTGACGGGGTCGACGGTCTCGGGAACTTTCGCCGGCGCCGGTCCTCGGAACGTCACGCTCACCGAAACCTTGGGTTCCGCCACCAACTCCCCGCGGACGTCGCCTTCGGATACCGTCGTCAACTCGCTCCCGCTGGACACGTTCACAGATGCGAATGGCGTCCTGCTGTCCAACCACATCGCGGACAGCGGCCACGGCTGGGTGGCGAACGCGAACAACTTCGTCATTGCGAGCGGTCGCGCTCGAGCAAGTGCGGTCGGCGTGGGCCTGCGCTCAGACTATGCCTTCCCCACTCCGAACCAGTTCGTCGAAGCTGACATGACGCCCCTGACGGTGATCGCCACCCAGATCGCGTTTCTGACGGTCCGGGCACAGGCCAACACCGACACGTATCTCTACGGCGGCTATAACGGATCGGCCTGGATCATCGGCCGCAAGACGGGTCCGGGAACCTTCGTGCCGATCGCCACGGTCCCGGCCACGCTCACGCCAGGCAGCAGCTACCACCTTCGGCTAGAAGCGGTCGGCACGGCGATCAAGCTCTATGTGGACGGTGCCTTGATCATCTCGATCACGAACACGACCCAGACGATTTCAGGCTACGGCGGCATCGGCAACCTGACCCAGGCCGGCGGCGTGAGCACCGGCATTCACTGGGACAACTTCACCAGCGGTCCGCTCTGACCTTCTCCCCCCAAGCCACGCTTTGCGTCGGCTGCCTCATATCGGCCTGACGTATCTGGAGGGGCGCATGCTCAGCGTATTCGGCACTGCCGCCTTCTTCGGCTTCATCGGCGGCGTTGGCTATGCGGGGACGCGTCTGACTACCGCTCTCTGGGGCGGTAGGGAAATCGGTGACGATGCCCGCAAGCTAGCGATCGCCCAGTTCTTGCTGGCCATCGCCTTGGCACCTGCCGCCGCCCACGTGGGCGCGCCCGCAGTAGTCGAGTTTTACCCTCGCCTGAAGCCTGAGGCCGCCGCCCTGGTGCTGGGCATGCTGTTTAACGCGGTCTGGCCACTGGTCACTGAGCGGGCCTTCCTCCGCAAGCTGCTGGCCGATCTATTCTCGGGCCTCGCCGCCCGCCTCAACCCCGGAGCCTCGCAATGATCAGTCCTCAGGTCTGGACGATCGTGACCGGACTGGCCGTCGCGGTCAGCGCGATCACTCTCACCCTTTGGCAGATCCTGTCGGCGCCCGACCGGCCGAACTATCCGACGTCGGGGCGAGTGAAGCGCACGATCATGTTCATCGTCTCCGTCGCCTTCGCCGGCCGGGCGACCGAGATCCTGACCAGCGCCTTCAGCGCGAACCCGGTTCGCATGACGGACATGCAGGCGGTGTCGGCGTTGGCGCTGGCTTCATTGTTCATCGTCTTTCTCGTCGATCACATGCGCCACTGGCTGCCGGCCCGTACGTGGAAGCGTATCCAGCAGCTGCTGGCTATCGCCCGTTGCCGCCCGCGCAAGGACGTGATCGAGGCCCGGACGTCGGCGATGCTCAACTCGACCGGCGCGCCCTGCCCGGCGGCCGACGTCGTGGGGCCGGCGTTGGCCGAGCTGCACATGCAGGGCTTCATCGTCGCAGGACCGAAAGAGGGTCCCGAGGCCTTCACCGACCACTGACGAACCCGGTTCGCCTTCCCTCACAATCTGGAGACTACCCATGGCATCTGTCCACGTCGTTCTGGCGACCGTATCCGACCGCGCGTCCACGGGCTCGACCCTGCCGGTTGAGCCCGCCGCCGCCGAGACCTCCAAGACCATCGCCTCGACCGGATCGTCTGCAATAGACGGCACGCTGGTCGCGGCTGAAGGTCAGGTCTGGAGCCTGGACGTGTCGGGCGGATCGGTCTGGGCCGCCTTCGGCGCTGCGCCCAATGCGGCGGCCAACCCGCGCCGCCTGCTGCGCGATGGCCTCTATCAGTTCGGCGCCAACGCCGGCGAGAAGATCGCCATCCTGACGGCCGCCTGATGCCCGGGCTTCGTCTCGGCCTCGGCCTCGGCCTGCGCCCCCGCACCCCAGTCACGGGCGGTGGGGGGCCGGTGATGCCCTCCGACCCCGCGATTCTCACTGAAACCAACGACGTCCTGCTGCTGGAAAGCGGCGAACGTCTCCTGCTGGAGTAGATCATGGCTGACGGTACGAAAATCTCCGCCCTTGCTGTGGGCGCGGCCATCGATGGCTCCGAGCTGGTTCCTGTTGTTCAAGCCGGCGGCACGGTCAGGCTCTCGCTGACAACGGTCCTCGGCTGGTTCAAGTCGCAGCTGACCCGGGGCGACGTCGGCTTGGGCAACGTCGAGAACACACCGGTCGCCCTGACGATGATCCGCGATGCGATCCGGGCCGTGCGAGACAGGAACCGCTTTAAGCGCACGCCTTGGCTCCCGAACCCTCAATGGCTGCCTTCGACGGCTTACGTCCTGTACCAGCGTGTCACCAACGCTGGCTTCACCTATGTCTGCACGACTGCAGGCACGTCCGCCGCCTCGGGCGGCCCGACGATCACGGCTCCTGGCTCGGTCGCTGACGGTTCGGTGACCTGGTTCTTTGTCGATAAGGCCTACGGCGCCGACGCCAACGCCCCGACCTACACAACGTCCGCGACGGCTCCGGCCTCGCCGCCGCGCTGCTACACGTCTTCGAAGGGGACGGCCGCCAACAGCGTCACGGCGACTGCGGCCGTTCGCTCTGACACGTGGTTCGAATGGGGCGGCGGCGTCCTGGACGACTCCACGTCCACCTACGGCTGGGGAAACTTCGTCGGCGGGACCAACACCGCCTCGATCAGCTTCATGTGCGATGACCCGTCGCCCACGTTCAAGACCAAGGGCCTGACGTACATGATCACCGTGGACGGCCGACCCCTCATGGCCGGACCGGCGCCCGTGATTTTGCCAGCATCGAACCCGGCAACGTCTTACCTCACGCTGAACTTTGCCGACATTCGGCCGAGGGAAATCACGATCCACTTCGACATTGGGGCGAACACGAAGAACTTCAACGGCATCTATCTGAGCAGTGCGGAATCGTCCTGCTGGCCGGTGTCGCGGACCTCGTCCCTGAAAGCGGCCATCCTCGACAGCAGCACCGGCCTGAACACCGGCAACGTCGACAGCATCCAGTTCGGTGTTGCCGCCAGGATCTTCGCCGCCCTTGGCGTCACGGGGTTCATCGATGCCGTAGGCGGTTCTGGCATCGCGGCCGGCGGCAGCCTGAAGTACATCAATCGTCTGGCAGCTCTCGTCCCCTACGCTCCTGATTTCCTCATCCTGCGCGGCTCGACCAACGACGCGGCCATCGCGGCGGCCACGGTCCAGCAGGAAACGACCGACCTGATCGCGCAGGCTCGCGTCCTTCTAGGGCCGAAGGTGTACATCATCGTCACCGGCATCCAGTACACAAGCACGCCGGGCCTGAACGCCGCCGAAACGGCCATTGCCGCCGCCGTCACCGGCGCGAGGATCACCGATCAGCGCGTGGTCTTCATGCCGGTGGCGACCGATCCCGCTGGCTCTTGGTGGACCACATCCAACAACGCTCGCTACAATTCCATGGATGCGAGCAACCACCCGAACCTCTACGGCCACGTCTTTGTGGGGGACCGGTTCGGCGAGGGCCTCGCCAAGACGCTGCTGCGTCTGCCGACCGCCTAGTCATGCCGCGATCGCCGGTCGGAAGACGTTCTCAAGCGCCTCCGACCGGCTGGCCGCGTGGTCTCAAGTCCGGGCTCGCGGTTGAGTGTGACGGTAGATCGCTCCAGCGCTGGCGTCTCCGAGGCAATCTGGCGGGTGATCCGCAAGTCTCTGGCGGTCTGCTCGCCCCACATCATCCCTGCAAGTCCCGGATCAACGGGCGGAGTATTGAAATGCCGTCGCGGTCTCGATCTGATTGACTGCCACGGTAGTGGCGGCCGCGAACTCACGCAAAGCCATCGAAGCGGGCTTCTCGAAACCGTGGACGCCGCAAAGGCCGACGCCAAACTTGAAATGCAGATCAACTTTTGCCGTTCCGACCACGTCGCCGATGAAAAGACGATCGTTAAAAAACTGCCAGTCACTTAAGACGAGCCTGAATGAGGCCTGCTGAAAGGCAGGAACTTCCAGCTTCAGCTCCTGGAGATTGCCGATTGTGGCCATCGCGGAAAGAACGCGATGGCCCTTGCGGTTACGTAGTTTGTTGAGGCCCCAGAGTGCAGGGTTTCCATCGCGGAATGGTTGGATTTCGTCTTGGATAACTCGAAGGACTTGCGGGTGTAATGCGCCACATTTCTGGCCGCGCATCTGCTCAACTGTGTCGCCGAAAGGGAACTTGGTGTCCGTTGGATCACCGCCCGAAATCGCTTGGACCGACGCGTAAACGGCGTGGTCAAGAGCACTGCGCAGGTTCGCAGCGCAGTCGTTCGCTATCGAAGACAGGCTGCCGGGAAGCTGAATATCATACTGCAAAGTGAGTGATCTTCGGCCTTCTGCATTAGGGTCACCAACATCTACCCAATGCCTCCCAGACCGCAGTGCGTCGCCGGCCCGCTTTTCAAGCTCTGCGATGTGCTCGTTAGCTCGCGCTAGAAGCTGGCGCGCGCTGTCGAACGGTTCGCCGAAAACGGGCTCTATGAAATGTGTCACGTCGAGTTTCGCGGTCCGATGTCTGCGCAGAAATAGCATCCCAGCGGATCTCGCGCTCCCCCATCGCCCCTACGTCCCATGACGGCTGCTCCCTGACCCGGGTTGCCGGATTTTCCTCGGCGGCGTAGCGTGAGGTATGACCAGCCCAGCTGTTGACGCCCTTCTTCGCGCTGCCGCCGATGCGGGTGAGCTTTATGTGCTTGAGCCAGAAGTGCCGGAGGAGGTCTATCCTGGCATCACCGATGCGACAGCGGGCGGACTGTTGAGACGGTTGGGCGGCGGCAATCCAGACTTCATCGATTACTGGGTCCTGACTGATGCTGGTCGTGAAACGATTGGACTGCCCAAAGCTAGCTCTGGCGGCTTTTTTTCTGCCCTTCGGTCGTTTTTCGCCCGGTCCGTAGACGTTTCGACAGCCGGCTAATCAGCGACCTCAAGAGCCCCCCGCCCCTACATCGAGAGCGAACCTGCGGCCTCCATACGCCGGATCTGGGCGCCTTTATATTCTTCTGGTTTCTATAGCGCTCGCTAGGGCTGGATCATTGGGCTATTCACGACCCTGACGTGCTGGTGTGGGGGCGCAATGACAAACGATCGGGTTCACTCGCTTGACGCGGCGCGAGCACTTCTGCTCGTTTTCGGCATACCCTTTCATGTGGCAACCAAGTCAATGTTCGACTTGCCGATCCCAAACGCAGAATTTCGCGAGTCCATTTTGATCAGCGTGCCGATGTCGGTGAACCATTCTTTCCGGATGTTCGCCTTCTTCGTCCTATCGGGATTTTTCTCCGCCCTCATAATCCAGAAGCGAGGCCGTGCCGCGTGGGCAAAAGACCGCCTGACGCGTCTCGGCGTTCCGTTGCTCGCCAGCCTTCTGACGATTGGCGTCCTGCAGTTCTTCATTCACCGCGACATTCTCGGGCTATCAGCCGAAGGCATGGGGCCGCTTCCAATCACCGTGGATCACCTGTGGTTCCTGATGGTGCTGCTGATGTTCGTCGGGACGCTCTACCTGCTTCCGATCGAGAGGCTTGCGCAGCATCCTTGGCTCGCGAACGCAGTTCAGTTGCGCGGGTGGCACGGGTTCGCTTTGGTCGTTGCGCTCGCAGTCTGGGGGATCGGCCGCGCCGTGTTCGACCGTATTGTCGGAGAGGTGCCGGGTATAGGCATCCTCAGCAGTTACATCTATTTTGCGCCCGCGTTCGCGATAGGAGCGATCGTGTACAGCAGCGGCCTAAGCTCCAGCTTCTTCAAGGGCGCGCGGCCTTGGCAGTTTTTTGCTGCCGTCGCTCTCTCGGTCGTATCTATAGGTCTCGACACAGCTGTAAGGCCTGCTTTTGGCATAACGTCGCCGAAGTCCTTGCCTGAGCTAATCGTCAGCAATGGTTTAGAGCTTCCCCTAGCTCTGTTGATTTCGCTCTGTTTCTTTGCCCTGCTAGAGCGCCTGATCAAAAGGGAATACCCGTCCATTCGTTTCCTCGTTGGAGGGGCTATGGCCATCTATCTGTTTCACATGATCTGGACGTTGTTGGTGGTAAAGGCGCTGCTGTATGTGTCTTGGCCCGGCGAAGTCCAATGGGCGTTGGGTTCGCTGGTGGTGTTCGGCCTCTCGGCGCTAAGCTATTTGGCTATCCGGCAAAACGCTTGGCTGTCGGCGGCATTTTCAGGGACACCGCTACCGAAAGTGCGCGTGAGCAAGCCTGGGACAGAGACCCTCTAGCTGGGGTCCCCAGCGCCCCTGCATCATCTGATGGGGTGGCGGTTCGCCCCCTCACGTCGCCTTCTGGTCTCGATAAATGACGAACCGCCTGTCCTCGGCCGGTCGGGACCGAGGCCGCGGCTGCACCGTTTGCCCGTACAGCCGTCGGCCTCATAGCTGGCGATATGCTCAAGCTCAATGCGACGAGATGGCGACCCGCCCCGGTGACAGGACGGGGATAGGGCGGGCCGCCGGCGCACTGCTGTTCTGAGGCAGCAGGGTGCCCGTACCAATCCGCCGCGCCCCCGCCCGTTCCTGTGTCGCATACCCGCCAGAGCGACGACCCGGCCTCACGTGGGGACGTGGTCTAGCCGGGCCGTCTTCGGCTTCCCCGAGCCGCGCCTGATCCTGCCTTGGCCCCAGAGGCCGATCAACACCCCTAAATCTGGAGACTGCCCATGGCTTCGCCTGTCGCGCCCCCGTGGCTGTCGCTCGCCCGTTCCTTCATCGGCACGCGCGAGACCGTCGGCCCGAAACACAGCCCCATCATCATGGGATGGATCAAGGAGGTCGGCGCCAAGGTGCTGGGCGTCCAGGTCAACGATGACGAGACGCCATGGTGCGGAACCTTCATGGCGCTGCTGATGAAGCGGATGGGCCTGACCGCGCCGCTGATTGCCGTCCGCGCGGCGTCGTGGGGTCGGGCGGGCAACTGGGGTCGCGAGCTGCTGGCCCCGCGCCTCGGCTGCATCCTCGTCTTCACACGCGACGGCGGCGGCCACGTCGGGCTCTATCTGGGCGAGGACGACACCCACTACCATGTCCTCGGCGGCAACCAGTCGAACAGCGTCAGCATCATGAAGCTGGCCAAGGGGCGGCTGGCCGACGGCGGTATGCGCTGGCCAAAGGGTCCGGAGCTTCCGCCGGCGCAGATCGTACGCCTGAAGCCGAACGGCGCGCCCGCATCGGGGAATGAGGCGTGAACCTGCGCACCTTCACCCTCACCGGCTGGATCATGGTCGCTGTGGCGGTCCTGTTCCTGCTCTCGCTGGGCTTCTGCGCCATCACCGCGCCCGGCCGAGAGGCGAGGAAGGTCGACGCCGCTGTCGCCGCGGCCAACGGCAAGACCCAGACCGTCGACACGGCCGCCCGCGAGGCCGCCGCCGATGAGCGCCTAGCCGACGCCCTCTCAACCGCCACCACGAAACAGGAGCTGTCCAATGCGGTCGCGAACCTCCCTGATGCCCGCCCTTCTAATCGCCGCCTCGCTCTCGCTTGCGAGCGGTTGCGCCAGCAGGGAACGGATACGGCCCTTGTTCCCGTCTGCGGCGGATCTCCGCGTCCAGCCGAAGCCGGTGCTGGCCGTTGAAGCCCTATCCAGCGAGGCGGCCCTGGATCAGCACGACATCGCCATCGAGGCATGGGGGGAAGATGGCTGGAAGGCTGTCGCCCGCATTTGCCGATGGTCGGTGGCGAACGGCCTGAAAGGGGTGGTCTGCCCCGCCCAATAGTTTCCCGGCCATCGGGATCAGCGCGCTGGCCGCTTTCGCCAGTTCACTACGGAGATATCCATGTCAAAGATGCGCGCGAAGGTCCGCGTTGGCAGCGTCCTGCCTGTCGCTCAGTACGAGGGCGTAACGACACAGGAGCGCTTGGTCTTCCACGGGGTCGCGAAGACCGGATCTTATCCGCCGGACGGCTCTGACGAGGACAACACCTTCGCCAAATTCTCGCCTTCGGTCCTCGTCGACCTGATGGTGGCGAACCCGGCGCTGATCGGGAAGTTCGAGCCTGGCAAGAGCTACTACGTCGACTTCACGCCGATCGACTGATCCAGATCTACCGCGATTGTCTGGCCCGCCATCCTCCGGGGTGGCGGGCTTTTGTCGTTTCAGAACCCTGCTATGGCCAGCTTCAAGGCCGTGGGGTCGAGTTTCGAGGCGCGGACCTCAGCCGCGAACGCCTCGTCGGCCAGCGCACGATCCGCAAAGAGCCGTGGCTGGGCCTGACGCAGCGTCGTGAGCCGGTACTGCGTATCCGTCGCCCGATCGCCGACGACGGTGTCGATCTGGATGAGCCTGACGCCCGTCGACGTCATGATCGTGGTTCTGCGGATAGCCATGGGCGACTCAGCGCCGTCGGTCGCGACCCGTTCCCGGACCCTCCATGAAATCGATCATGAACCACGCGTCCGGATCCCGAGAGATTTCCCGTGTCATCCAAAGCCATTCGACCTTCATCGGCAGATAGGGCGTGGCCGGACCCCGGCTCCACATCAGAAAACGCGGGGCGCCGCAGGGGCAGACGTCGATCTGGTTCAGCATGGAATAGCGAGGCCCGCAGCGGGCCAGCCATTCAGCCAGGTCGAGGGGCTTCATCCGTCCGCAGCCGACGCACAGCCATTTGAAGGTTGAGCCGTTGGCCACGGATGCAGCCATGCCCCCGAGCTGGCCCTGGGGATCGGCGTTGTCGCGGATCAGGCAGGACTTCCGTCCGAAGACCACGGCTAGGACCGGGGTTGCGCAGCGGGGTTCCGCATGATGCCGGCGGCCTCAAGCTCGGCGGGAACCGGGATGCCGTCGATGACGTCACGATACGCCCACAGATCGGTCCCGGCCTCGGTCAGCCAAGCGTTCAGACGTCGGGCCCAAATGGTCTGCCCGGTTTCGCCTGTCGAATGAATGAAGCCTTGGGCGCCTGGGTCGGCGAGGGTGTGGACCATGATCTCGCGGCACTGGCAGTGCGCGCAGACGAGCGTCGACGCCCATTCGCCGATCGTGGCCGTCAGCCATTTGGTGAACTTGGTGGCGATCTCCCGGCCGCTGACGCGCCGAGATCGCCCGCAGCCGCAACAGTTGACGACGAGCTGATTGCCCCGGTGCGGCAGGTAGATCATCAGACCGGCCGCCTCGACCGGGTTGATCTGGACAGTCATCGCTTAGCGAATGCCGAGAGGTTCCGGGCAATGGCCGCCATGACCCATCGGTTGGCGTCGTCAGAGAACACCACGTTGGACTGGTCTGGCTTGCCGTTCGGCAGGGTGCGGGCTGGGGCTGTCTTCGTCGGTTTCATGTTGCTCTCCGTCGCCGCCAGACCCCGGAGCCGTTTTGCTAGCGACAAACCCGGTTCGTCGGCAAGCGAAACCAGAACGAATGAGAAACGTCCTCCGGGACTATTCCGGGACTTTCCCTCCGGATTGACCTGTTTCGTTCCCGTTTGATCCTATCGCCGGACGTAGGCGCTCCGGGCGGGGTCTTGAAAATCTATATGTTTTCAAGACCCCGCCCGGGTCCGATGGTGGCTGGAGGCGGGCTCGAACCGCCGACCTGTGGGTTATGAACCCACCGCTCAAATGGTCGCGGGTTCGTCGATATCGTAACCAGAGGCGCTCGCGTTTGCCTCCGCGATTAGCTGTTCCCACGGCCAGCGAACGGTGGCGTACTTCCGATAGAGGAACAGTTGGCGGTCCACGACAAACACCTCATCCTTATGCTCGTCGTACGAGAGGATTAGTCCCCGCCCATCGTTGTCGACCTGGAGCGCGTCTATCTTAAGCAGGATCTGACGGAGGTTAGGTTTCTGGACCCGAGTTTCGATTTTGTGCGCTTCAGTAAAAATCGCATCTGTATGTAGCCCGTCAGTCAACGTCTTGTCGTCTGCAGAGAGCACGACACTGAGCATGTGAGCATAGATCCCAGTGGAGTTTGCGCGCTGGCGGATGCCGTTGGCGACGCGTTTGGCGAAGGTTTGATACAGCGCATTCAGCTGCTCTGCGTAACTCATAGCCGCGCCTTCATAAGAGCCGACTTGATCGACCGTCGTCAGATGTTTCTGGCCTTCCTCAATCTTGGCTTCATCAAGCGTAGCGAGAGCGAGACGTTGGAGAATGCCGACGGTTCCGAAGGAGTCTTCGACCATCCGAGCAACGATCGCGGTTGAAAACTCGATGTTGAGCGCCTTTGATCCATTGTCGATCACGGATCTCAAGTCTGGGGCCGACCAATAGATCGGCATTTCAACGATCCGACCGGACAGGTCGGGATTCAGGTGAAGGAGCAGATTGTTCTCAGCCCAGATGCCGATCACGACGACGTAGGTCTTGAGGTCCCAGAGCGCTTTAAGATCGAAAGCGAACGCCTTCCGCTCCGCCGGGGAGAGGTAGTGAAAATCTTCGATCACCAAGCGTCGACCTGAGGCGTTGATGATGTCTGACACGAACCGAAGGTCGTCTAAGTCATTGCCGACCGGAACTGACATCACGCCGTCAGACTTTTCCACCTCTCCGCCGAGCTTAGCGGCGACTTTTGCGATCACTTTAAAGCCCGCTTCTCCCGTCGCTTCGAGCTTGCCTCGAAGGCTCGTAGATGACTGGGTTTGTTTTACGAGATGCAGCCCGAGCTGGGATAGCGCGTCGCTGTAGAGGTCTCGTACGGTCCGGTTCAGCCGACATTGGACCGCTATAGCCTCCGGAATATTCTTCTGCCTGATCCAACTCTTGCCGCACTTCGACTCCCCGCGCAGGGCGATATGAGTGGTGCGGCCCATCTGCTTCTGAAGTTCACTGTCCAGGTTGCCTCGGTCGACATACGAGTCGCTTAGGATCTCCGTCGAGATACCGAAGACTTCTGACGTTCGTTTTGGTCGCGAAAACAAATTCATGATGGCCCTCTTGCCCAACATCGTGGCACGTGGACCGTCTCAAATCTAGGAGGCCAGATACGGTGGATGCCAACCCTAGGGTTTGACACGAGCGCCTATCTCTCTGATTTCGTTGAGGCGTTCACACAGGGTTTGACAGACCTAGAGCGTTGTTTTCGCTTGGAACCGCACTCCCTCCGGGGTCGCCAATCCATCGAGATGCCGACGGCGTCCTAGAGGAAGGTGGCCGTCACCGTATAGTCGAAGGTCTTGGCCCCGCTGGCGGCGGCTGCGGCGACCAGGACGTCCATGCCAAGGGTGAACTGGGCCGTGCCGAACAGGCCCAGCGCATTCAGGTCGAAGGTGATGGTGCTGTTCTCGGCCGGGGCCGAGCCGGTCTTGTAGGTGGCGCCGGTCAGGCCGCTGACCCGGAATCTCGAGATGCTGGCCACGCCCGCGCTGGCGGGCTGGATGGTGACGCGGACCTGACGGGCGGCGCAGAGGCTGGACAGGTTCAGCAGGCCGCAGGAGATGGTTATCGAGGGCGGCGTGACGCCGCCGCCGGTCAGGCGAATGGCGTCTCCCGAGGTGCGGGTGACTGCGCCGCCCGTGCTGACCGAGAAGGTGGTGGCGCTGTTTCCCCGGATGGCCGTGCCGAGGATGGGGGCGGTCGAGGGCGAGTGGGACACCGCCAGTTGGGCGTACGCCGCCTGGGGCAGGGCCAGGACGCCAGCCGCCGCGACGAGGGACGCCAGCCGCTTTAGCCGGCCCAGGCAGGCGGCGTTGGACGGACGACGATCATGCGAAGACGAGGGTGCGCGCATGACGGCGGTATCTCACGTGGAGATTGCGCATTCGTATGTCGGCAAGGTTAACGGGGCCGACAATGTCCGATGGCGGACTTTAGCGCCAGGGCGAGCCTTCGCCGTGCTTGCCGACGCTCTCGAACTCGG
>Ga0247812_10000274_pt1 | contig 44206 bp, 83 predicted proteins | sample UWRJL149409B1_FD_178011 | JGI IMG/M metagenome (GOLD analysis project Ga0247812, IMG submission 178011) | Plant litter microbial communities from Arlington Agricultural Research Station in Wisconsin, United States - UWRJ-L149-409B-1 | ecosystem: Environmental > Terrestrial > Plant litter >...
TATTTTTTTTAACGAATAAACCAAGTGCTGATATGGCAATTATTGCAGGGATTAGTAGGATTAGCATTTTAAATCCTCCTTAATTGCACTAACGATGTAGTTGTTTAGCGATCTATTTTGACTTTCAGCTTTTTTCTTTGCCTTAGCTTTGGTATCTGGATCTAACCTAATTAAAAAAGGCTTGTTTTCTGTTTTTGTTTTTTCTGACATATTATTAATGTTTAACTATGATTAAACTATCCATAACGGCCAAGAAAAAATCTTGATCGTTCATGTTTTTTAATTCGAAATCCAAAATTAGTTTTGAATTGGATTTATTGATTATTAACTGTTTTGCGTTTTCTGATAATTGGTAAGTTTTCATAATTTATAGTTTTTGTATATGCAAATATAGTTATATTAATTATATATCAAAGCATAATTAAATATATTTCATTGTGATATTACAAATGACATTAACATGACAATTAATTAAATACAACTCCGTACTATTGTACTGTCAACAACGGCAAACAAAATTAAACAACATGAAAAACCTAACTATCCACCGCATCATAAACTCAAAACCTGCAAGTATTAAATTGCATGGTAGCTACATAGCTGAGGCGATCAAATTAAATGCTGTTAAACTTAAAACATCTAAATAGCCATGAAAGTAAATTACTTTGTAAACGCAAACAGTCTTGATATCGTTCCTACTCACTATGTTAAGATAAAATCTGTTGAGTATTTGAACCTGCAGACTTTGGGATCTAAAATGCCAGCTGTTCAAAAAGATGCCGGATATATGGTTCTATGTGATGATGGAGTTTACCGTTATATGAGTGTAATGCGACAAGATATTGAAGTGGTAGGCAAGTTTGTTAAAGTAAAAGTTTCATAAAAATTGTTTTAATGGAACTATTTGGCCACCAAAATAATAACTCATTAAAATTAATCAGCCCTGCTAGTTTACACTAGCGGGGTTTTTAGGTGCAAAAACTAATCAAAATGAACACAGAAAACAAAATTTCAATAAAAAAGGTAATAGCAGACTTTCCTTTATTGGCTAAAGGGCTGCTTAGAAAAGACGAACATGCTATTGAAGAGTTCGCAAATGAATGTAAGCTAAGCTCTACCTTCATCAAACAGAATTTACAATTAATATCAAATTGGATTTAATATGAGTGAATTTAAAGGAACAAAAGGAAAATGGAGATTTGATGATTTAGAACTAGTAATAAAATCATGCGACGATTCTAATCCAAAATTTCAAACTATAATTGCTCATGTAAATTCTAAATTTAACTATTCACCTGGAAAGCAAACTCAATTCTATAATGCGTTATTAATTGCTGCATCTCCTGAACTACTAGAAGGGATTAGAGTTTTAGTAGAAAGAATGGAAGAAAATGGATTAGGTAATTTCCCATCAGTAGTTAAATATCGTCAACTTTATAAACAACTTACATTATGACATTAATAGTAACTTATCCCAACAGACTTGAAAACGGTCAGCCAATGGTTAGAATACGTTTCGTTCAATCATCAGTAGGCAAGAGAGATCTAACCCTAAATCAATGGTACAAGTTCATATCTAGCAAACAGGTTCGTAAACTTTTTTTAAACAAAATCAAGTAATGAATATACACAACAACATACGTTATGATCGGATAGTAATTGCATGGCTATTTGTTATAGCAGCTATTTTGGCAACGGTATGGGCGTAATAGGAGCAACATACATGTACTACGGATCTGATAAAAAATTTGTACTAAAGGAAATCGGATCATTTACATTTCTTTTTGAGTGCGGTCATTGGTGTACTGATTGCGTATTCGAAGATTTAATCCAGACAACGCTATTCTAGCAAACTTGTTACAAAACTGTATAATCATTAACCTTATATTCGTGTTATAAAATCGGTAGCGTCTGACCTTGATACCGACTAAAGAAATTTGAGCCATTCATTGGCGCTTAAGTCAGACGAAGCGCTTTTGTTTGGCTTTTTTATTAAAACATTAAATTATGGAATTACAAGTAAAATCAGCTTCAACATTTTGTGAAGTAACCATTAAATCTGGAAATGCTTTGATTATTGAAGATGTAGCCAATATTAACATTTATAAGGCAGATCAAGATATAGTAGAAAACTTTCTTGATGTGTATTGCCAATTGCAAGCGCATAACAAATTATCAGAAATTGAAATTGTAAAGCACGTTGCATTTTTCTTAGATGTTAATTTAAAAGACTTAAGCAAACTATAGATTATGTCAAATCAAGATTTTCTAAAACAAGTAATCTCCAACTTAAAGAAGCCAATCCGCAGCCAGTGGAGGGTTCAAAGTTATTCAAAAACAAGAGCTAGCGCTACCGTAATGACATATATAGATGCTCGTGATGCAATGGATTTACTAGATGAGTACGCTATATATGGATGGAATAGAGAACATTATGAAATAGATGGAAAGGTTTATTGTAGGGTAGGTATTTATATGCCTGATGGATCTATACAGGTAAGGAGCGATTGTGGTACTGAAAGCAATACCGAAAAAGAAAAGGGACAATCTTCTGATAGCTTTAAAAGGGCTTGCGTTAATTTTGGAATAGGAAGGTTCCTTTATGATCTACCTATAATGTACATAGATACTGATGTGGTAAAAATAAATGGTAATTACCCTAAGCTTTTAGATAAAAACAAACAGCCAATTAAAAACCTTAACGATTACTGCAATGATTTAGTTAAGGGCAAAATATCTGTTGATAATAGACCAGAACTTTTGCCAAATACTATTCAATGGAATGAGGCAATTAAATATCTTTCTGGTGATGGATCATTAGAAAATATTAAAAAGAAATACAAATTAACCGGAACTAACGAAACACTTTTACAACAAGAAATTTTATGAAAAAAGAATTAAACTTATTCTTAGAGCCATTATCAGAAAAGGAGGCTTTGCCAATTGAAAAAAGAACATTATTGAACCTTAAAAAAGGTGAAATACTTGAACTTGCTACTGAAATACTTCAACAAGTAAATGATGGTATTTTAGATGATGTAGACGTAAAGGTTTTTGCCAAAAAAGGAGAAACATTTTTTAAGGCACTTAACGAAGGGCTGAGCGGTAAGGTAGAACTGCCACAAGATAAGGACTACAAAAAGCATGGTTGTACAATGAGAATGCAAGATACTGGAGTTAGGTACGATTATTCTGTTTGTGGACACCCTGTAATTGATGAACTAACCGAATTTATCAACAGCCGTAAACCTATTGTAGAAAAGGTTCAAAAGGAATTGAAATCTTTAAAAACGGAAACGGAAATAACGGACGAAGAAACAGGCGAAACATTCACCGTTAAACCTCCTGTAAAAACCGCTGGACGCTCGGTAATCATAACATTTGATAAGTAATGCTTTACGATTATTCTTTCTATCCTACGCTATTAGATAGCTATTTTAGATACAAGAAAAGTGAAGATGAACTTTCATTCATTCAATTGTTCGACAAGATAAACCAAGTTGCACAAGAAGCAGATGAAGCGAGATTAAAAGGTATTGCTTTTGAAAAATTGATAAATGAAATGATTACTGTTGGGGATGTAAACTGTATAGATGGTAATTTTATATCAAATGACCATTCATTCAATTCTGATTTAGTTTTAAGGATTTACGAGAAACTTAAACGATGTTCAGAAATTCAGTCACATCAACAAAAAGTAATAGATACTCCAAAAGGTATGGTTAAAATTTACGGTGTTTTCGATTATAAGTTTCCCCAAATGACAGCTGATCTTAAAACTACTGCTAGCTATCGGTATGGTAAATACGAAGATAATATGCAACACAAGTTTATTTCATTGCTGACAGATGACAAGGAGTTCAATTATATTGCTACCGACTTTGAATATCTATTCTTTGAAAATTATTGGTTAACAGATAAGGTACGTAAACAGGCAATTGAAGATATTTGTGAGTTTATTGATTTCATTAACCACTTTAAAAAATACATTACTAATACTAAAATATTCGGCAATGGAAATTTGGGTTAAGAATACATTTAGGGGTTTAGTCCCAATGTACGATACAGACTTGGATAATAAAAAGAAATTGAAAATAGATCAGGAATATCTTGTTAAAATTTCAATGCCCAGAAATATAAAGTTCCATCGGAAAATGTTTGCTCTTTATAATCTAGTATTTCAAAATCAAGAACGATATAGGGTATTAGATGACCTTAGAAGGGATATAACTATTGAAGCTGGATTTTATAGGGAAAGAACTAATATCTATGGAGAGATAATTAAAGAAGCTGAGAGCATTAGTTTTGCCAATATGGATGAAGATGTTTTCTCACAATTGTATAATAGATCCTTGGATGTAATAGTGAAGTACTTTCATTTTGATAGACAGTCAATGATTGATGAAATAGAACAATATTTTTAAAGAAATGAGAAAAGTATCAAAAAAAATGGCTTCAAATCTAAGGGAATATAAAAAGCTTAGGGACAAATTCATTATTGAAAATCCAAATTGTGAAAGATGCGGTAATGAGGCGACCGATGTACATCATAAAAAAGGGCGAATTGGCAATGATTTAATTGATGTAAGCAACTTTCTATCCGTTTGCCGTAATTGTCATCACTGGATAGAAAATAATGTATCAGAGGCAAAGAAATTAGGTTATTCACTAAATAGATTAGACAAATGACAACAATAGAAAAAGCAAAGGAGTTTATTAGATTAAATCCGATACTTAAAGGTTTCGTAACCGACCGTTTTGATGAACAGATTGATGTTGAAAAAACACTTATTGATCACTCCAAATTCACTCTTCAACAGTTTATCGACTTCATTGAGATCAACCAGGATAAATCTGTAAAGGGTATTATTCAAGAACTAAAGGCTAAGTTATGATTGAGATAACCAACGAAGATAACATGGATAAGCATGTAAAGATGATAATTGAATATTTGGATGCAATGGTATGAGTTTAAAACCTGGTGAAATAGTATACTGTAATATTACAGCAAGTGGTAAAAAATTATACAAAGCAGAAAAGGTAACATTATCCGCTCCTTATAGTGGATATGAGCCTAAACTTTATATATCTAATGTAGAGCATTCTTTAATACTAAAGAAAATGAGTTGTATTGAAAAAACAGTAAATATAACACATTTAGAAATATTACATAGGTGCGGATTTAAGACAAACAGTAAAGAATTTACTGAAGTCAAAGCAAGTGATGAAAAACGTAATAAAATAACAGGGGCTTACGAATAATGGAAATAAACAAGATTTATTGCGAAAGCAATTTGGAAACAATGGCTAGAATGGAAGATAAATCAATTGATTATGTGCTTACAAGTCCCCCTTATAATATTGGATATAACAATATGAATGGGAATAGCTCGAAAAAGTACAAAGAATTTGATGATAACTTTTCTGACGATGATTATTTTGAACAGCAGGTTTATTTGATTGAAGAACTGTTACGAGTAACTAAAAATCATGTATTTTATAATATTCAGATGTTAGGGGGTAACAAGCTAAGTTTTTTGAAACTTATCGGTAATTTCAGTTCAAGAATAAAAGACATTATGATATGGGAGAAAAAAATGATACCCCATATTGAATCAGGAGTTTTGTCTAGTAATTTTGAATTTATCATAATTTTTTCAGATAATTTACCTGATAAAAAGAAGTTCTATGACGGTAATTTTAAAGGTAATTTTTCAAACCTAATAAAGACATCTAACAAACATCATAATGAATTTTCAGAAAAGCATAAAGCAATTATGCCTTTAGATATACCTAGAATGTTTATGGTTAAATTTGGTAAACCAAATGACATTTGGTATGACCCATACAGTGGAACTGGAACAACAGCTGTAGCAGCTATTTTAGAACAACGCCAATATTTAGGGTCTGAAATATCAAATGAATATTATGATTTATCTTTAAAGCGCATATCACAACATCAATCACAAACAAGACTATTTTAATGCAACTACCTTTATTCACCAACTCAATTAAGTTTGGGAACATCATCATACACAACTTTACTGATTGCGATCTGATGAGGCTTAAAGGCTGCGGTATTGAATATGAATACGTAAATACCATTGGAGACAAAAGGCAGTGGACTATTAATAATTAAATATTATGGATTTTAGAACAAAAATTGCCTTATCTACAGGCAAGATAAAACCTGAGTTTGGGAATTTAGAACATATAAACTTCCTTAAAGAAGCTGAATTTGTTGAAGATAGGCTTAAAAAAGGTATTCAACCAACTTTTGAACAATCAGAAGTTAATGATGAATTTGCTAATTACCTTTTAGTGATGAGGATTACGTGTGTTTGTGGCGCTACTGTTGTAGCAGATGATTATACACTATTTGATCAAGAACATGAAGTTTTTGATGATTGTGATTTTTGGTGCAATCACTGCAATAGAGATTATCATGCAGAATTGGTAGATGAAAATATAGTTGTTAAATTATCTTAAAGCTAATCGCATATAGCTTGGTGTTATGCGGGACAAACAAAAGGGCGGTGATAATGTCTGTTAAGCCGCCCTTAAACTAAATCATTATGAGGAATGCAGTTAGAAAAAAATATGAAAGGTGTCTAATCAATAAGGTTAGCAAAAAACAATCGGAATACATAAAATTAAATTCAAAGTTTCATACTGATGATGAGATTGCAATAAAGCTAAGGATGAAAAAAAATCTTGTCATTAGCTATCGTCATAAAATATTGGGTCTGTTTAAGAATAGATCGATTAGGCTTAGGTCGGGGTGTATTATCTCAGATATAAATCAACTCAACCAAGAATTATTTGCATTGAAATCATTTAATTACCAAGGATCAATGTTTGAAAGCTATAAATCAAGAATTTCATTCATTGAAGAACAAATAAAATTGCATCATGGAATCAACTAAAAACGACAACCTGACAAAGATCAGGACTTTGCTAAACGGAGGCGCTAGGCTTACCGTTTTATGCACACTAAAGAGAATTGGCACATCAGAGCTAAGACATTATGTTTCCATTCTTAGGAAGGAAGGTTTGAGTATTAAATCAGAATGGAGACAAAATGATCTTAAAAGATGGAAATGTTATTGGATTTAATTGTAAATAAGTTTGTGTAAATTAAAGTAAAGCATTATATTTGAATATGGAAGCGAAAACGCTAGGAAATCTTATTAAGGATAAAGGCATAAAGCAGTCATTTATTGCCGATAAATTGAAGGTGTCAAAAGCATTGGTTACTCAATGGGTCAAAGGGACAAGACCTATAGCTGAAAAGCATATTGTTGATTTGAGAAGGATTTTATCCTAATATTTTTATGTCAAAAAAATTAAAAATTGTAAAGCATGGCAGATAATAAAGATACCTTTCTTTTCTATACAAAATGGTTATCCACATTTAAATCTCTACCTAAGGATAAGGGGTATGACTTGTTAATGCATATTCTTGCCTACGTTAACGATGAAAATCCACAAACTGATGACGTTCTGATTAATGCTGTTTTTCAAAATATACAGATAGATCTTAAGTCTGACTTAAAAAAATGGGAGCTTAGCATCGAAGAAAAGAGCAGGGGCGGTAGTGTTGGTAATTTAAAAAGATGGCACCCAGATGTATATAAACGCTATATCAAAGGTAAAATATCATTGCAAGAAGCTATAAATATCACTACCGATCGCAAAGCATCGCATACCGATAACATCCCATCACTACCGATCGCAGAAATCGCTGTTTATGTTAATGATAATGTATTAGATAATAAAGATAATTCTAAAACCCAAGTTGTACCAACTTCGGATGTTGATGTCAATAAATTTATTAGTTATTTCAACTCAAAAGCTAACAGAAACTTTAAGGCCACCGATAAGGTTAAAGCAGCTCTTAAGGCTAGGGTTAAAAATTATTCTAAATTGGAAATTCAAAAAGCCATCGACAATGCACATCTAGATCAATATCACTTGGAAACCAATTTTAAATATCTAACTCCAGAATTTATTTTACGAATAGACAAATTGGAAAAGTTTATAAACCAAAATTCAAATAATAACACTTCACAAGGGATAACCATTCAAACAACCAACTAATGATTAAATCAATTTACGATATTAAGAATGCTGTTACTGAACTGAGGGAGAAAGGAGTTCAAAGAGGCAACAATACTGGATTTAAGTCAATAGATGAGCTTTATTCCATAAAACCAGGCACCTTTACCATTGTTCAGGGTTCGCCAACTCATGGAAAGTCTGAGGTTATCTTTGAATTTATGATGAACCAAGCGCATAGATACAACATAAAAGGAATTATTTTAAGTCCTGAAAGCGGTAATGCAGAAGAAATCACAATGGAACTAATCCACAAGTTTTTGTCTAAAAACCCATATAAAACATCTTTTTCTACATGTACAGATAGGGAATTTGAAACTGCATTAAATTGGGTTGACCATAACTTTGCAATTGCCGATGACGAAGAAAAGAGTTATTCCTTCAAAGATCTTACCGATGAAGTTGAAGCGCATGAGAAGCTTAAAGGCGTTAAGTACGGCAACATAATGGCAGAGCCTTGGAATGAATTGGATCACAAGTTGGTTTTAGCGGATAATTCGGGCAGGCAGGATCTGGCAATTGAAGATGAGCTAACCCAGCTAAGGAGATATTGCAAAACGAAGAACAAACATACTTTTCTTAGTTTCCATCCATCTAGTCAGTCACTGATTAAAGATAGCCAAACAGGTATAACCTATTATGAAATGCCAAAGGCTAGGGAAGCCGCAGGAGGACAGGCAACGCTTCGTAAAGCATTTAGTTGGATAAACATTTGGAGGCCGCCTGTGGGCTTAATTGATGGCTCTACGGGGATGCCATTTGAAGATAACGAACTTTTCTTTCAAGTTGAGAAGTCAAAGCCTAAGGGCGTGGGTAAAAAAGGAATAACGAAGCTTAAATTCGATTGGCAAAAGAACAGATATTACGAAGAGGTTAACGGGATAAAGATGTATGCTTTTGAACATGAGAATACTTTGATAAGCGATTATGTAGCGCCCCTACAACCAAGTACAATGTTTAATGAACCTGATCAACAAGCACCTTTCTAATGGACTATAAAGAACTAAAAAAAGAGAACGAACGACTTAAGGTAGAAATTGATACCTATCATGCTTTTTATGAAAGTTTCAACATGTACGATATTGCAATTAGTGATGGATATGGGTATCTTTCTGAAATGTATTCAGAACTTTTAAAGGCAAAGAAAAAGAACCCAAATAACCAAGCGGTAATTAACCAAGAGTATAGGATAATCAAACTACTTAACATATTTGCCGGAATGACTGGATTGAACAATAAGTGTCATTCATTATCATTGAGATTTAAACATCTCAATCAAGAGCTATTCAATGTAAAACATGAATTGGATGCAATTAAACAAGCTATTAACGAACAATAATCAACCAACAAGCTAAACAGTACTTGAAATGATAAAAGAGATAAAAACAACATACAAATGTGACTTTTGCAAAAAGCACATGTTTCGTTCTGATGCAATGTTGAGGCATGAAAGTATTTGCCCTAAAAATCCAGAAAATTTTGTAATGTGTAATGGATGCAATCATCTTGAAGAATATGAAAAAGATTATCAATGTGCTCATGGGGAGTATTCGTATGGTAGACATTCAAAATCTTTTTATTGTAAAAAATATGAGAAAGGACTTTATCCTCCGAAAGCAAAACATTTAGTAGAACAATATCCAGATACTTTTGAAGATGAAGAGCAAATGCCAAAGGAATGCGAACATTATAATTCAGACTTACCATTTTAAACAACAATAACAAATAGATTATGAAAACTTGGGGCAAATACAAAAGGGTTTCTATTAATAACATTATAGTTGGCGATATGGTTGCAATATGTTCGACTGATGAAGGAATTTTTAAGCCAAATAAAGAAACACTAATTAAAATAGACAAAGAACGCTTGAATTTATTAAAGGCGCATAAAAGGCTTAATTTCGTGTTTAAATCTATTGCTGATATGGTAAGATTTATAAATGATGAAAATGTGCTTAGGCATCGTATTAAGAAATATATGCTATGACCACCTACACAGTTAACGGACTAAAAGTAACTTCCTATTCTTGGAAGGAATATCAACAAGTTAAAAAAGAGAAATATGAAAAAGGAAAGAATTGATTTAGAAAAAATAAAAGATTTAAAATGTAAATTTAGAATGTATGGAGATGTAGAAAAATTATGTATAAAATGCGGTTACATCATATGGTTTAATGGGAAAGATACAGATTTAACAGTTTTGAATAATATGGTTAATTCAGGATATCCCATACCTAATTGCAACATAAAATCATGACCGAAACAATCACTTCAGCTGAATTGAAATTTCAGATACCAAAACGAATGAAGTACCGTAACGTTAAAACAGTTATAGATGGGATTAAATTTTACCATTTTGTATAATTTTATTATATTTGTATATGGGAAAATATATTGATTTGTCTGGAAGAAGATTTGGTAAGATAAAAGTACTATTTAGATCAGGAACTTCAATTAACAAAAAACCTATTTTTAAGGTTGTTTGTGATTGTGGCGTATCAAAGGATGTTGTTGGTTCTGGATTATTAATTGGTCATATAGTTAGTTGCGGGTGCTCAAAAGGATTTAAACATGGTTTATCTAAAACCAAAGAATATCGAGTATGGGCGGGAATGCTAAGCAGGTGCAGGGATAAAAATTTAAAAATTTATCCATTATATGGAGGTCGTGGAATTAAAGTCTGCGACAGATGGTTAGAATTTTCAAATTTTATGTTAGACATGGGTGAAAGACCTTCAGACAAACATTCGATAGATAGGGTTGATGTAAATGGTAATTATGAGCCAAATAATTGTAGGTGGGCAGATAGGGAAACTCAGGACAACAATAAAAGAAGCAATGTTTATTTAACAATGAATGGCGTTACTAAAACAATGAAACAATGGTGCATTTTATTGGGTGTAAAACAACCTACTATGCGCTGTTATTTAAAGAGACATTCTTTTAATGAGGCTTATAACAGGTATAATGGCAAGTAAGTATAAAAACGTAATAACTACAGTAGATAATATCCGTTTCTCTTCAAAAAAGGAGGCAACATATTATGGCAAGTTGAAACTTCTTATTAAATCAGGACACGTCCTCAGTTTTGAAAGACAAGTGAGATATAAGCTGATTGTTAACGGGCAATTGATTTGTACATACGTTAGCGACTTCGATGTAATTTGGAGAGATAGCGGACTTAAAGTAACCGATGTAAAAGGAGTTCAAACTCCAATTTTCAAGATTAAGGCGAAGTTGATGAAAGCCATACACGGTATCGACATATTCATCGTGTAAAAAAGAATTTAAATTTAGCTCATTATTATTTGGTATTACAATATATAGTCGTATATTTGAATAAGCAAAACGAAACAATTATGAAACTTACATCAGCAGAAATCTACCAATTGGCATCTGAAATAACTGAAAAAGAATTTACAAACCTTTACAATAGATTAACAGACAAAGAAGAAACGCTTTTTAACTCTCTTGTAAAGTTAGGCGATAGAAAAGAAGTTGCTTTGTGGACTGTTGTTTCTGAACGTTACGAAGATAAAAATACTGAGTTTTACCAAAGTGCATTTAACTTATAAAACATGTTACAAGAAAAAGAGCTATTAGAAATTTTCCCTTTAGTATTTTCATCTTCTCATTCAATTGGATTCAAAAGGGATGAAATAAAATCATTACTATTTGATCCATCATACACATTTTTAGAGATACCAAAATTAATGTGGTTAGATTGTATTTACAATTATTTTGGCGAAAATGGGATAGATAAATCTATACTTAATATTAATTCTGTTTTAATTTCTTGGTATGAAAGACAAAATGCGAGGTAGGCCAAAAAAAGAGCAAACAAAGAAGCATTTCAATCTACGCCTTTCCGATGACGTAATATCCTTTATCAAATCAAACCCTAACCAAGTAGCCTATATCGAGTCTCTTGTTAGGTCAGATAACAACATCGTTACAAAAACAAAGGAGGGGAATGCTTAAATTTGGAATGTTGATGTGGCGGAATTGGTAGACGCTAACGACTGAGATTGTGACTACAGCGGGCACAGCATTTTACAGGTTCGAATCCTGTCATCAACACAAACTAACCTAACCGATATGGAAAAGAAAATGATAGTACATTCATTAGATAGGACAAGCAAAGAACTTTTAAACGTCCCTAATTACGTGCCTTTTGATTTGTTAAGTGAAGAATGGGCAAAAATAAACCATAGCCAAACTTTAACAAGATTAAATGAAAGAGGTGGTTTAGGTGTTATTGAAATATTAAATAACATAGATAAAAAACACTTAGAATTTCGGGGAGCTACACAACAAGAAGTAGATAGACTGAATGAAATAATCGAACATCATCATAACCCAAACTAACATGGAAAAGAAAATTGAAGCGAAGAAGCAACCTGAAATTAAGGTTAGCCAATATTGCGATGGTGAAAAATGCAATCAATGTGGTAACCCGGCAACCCAAAAAGTAGAGCAGACCAAATTTGATGATGTTCCAATCGGTCATGGTTATGTTGCTTATTTATGCCAGAAGCATTTTGAAAGATTAGTAATGCCGTATAAGTTTAAGAAGCAACCTGCAATGAGTTTGGAGGAGTGTAAAGATGAGATATGCAGAAGGTATGAACTTGCGGATTTCAAAGCATTAATAGGCAAGGTTAGCGCATTCCCTAGTCAGTATGCTAACGTTGCCCTACACGTTATTAACGAAGTAGCTGAACTATACGCCAATCAGTTTAGGGAATTGGATAAGTGGATTAGTGTTGAGGATAGGTTGCCTGAAAATATGAAAGATGTTATTGTTTGCCTTAAAAATGGAATGATATTGATATGTACTTATAGAGAGATGTTTAAATCATTCCAAATTCTTACAACTGTTGATGACATCCCAGAAGTTAATCCAGTAATTAAGTGGCAGCCATTACCTAAACCTTAATTATGAAAATTGAATGTGTATCATTAAAAGTATTTGAATTTGTAGACCATTGTTTGGGTTGCGATAATATTGTACCTTTTGATAGTAATGGTCATTGTTGGATATGTGGTTGTGATATGCCTTTTGGCGGTATTGATGATGATACATTATCACAAGAAATGTTCGAAGCAGAAAACAAGTTGTCTCTATTCGAAATAAAGGCAGATGATCGACCCACATTCAATAGTTTGATATTTGGTAATTAATTCGTAGGTTTGGGTATGGCAGGAGGCAGACCAGCGCATTTTGAAAATGCAGAAGAATTGGCAAAGAAGGTAGATGAATATTTCGTTTATCTTGAAGGTGAATATACTGACGTAACACTTCGTGATGATGAAGGAAAACCATATCAAGAACGGAAATATACAAGAAAGCCAGAGCCACCAACCGTAACGGGATTAGCTATTTATCTTGGATTTGAAAGCAGACAATCGGTTTACGACTATGAAAAACAAGGCGAGTTTTCTTACATTATAAAAAGGGCAAGGTTATATGTTGAACATGGTTATGAAAAAGACCTTAGATCCGAAAAACCAACAGGCGCTATTTTTGCATTGAAAAATATGGGATGGGTTGATAAGCAAGAGGTATCTAATATGAACTATAATGTAAATATCGAGCCAACTGCAGAAGAAGCCAAATCAATAAAAGAGGCATTCGATAAAGATATTTGATCATGATTATAATAGACGATATTAAAGAAGAGGATTTAAAAAATGATTTCAATCTTTGGGTTCAAACAATGTTCTCTAAAAGATTAAAATCAGGCAAAATAAAAATAAAAATTTTACGCTCACGTTTTCATGAGGAACAATTAAAACGTTTGTTTAAACAAACCTAGATGACTGAACAGGAAATAAAAGAATTAAAAGTCGCCCATGTAGCATGCAAGGACGACTTTATTTTTTTTGTGAGATATTTCTTCAAAGCACAATACAAACGCAAGTGGGCTAAATGGGATCATCTATACCTTATTGCCGAACAGCTTAACAGAGTTGTTAACGGAGAAATAACACGTCTGATCATAAACATTGCGCCACGTTATGGCAAAACAGAGTTGGCGGTTAAAGCATTTATAGCTTACGGACTATGTTTAAACCCATCAGCTAAATTCATTCATCTTTCCTATTCTGATGATCTTGCTTTAGATAATTCAGAAGCGGTTAAGGATCTTGTTACCTCTGATGAATATCAAACTTTATTTCCATCTGTGAGGCTTAAGCAATCAAGCAAGGCAAAAAAGAAATGGTATACCGATCTTACTGGCGGTGTTTACGCTACATCTACAGGTGGTCAAATTACTGGATTTGGTGCGGGTTTGGTAGATGAGTATGAAGAAATCATTGATCCTGAATTTGAGGAAACATTAGAGCAGCTTTTAGAGATTAGTGGTATAAGTTGGTTGGGAAACAAAGCTAAATTCGGAGGGGCTATAATCATCGATGACCCTAACAAGCCCGATGATGCAGATAGCGAAACTTTACGTACAAGGGTAAATGAAAGATATGATAGTACTATTAGCAATCGTGTCAATTCTCGTAATACGCCCATTATCATCATCCAACAGAGAACCCATGAAGATGATCTAAGTGGATACCTAATTAGAAAACAAGGTAATGCTGATGATGGCGGTTTATGGACTGTTCTAAGCTTACCTTCAATAAAGGAAGATGGTACAGCACTTTGTCCTCAAAAACACACAATAGAAGAGTTAAAGGCATTAGAAAAACATAACGATGTTGTTTTTCAGAGGCAACACATGCAAAACCCTAAGCCAAAGGCTGGACTATTATTTCCTATACAAGATTTGTTCTTTGCTAACATGGATGAAATAAAGGGGCTTAATGATCCCGACTTCACCTATACGTGTGCCGATCCTGCCAACCTTGGCGGTGATGATTTTGCCGGCGCTCCGTTCAAACTTATCGGGGATAGGATTTATGTAACTGAAATGCTTTACAATACGGAGGGAGCAGACCATAACGAATTGGAAATGGTTAATCTTATCAGACGGAATAAATCTAAATCTGTGGGTATAGAAGGAGTATTGGGATGGATGGAGACTGCAAAAAGGATTAGGGAAGATTTGGATAGGAATAACTTTGACGGAGAATTTAGGGTATTGAGACCAAGAACTAGTAAACCATCTAGGATATTGAACAGGGCTTCATTTATTAGGAATAACTTTGTTTTTCGGCACGATTGGGAAGATTTCCCTCAATATGCTAAGTTCATGAGAAACCTAACATCTTATCTAAAAATACAGGAAGCGGGCAAAGGAAATAAACATGATGATGCGCCAGATTTGTGTGAAATGGCAGCCACATATTTCGAACAAAATTTTCCTCATCTTTGGGGTATGAATAAAACTTAAATATTTTTTTATACATTTACTAAAATAATGATTTTTGAATGAGCTGGTATAATCCTTCAACCTGGGGCAAAGACATCGTTTCTCGTAGTGCATCAATAGAAGTTCCTGAAAAGGTTTTTATTGAAAGGGAATTTAGCCAAAATAATATTGTTGGCGATACCTATGAATATTCAGAGATAGAACCTTCGCAGTTTAGGGGCGGGTACGACATAGAGGATATTCTTTATGGTGCTTATGGTAGACAGAATTTTATAACCCTATTCTATTGCCTACCCGAAATATTTGCACCCGTTAACGAGATCGCATCTCGGGTAGCAGAAGCAACATGGCAACTATGTTCAACACAGAACGACTCAGTTGATTACAAGAACAAGGATTTCAATAGGCTTTTCGAAAAGCCAAACCCATTGATGACAATGAAGCAGTTTGTTTGGCAATCTGTTTGCTATGACATTCTAACGGGTGCTAACTTTCAATACCTTAACAAGCCATCTACATTGCCAGATGAGTTAGGATCCGTTCTATCATGGTGGAATGCACCAACGCATCAGGTTAAAATTGACAAGAAAAAGAATGTCGATATCTACTCTGCAACTTCATTAGAAGATTTCGTAACAAAGTTCACGGTTTGTGAAGCAGGAAACAAAAGGGATATGGATATTAGGAATGTTATCCCTTTTATAAAGTTCGACCTTCAGCAGGGCAATCAGATTGATAAATTTAAATCAGACCTTAAAGGGGCTGAAATCGCAATTAAAAACCTTTTGCCCGTCTATGAGGCTAGAGGAGTTATCTATATTAAGCGTGGAGCTTTGGGCTTCCTGGTATCTAAGAAATCAGATGCAAGCGGACTGGTTAGCCTTACCAAAGGCGAAAAGGAAGAGACTCAAAGGGAATATCAGGGTACTTACGGATTAGTTAGGGGCAAAAATCAAGTGGGCGTATCTTCGGCACCGGTTGAATACATCTCTACTTCAATGAATATCCAAGAGCTTCAACCATTTGATGAGACTTTGGCAGATGCAAACGTAATCTATAAAACTCTCAGGGTTCCAAAGCACTTTGTCCCATCAAAGGATAATTCAACCTTCAACAATGCGGAAAGTGATACGAGGGCTTTTTATGATGATGTTATACTACCTTATGCGAACAAGTACGCTCAAGGATGGAATGAAAAATTTGCAATCCCTAATCGTTACATAAAGGCAGATTTTAGCCATATTGCAGTGCTTAAATCAAACAAGAAAGATGATGCATTAGTGAATAGAACCAATGGCGCTACAATGTTGGAAAGATGGACTAATGGCGTTATTTCACTTAACGATTGGATTATGTCTTTTGATGGCGAAAAAGGATCTGGTGATATTTATGAAAAGAAAATATTCGATTTGTTGCCCGATCAAGTGGAATTAGTAAAAAATATTATAAATTTGAAATCAAATGGCACTACATCCCAAAATAAAGGAACTGAAACGCAGAGCAGCACCGATCAACTATAGCACCGTATCGGTTAACGAACGTGGCATACTTGAAGGCGATTTCCTAAGTGATCTTGACAATCGCATTGTTTCTGGATATCTATTGGTATGGAGATCAATCAATATGCATGGTGAAATGTTCCTTAAAGGGTGTGCTGCCAAATCTATAAATGATCGTGGGCCAAATAGTCAGGCAAACTATAAGATAACATTCCTTAACCAACACAGACAGGGAGAGCCATTATGTGTTTTTGCCGAACTTTATGAAGACGACTACGGGTTAAGGTTCAAATCTAAGCCATTGGACAATGTGCCTTGGGCTGATCATGTACTAACACAATTGAGAAGTGGTACGTTAAACCAGTTTAGTGCTGGGTTTGATTACGTATGGACACAAACTGAATGGGATGAAGCCCATGATTGCATCGTTTGTAAGCAGATTGACCTTTTTGAGGGTAGTGTAGTAACCATTGGAAGCGAAATGAATACCTACGTTATCCGTTCTAAGGAGGAAGCAGATGGGCTATTCGATGAGATAGAAACATTTATTAAAACATTGCCTCGTAAAGATCAACTACAGGCAAGACAATATTTTACGCAACTGAAATCACTTACCGATTTAGAGCCGCTTAATCAAGGTGAGGCACTCGAAGAAAGGACAAAGCCGCCTAAGGATGCGATTGATTACAATTATTTAATTAATAACATTTAAACACCAAGAAATGGTAAAAAGATTTATTTACCGTGATGCGGGAGCAGGCGGTCAAGGTGGAGACACCAAAACAGAGCAAGAGGCTTTGTTGAAAAAAATCAATGAAAACGTTAATACCGAAATCGAGAAAAGAGGTTATCAGAATAAAGATAACATTGAAAAGCTTATTGGATTAGCGTTAGAAGGAATGCCTGTAGAGGCTTTGAGAAGTTTTGACCCAACAAAGGTTGAGCAATCTTTAAAGAACATTGCTGGAGAACTTGAAAAAGTTAAGAATATCCGTGCTGGAGAATTGGAGAACAATGAAAAAGAACTGATCCAAAGATCGATCAACACTTTATTGTTCCCAGAAGAAGGTAAAACTTCCGATGTTGAAATGATCATGCAGACTAGAGGTCAAGGGGCTAAGAAAGAAGTTGTTTTAAACATCCGTGCTGCAGCAAACATGCAAACCGATAACACCATTAACGAAAACAACTATCCTCTACCGATGATAGAAAGTTTCAATGTTATCGATGGTGTTGTTAAAAAACGTAGGGGAACTCAATATATCTTTGATATTGCCGATGTGACCACCGTAGCAGAATTGGAAGAATATACAACCTGGCTAGAAGAAGGTAACAGCGAGGGTGCTTTTGCAATTGTTGCAGAGGGAGCGGTTAAACCGTTAGTTTCTTACGCATTGGTTCGTAACTTCGCTAAAGCTAAAAAGGTAGCTGCTAAGTATGTAATTACAGAAGAGTTTCCCAAATTCCGTAAGAAAGCCTTAACAATCATCCAGAACCTTATCAATGATAAGATTTTGCGTGACTATGCGGCAATCCTTACTACCGATTTGCAGACACAAGCTGCGGGATATGTAGGTACATCATTGGATGATACCTTTACAGCTCCAAATGATTACGATGCTATCGGTGCCGTTGCTGCTCAGATCGAAACGCTTAACTTTTTTCCTGATCTATTGATTATCCACCCACAAGATAAATGGAGATTGTCACTTGAAAAAGATAGTCAAGGACGTTATTACATGATGATACCTATGTACAACCCACAAGGATTGGTTACAATGATGGGCTTCCGTGTTCTAACATCTACCTATCAAACAATTGGTACTTTCACATTGGGAGAAAGTGGATTGTTCAAAATCGAACAGGAAGCTCTTACAATCCGTTTGGGCTATGGTATCGACTTTACTACTGCTACCGTGTCAGGCACTAGCGTTGTTACTTCGGTATCAAGCGATTTTGACAACAACCGTATGCGTATCATCGTGGAGAACTTCTTTAAAGATTATATCGCAACAAACAATATTGGTTCATTTGTTACCGCTTCTTTTGCTACGGTAAAAGCAGCATTATTAAAACCTTAAAACATGGCTCAGAAACCACAATCAGAGGAAGTAATTCCAGCAGGTCAAGAAGATGTTAAAGCCTTGACCACGGCTAATTCAGTAGTTGATGGCGGTACTTTGGTTAGACCAAAGGAAGATACCTTAATCTATGGCACAAAAGATAGCTTCTTAGGCTTTGGCGTAGAACATACGGTTCATCGTGTATTGGCTGAAAAGCTTATCAAAAAAGGTCAGGCAACGAAAGATAAGCCAAAGGATAAAGCAGAATAAATCTATTTCAAATGTCAATCATAACTATTAGCGACTTTAAGGGCGAACAATCAATAGCACAGACTTCAAACGCTGGCGTTATTGAGAGTACTCAAATCTTTATAGATAAGTACGAGAAAAAGTTCTTAAAGTCGCTTTTGGGAAATGCTCTTTACATTGATTTTGTTAACGGATTGTTGCAGGATCCAATTGATCAGAAATGGATTGAACTTAGGGATGAAACCGACTTAAAGGATATGTTGGTTAACTACATTTATTATTGGTACGATAGAAATAAGACTACCACAACGAATGGGGTTAGCGAAACCAAGGGCAAAACAGAGAATAGCGTAGTTGTAAACAACATTGATAAACAGGTTAGATCATGGAATGAAATGGTTGATATGGCTCGTTTATTTGATCTGTCTACCGCTACTTATCCTAATTTTGTTAGGCAGCATTGGAGGAATTATTCTTATTGGTATTTTGGATGTCGTGTTGATGAAATATTCTATAAGATAACACGTAGCAATATATGAGTTCAGCACCCGAAATATACCTGCATAGAGAGTTTACCTCAATAGTTGAGGCAGTTAGTCTAAAGCTAACTCCAACGCTTCAAATGTTCGATACAAATATTACAGGTGTTCATTATCAGTTCGGTCATCCGTTGGAGATCATCAATACGTTAAGCCAATTTGAAAATGGTAAAACAACCAAGTTCAATAAGTATCCGATAGTCTGTTTCTTTCTGGATAGCAAGAAAACCAAGAATAACCCATTAAATGCAGGGATGCAACGTGTACACCTCGCAATAGTTCGTGAAAGTGCTGATGCAAATGGCAATGATACCGCAAACGATAGGGATATCAAGAACTTTATACCAGTGTTAACGCCTATATACTTGGAATTGTTGACACAGATAAAGTTAAGAGCTGATTTGTTTACAGGTATTTTCAATGAGCAGTCATTGAGCCATGAGGTGACCTATCGGTATTATTGGGGAAAGTCTGGACTGTTCGGCAATGAAGCAAACATTTTCAATGATCGGGTTGATGCAATTGAAATAGAGAACCTAGAATTAACAATTAATTTAAACTATTGCCCTAAAACTTACGTATAGGGCAATTAAAATTTAAAAGATATGACTATTTTAAACACAGCCGTTTGTGCCTTAAACGGAGGAAATACAGGTATTAGCAACTGTTCAGTTGATTTTAATACTTTAAACAAGGGATTTTTGGTGCCAACTGATTTTGTGCTTACCGAAGCTCAATTGGTTAGCCCTGCCACCGTAATGGCTGCACTGATTGCCGCAGCATCAGCTAACATCGCATCACAAAGAATTTATCCATTACCAGAAACATTAACGGTAACTGATAACTCTGAGGCAGCAGTTCAACAAACCTACGGTTATGGCGCTGTTGTTACCGTTCGTGATGGTATGGCAAACATTGCTGTTAACTGGAAAAAAGGGGGGTTATGCCTACGTAACCAATTGGCAAAATTCAATGGTAACTCATGGGCATGGTTAGCTATTGATGCGGAAGGTAGATTAATAGGTACTAAAGTTGGCAAAACAATGAAAGGTATTCCATTGAACGAGTTTTACCAAGATCCATTTAAATGGGCTGATGGAGCTAATCAAACTGCTTACATCTATAAGTTATCTTACAACACAAGATATATTAATAGTGATGTAGCTTTTGTTCCTTTGAACTATGGCGAAGTATCTGCAATTAGCGGACTGATCAACATTGTGCCGGAACTTGTTACCTACCCAGGCGCAAACATTTTCACCGTTCGTCTATTGGCTGGATGCGCTAAGGATAATCTTTATGATCTTTACTCAACTGCTTTGGCAAACGTTGCTAATTTTAGCGTTGTTAATGCAACTACTGGCAATGCGATTACCATTACTTCGGTTACGGTTGACGCTAACTCAAAAGGCTTTATTTTCACTTTAAACTCTAGTGATCCAGATTATGTTGCAGGAGGGCCATTTGTAGTAAGCGGTTCGACCGTATCGGCTTTAGCTACTAACTTGGTAGTTGGGTTTGAGATTTTACCGTTAACCATAGTAACTCCATAATGTTCGCAGAACCTTTAAAGCCGAATTGGAATGTAAAGTACATTAAGTCGGCAAAGAAGGGTGATTTTGTTAAGAACCATTCTGGATTATTTGAGGGAATAACAGATAAGGACTTGGAAGAGGTTTGGGACAAGCATAACCCTAAGAAGGAAAGTAAATAATAGAAAGGCTAGCAGAGATGTTAGCCTTTTTTGTTATAAAGATGTTACAAAACGGTATCGATGTAATGGTTAGATTTGGTGTATGTTAATTTATATATTATTATCAGTAACCAATTATAATGGATTTAAGGTTACAAGAATAGAAAGTGTATTTGATAGCTATGAAAAGGCTAAATTTAAAGCTGACTGTATGTCTGAAAATATTGATAATATGGAATTAGAGATTATGGAGGATCTGTTAAGATGATAAAGGTAATTTTTAAAGAACCTCAATTGATAGGAAATAAACAAGGAGATGCAATTGCTTTATTTTGTTTGTGCACTTCTTATGTAACATTGTCTAACGGTTATTTCTTTTATGAATTTGGTGAAATAATAGGAATGGTTATTAAAAACCAAGTACAATCAATCGAACACGTTAAACCAACTGATTTATGAAACAGCCATTCCCATTAATATTAGGTAATCTAATATTTGACCATAGTAGAAATTTTAAGGCGAGATTGACGTATAAAAACAAATTTAACCATCTAAATAATTTTTTTATTACTCAAGTACCAGCAACCATACATCATGGTATTCAATGGAAGGATTATGAAAAAATATTTAAAGAAATGGAAAAAGAATCTACTCCAATACGGCCAAAAGCATCTCCGATAAGTAATGGAGGGTTTAGTAAAGATTATTCTATACTTTGGATGTTCTTATGCTTTATATTAGGTTTAGTTTTTGGAATTTTATTCAAATCATAACACTTATGAACGCACGCCAACTACACGCTGAAATCAAGAGATTGAAAGCGGAAAACGAAAAATTAACTACATTAAATGATGTTCTTAAAAGAGTTATCTTTGAAAGGGATAATTTTAAACATAGTGTGTTTATTACTCTTGCATCAGGAGATATTATCAAAGTTAGAGATTAAAATTATGAAAAACTTAATTTACAAACTAGCAATCGCATTCGCCTTTTTAGTAGGCATCGGAGTAGGCGCTTTAATTCTAAACTAATGAAAGCATTAATATTATGCCATTCAATAGTTGTTCTTATTTACTATTTGTACATTAGAAATTATCCAAAAAAGCCATGACTACAATAAGAGGAATGCTTGAAAAGGTTCAATCTGTCAATGTTAGGGATGAGGCTATTAATATCATTCGTTCAACCGAGAAACAGAATATTGACCTTAACAGAAAACAGCTTTACCAAAAGTCGATTGACAGCGAAGGAAATAACCTTAGGCTTTACTCATCGGCATTGTATGCGCTTGAAAAGGAAAGGCGTAACCCTTTGCCTGGATTTATGCGCCCCGATTTGTACAATACTGGTGCATTCCAACTTAAATTCTTTGCGACGGTTACATCAAAGGATATTGTTTATGGCTCATCAGACGTTAAATCATCAGCCTTGGAAGCTAAGTATGGCGGTAAAATATTCGGACTTACAAAAGAGAATAAGGCTATCTATTCACTAGATGTGGTTTATCCATTACTTCAAAATGTTATCACTCAAAAAACAGGATTAAAATTTAAATGATATGGAATTAAAACAACAACGTATTTATTTTAAAGGGATAAATTGTAGGGTAAATAAATATAAAGTTCCATTGTTCTATTTATATAAATTCATTTTCATAAATATGAATTAATGAATTTAATAAGAACCCGTAAAACCTATTCATCCTGCAACGAGCTGCCATTACACAACTTCATAATGATAGTTGTTAAGAACGACTTATCCATGCTTTATTCAGAGCCTAACAGGTTTATATATAAGGAAGCTGATTTGAATGAAATATGGCATATCATATTTACCGAATACAACGAACTAACCAAGAACGAAAGTGCATTCCATGTGCTAAGCTTGGTTAAGGACATCACAGTAATTAATTTTAAGCTTCAGCAGATACAATCGGCTGTTGATATACTATTCAAATACAGATCAGCCCACCATTTTCCAGAACTAATTGATATGCTAAAATCGATGGGATTTATAAGATATTCCTACTCTGATGAAACTATTGAAAATGACCTTAGGTCAATTATCATGGAGGCTAAGAAGATGGTTTTCGACCTTCAACAACATGAAAGGGAATATAAAGAAGCTACCGAAGATAATGGCAAATCTGCCACAATACAAGACTATATCGACCTCATAGCTCAACTTTCAAAATACATGGGATTTCCCATCGACAAATTTAGGACTACTGTTTCAGAGTTTATTTCGTACCTTAACGACTTTAAACGAGCAAACACTCCTAAAGATGGCAAATAGTCAAAGTATAGATGAAATTGTAAGCCCTAAGGCCATTCAAGGGCTTATAGATTTAGAACAAAGATTATTAACTGCAGATAAGGCTATGGCAACCGCCATTGTTAATGCTAAAAAATATACTGAGGTTTTGGCTTCTGCAAAAGGTTTTGGCGCTGTTGAAAAAGCCGCAGCAAATGCGGAACTTTATCAGCAGAAAGTTATAAAGGCTACGGCTCAGGCTCAAGCGGCAGAAGAGAGATTATCAGCAGCAAGGCAAAAGGCACAGGATAAAATAGATGCAATAGAAGCCAAGAGGGCGGCTAATGAAGCTAAACAAGTTGAACGTGATAATGAAAAACTAAAAAGAATAGAGCAGATTGAAGCTAGGGAAACAGAAAGATTACAAAAACAACAATTAGCAGAACAACAGGAAATAAGCTCATCACAATTAATAACTGCTCAACAGGCAAATGAAGCTACTGCAAGAGGATTAGCAAACAGAGAGAGAGAGGTAACTGCAGATACGGCTAAACAAACAGCATTAGAAATAGAACAAGAAAGACAAGCTATAATCGCAAATACTAGGGAGCTAAGAAATAATGCTAGAGAACAAAATGCGGCTAAAGGTAGCTTAGAGCAAAGAAGATTAGCCTTAATTCGTTTAAGAAACACATTTGACAATCTTAATGAAGCCGAAAGAAATTCACCTTTTGGACAAAGGCTTATTAGGGTAATTCCTCAACTTAATGAACAGGTATTACAACTAGAAAGGTCTACAGGAAGGGCGCAAAGAAATGTCGGCAACTATGGGGGTGCTTTTGGTAGAATACAGCAAGGTGCAGAGCGTGCTTTTGGTGTGCTAAAAAATATAGCTAACTTTTTGCCCGGCTTAGGTCTTGCCGGACTTATAGGATTATTAGTTGATCCTATTGTTGATGCTATTTCTAAAATGGACATCTTCAAAACAAAAATATCAGAAACAGCAGAGGTAACTGCATTAGCTTCGTCTGAATACAAAAAGGCTACATCAGATGTTACAGCCCTTGGAACGTCAATAAGTGAATTTCAGAATGGCACTATTTCCAAAAAGGAATTGGTAGATAGATATAATTCAAGTATTGGTGAAACAGTAGGTAAATTACAGACTGCTACAGAGGTAGAAGATTTCTACAATAAAAAATCAGCTGCATTTGTTCAGGCTACCCTATTAAGGGCTGAAGCTCAGGCGGCATTAAATGTAGCCACTGATAAAAGTTCAGAAGCCCTAACTAAACAGATTGAAGGACCAGGAGTAGTTGAATATATCAAAGGTATTGGACTTGCCATCGTGGAGGGTAAAGCATTAAATTTAGAGTCGGTAAAACTAAATGCAAACTTAGCAAACTTGACAGGTGTAGGGGAATTGAAGCAGGAAGCTAGAGAGGCGGGAAAGCTTTATGACGATTTACAAAAGAGAGCTGATATTTATGCTAAAAGAAATGGGCTTGATTTCAGTAAGCATACTAATGGTGTTGATCCAGCTATCCAAGCTAGAAAGAATGCGGCTGCTTTGGTTCAGGTTCAGATCAACACCGTAAAAGAACAGCAATCTCTTTATAAAGAACAATTAGATAATGAGAATTTTAGCCTTGATACTAGGCTTACCGCTCAACAAAGATTTGAAGAAAGATCTATAAGAATTTCAATGCTGGAAGCTGAAAAATCAAAAGCCGAAAAGAAAAACAGTTATGAGGAAATATTAGCCATTGAGAGTAAACAACAAAGCGATCAGAATACGATTATATCAGAAGGATTTAAGCAAAGAAATAGCATTATACTATTCTATTCAAGTCAAGAAGAAAAACAAAGGATTTATGAAAATCAAAAAGTTATTACTGATATTCAAAAGCAACGGGATGATGAATTAGCCAATTTAATTTTAGCTTATCAGAATAAAGGTGATTACAGTTTAAAAGCTCAGGAAAAATTAGAAGCCGATCGGCTTGCGCTTATAAACAAATATAATATAAAGGAAGTATATGAGCAGATTGCACAAGCTCAAAAACTTATTGATATAAGAAAAGCCCTTGGTTATGATACCGCCAAAGAGGAAGCAGAACTATCAGCTTTGAATGTAAGGAGTAAAGAGCTTGAGGTTAATGCTTATAAAAAATTAGGTAAAGAAATATTAAACGATGAAAAGGAAAGATTTTTAAGATTAAAGGATATTGGGCAGGAATTATTTAATTTCAGCAGATCTATTGTAAGTGGTATTTATGATAAGAGGGTTGATGCGTTAAATAAAGAAGCTGATATAATTTCTAAAAATACTGAGATACAAATAGACAATGTAAACAATAGTACTCTTTCAGAGCAAGAAAAGGCCGATAAAATAGCAGTAATCCAGGCTAATGCGGCAAATAAACAATTGCAGATTGAGGAAAGAGTGCGACAAGAGAAAAGAAGAGCGGCCATAGCTGATAAGGCGTTTGCAATAAGTCAAGCTATTATAAATGGTGCTTTAGCGCAAACCAAAGTTGCTGCTCAAACAGGGGTTGCTACTTTTGTTTTCAGTCCTCTTGTTGCGGCACTTACCGCTATTCAAATAGCCTCTATAATCGCCCAACCAATACCCAAATTTGAAAAAGGCGGTACTGTTAAAAAAGATGGTATTATCATGACAGGTGAAAAGGGACACGAATTAAGGATCAATCCTGATGGATCTAAAGAATTGACCGATAACAAGGCTAACCTATCATTTGCGAAAGCGGGTACCAGGATCATTTCTAATCCTGAAACTGTTAGAATGATGGCTAAGCCTGATAAAATCGATTACGAGGGCAAATCATGGGATGTAGCGCCATTGATAGCTGAAAGCAAACGATCAACCAAGGAATTGAAATCAACAGTTAAGAAACTGGTTAGCAAGAATAGGCATGCTGAAAATACTGCTAACATCAGCAAAACACAGGCATGGATTAAAAGAAACTTTTCGTAACTAAATTGTTGCATACAGGCAATTGTTATTACTTGTATATTTGGTCATTGGTTTTAAGATTTGTTTGATTTAAGTTGAAAGTGAAACAATAGCCTCGCACTGAAATAAATGCGGGGCTTTGTTGGCGAGAGCGGTTAATTTAGATGATGGGCGGTTATAGATATGCAATAGTTGTCATTCCCGCCCACTTCTTTAAAATCTTAAATGTTCCTTAAGGCAAAGTGGTTGCGCCGTTGGTTTTTCGAACCAAAGAAGCGGGTTCGATCCCCGCAGGGAATACAACAATTTAGAGCGAGAAAGTCGTGAAGCAATCGATTAGCGAAGAACGACAACAGAACAAGTTAATTATTTGCCCGTTTGTTCGGGGCGTATGACCTCATACACAAAATAATTGAACATGAGCCGAGGTCGGCAGTGAAGATTGATTTAAAACCACATTATTAATTTAGTGTGGTTTTTTTATATCTTTACTTTATGGGCGCAATGGGCAATAAATTCAGATACTATCTAACCTATCAAGGTATTCGACAAGAAATAGTATTTGCACCCCAATCATGGGACACTGAAACAATAGGGCAATATAAGCGTGATTTAGGCGGTTACTTTGGACTAATCAGATCATTAAGCTTACCATTGTCATTTGTTAAAGATGCTTACCAAAGGCTTAGAAATGCTTTCCTTAACGATGGAATAGAAGCAGGTGTAAGACTTGAAGTTGATGAGAGGCAAAACGATTGGTCATACCTTAACATATTTTATGGAGACTTAGACTTTTCACAGTTCAAACCCAATGGCATAACCTACGAAGTCCCATTGATGGAGGCGGGAATTGGTAAGCAGGTAAAGGCTAAGGAAGGTATTAAGTACGAATACCTATTGGAAGGTGATGATGTGGTAAACATTGTTCTTCCTGGAATACAGTTTGAGGAAAAGGCAATATTTGTACCGAACTATGTTGATACGACGTCATTAAATTCTGCAAAAAGGTTTACCATTGGAATAAACCTAACAAATAGTGGTTTTAAGTCTGGATTTGTTATATCACAAAGTACATTGCAAAGAAATGCAGCTGATACTGATGATTTCACGGGTGACTTTTTTGTTAGGGGTAATAGGGTTTCTGGAGTGCTAATAAATATTAAGGGCAACTTAAAGGGGTATATTAGACATAACCCGATAGAAAATGAACTATCAGAGCTCTACCTGATGAATACTGTTACTAAGGAAAGGGTTTATACGTTCGTTTCAAAAGATGGCACTGGATCTATAGAAAGCTTTGATGTAGATTTTGATTTTAATTATACACTGCCATTTTCTCAAGGACTGTGCATTTATTCAAGAGTAAATAACGGAGGTGGCAACGTTAGCTATGTCGCCACAAATGAAGGTGAAATTAATGTTAGTTACGCTACTGTTTCGGATCCATCAAATTGCAAGGGAATAAAAGCGTATGACCTTTTCAAAAGGATTTCACAAAGGATATTGCCTGATGTACCCATCAATTCGGTGCTTATCAACTCGCAATGGAAAAACCTGATATTTACATGTGGAACAGCCATAAGGGAGCTTGACAAACCAAAGATAAAGATAACGTTTAAGGAGTTCTTCGATACTTTCAATGCAATTACTGATGCTGCTTTTGGGCTTGATAACGGAGTTGCTAGACTAGAGGAAGGTTATTACTTCGCTAGAAACACGATGATAATGGATATCGGCAATGTAAATTCATGTGAAGCCTCATTCTGTGAAGAACTTGCCGGCAACCTTGTAAAGATAGGCTATAATGATGGTAATACCGAAGATGAAAATGGACTAGAAGAATACAACAGCGGTCAAGAATATGAACTACCATTGAGCAGGGTTCAAAAGGAGATACCTTGGATATCCCCAACTAGAGCAGATCAGTACGGAATTGAAAGACTTAGGGTATTGTTCAATATAACCAAGCAATCAACTTCTGATACCTCAAGCGATAACGATACGTTTATGATCGATTGCTATCAGGATGGGGTAAACTATAAACCTATACTAGGCTCAACATACGATAGCATAACAGGGCTTTCATTCCCCTTATCAGCTTATAACCTAAGGTTGACACCAAAGCAGAATTTACTTAGGCATTCGGGCTATTTGGCTTCTATATTGGATAGGCAAAACGGAAGGACAATCGAGTTTGGAAGCGGAACTAAGAATACTGATTTGGTAACGATTAAAGATGGGGTTAGGGTTGCAGAAGGAGAAGGAGTCGCCGTTTCATCATTGGATGGAAAATACTTCCAACCATATATCTTCAATTTAAAAGGTAAAATTCCAGTTAATGCAATGCGGTTAATGGATAGTACACCTTTCGGCTATGTAAGGTTTAACTTTAACGATATCGTTGCGGAGGGATTTATAATTATGGTTTCTCAATCACTTGGTGATAACTCAGAAAGGGAATTACAACTTTTAGCAACGGCAACAAGTAATATTCCAGTGTAGCACACTTGTTACATTTTTGTGTTTGTTTTTGATATATATTGCACTCAATTAAAAATAACGAAAAAATGGCAATACCCTACATTCATTGCTTGGCATCGGCTAAGCGTTTCGGTGGAATACCAGAAGATTACTTAGACATTCACGAATTAATGGACAGTTCAAAAGCAGCGTTTCCTAATAACGGTCACCGTGTTTTAACACATAATTCATGGTTTGTGGTGACTATTCTACCTAAAGTATTTGGACACCAAAGGAAAAACTCAGACGGTAAAACTTATAATGTTAAAGACATTGGGGAATACCACATCTTAGAAGATTTTAGAATGAGGTTTATCCCTAGCGTTCAAGATTACCTAGAGCATTTAGACATACAGACTTGGATGAATAATGGCGGTGGAGTGCCTAACCGATTAAGGAACAAATCAAAAGAAACAATTGAAAAATTAAACGATTAATTATTATGTCAACATTAGAAACTATTAAAGAAAAATTAGCGATCATAGCTAAACAAAAAAAAGAAATGGTAGAAGCGTTAAGAAAAGATTTTGCTCCCATGTTCAAAGAATTTTTCGATAAATCAAATGGACTTATTAAGTCTATTGGTTGGACTCAGTACACGCCTTATTTTAATGATGGAGATGAATGTGTTTTTAGGGTTAATTCTGATTTAGATTACGGATTAAGGTTTAATGACGAAACCGTGGACGAAACTGATTTAATCACAATCAGCGAATACGTTGCCGTTAAATATTTAAAAAACGATGGCTCTTATGAAAAGTGGTTAGATAAATATCCAGAAGATAAAATTGATCCTATCAAACACAAAAACCAACTTGATTTAATCAAAATTCTAAATGAAGTAAGCGAGGTTTTAAAATCAATACCCGAGGATTTCATGAAAGATTTGTTTGGTGACCATGTTGAAGTTACTGTAAAATCTGACGGTACAATTGAAACAGAAGAATACAAACACGATTAAAAAGGTACTTCGTTAAGTTTGTCGTTATTCTTAACGATGATAAGCCGTTTACAATTAATTTTTGTAAGCGGTTTTTTTATTTATATCTTTAACACGATGATACTAAAGCCAAGTTTGCTAAATCCTTTAAGGTTCATTGACACTGATAATCTAAACTCAGGGTTCGACGGTGATTTCTTTCAGCAGCAATTGGAATGGTATCAAAATCCTAAATGCTATTTTCAACCTTTTAATATTTCAGATAGTTTAGTATTACAAGTTTTAGCTGATGAATTTCCAGAGGATTTTCAGATAGTTGATGCGCTTACAAACTTTGTAGTTAAAAATGTTCCGTGGTCATTGTCAACATTCGTAATTAACAATCCAGACTATTTGGGATTTAACATTTACGAGATTGAATACTCTTTGGATGATCTTGGACAGGGCAAGTTTTACGGTTCATTGGGTGTTTACACAACCGAAGCTTTTGAGGTCAAATCAAAGCACCTTAATACGGTACTCATAAAATACAAGAACTCTATAAATGACTATGACACCGTATTTTCTACGGGGATTGAATTTAGTTTTAGATGTCAGGCAAAGGTAGATTATGACAGTCCAAAAAATGATAGGGACGTTTATTTTGATCAAATCCATAATGCAACGCAATTAAGATCAGTCGGATTTAGGGTTTTCAAATTGTATCTAGGCTATTCTTATGGGCTTCCTGAATGGGTTATAGATAAGGTTAATCTTATTCAGCAATGCGATCAGGTAACATATGACAATATTGCCTATCAGGTTTCACCAGAAGCAGAATTTGATGTAGACAAGAATTTTGATAACAATTGGATGGGTGCAAACATAGAACTGCAACCTATTTCAAATAATTTTATTAGATTTACAACAAGTAACGATCCAGAAGGACAAACATTCACTCCCGTGCAAAAGACAACGCCATATTACAACGTATCTTCAAACTTTAGCGTTTCGAGCTTGTTCAAGGACTATTCATTGCTTGAAAAGGTAATGGTTAAAAAACGTTCTGTTGGCAGCTTCATATTAAAGTTAGGCACATCAACAGGAAATAATGATATTGGAGAATTTACGATTAGTGATGCTGGTAGCGTTAAAACGGTTGAATGGACTTTCACAGGTACTTCAAATGTTTACTTGACAATAGTATCAGCTACACCTATTGACATTGATGTTTTCCTAGTTTGGAAGCAATTGGATGAGCTACCTGTACCTATAAACCAGGATAATACACCAACAGATAATTTAGGTAAAAATGCTTTAATGTACTGGAGTGGTTCAGAAAGTGATTTTAATGATACTTGGGACATCGCAACAGGATTGGGTAAGGCAAATACAAAGTGGTCAAAATGGTGCATAGCTGGAACTAATGGGACTCAAGTTCTTGACGGAAAGGTGTTGATAGGTATTGATGTTACTAATCCTAGTGTGGACTATACTACATTAGGCGATAATGTTGGGAATACAGATAACGAGGTTACCATTGCCAAGACAAACCTACCTGCAACGCCATTGAACGTATTGTCATCAACAGTAGCTGGAAATGGTTCTTCTATACCTACTTCAAGTAGTCCAATAGCGAGAGCTAGGGCGCAAAGTCCTGCTAATCCTTTGAACTATGAAGCAGTTCAGGGCAGTGGATCTGTTAACTTGGGTATTACATCTAACTTAGGCGAAGGGGTTAAATTGAATATCACTCCTGATGGGGTTATCGCCTTACCTATTATTAAATTGGTTGACTAATGGGAAAGAGAGACTTTAGGATAAACGAGGCAATTATTGATACAATCAAATCTGCATTGTTAACCGATCCTGTTTTTGTACAATCTGTTTTAAGATATACAGGTGATTTTACATTTGATAACCCTAGGGATATTCCAGATTTACAGACGATACAATCATTTGTAGGTGATGGCAGTTTTTCATACCAGCAGTTTGATGCTTCTGATATAGAAGTTGATGTAAACGGAAATTATATTGTTGCTTTTGATGTGGTAGGTGAAAATGTACCATTTGCAATCAGGATTGAGACCCCATCGAAAACAAAGAATATGCTCCCAAATTGGGAAAATGGGGTATTATATGGCTTCGATGATACCAGTGTTGAGCCTACGCAGACAATAACAGTGTTTTATACTACCGTTAATGTTACGCCACCTCCAGCACCTTCCATTCCTGTGTTTACTATTTCACCACCTTCATCGGCAAATGTAATTACTGGCAATTCACTAACGATAACGGTATCGGCAACCAATTCGCCAATATATCAATGGAACTTTAACGGATCTCCTATTCCTGGTGAAAATTCACCTACCTTAACCATTAATGGTTTTTCATCAGTAAACAACGGGGCTTACACGTGTACTGCTTATAACGGTGGAGGATCAGTTACATCTTCGGCATGCAATGCTTTGGCTATTGTTCCTGCAGCAGGGTCAATTATCATAAACAACAGGTCATCATATCTATCTAGATATAGTGATGGTGGTGTGGCATACGTAGATTTATCTGCAGGTAATTTCATTACGGATAACTCATTCAGTTATTACAATGTAGATTTCCCACAGTTTACAACTATCAAGGTTGACAATTATAATTCGGCAGGTGATTTGGTAAGTACGTTTGAGCAATACAACCCTAGTTTTACATGGCTTACTCAATATGTTGGTTCTAGTCCATCATTTGGTTATTTGGTAACAATTAGAAATACTTAAAAATGGCAGATAAATGGACATCATTCGGATCTAACGGCTATCAGAAAAATGATACTAATGAAGATGTAGGCCGTGTTAATGGTGGTGCTGATGGATTTTTTTATCTTTATTCAAAGGATAAAATAGACGGGCTATTAAATGAAAACCTAATTCTCAAATCAGAATATACAGCTACGGGCGGAGAAACAACGTTTACTATTCCTGATTTAATAGGAAGGGAAATATTGTCAATTGCTCGTGGTGTTGAATTTAAAGTAGTTACTGGAACTCCTATTGGAGGCGAGGTGCAATTTAACGATTCTACTGGAACATTTACATTTTCAGCTGACGATCCATTGAATGAATTACAATGGGTTAGGATATTGAGCCAACGAACAACTGCGACAACAGTTCCATCAACAGGGACTATTACACGAACAGTAGATAGCTATGCTGAAATGTTGGCAATGCTTGCGGGCGACAATCCATTGTTTTTTGTAGAATACAATATAAAATCAGATGAAGAAAATGGCGGTGGTACACCTGCAAAATATCTTCACTGCAATAATTTTTTAAACAGACAAGTACCTCAAGAAGTAGAATAATGGCATTAAAACCTTTAGAAGTTATTCCCCCTTTAACTAGGGATGAGCTTTACGCAACGTACGGCGATTTTACAAGCATCAGCAGAAATATTACATCTAACAATAATGTAACTGTTGGCCAGTTAATTGATTTTACATCATCAGGTGTTCCTTATGGTTTTAGGTTCAGAACTAGATCAATTTCATTTTATTGTTCATTTGGATGTAGGATATTGGGATATATATCGCAATCATATGCAGCTGGTGAAACAAGTAAGTTGATAGATAGACCAGAACTTACAATTCCAAATGGTGGAGGCACCATAACTATTCCTTGGGCTTTATCCGTAGAGTTTTTGGAAGGCGGTATGCTAAATCCTAGGATTGTATCTAACGAAGCTGTAACTGGCGGTTATTCATTCAGAATGAACGTCATGGGGGAGATTATCAGTAGCGACATGGATACTGATGCGGATATGGTCGCAGAGATTTGGGGCGATAGCATTACATGGACCGCAGGAGGTGACGAAGGAGGATTGACTATACCAAATCTTGGCGATAAACATTATTTTGCTAGGATATGCGAACAGCTTAAAAAAGACGGTCTATCAATTTGGAGGAGCAATAAAGGTTTCGGAGGCGCTACAGCTAAACAAGTTGTAACGGCCATAAGAAGCGGTTACTATGGTAGGACTAAATCACAATGGAGCAGACTTAAATTATTGGTTATAGGTGTAGGTACAAACGACGCACTGACAGGTAATGCTACCTCTACTAATTATTCTGCTAACCTTAAATTCATTCTTGATTATGTATTTAGGAATGCTCCAGGTGTAGCGGTTTTATTGATGGGACAAACACCTACCGATACAGCTTCAAGGATTCCAAATCTTCCATCTTACCGAACCGTAATGCAATCTATGCTAACTGATCCAGACTACACGGGCAAAGAAATAAGATATGTTGATACGACTGTCGGTTTTGATGTTATAACTGCAAACTTTACGGAAACAGTTGCTGGTGAAAGATTGCACCCTAGATGGGACACTGGCGGTTTAATTATGTATAACCAAGCTTATCCAGTAGTACAACAGTTCAGCTTTTATATTTACAATACTTAAAATGAAAAAATTATTTTTTACTTTACTTATTATGACATCGTTCTTTAATGCGATGTCACAGTATAAGATTTACAATGGCACAAAGGTATACACATTTCCTAACAGATCGTTTACCGTAGCTGGATTGGATGATTTGACTGGACTTGTAGACACAAACCAGTTAGCTACAAAGGCAAATTCAAATACACTTTCACAACTGCAATCAAGATTTAACCTTAAACAGAATTTGGTAGTCCTGACAACTACAGGAACAGGTGCGGCAACATTCAATCAATCTACAGGTTCGCTTAATATACCTACCCCATCGGTTACAGGAACTAACACTGGAGATCAAACATTGGCACTAGGCGCATCGTCGGGCAGTTTTACAATTAGTGGGACAGGAGGCAATACTATTGTGCTTTCTTCATTGAATAAAACAACCGACGGTATATTCTCTAATGCTAATGTACCACCTGCTTTATCAGGACTATACCCATACAGTATATCTAGCGGAGCTACTAACTATCCATTTGCCACGGGCGGCGGCTTTAAATCATTTAGAGGCAATAACACATTTGCTGGATATTTCGAGTTCATTAAACAGAATAACAGCAATGATGATCTATATTTCAGAACTGGAATTGATGCTACTACAACTAATACATGGGATATTGTAGCGGGCAGAACATGGACTAATACACAACTATCTTTAAAGGCTAGTTTAGCATCCCCCGCTTTTACTGGAAATCCAACAGCAACTACACAGGCGGCAGCAGACAATAGCACAAGATTGGCAACTACCGCATACGTTACCAGTGCTGTAGTTGCATTATCTTCGGTTTATCTGCCTTATACAGGAGGTTTATTTGATTTAGATCTTACAGGCAGGAATATAACTGCTAATCAATCTTCTGGTATTGGAGGTATGGCAACATTCAATTATGGCACATACAACAGTGCTATTAGGCTATTAAATGGGACTTCTGATTATTCCAATACTGGATATACAACGTTTTATTCAAAGAATAATAGGTTTACAATACTTACCCCATCATCTTTTTTTGGTTTGGGGATTGGCACATCATCTTTAACAGCTCATAGAACTTTAGATGCTCCAAATACAGATGGAGTGATACAGGTCATGCCAATAGTGAATACGACAATAACAACAACACAAACAAGTTCATCATTAAATACGCTTTATCCTAATGCAGTTGTCGGGCAACAAGTAACAGCGCCCAATGTGGGCACAGGAATGAAGTTTGAGAAGATAAATACAACTAGCGGGGGAACTTGGGTAGCTTGGGCGGTATCAACTATTTAAAAACAAAAGGCGGGGTAATTTAGCCCCTTCACTATATAAAGCTTATGAAAAAAATCTACTTATCAATTATTATGCTATCATTAACTTACCTTGCAAAATCGCAAAGTGTTAGTTTAAAAATACCCTTTAACGTTGCTGCGGATCGGGCTTATATTTCAAATCTTCCTGCTGGAACTATTGCGGATAGCGTACTGGTAAAAACAAATGGTTGGATTGGTCGTATTGCAAATCCAGATCCAGGATATACGATAAGTGCCACAACAATAGGGCTTAGCAAGTCCACATTAAATTCAACATATCCAAACGTTCCTATTAGGCACATGGTATTCTGTCCGTCTATTACATTGGGTGGCGCAATCTATATCAAGGTTACTGAAAACGGAACTAATGATACATGGCAAACGATTAGCGCACCTCCCACACTTTAATTTAACTTTAATTTATATTAATCATGGAAAAAGAATTACAAAAACTAAGAGAGTCAGGCTATAAAGTTGTAAGCGGGCAAAACGGTAGGACTATGGTTGATTTGCCAGAAAAGGTAGTAAATCATCATAGAAATAAAAACAAAGGACTTAAAGAAGGATTGGCTTATTTGGCTGATTGTGCGCCAGCCTGTAAACCTGCAGATGAACACGGATATGAGCTTTGCATTGGTGGTAATTGTGTTTACTTTCCTATAGGTTAATGAAAGTTGCTGTAGTATTTCATTGGACATTGTATATTGTTCTAACGATTATAAGCGAGACAATAACGATGTCCTTATTCTTTTCAAGGCTAACGTTAACAGCGCATGTGCTAAACTTGGCTATGATAACACTATCATGGCATAAATGGTCGGTGTCCGCAAAAAGGGCGACATATATTGATTTTATATTTGCCAGAGTAGCATTCTCAACAATATTAATTAGGTTTTTTGTTATTGCGGTATGTGTATGGGGATTTACTGATATTCATTTGATAATAATTTTTGATTTCATGACCGTTATTGTCTACTACATTGTTAAAAAGCTAATGCACACATTTTCTGATAGCAGTTTATCTAAAGCATTTGGAGACAATAAATATTAAACTTTTTACCTACATTTAGGTTTTAAAATAACACGAAAGCCTATAGCATGAACTTTACTCTTAGCTTAATGATTATATTCATAGCTATACTTAAAAAATATAACGGCATAGCTATGATCAACGCTTTTGTAAAATCGTGTTTAAGTTGGGTAATGATGGAGGGACTTATTCTAGGTATTTCTGCTAAGGATGTACAATCGAATGCGGGCGCTTTTGGCGCTGTGATACTTGCTTTCATGTTACGGGTTGCAATGGACAGTAAAAAGCACAAACCTACGTTTTGGGGAATAATATCACAGATAGTAATTACAGGATCACTTTGTTTTATATCAGTGTATATCTGGCGTGACTATCTTAACTATAAGAAGGGATTTGAAATATACCTATTTGTAGTGTCTCTGTTCGCTGTTTTTATAGCTGGTCAATTAGACGGGCTTTTTGAATATGGGTTCAGGAAATGGGCGCAAAACTTTATTGGCAAGATTATGGCTAAGAATGAAACGGAGGATATCAAATGAGTTTATTAGCCTTATTCTTGTTAACTACAATTGGTTGCATGTTTGCATTGATATTCATAGTTGCAAAATTCATTGGAGAGACAAAGGTAGGGCTATGGCATGCTTTCGTTAATGGCTATATCCGAAATGAGATAAAATATAGGGTATGGATAAGAGAATATAATGTGTATTACTGGTCATTACTAGTTCTTGTTACGCTAATTATAACGGCTTTGATGATGCTTGTATCATTCAGTAGTAATCGTATATTTAACAGACCTGAAATTGTAGTGGCTATAAGCCCTTTCATGTGGTTAGCGATATATAAATGTTTTGTTTACTATCAGAACAAGATGAAAGAGTTTTCGTAATTTTTCATAATTTAGTTTAGTTTGCGGGACAGTCGGGATGATTGACGCGTTTTTTTATCTTTACCTAAGTCGAATTGAATTAGAGTATTCTATGTAGATCCGCAACAAATCAAAATAATTTGAGCCTTAGTTTTTAACTAGGGCTTTTTTGTATTCACCCACAAAAGAAAAGAAAGAAGAAAACCGAACCAAAACAACTGTAAGAAAATAAAGGAAAAGAAGAAAAATACCCCTACAATTTCTCATAGAGGCATTAGTAATTTCGATTATGTAGCATTACAAATATAGATAAAATCTATTGAATTGCAAGTTAACAACATCGTTACAAAACTGTATTGATATAAATACTATTATTGTAAACCCAATGTCGGGTATTAAAAATAGCGAAAATGGAAAGTTTAAGCGCAAATGACGCAGTAAAATTATTAATTCACTTTACAAATGAAAATAACAAAGGTGAATTTTATAGGGTTGCGAACGAATATCTTCAATCCCTTTCTTTCAATGGCAGAAATTGGGGTCAAATAAAGTCGGTGTTAAACCGTAGACCTATGGAAATGTTGACATTAGACCAACTCCCCAAAAATATTAAAGCATTAATAAGCACTCAAGAACAATCTGAAGAATTCGTTTATCTAAACCCATCAATAGAATCAATGATTGATGATATTATTTTTGAATGGAAAAATAAAGACGTTTACAAAAGCCATAATTTAGGAATTAGAAATAAAATACTTTTACACGGTTTAACTGGCAACGGAAAAACAACAATAGCAAGAAACATAGCAAAGGTTTCTAAGATGCCTTTTGTTGAGGTTCGTTCTGAAATGATAATTGATAGCAAATTAGGAAGTACGGGGCAAAATATTTCATCACTTTTAAACTCAATAAAAGAGCCATGTATTTTATTTTGGGATGAAATAGACACAATTGGTAAAAAACGATCATCTGTTTCTGATAATTCTGCATCACATGAAAATGATAGAATGGTAAACACTATTTTAGTATCATTGGATAAGATGGCTAATGATGTAATTTTTATTGGAGCTACAAATCGTTTAGATGTTCTAGACGATGCCTTTTTAAGAAGATTCGATATAAAATTTGAGGTTGGAAATCCAACTCACAAAGAAAAAGAAATGTTTTTAGATGGATTGTTTAAATACTACAATGTGCCAAAGTCAGAAATAAACCTGACGTCCTTGGTTAACTTTTCAGAAATAAAAGACAAGGTTATTCAAATATGTAGAAATTACGTTATAAATTTAATAAAAAAGAATATCCACTAAGTTTGTCGCTATTCTTAGCGGTATTAGCCATGTTATTAACTTAGCATGGCTTTTTTATGTCACATCCATTTTACACACCAGCTTTGATTTAATACGTAAATTGCTGGAAACTAATTAAAAGATTATGATTGACGGAAACAAACTAATGCTAGGTAACTTGTTCAAGGAAAAGTTTACAGGCCAAACAATCGAGGTGATAGGAATTGAGGGTAATAAAATTACTTTCAGTGGTACGTTTAAAGACAAATGGCAAGCTAAACCAATATTATTGACTGAGGAAATACTTTTGAAGTTTGGATTTAATAAAACATCAATGTATAAAAACACCTACAATTATCACATAAAAACATTAAATGGCTTTCATGATATTTTTATAGATATATCTGCAAATGTATTGCTAATTGGAGCAATTGAATTAGGTTCATTTTTTTATCTACATCAGTTACAAAACCTACTAACATCCCTAGGCCACCACCTCACAATCACAATCTAAATAATATGAAACTAGAGCAATGGAAAGACATTATTAATTATGAAGGTTTTTATAAAATATCGAACTTTGGAAATGTAAAGTCAGTTGATAGATACGTTAATTCTAAAAATGGATCTAAATCTCTTAAAATAGGTAGAATAAAAAAAGCTGGCGTAACTAACGGATATAGGGTTGTTTTGCTGTCTAAATTCAATAAAGAGAAAGGATTTGGTGTACATAGATTAGTTGCGATGCATTTTATTGAAAACATAAAAAACAAACCAGAGGTAAACCATAAAGATGGGAATAGATTAAATAATCATGTAGACAATTTAGAGTGGTGTACTTCATCTGAAAATTCAAAACATAGTTATGAGAATAAGTTGCAAATATCTAGAAAAGGAAGTGACCATCATAATGCTAAAATTTCAGAAAAAGATGTTTTAGAAATATTAAAAATATCTAGCTCTGGATTCTGTAAAAAGGAATTGGCAAAAAGGTATAATTTAAGTTACGGGTCAATAGTAAGAATATCAAATAGATCAACATGGAAGCACGTTGACATTAACACAATTAAATAAGCATGAAGCTACTAACTAAATTATTTTATGCCTTTATAATAGTATTTATAATTGGTTACTTGCTTTTCTCATTCATACTGCTTTCTTTTAATCCATATGATTGGGGTTTTGGTGGTAGGCAGGTTTATAGTTTATTATGCGTTGCAACTTTTGGTGCGTTATCTGTAATTATTGGATTTGATCATAAATAATATGAAATATAATATCATTTATGCAGATCCTCCTTGGAAATACTCCAAGGGTGTGCATCAAGAAACTTTCCCTAAAAGAAAGCAAACTAGAACAGAAAGGATTTTGCCATATCAAACTATGGCACTAAATGATATGAAGCAATTAAATGTCAATGATTTAGCTGATGATGATTGTGCTTTATTCATGTGGGTTACCGATAGTCATTTAAAACAGGGTTTAGAATTAATTGAGGCTTGGGGTTTCAAATATTCTACTATTGCATTTATATGGCACAAGGTTACTAACAAAGGCAATACATGTGCAACAGTAGGGGCATGGACAATGAAGAATTGTGAAATATGTCTTTTGGCATTTAAAGGAAAAATGTTGAAGCATAAAAAATGTAACAACATTTTTCAATTGATAAATGCAGAAAGAACTATAAACTCAAAGAAACCACATGAAGCAAGGATAAGGATAGAAATGATCTTTCCTAACCTTTCAAAAATAGAGCTATTTGCAAGGGATAAAACTGAAGGATGGGATGTATTTGGTGATCAAGTAGAAAATTCAATAATTATTTAACTAACTTTAATATGAAAAAGAAATTACTAACATCATTCATCATTAACAGTGTTATATTCCTTGTCGCTGCGGCTTTTATTTGGCGCATAGCATACAGTGAAAACAGGGCTAGAACGGTGGATGAATTTGAAAACCACAGCAAAATAATTAACAATGGATATAACAATTAACGGCTGCTTAGGTGGCACAGGAATGTAAAATGGCAGTATTAGGAAAGACATCATTACAAAACCTTAAAGGAGTTCATCCTAATTTGGTTAAGGTTATTACAGAGGCTATTAAAGATACGCCTATAGATTTCACCGTAACTAGTGGGGTTAGAACTACTGCAGAGCAAAAGGCTTTATATGCGCAAGGTAGGACGTCTAAGGGGTCAATAGTAACAAATGCTGATGGAGTTAAGAATAAATCTAACCACCAAGCTAAAAACGACGGCTATGGACACGCTATTGATCTATGTCCTTATGTTAATGGAAAGTTGGATTGGAATACTACATCTAACTTTAAAATCATATCGGCTCACATTATTGCAACAGCAAAATGTTTAGGTATTAAAGTTACATGGGGCGGTAATTTTAAAAGCATAGTAGATTTACCACATTTTGAGTTATCATAAAAACTAACTTATTTCGTTAACTTTGGTATAAACCCAAACATCATGAAATTTTTAACGGATTATATTAAACCTATTATAGGGCTATTTGTAGTAGTCCTATCTTTTGCTTATTTTTTCTTTACTTACTTTATTGGTAAGTCTCAGGCTGATCCACAGGTGATCATTGCTATCATTGCGGCTTTAACTCAGGTTCTAAGTTATTATTATGGCAATTCACAAGGTTCGGCAAAAAAGGATGAAGTGATAAGCGGGCTAACAAAGCAAAATGAAAATAAGTAACACACAGTCAATCTATTTAATTTACATCATAGCACTGCTACTATTCTTTAGCGGTGTTTACTTTTTTACGAAATGAGAGCAGAGTATATCCAACAACAATTTGAAAAGGCTGATATAGTGTCTGATTTAGATCCTAAAGAACTAGCAAAAGAAGCGAAATTAACGCTTATCTATCGACTGATGTTCATTATAGTATGGCCAAAGGTAAAGCCCTTTATACAGGCTAGATTAGGCGCTAAATTTGCAGAGGTAATAGAAGATTTGTTATCAGGCATTTAAAATAATAAAACCCAGTTTTTAGGCTGGGTTTTTAATTAATCTGAATATTTAAATTTATATTGAAAAATATGACCACAGTTTTTACAAGTTAATTCAGTTCCACTTGCATAGGTATTACCATAAGAAAAATATTTATATTCTCCGCAATGAACACAATGAGGGTCATTAATGCCGTCTTCTTTATCTTGTTTCATTTTGAGCCAGATTATTTTCACACCATAATTTAAAACTATCTTCACCACCTTGATTTTTATATTCCTTAAAATCAACCATAGCATCTTGTTTAGTTCCTATGAACTCTTTATTATCTAATTTAAAGACTTCGTTTGTTGTTAAGTCAATTGGTTTCATAATCTTTATGCGCTTAACCTTACAGCGCTAGGTTTAGTTGTTTTAAATTTCTTTCTGTTTAAGGGTTAGTATTGTCGTTTTCCTTCAATGCGTTTATGACTTCTAAAGCCCGTTTAGCATCACCTTGGATAAATAACTGTTCGTGTTCCATACGTCCAACATTTTCTTTATCAGACCTACGCAAAATGCTACGTACATGACTTTCTAAATCTTCAATTGCCATTCTTTCGAGTTTGTTCATGATTTCTTAATAAGTATCACTGTGTTATCGTTTGGTTCTATTCCTTGTGAGCGGATAAGGGAGGCGAGAACATCCTTAGATTGTATTTCCTTAACCGTTGGTAAATCTGTATTAGCTTTCCAATCTAAAACACTAACTTCTGACTCTATAAATTGACTTATAGTTTTTTCGCTCAACTCCCGGAACTTTCCTAGTAGTTGCCAATCGCCTTGTGGTAGGATGTGAAGCCGTTGATTTGTTACATATAAGCCAAATAAATTAACATGATAATACAATTGATTAGGTTTGTCTTTTGATGTCTCCTTAATAGCTAGTTCTCCTGCATTTGGTTCAATATCCAAAGCCAAGATCGTTAGGTTGTTTGGTAGTTTAATTTCTTTCATCTCTTTTCTTTTTTATTAAAACTACTTAAACAGTCTAATAACAGTACGATAATAGCAATTGATAAGTATACAATCGCAATAATTATCATAATAAATAATAATATTTTTAAAGTATTTTCCATTTTATTTAATTAATGTTTTTTACAGTTACATTTTACATCGATTACCTTGGGATCAACAGTTATGAAGCAGTATATCTTAGTTATTTCTTCTAAACTTTCCGTAATACACCGTACCTCAAATCCATATTCATTTTCGTCATAAAATAACTTTTTATGATAATTATATAAACTTAAGTATGAAGTAAAAAAAAATGACTTCTTTCTTATGGCATATTTACCATCTGCAAACTGAACTATTTTTAATTTTGACATAATATTTTGTTAATTGATTTGTATTCCTCTGTTTGTTCTTTTTCCTCTGAGAGAATAGAAAGTACCTTCGATAGTACATGTATAGTACCAATCTTGAATACCTCTGTTAGCAGCATCACGCACACGTCTCATCCCTCGTGTTACGTTTGTTAGTTGGGTTAAGGTAGGTTTCATGATGATAGCTTTATCCAACCGTATTCGATTAATTGCTCAACTGACAATCCCATCCAAGGCAAAGCGTAGCCTTTTGAACGTAGATAGTCACAAACTCCTATTCCTAAAGTCTCATAAACATCAGAAGTTGCAGAAAAGAAACAACATTGTATAGAATTGATATCTGTTTTAATGTCAAAACTCAAAACCATGTGTTTAAAACTTTCTTGTTTATATCCCTCAAATTTAGCCACCTCAATAGCATCTTCATAAGATATTGAATAAATTGATTTGAGATATAGGCTTCCAATGTATTGCCTGCCAAAAAAATCAACTTTTATCGGATCAGTACAATCCCATACTTTTAATACCTCTTGTCCCCAATATTGAGCAAAGAATTTTGATTTGTTTTCCAAAGTATTTTCCATCTAATCAATTTTAGATATTTTTTTAACGAATAAACCAAGTGCTGATATGGCAATTATTGCAGGGATTAGTAGGATTAGCATTTTAAATCCTCCTTAATTGCACTAACGATGTAGTTGTTTAGCGATCTATTTTGACTTTCAGC
>Ga0247812_10000275_pt1 | contig 44106 bp, 45 predicted proteins | sample UWRJL149409B1_FD_178011 | JGI IMG/M metagenome (GOLD analysis project Ga0247812, IMG submission 178011) | Plant litter microbial communities from Arlington Agricultural Research Station in Wisconsin, United States - UWRJ-L149-409B-1 | ecosystem: Environmental > Terrestrial > Plant litter >...
ATGGGCACACGAAAACGCGAACCAGCCTGTGTCATGCGGCCAGCCTAGAGAGGCGCGGCGCTTAGCGCACTCCTCGCATCAGCTTCAGTACCGGACGCGCACCCACCAGCAGAGCCGCGCCGAGCACAATGGCCACCGCACCGAGGATGCCGAAGTAGGGAACCTCGTTCTGCGGGTCGTAGTAACCGGCCAGCGAGCCCGACAGTGCGGAGCCGAGCGCGACCGACAAAAAGAACAACGCGACCATCTGGGTACGGAAACGCTCGGGCGCAAGCTTCGTCGAGATCGACAAACCGACCGGCGACAACATCAGTTCGGAGACGGTGAAGACCAGGAGAATCATCATGATCGCCAGGAGCGGGGTGCCATTCTCCCCCGTACCCGCGAACGGGATAAAGAGGAGGAACGCGAGGCCCACCCCGATCGTGCCGAGGGCGAACTTGACGGGTGTGGAGGGCTGGCGCGTTCCGAGTTTGGTCCACACCGCCGCGAAGACGCCCGAGAGCACAATGATAAACACGGGGTTGATCGACTGCACCCACGAGACCGGGAAGTCCCAGCCGAACAGGCTGCGGTTGAGGCGCTGGTCCGCATAGATCGTCAGCACGGTGAACTGCTGCTGGTACAGCGCCCAGAATGCGACGCTCGCGATAAAAAGAGGGATAAAGGCGAAGACGCGACTGCGTTCTTCCGCCGTGATCACGCGCGACAGCAGGATCACCACAAAGTAGGCGATCGAGGCCAGCGAGGTGATAACCACCACCAGGGTGGCGAGGTTCTCGGCGGTGATCCATCCCGCGAAGACGGCCACCACGATGAGCACAACACCCGCCGCAGCGATGATCACCATACGCGGGTAGTCCTTGCGCGGGAGGGGGCTGGGCACCGCACTCGATGCTGCCGGCAGGCGCCGGCGCCCGACCGTGTATTGGATGAGGCCGGCGGCCATCCCGACCGCAGCAATACCAAACCCGAAGTGGAAACCGACCGTGGTCTGCAGGAGCCCGGTGAGCAGCGGCCCAAAAAACGCCCCGAGGTTGATACCGAGGTAATAGAGGGAGAAGCCGGCATCGCGTCGGGTGTCGTCCCGGGAGTAGAGCGTGCCCACGAGGGTGGTCGCGGTTGCCTTCACCCCGCCGCTACCGACAGCGATGAGGATGAGTCCGATGGCCACTCCGGGTACGCCGGGAATCACCGCGAGGGCGATATGACCGACCATCACGACGGAGGCGCTGACAAACAGGGTGCGCTCGGCGCTGAGCACGCGGTCGGCGATCCACGCGGCGAGGATCGTCGAGAGGTAGACGCCTCCACCGTAGGCACCGACGATGCCGGTGGCGGTGGCCCGCTCGATTCCCAGCCCGCCGTCGGCGACCGAGTAGTACAGGTAGAGCAGCAGGATTCCCTGCATCCCGTAGAAGGAGAACCGCTCCCACAGCTCGACCCCAAAGAGTGTGGCGAGCGGCTGCGGCTGCCCGAAGAAGCGGGTATCCGGCTTCTCGTCGGATTGCTCGACTGCTGACTGTGCGCTCACGGCACCATGCTACGCCCGCGTTCGCGCTGCGGTTCGGGATGCTTCGGGGCTAGTACCCCGCAATGTGCCACGCCTATCGTGGCCAGATGAGCGAAAAAACCTCCACCGCCGTGGCTGCCCTGCGGGGTATGGCCACCGTGAGTCTCTGGGCGGATGACGTTCCGGCCGCGGTCGACTGGTACACCCGGGTGCTCGGAACCGACCCCTACTTTGTGCGGCCCGAACCGCCCGCCCCACCGATGTACGTCGAGTTTCGACTCGGTGACAACCACGACGAACTCGGCATCATCGACCGCAGCTTCGCCCCGCCGGGGAGTTCCGGCCCCGGCGGAGTGGTGACCTACTGGCACGTCGACGACCTGCGGGGCACCTACCAACGATTACTCGACGAGGGTGCCACCGCCTACGAGCCGCCGACGGACCGAGAGGCAGGATTTGTGACCGCCGCCGTGCTCGATCCATTCGGCAACATCCTCGGTGTGATGTACAACCCGAACTGGCTCGAGCACTCGGCGAGCGAGTAGCTCGGCGCTCACCCAGCACCGAGCTCAGGCACTCGGCCAGCGAGCAGAACTACGCGGCGCCCAGTTCCGTCAGCACCGCCTGCAGCTGGTCGACAGCCCAGTCGAGGTCCTTCTCTTCGACCACAATCGGCGGAGCAAAACGAATGGTTGAGCCGTGGGTGTCTTTGACGAGCACCCCGCGGCGCATCAGTAGCTCACAGACCTGGCGTCCGGTGGCCAGTGCGGGGTCGATGTCGACGCCTGCCCAGAGGCCCGCCCCGCGAACCTCGAGCACACCGTGGCCCACGAGGGTCTGCAGGCGATCTTGAAGGTGCTGCCCGAGCATCCGGGCCCGCTCCTGCATCTCCCCCGTCGCAAGCAGCTCAACAACAGCCAGGCCCACCGCAGTCGCCAGCGGGTTGCCGCCGAAGGTGGAGCCGTGTTCGCCGGGGCGCAGCACTCCGAGAACGTCGCGGTTACCCACAACCGCGCTGAGGGGAAGGATGCCTCCGCCCAACGCCTTGCCGAGCAAGTAGAGATCGGGCACCACACCCACGTTGTCGCACTGGAAGGTCGCCCCCGTGCGGCCGAGGCCGGACTGGATCTCGTCCGCAATAAACAGCACGTTGTGGCGGCTGGTGATCTCGCGCACGGCGGGCAGGTAGTCCGCGGGCGGCACGACAATTCCGGCCTCGCCCTGGATCGGCTCGATCAGCACGGCGACGGTGTTCTCGTCGATGGCGGCTTCGAGCGCCGCGGCATCCCCATACGGAACGCTCACAAAACCGGGCGTATACGGCCCGAAGTCGGCGCGCGCCTGCTCATCATTCGAGAAGCTAATGATGGTGGTGGTGCGCCCGTGAAAGTTGCCGTCCGCGACGATGATGGTCGCCTTGTTCGGCTGCACACCCTTCACCCGGTAGCCCCAGGCACGGGCGACCTTGATGCCCGACTCGACGGCTTCGGCGCCGGTGTTCATCGGCAGAACCATGTCTTTGCCCGAGAGTTCGGCGAGCGCCGCGACGAAGGGGCCGAGGCGGTCGTTGTGGAACGCACGGCTGGTCAGTGTGATGCGGTCGAGCTGGTCTTTGGCGGCGTTGATGAGCGCGGGATGCCCGTGGCCGAAGTTCACCGCAGAGTAGGCAGCGAGGCAGTCGAGGTAGCGGCGTCCATCAACGTCGACGACCCAGGCGCCCTCACCATGGCTGACCACCACTTCGAGCGGGTGGTAGTTGTGGGCGGCGTGCTGGTCTTCCTGCTCGAGGAAGCTGCTCGCAGCGGTGTCTGTTGTTTCTCCGGCAGAAGCCGTTGTGGGTGTAATCGTCATCGTCGCAGCTCCAGGGTGCAGCACTTCACGCCACCGCCGCCGAGCAGCAGCTCGGAGAGGTCAACGCCGATCGGGTTGTAGCCGCGGGCGCGCAGCTGGGATTCGAAGTCGGTGGCCTTGGCCGCGATGACGACGTTGTACCCGTCACTGAAGGAATTGAGGCCGAGCACGGCGGCATCCACCTCTCCCACCTGGATTGCATCGGGGTACCGCTTCTGCAAAATCTCGAGGCTCGCTTTACTGAACGCCGACGGCAGGTACGCGATATTGGTGTCGTCGAGCACCGCGATGGCGGTGTCGAGGTGGTAAAACGACGGGTTGACCAGCTCGAGCGTGATGACGGGGCGGCCGAAGATCTCACCGAGTTCGAGGTGGCTGTCGGTTGCACTGCGGAAGCCGGTGCCCGCGAGGATCACGTCGCCGACAAGCAGGAAGTCGCCCTCGCCCTCGTTGATGTTCTGCGGAGCGCGCACGTCGAAGCCGGCGTCGCGGAACCAGTCCATGTACGCAGGGCCCTCGGCCTGACGCTCGGGATGCGTAAAGCTGGCGCCATACGCGATGCCGTCGAGCACAAAACCACCGTTGGCGGCGTACACCATGTCGGGCAGTCCCTTGATCGGGTCGACGAGCTGCACGTCAAAGCCGAGGTCGAGGTAGGTCTGGTAGAGCGTCTCCCACTGGCGAACGGCGAGTGCCGTGTCAGTCGGAAGGTGGGGGTCCATCCAGGGGTTGATCCGGTACACCACGGAGAAAAATTCAGGACGGCACATCAGCACGCTGCGGGTGCCCGGCGTGCGCACGGGCGCGGATTCAGTGGTGTCAGTCAAGGTCATGGCCCCAGTGTGTCACGCACCTATTGTTGGTTTCCCGCTGTAATGCGCACAAAATCAGCGTTGTTTGCTGCGTTCTCACACGAAATCGCCATACAGTTGAGGGATGGACAGCCTTGACTACGGAATCATCGACCTCCTCCGCCAGAACGCCCGCGCGGGGTATGGGGATATCGGTGAGGTTGTGGGGCTTTCGGCGTCCGCAGTTAAACGTCGCGTCGACCGCCTGGTGGCCGACGGCGCGATTCGTGGATTCACCATTCAGGTCGACCCCTCTATTGCCGGCATGGCCATGGAGGCCTACGTCGAACTGTTCTGCCGCGGAACGGTCGCGCCCGACGAGCTCAAGCGCATCCTGTCGGGGGTTCCCGAGGTTGTCGACGCAGGTACTGTGACTGGCACGGCCGACGCGATTGTGCACATGCGCGCCCGCGACATCGCGTCGCTCGAGATCGCCCTCGAGAAGCTGCGCCTCGCGCCCAATGTCGACCACACCCGCAGTGCGATTGTGTTGTCGAAGTTGATCCAGCGCACACACGAGTAACGAGCGGCGAGTCAACCCCGGCATAAATTTCCCGAGTTCCGCTCAGCGCTTGCGATGGTTGTGCCATCGTGAAGTATGACGTTGCCCACCCCTACGCCCGAGGAACGCACTCGTCGAGCGCGCGTCTCCACGATCGTGACTGTGGCGTACGTCCTGCTCGCTGTGGTTTTTGCCGTGGCGGGTGCAATGGGTGTGCCGAACACCTGGGTGGGCATCACCCTGTTTTGTCTAATGGCCGCAATGAACGCCAGTGCTGCAATCGTGGATCGGCGAAAAGCACGGCGAAAACAGCAGGAGGGACTTCAATGACGAGCCCAACGAAGGTCGCGGTCCTTCTGCCCGGCACCGGGTACACCGCCCAGGCTCCTCTTCTCTATTGGTGCGGCGCCCTGCTGCGCGAAGCGGGATGGCACGTCGAGGTCGTCGAGTGGACGGTCACCGACGAGGACATCGAGAACCCCGTCCCCTTTGTGGAGTACGCGGTCGCCGCCGCATTCACCGCCGCTCCGCAAGCCACAACGCGTCTCATCGTCGCCAAGTCCCTGGGCACATTCGCGTTGCCGTGGGCCATCGAGAACGACGTGCCCGGTGTGTGGCTCACCCCGATACTGACCGATCCCGCAGTGAGTGATGCCCTGGCATCCGCCAACTCAGCTCATCTTGCCGTCGGCGGCAGCCGCGACCCGATGTGGGTGCCGGAAAATGCTGAGGGGACGGATGCTTCGCTGGCCACGCTCGATGACGGCGATCACCGTCTTGAGGTCGACGCGGGCTGGCAGGCGTCACTCGATGCGCAGTACGACCTTCTGGAACGCATCGCCGTGCACGTCGCGAAACTCGCTTAGTCCGACAGCTCCTTCCCTCTTTCGCAACCCATCGGAGATCACACCATGACGGGCATCATAGGGATAGCGTTCATCGTTGCGGGCGTTGCTGCCGGGGTCCGATGGGGCATTATCGACTCGCGTGCTGCTGCACACCAGGTCATTCCGCTGTGGGGCTCCGTTGACGGCTATCGTCGTCCGAAACGGGGCATTCTGTGGCAGGTCGTGGGAGCACTTCTTGCCGCCATCGGCGCATTTCTTTTGTTGCAGGAGTGGGGCTTCGCCGTCATCTTTCTGATGTTGCTACCCCACCTTGCGGCGTTGTGCGTAGAGATCTGGCACAACCGCTCTATCACCACACGGAAGTTGGCCCCGTGAAACCTCGTGCCGCAGGCGTCCTCGGGATGATCGTTGCCCTCATCATCACCGTTGGTTTCGGCGCGCTGATTGCCTATCCCCCACTCAGTATCGTTGGCGCGATCGGTCTGGTCGGCGGGACAATCCTCTTCGCTGTCACCGCCACATGGACCGTTCGCAAGTCCTGGGACCCGTCAAATTGGCCCGACGTTTCCGTCTCCGAAGAAGTCTCAATGCGCAGGTTCCGGCGCCTCGCGATAGTCGAATTTATACTTGCGCCCCTTCTGATCGGCGGGGGTGTTTGGAACGTGGCCACCGGCGATCTTGGTGGCTGGGTGAACGTGACTCTAGGAATCGTCATTCTGCTTGTTTTTGCGAACGCCTGGCGCGCCATGGAGAAGACCCAGCGCGAAAAGGCAGCGGGGACCGACCCAAAGGCGACCCCATGAAACCCCGCACAGCAGGCATCCTCGGGATGGTCGCGGCAACCATCGCCATCGTGTGGTGCGCGGCGCTGATCATTACGCCACCGTTCAGCATCCTCGGCGCTGTGGGACTCGTCGGTGGCGGGATCCTGTTCGCAATCGCGGCGTCACTCACGGTGCGTAAATCGTGGAGGAAAACGAGCTGGCCCGAGGTGCGAGTCCACAGTGTGGACAGCATCAACATCAAAGAGCCGACTGCGCTCGAGGTCGCGATCAGTTGCGTCCTGGCGGCAGTCGGTTGGATTATCTATGGCGTTGTGCTGCTGATTTTTGATGCAGACGATGCGTGGACGAATATCTGGATAGGAGTTGTTTTCGCCGTCCTCGCCGTCCTTACATCGGTATGGATCGCGAGAAAGCGCCGCATGAAATAGAAAGGCTCAGGTGCGGCACGCGCGGATCCACCGTCGAGTCCTACCGTGGCCGCCTCAACCGAATCGGACCCTTGGCCGTCGACGGATCAACCACCGACCCGCCCTGCGTGATCTCGAGTTCTCCCCGGGCAAACATTCGGCGGGCGGCCCGACGGGACGGCTCCATGAGGTCTCGCCACTCCTCCCCGCCGATCGCTCGAGCCGCATCGGACGGACAGATCGTGGCATCGTGTGCCCGCGCGGCCAGCAGCGTTGCGATGGTCTCCTCGAGCTTCAGATCGGTGTCATCGACGCGATGCGAGCGGCACGCGTCGGAGCAGTACTTGACCGCATCCCAGTTCTTCGCCCACTTCGCGCGCCACTCGATACGCCGCCCGCACGACGCGCAGGTTTTGTCCGCCCGGTCTCCGGTGGCATCCGAATCGGCGCGTGATCGTTGACGGTGGGCCATGCCCTCTATCGTGCGGGATCAATCTGCGGGATGCCTGTCGATCACGCCTGATTCCGGGCTCCCGGAGCTTCGACGAGAACCGCGATCGGAGTGGGTCCGTCTAGATTGCAAGGGGTGACGGAAGCGGATTTCGACTGCCAAAATGAGCGACACCCAGGTTCTCTACCCCGTCCGGAACCCACCTCTTTCACTTACCCGAAGGCGGTCCCCATGAAGCCGCGCACCGCGGGCATCCTTGGCATGTCGGCCGCTCTCATCATCACGGTAGTCAGCGGCGCCGTCATCGCGTTGCCTCCGTTCAGTATCCTCGGAGCCCTCGGTGTCGTCGCCGGATTGATCCTGTTCGCGGTATCTGGCACGTGGGTTGTACGCAACTCCTGGGACCCCGCCGACTGGCCCAGTCTCTCCATTTCGGCTCAAGAAGCTATGCGCAAGAGCCGCCGGGCCGTGATCGCGCAACTTGCCTTTGGACCGTTGAGCCTTGGACTGGGCGTTTGGATGGCGATCCGCGGCCACCTGCAGGGGTGGTCTCAGATTCTGATGGGGATAGTGTTCCTCGGCATCGGAATAACAAGTCTTCGGACGTTGAAAAAGGTCGAGCTCGACGAGCTGAGAAAGCAAACGCAGTGACAACGCGCACGGCAGGGGTGCTCGGGATGCTCGGTGCCGCAGTGCTTGTTGTCATGTTCGCCTTTCTCATCACAGACCCTCCGTTCAGCATTCTCGGCGCGCTGGGACTCGTTGCGTCAGCTATCTTTTTTGCGATCGCGGCCAGCTGGACAACTCGGAAATCATGGAGCCCATCGAGTCAGCCTGAAGTCAAAGTCCGTGCGGTGACCAACAAACCGCCCGGGCACGAGATCCTGGTCGCAGGTTTTTCCGGTGCGGCCACCATGCTCATCGTTAACACATGGCGAATTGCGATTGGCAACGAGAGCGGCTGGGCAGGTGTCCACGTCGGAGCGCTCTACGCCACGGTCATGGTGGTCGCCCTACTCGTGGCGAGAAAAAGGCGCCGTCCTAAATAGATCGAGTCAGACCTTGCGCGCCCACTCCACAATCAGCCCCACAGCCTCGGCGAACGCGGGCGTTGAGGGCCGGTTGAGGAACGCATGAGATTCCTCCTCCAGCACGTGATATTCGACGGGGACTCCCGCCTCCTGCAGTTCGTGGGCGAAGAGTTCGCCGGACGCCCGCATCACATCGCGGTCAGCATCCACCATCAGCGTTGGGGAAAACCCCTCAACCGGATGGCCGCCCGGGAACGCGTGCGGCTCAAGCAGCGCGGCCCGGCTGCCCGCGTAGTGCAGGTTCGCGAGATCGAGAAAAGCCGGAGCATGCGTCACCCGTCGGCGACCTCGCACCCGACCGATCAGGGCACGGTAAGTCTTCGGCAACCCTGCGTGAAAGAAGCCATAGGTCAGAAAAACACCGCGCACCGGGTCGGCACCGCTCCCCGCCAGACGACGCACGGCACTGGCCACGAGGCAGGCTCCGGCGCTGGCTCCTCCCACAATGATGCCGTCGGGATGCTCGCGCTGCACGTCCTCGATCACTGCCAGCGCGTCGTCCAGGGGCACGGGATAGTGCACGCCCGCAGCCCGCGGAAAAGCCTTGCCCATACGACTCAGCGGCGAGAAACGCGCCAACCGATAAGCGACGGTGACAACAGGAAAACCCTCGCGCGCCAGGGCTACAGCGGTGGCATGGGATTCCGGCAGGTCGAGCCCACCCATAAAAAAGCCGCCGCCATGTACCCAGACAATCGGCACTGAACTGATCGACGGCGTTCCCTCGGGCGGCACGTACCGCCGCACCGGAATGGGACCATGTGGGCCCTCGATCGAGCCCTCGTGAGTGACAACGTCTGCCTCGATCATGCAGACAGACTACGGCGGCAGCGACATAACGATCATTTATCACTTCGGTTCGGGCAGAGCAGAGGTGGATAGGTTGACGCCATGAGCGCGCAGAGCGAGAAAACGGCCAGGCGTTTCGCCGTTCGGCCCGTTGCCCTCGCGCTTGCCGTCGCCCTCACTGCGCTCAGCGTGTTTGCGATCCTCTACATGGCCGGGCAAGACTTCGTGTGTCCCGCCGTTTACGACCCCAGCATGGTGTGCAGCCTCGAGGGACGAATGCAGTCCGCGACCGTCTCGCTCAGTGTTGTGGGGGCATTTTTTCTTCTCGCCCTTGCGGGTTCGTTGTCGGACTCGCTCCTCGCCCAGACCACCCACATCGCGGCGCTCTTCGGGATAGCGATTGCGGGAGCGATTGGTACCGCGGTCACCCTGTTCTCCGCCGGTTTCATCCTCCCGCTGGCCTGGCCGTGGTGACGCGACGCCTATTCCAGTGACGTGAGCGCGCGGTCGAGAATACGAACTCCGCGCACTTGCGACAGTCGTGAACCGCGCTCCGCGGCCCTCGACACAGCGATGCCGTCCAGCACGGCAAGAAGCAGCGCGGCAGAGTCGCCGGCATCCTCGCGTGAATCCGGGTAGGCGCTCTCGATCAACGCCCGCAGCACGTCTTCGGTGTGGGCCCACGATGAAACATGGTGCGTCCGGATGCCCTCGTCCACAGCCGCCCGAGCGGCAAATACCGTCCACACCACCACCTCGGTGGTGTCATCGTTGCCGAGGCCTGCAATCTCCACACAAAATGCGCGCAGTCGCGATTGAGGGGACGGCTCCTGCTCGAGGAGAGCGCCGATTCGCGTTCGAAACCGCTGCTCAACCTCACCCATTGCCGCCTGCAGCAGTTGCTCTTTTGTGCCGAAGTGGTGTTGCACTGCCCCGACGGAGACACCGGCGACCGCCGCGACATTGCGGATGCTCAGCGCGTCCGGTCCGCGGGTGGCCAGGAGTTCGATCAGGGCATCGAGGATGCGCTCCGTGCGACCGTTTTCCACCGTGCCCCTTCCCGAAACCAATCATCTGACGCTACGGTATCCCCGTGAACAATACGATCGTATTGCCAAAGCCGCACCGCCCCGCTACCGCGCGCATCAACGCCCTCGACGTCGCCCGCGGAATCGCCATCCTGGGCACACTCTGGACCAACATCTGGATCTTCACCCACCCGTGGGGGATGCTCGGCTACCTGGCCGGCTCCACCACCGCCGACACCAGCGAGGGCGCCGCTGCCGCGCAGCTCTGGATCATGGCACTCAGCCAGGGCAAGTTTCTCGCCCTGCTCACCCTGCTGTTCGGGATGGGACTCGCCATCCAGCACTCCTCCGCCGTTCGCCGCGGCGCACGCTGGCCCGGTCCCTATCTTTGGCGAATGACGCTGCTCCTCCTCGACGGCGCCATCAACTACATCCTCATTGCCGAGTTCGATGTGCTGATGGGGTACGCGGTCACGGGAGCGATTGTGGCGTGGATGATTCTCACACGCCCGAAAACCCAGCGGGCCATGATCTGGATCTTCGGGTCACTCCACTTCCTGCTGATCTCGGCGATCGCGCTTCTCGTCGCCTCGCTTCCAGCGGAGCAGACCACCGGCGAGCTCACGGGCGTGAGCCCCTACGCCACCGAGTCGTTCTGGGGACTCGCGCTGTTCCGCCTCGACAATGCCGTGGTGTTTCGTGCGGAGCCGGTGCTGATCGGATGCCTCAGCATCGCCATGTTTCTCGTGGGGGCGCGACTGCACCAGGCGGGTGTCTTCCGCGCAGAAGGCGCGACCCTGCGGCGACGCCTCATGATTGTGGGTGCGATCGCTTTTCCGATCGACCTCGCCCTGGGTGTCTGGGGTGGGATCGCCGGACTCCTCGTTGAGCGCTACCTGGTCGCCCCGTTTGTTGCACTCGGCATCCTCGGCCTCATCGGCGAGGTATCCCTTCGTCGCGGCACCGACGGATGGTGGTCGCGTCGCTTCCGCGAGATCGGCCGCGCGGCGCTCAGCTGCTACCTGCTGCAGAACCTGCTCGCGGGTGCCCTGTTTTATGGGTGGGGCTTGGGGTTGGCGGAGCATCTCGGCGAGTGGCGGGTTCCATTGACGATGGTCGGGTACGTCGTGGTGGCGAGCCTGGTGATGCTCTTCGCCCACCTGTGGTTGCGACGATTTAGCTATGGGCCGGTGGAGTGGGTCTGGCGGCTGGGCACAGCACTTGTTCCTGACAAACCCGCCGCAGCGCCCCAGTGATGACGCAAATATCGTACGCTGGGCGACACAACGACCTAACGCTTCAATAGGCCTAACGCTTGAATAGGCACTGAGGACCCCATCGTGAAATCCACGTTCGCCTGGCTGGTGATGCTGTTCACCGCGTGCTTCCTCGCGATGGCGCTCGCTCCGTCCGAGCCGACTGCGGCACTGATGACTGGAGTCGCCATTCTTGCGGTGACCGCGATCCTCGGTGCCCGCTACCTCGCGGTCAGCATTGTGGCGCTCACCCTGCGGGTGGGTTCGAGGTCGCAGCAGCACCGTGAAGTCCTCAGCGAGATGGTGTCGCCGAAGCATCCCAACATCGCCGGCCGCCCCCGCACCCGTGCCCCGGCACAGTCAGAGGCGTTCGCGTAATACCTGGCCGTCAGTCGACGGAGGTCTGCGCGCACGCATCGCGCTCACCCCTCCCTCTGACTGTTAGGACCCTCTGTGGACATCTATTCCTTTGGGCCGATCGCGTTTGTGATCGACCTTGCGTACTCGGGCGTCACCGCGCTCGCCTCACTTCTCACCCCGGCCACCGCGACGTTCGCGACCGTGCTCGCCATTGTGATGATCACCCTGGCGGTGCGCACCGTGTTGATTCCCGTCGGCCGGTCGCAGGTGCGCGCCGAGTTCACCCGGCGCCGCCTCGCCCCCAAATTGCGCGACCTGCAGAAGCGCTTCAAAAAGAACCCCGAGCTGCTGCAGCGTAAAACCATGGAGCTCTACACCACCGAGAAGGCGTCGCCGCTGGCCGGATGCTTGCCGACACTGATTCAGGCGCCGATCGTCTCCGTTGTCTACGCGCTGTTTATTCTCGCCACCATCAACGGGCATCCGAACGGGCTGCTCACTGAGACGCTCTTCCAGATTCCGCTCGGCACCTCCCTGTTCGCCTTCCTCGGAGCCGGTCAGGCCTGGCCGGGAATCGCCGTCTACCTGGTGCTGCTCACAATCATCGGTGTGGTCGCCGCGCTGCAGCGCCGTCTCGCGGCCGCCAACGCGACACCCCTGGCAGATGAGCTCACCCCGGCGATGGCTCAGATGACCTCGATTGTGAGCTGGCTGCCATTTCTCACGGTGGTGTTCGCAGCGATTGTTCCGCTGGCCGCGACCGTCTATCTGACGATCACCACCACCTGGACGCTCGTTGAGCGCACCCTCCTGCGGCGCTCCTTCGCGGCGCGCGAGGCGGTGTAACCGTCACGGCAGGTGTTGCGGATTAGGCTGGTCAGCGGCCAGATTGGAGACGTGCGGCCGGGCTAGATTAGGGGCAGTTCAGCGGCCGGTGCGGGGAACAGATGGTGCCCCCACGATCCGCCGGGCAATCACCACGTAGGCGTCGGCGATGCTCTCGGGCTGGTCGGCCGCGCGGCTGATCCACGCGGGAATCTGCTGCACCATACTCTCGAGGGCGTGCGCCGAAGCATCCGGATCCGCAATATCAAAGGACCCGTCGGCGTCACCCTCGGCCAGGATCGACCGCAGCAGCGCGGCGCTCTGTTTTGTGGGCGCCTGGGCGGGCAGGGCGAGCTCGGGCGACAGCGCGTGGAACTCGCTGTTGGTCACCACGGCCAGCAGCGGGTACGTCGCGTGCGCCAGCGCGGTCGAGTGGATGATCGCATCGAGGCGGTTGGTGCTGGTGGATGCTCCGGCGAGCGCGCCCTCGATGCTCACCAGCAGCTCCCGACTGCCCATCGTCACAAGCACCGCGAGGATGTCTTCCTTCGACGGATAGTGCGAGTAGAGCGTCGCGGAGTTGATGCCCGCGCCCTCGGCGATGGTGCGGATCGAGGTTCCGTAGAAGCCACGGTCGGCGAACGCCACCAGCGCGGAGGTGAGGATGCGCCCCTTGGTGCCCTCGGGCAATGCGCCCTGCGGCAGGTCGGCGGGAAACCGGTTGAGGCGATGCCCGGGCGACGTGTGGTTCGGCGATGCGCTCTCGTTCTGCGGTGCGGTCATCGGATGCTCCGGCGCGGCGTTGTCAGCAGGGCGGCAGTGGTGAGGAACAACCAGCTGAAGATCGAGTAGACGGAGATGCGCTCGTAGATCGCGGGATCGAGAGGCGGCGGCTCCACCGCAATGCACACCAGGGCCACGAGCCCGACAACACCGAGGGTGATGGTCGCCACCCGGTACCAGCGCGGGAGTCCGAGTCGGTCGGAGTGGGCACCCATCGTGATGGCGAGGGTGTTACCCGCGGCAATCGCGAGGAATGCGCCGAGAACGTGGAGGGCGATGGTGCCGTTGTCGACGGACTCCACGCCGCCATGGAATATGGCGACCAGGAGCATCCCGACTGGAACCACACACCCCAGCGCAGTGATGACGCCCCGGCGCACCCCACGAAGCCGGGTGGCGAGCAGGGCCACCGTCGCGGCAATCGCGAAGCCCATGGCGACGAACCCGACGTTCATCACGGCGTGCAGCGGCGAGCACATCTCGCGCCCGCCGAACGTCGAACCACAGACGGTGGTGCCGAGGTCGCTGATGAAGTTGTGGCCGTAGTTGTAGGTGCCGGCCGTCCAGGCGATCGCCGAGACCGCTTCGGCAATCAGGAAGATGAGTGGGCCAACGGCAGCCAGTATCGCGAGGAGAACGGTTCGGCGGCGCAGGTGCGCGCGCGGCGGAATCGAGGTCAGCGTCGAGGTCGAGGTCGGGGTCAAATTCACGGCAATCCAATTTCGTTATTCAGGAGCAGCACGGGTGCGTGTTCTCCCACTGTAGCCGCTTCCCAACCAATCGATTGGTCGGGATCGAATCTACACCGCCGGCACACAGGCTGGGTCGACCTCGGCACGGATTCTCGAATATCCATCAGGTCGGGTACCTGCCTCGATAGGCTTCCACGATGGGACTCTTCTCGCGTAAGCCCAAAGTGGCCGCACCGACACCGCCGACCGTTCCCGCTACGCCGAGCGTGGGAGACGTTTCCGGTCCCTCACCACTCGTGGTGAACACCCTGGTACAGGAGTCCGTGCAGGCGGGCTGGGCGAAGGAACAGGGTTACAAAACCATGTTCGAGGTGCTTCGCCAGTGCACCACCGGCGAGCTGCTCCTCGACATCACGGCATCGAAGTGGGCCGACCCCGCCAAGGGATTCCAGCCCGGTGACACCCTCGCCATCGGCCAGATCGTTGACCTTGCCGGCAAACGGCTTCTCCTGGCCTTCACGAGTAACGAGCATCTGGCGGTGTACCTCAAGGGAGCAACGCCGATGTCGCTCGCGCAGCCGACCACCGCGATCATGAAGCAGGCGATGACGGACTACGAGGGCATTGCGATCGATGCGGGCTCACCCGACACGATGTTCATCGCTCACTCGGCGGAGATCGCGCGCGCGTTGACTGATGACCCCGCGGTCAACGAACCGCTCAAGACTGCTCTTGTGCTCCAGCGGTCCTTTCCGGAACTCCTCGCTCTGGCCGCCGAGGCCGCGGTGCTGTTTATCGCGACCAAGGAAGTGCGCGATGAGGCTGGCGAGATCACCAGCATCTTTGTGCCCCACGTGATCGATCCCAATGGAGAGCGCTTCACCCCGGCGTTTACGTCGCCCGCCGAGGTCTGGGCGTGGGATATCGAGCTCAACGCTCGCCCGACGCAGTTTGCGAACATCGTGCGTGCCTCGCTGGAAGACGGCCACAACGGCGTCGTTATCAACCCGGGCGGCGTCTCACCGCGCATCCCGTCCGCCGACCTGCAGCCGTTCGCCTAGGAAAACTGCACCTTGCGCCATCGCCTCCGATAGCTAGGCTCCAATTACTGGGATTTACTCAGTAATTGTTAGTTTGTCTGGCTGAGGATGATGGTGGTGACAACGATGTCGAGCCGAATTGCCGCACTCTGTGTGGGCTTGGTCGCACTTGGTGCGATTTCTGGATGCTCCTTCTTTGCCGAGGACGAGCTGCCCACACTCGCGCGAGAGCAAAGGGCAACAGATGCCCTTCCGTCGCAAGTGACAGCGGACTTTCTCGCAAACGGGTACGAGCCCGCGATCGATCTTGAATCCGTTCGCCTCGCAGGTGAGCACGCAGGAGTCTCGGTTTACCTCGCGCACGACGAGTCTGCAAAAGAAAATTGTATTGTTCTCGTCGCAACGGACCCCGATTCTTGGTCATCGTCATGCTCGGAATCCACTGAGCTGATGTCGACTATCGAACCAGGCGTTGATGCCCGCACAACGACGGACGGAATCATCCCGAAGAATGATGGCGAAAGAGCAATCAATACGGGCCCGTGGGTTGTTCTCACCGAAGACGTGATCGTACGAGAGGTGATGAGATGACAAGAGTGCAGTCGAGCCGAATCGCCGCACTCTGTGTGGGTTTGGTCGCACTTGGTGCTATTTCTGGATGCTCCTTACTTAACGAGGACGACCGGCCTACGCTTGCGCGCGAGCGCGTGACGACAGACGTGCTGCCTCCCGATCTTCTCGCGCAACTGGACGACAGCAGTGACGACTCCATTGATCCGGACACCGTCCGACTGGCGGGCGACTACGGGGGAGCTCAGTTTTTTATTTCCTCCGCCAATGACGACCGTCAAACCTGCCTGGTCATCTACGTGACATCGGAAAATTGGGTGTGGGGGTGCAACATTTCATCTCAGGTCGAGTACTACACGCACGGCGGCTACTCGGTACGCCTCACCAACGAAGGAATTATCCCCGCCGACACAACCTGGGTGGCACTGACCGACGACGTTCTCGTTCGCGCCACACAGTCGGCGTCGACGTCAGAGCGACCGGGGGACTGAGCCATGCCGCGCGAACACACGATCGTCCACGAACGAGGAGCAGGCCAGTGACCGACCGGGAGTTTGTCGACGCGAACCGGGCGAACTGGGACGAGCGGGTCGAAAGCCACCTCGAAGCGTATGAGGCAGCGTCCTTTGCCGACAACGCGGACGAGATCACGAGTGTGGTCGTCGACGACCTCGCACTGCTGAAGGATTCGCTGCCGGATCAGTCCCCGCAGGGCCTGCGCCTGATGCACCTTCAGTGCCACATCGGCCTGGACACCCTGAGCTGGGCACGACTCGGGGCGGTAGTCACCGGTATCGACTTCTCGCCGAAGTCGGTTGCGGCGGCGGCCGAACTGGCGGCGCGAGCATCCATTCCGGCCCGCTTTGTCGAGAGCAGCATCGACGACGTGACCGACGTGATCAGCGAGCAATTCGACGTGGTCTACACAAGCATCGGAGTGCTGCCCTGGCTGCCGCGGCTCGACACCTGGGCGCGGGCCATTTTCGAGCTGCTCGAACCCGGTGGCGTCTTTTTTGTGCGGGACGCGCACCCGATGGTTTACGCGGTCGACTTCGACCGCACGGACGAACTGGTGATCACGCAGCCCTACTTCGAATCGGGGCGAGCTATCCGCTACGACGAGGGAACGACCTACGCCGACGACTCGGTTCGCCTCGAGAACTCCGTCACGTATGAGTGGCCGCACTCGCTCTCGGAGATCATCCAGTCGCTGCTCGATGCGGGGCTGCAGATCACGTCGTTCGGCGAACACCGCACGATCCCCTGGGCTGCGCTGCCCGGGCTGGTGAAGGATGCCGATGCGGCGCGCTACCGGCTGCCCGACTCCCCCGAACGGCTGCCACTGACGTTCTCCGTAATCGCGCGACGACCGCTGGCTTAACCGGCGAACGCCCACCGGGGTGATCCCGATGGGCGTTCGATGAGGTGCGCCTCGCGGCGCAGAGCGTGGTGGCGCTGTGCCTAGTGACCCGCGACGTAGAGAACGGGCGCGGGCAGGTTGCGCTCGGCGCGCACACGGTGCGAGATTGCCTCGACCGCGATCAGCGCGTCAACAACTAGCTCAGGGGTGACGGCGAACGGCATGTTGTGGATGGTTTCGCCCTCGACCGTGGCGGACTCGGCCACGGCCCGCAGCTCAGCGGTGTTGGTGAGTGTGAGGCCGACCTCGGCGAGCGAGTTGGGCAGGCCCACCTTGGTGGTGAACACGATGAAGTCCTCGATCTCGGAGGTGGGGGCGCCCTCCATCACCAGCTGCGTGATGGTTCCCAGGTTGACCTTCTGGCCGTGGGTCAGGCCGTGCGTTTGCGGCGCAGCGGTCAGTCCGTTGTGGATGGCGTGAGCCGCCGCGAGTCCACCCGACTCGAAGCCGAGACCGGAGAGCAGGGTGTTCGCTTCAACGACCTTCTCGAGCGCGGGGGTGACTACGTTCGAGCGCACAGCGTCGAGTGCGGGAAGAGCGTTCTCCCAGAGGATGTCCCACGAGAGCTTCGCGAGGGCGCTGGCCGCATTGGTCGGTCGTCCGCCGGCCATGGTGAGCCCTTGTCCACGCAGGGTGGCGCGGGCTTCGATCCAGGTGGCGAGGGCGTCACCGATTCCTGCGACGAGGAACTTCTCGGGTGCGTTCGCCACCAGCTGGGTGTCGATGAGCACGAGGTCGGGGTTGCGCGGGAAGAAGCGGTACTCGATGAACTCGCCCTCTTCGGTGTAAATCACCGAGAGAGCTGAGGTGGGAGCATCCGACGACGCCGCGGTCGGAACGCTCGCCCAGCGGATACCCGCGAGGTGCCCGGCAGCCTTGGCAGCGTCGATCGCGGACCCACCACCGATACCCACAATGACGGTGTGCTCGTCGGCCTTGATCGCCTCAACGAGAGCATCGACGGCCTGCGGGGTGGCGAAGCGGCCAAAACCGACGCGAACGAGGGGAAGCTTGGACGCGGCGAAGCTCGCGGTGACCTTCTCCTCAACAATTCCCCACACGGTGTCGTCGGCAACGATGATCGGCGAGGTTCCGAGCGTGGAGACGAAGTCTCCCAGCTGCGCAATCACGTCTTTACCCTGAACGTACTTCGACGGTGTGGAGAAAATGTTTGCAACAGTTGCTGTTGAGTTAGTGACCATAAAACTATTTTACGCCTGAAGCATTGGGCACACTCTGTGCTGGCTCCCAGCACATTGTGAGCGCGTTATTCGAGGGTCGCGGGGGATGCTTCGGCGGCCAGGATCCCCCGGGCCGCCATACCGATGATCGCCCCATACGTTGGATACGCGAACCGGACCGCCGCAAGGGTGGCCACGTCGATACCCGCCGCCATGGCGGTGGTCACCGACTGCACGACCTCGATGGCGTTCTCGCCCACGGCGTGCGCGCCGAGAATCTGTTCGCGGTTGCGGTCGGTGACAAGCATCAAAAAACCGCGTTCGCGGTCGTCGATCACCGCGCGGTCGAGTTCGGAGTACGCCACGCTGTGCACAATGACGGACGAGTCCTGCGCGCGGGCCTGTTCCTCGGTGAGCCCCACCCCGGCGTAGTCCGGGTCGGTGAATCCACCCGCGGGAAGCAGGTGATGAGGCGACTCCTGGTCTTCGCCGCGGACGGCATTCTCAGCGGCGGCCTCGCCCTCGAACTGGGCGGCCTGCACCAACATGTCGCGCCCGTTGGCGTCGCCCACCGCGAAGATGTGCGGCACCACACTGCGGAACGCACCGTCGACGGGAATCGAACGGCGTTCGGCCGTAATCCCGGTGGTTTCTAGGCCGAGGTCATCGAGATCTGCCGGCCAGCCGGTCGCCATAATGACGGCGTCGAAGGTGGCGGACTCGCTACTGCCGTCCGCCGTCCAGGTGAGTTGCACCGTGGCATCCGGCAATTTCACCAACGACTCCACCGTCTCAATACCGGTTGTGACCGTGACACCCTGCTCGGTGAACGCCTTGGTGACGGAGGCGGAGACGGCGGGATCGGAGGGCATCAGGATGCGGGGCGCGACATCAAAGAGGCTCACCTCGCAGCCGAAGGAGCTGAAGATGGTGACCAGCTGGGCCCCCGTGTTGCCACCGCCGATGACCGCGACGCGGCGGGGAAGTTCGGGCAGGTCGAGCACGTGTTCGGGCATGGTCGCGAACTCCGCACCCGGTATGGGGAGAGGGCGCGAGTGGCCGCCGACGGAAACGATGATCGAGTCGCCAGAGACCGAGCGTCCACTGTCGAGCAGCAGGGTGTGGTCGTCGGTGAAGCGGGCGCGGCCCTCGAGGTAGAGGGTGATGCCGGCGTCGGCGAAGCGTTCGGGCTCGCGTTTGATGGAGCGCACACGATCGATGGTGGAGCGCACGCGGGACACCGTGGTGCTCCAGTCGATCTGCTGCTGCGCCACGACAATGCCGTAGGAATCGGCCGTGCGCACCTCGCGCATCAGCCGCGCGGTTTTGGCGAGCACTCGGGTGGGTACACATCCGGTGTTGACGCAGGTGCCTCCGGTTCGGGACGCTTCAACCACGGCGACACTCGCCCCGAGGCCTGCCGCGCGCAGCGCTGCGGCGGTTCCGGCTGGTCCTGCACCAATAACAACAACGTCAAAGTGATCTGCACGTTCAGACATGGCGCCAGCGTACGCGCGCAGGCTGGTGACTGGCCCAGCATTCCTCACGCGGGTAGGGTCGCACATACGATGCGTCTCACCATTGATCCCCAGTCGGCGACGGCCCCCTACGAGCAGCTGCGCAGCCAGCTGATCGCCCAGGTGCGCGACGGCTCGCTGTTGGCGGGAACCCGGCTGCCCACAGTGCGCAGCCTGGCCGGCGATCTCGGCATCGCGCCCAACACGGTGGCGCGCGCCTATCGCGAGCTCGAGGCCGATGGCTTTATCGAAACCCGCGGGCGCAATGGGTCGTTTGTGAATGCTCGGGATGACTCGGCGACCACCCAGGCCCAGCTGGCAGCGCGTGCCTTCGCCGACCGCATTGCTCAGCTGGGGGTGTCCGCCGACGACGCGCTGGACATCGTGACGGCGGCGCTGCGGGACTGACTCGGCCAGGCGTCTACGGCACACGTACCTCATAGCCAGATATCACTGAGACTTTCTCGGCCGATTGGCTGAGCGGATCGAAGCGGTAACCGAGCCACTCGCGGGCAAGCCGCCGAGCGAGTTCGAGACCGATAACCCGTTGCCCAACACAGAGAACCTGTGCGTTGTTCGACAAAACGCTGCGCTCTACGGAGTACGAGTCGTGTGCCGTGACGGCTCGGATTCCCGCTACTTTGTTCGCGGAAATTGCAACACCGAGCCCGGTTCCGCAGACCAGAAGTGCCCGGTCAGCGTCACCCGACGCGACGAGACGCGCGGCCCGCACCGCGATGTGGGGATAACTCGTGCTGTCATCGTCGAAAACGCCGACGTCAATCACAGACGCAACGCGTGGATCAGCTTCAAGATCGGCTTTCAGCATCCGTTTGTAGTCGAGTCCAGCGTCGTCGCTACCAATGACGACCCTGAAGAGGGTGTCCGATCTGTTCATGCGTGCACCTCCAGTGTTTCGAGATGACGGCCGACAGCATTCACGATTAACGCAAACGAGGTAGCACCGGCATCGGGTGACCCGATACTCCGTTCAGCGAGCGGACGAGCTCGCCCTTTCTTTGGGCTGAGGCTTGCGGTTAATACCGCAGCATTGGTTGCGATGTTCGCAGCGCGGGCCCACGCCACCCCAAGGTCATCTCCGCGACTGATCCCCAGCCTGAGCACCTGCGCGAACGGCACAAGAGCGTCGACGAGCGTTTTATCGCCTGGTTGTGCCCCGCCGAGCTGTTGAATCGCTAGTTGAAAGGCCTCTACTGCCTCGACGATTGAATCTGCGCCATAGTGACTACGGTCGTCTCTGATTTCATCTGCGGCAGCCTCGAGGCCTGCGCCCCAGAGAACTCCTGACGTTCCGCCGGCACGAGCGGCCCATTCCCTCCCTGCCTGGCGGAGATTCCAGGCGATTCCCCCAGATGCGGTGTTGTTGAGAATATCCGCAGCGGCATCAACTCCCTTAACCATCCCTCGTCCATGATCGCCATCGCCTGCGATTGCGTCGATCTCGCCCAATTCCGCCGCGTTGATATGCAGTACATCCCGGACAACGGCGGTCGCCGCGACCAAACACGGCAGAAGTGCCCGCGATGCGTCGCTCGATTTTGGCGCCGATGTGCCGCCGACCGCGGCCGCAGCACCCACCTCGATGGGCTGCAAATCGCGCATTCCGGCCGCCACTTTCCGGAAGGCCGGCGCGTACGCGTCTGCCTCCCAGGCACGCTCCAACCCATCATCGAGCCACATAACGGTGAGCGAGCATCCACCCATGTCGAGGCTCGTCACGAGTTCGCCCACCTCGACTCCTATAGCGACGTGCCCAGCCGTTTGGAGTAGCAACGAAACCGCATTCCACAGTACGAACAACTCTTCATACTTAGTGGCGCCCAAACCGTTGAGGACAACAGCGACGCGTGATGGTCCGCTGGCCGGCAGATCACCGAAAACGCCATCAACTAGAACGCGCGCGAGTTCGTCGGCGGTGAGACGCCCCACGTCACGTACACCCGGTTCCCCATGAATGCCAAGGCCAATGCTCATTAAGCCGGCTGGCACCGCGAAGAGCGGCTCAAGCGCACCCGGCATCGTGCTACTCGAGAAGGCGACGCCAAACGACCGGGTTCGGTCGTTGGCCGTTCGTCCGAGGAGCTCCACCTCATCTAACGAGAGTCCGTCGGCCGCGGCGGCACCCATCACCTTGAAGACCGCAAAGTCACCTGCGATGCCTCGCCGCTGCTCTGCGTCAGCCGAGGATGCTACATCGTCGGTGACGAGAACGATACGCACGTCGATGCCTTCCTCGCGAAGTCTTTCGGCGGCGATCCCAAAGTTCATAACGTCGCCGGCATAGTTGCCGAAGCTAAGAACAACTCCGCGTCCTTCGTCGGCCGCCTTCGCCACCGAGTAGACCTGTGCCGCTGAAGGCGACGTGAAAATGTTGCCCACGACTGCACCGGCGGCCAACCCCGGTCCAACGAGCCCAGCGAAGGCGGGATAGTGACCCGACCCGCCTCCGATTACAACCGCCACTTTTGGCTCCCGACGTCGATGGGCCACCACTCCGCCAGGGACAGCTGTCAGGCGATCGGAGTACAGGGCAACGAAGCCTGCAAGCGCGTCGTCAGCAAATTCGGTTGGGTCGTTGAAAACAAAAGTCATCGTTCGACCGCCGCAAAGAGAGTGGCGATGATTGAGTCGTCCTCTGCGGCCAGCCCGGCAGCTTCGCCCATTCGATATAGCTGCTCCGCCGCACTCGCTACCGGGACACTGACTTTCTGCTCACGGGCCACGTCGCCGACAATTCCCATATCTTTGCCGATGACATCCAGCCGGGAACGGAGCGGTGGCGTCTCACCACGGAGTTGCTGCGCGATGCGTGGACCCCGATCGGCCAACATAAACGATGCCGCTGCACCGCCGCCTAGAACGTCGATCACCATGTCGAGGTCGAGCCCGAGCCGGTGCGCTAATGCAAGCGACTCCGCTGCGGCGGCAGTGTGGATGCCACAGAGCAGCTGATTCACGACTTTGAGTTGTTGGCCTTGGCCTACCCGCTCTCCGACCACGCACAGGGTTGACGCAAGTGCGTCGAGCACCGGCTGCGCTGCGGTGCGGGCTGCGGCTGAACCGCCAACCATAATGAGCAGATCTCCACGCCCCGCGCGCACCGGACCACCCGAGAGTGCTGCATCAACGCACAGAAGTCCCCGGCCGGACAGAAGCTCGGCCGCCCGCACAAGGGCAGTTTCTCCGACGGTCGAGGTAATCACCACGACTGCACCGGGCGTCAGCGAATCAGCGACCCCGCCTGAGCCGAACAGCGCGGCATCGAGTTGTGTGGCGTCACGTACGATCAGCACAACCACATCCGCGCCTTCTGATGCTGATCGAAGGGATGTGGCTGGAGTCGCTCCCGCCTCTGCTGCCTTCGCGAGTGCGTCGGGGTTTATGTCGAATACCGTCACGGCGAACGATTCGATTAAGTGAGTGGCCATCGGTAGACCCATGGCTCCGAGCCCAACGACTGTCACTTTTGTCGCATTGGTCACTGTTCGTTCTCCTTTTTGCGCGCGGCTAACCGCGCTTCGCCGAGTGAAACCGCGATCATCCGCCGCACATATTCCCCGTTACGGCCCGCTACAGAGAGCCCGTCGCCGCCGTAGTGTTCGACGCAGAATGGTGCCGCGAACCCCGAGTTGATTGCGACGTTGATTGCGGATCGATAATTCATCGAGCCAAATTCCATCGGTGCCGGAACCGTCGTTACAAAGTCACGCGCGCGGTCCTCGTCACGGAAGTAGCTCTTGACATGCCAGTAATTCGATACAGGTGCACATCGCGCACTGGCTTCGAGAAAGTCCTCGACGTCACGATGCAGTCGGTACATGTTTCCGAGGTCGGGATTCAGACCGACGTTGGGCAGCCCTACCGAGTCCACAAGACGCAACCCGCCGTCGACCGTGCCGATCAGCGTATCTTCATACATCTCGAGGGAGATGGCGATCCCGAGGGCACTGGCGTGATTGCCGAGTTCGCGGATTCTGACGGTGGCGAGTTCCCATGTCGCATCGCTGTGATCATCAAACGGCCCCGGTTCGGTCCAGAACCACTGCGTTGTTCTCTGACCTGGTAAAAGTGGGCGGTGTAGTCCGAAACTTACCAACGGGATTCCGAGGCGCGCTGCCGCGTCAAGCGTGCGGTGGCTATACGCCAAGTTGTCATCGCCGCTCGCCGGATCAATGACGCTACGGCGAATCGCTGAGATCGCGATGGGGTCCAGTCCAGCTTCTGCGATTGTCGCAGAGAGCTCATCAAGTCGAACCTCCGACAAGTCTCCCGGACGCACCCAGCTGTCGGTCACATCCACGCAATTGATGCCCTCAAATGCAACTTGAGCGAGCTGATCGAACCATGTCTCGGCACCAGCGTCATGGCTATCCGAGAATGGCAGCATTGCGGCGGCAATCGGCCACGATGCGCTCGTCGAGTACTTTTCATTTTTGTCGGCGCTCACTTTCCGAACCCCGCTGTCAGGCCTGCTACGAGCTGCCGACGACCTAGGACGTACAGCGTCAGGATCGGGATCATAGACATGATGACCGCCGCCATGATGCCGGGAACATCGACTGTAAGTTCACTTTGGAAGCTCCAGAGCGCGAGCGGGAGAACGCGCACGTCTGGGCTCTGCGTGAGAACCAGCGGAAAGAGGAATCCATTCCAGACGCCGAGAGCGTTATAAATACAAACCGTGATCAGCGCGGGGCGCGATAGCGGCAGGACAAGCTGCCAGAGCATTTTCCAGTCACTCGCACCATCGAGGCGCATGGATTCGAAGAGCTCTCCCGGGATATCCCGGAGAAAGTTCACAAGAATCACCACGGTAATCGGGATCGCGAATGCAGCGGACGGGATTATCAGCGCCAGAAGAGTGTCGTACAGACGCATCTCAGAGAGCATGTAATAAATAGGGATGATCGCTGCCTGGAGCGGAACGGCGAGTCCAAGGAGAACCAGAGAGAACGCGCCCCGGGAGACTACGTGGGTGTTACGCACAATCGTGTAGGCAGCCAGAAACGACGCAAAGACAGCGATCAATACCGCCGAGATCGTCACAATGAGCGAGTTGGCGAAATACCCAAAGAAACCTGAATCGATCACCTTGACGTAGTTCTCAAGCGTCGGCTCTGAGGGGAGGGCGAGCGGTGCATCAACAAAGAACGTGGTGCCGCTGCGAAAACTAGTGGTCACCACCCAATAAAGCGGCACAACAACGATAAGTAGCCACAGGCCGCCCAGCAGACCGCCGGGAATGTTCGCTCGCTTGAGGAAAGGCGCACGCCGCCGCCGCGACAGCGTGGGCGAATCACTTGATGCAGGAGCCCGTGTGGGCTCGGCCGAAATCGCGGTTGTCATCACATTCCCTCCTGCTGGCTCTTCATTTTCGAGAACCCGCTCCAACGAGTTAGGAGCAGCGAAAGCACCAAGCCAATGACCGCAAGAACCGTTGCAATCACGCTCGCTTTGCCCATCTCGGCTGAGCGGAATCCAGTGAGATACATGTGCAGAGGAAGTACGCGGGTCGAATAGCCCGGACCGCCAGCGGTCATCACAAAGATGAGATCAAAATAGGTCAGGGATCCGACCAGAATCAGTGTCGATGACGTCACGATGGTGTATTTCAGCTGAGGAAGGGTGATCCGGAAGAATTGTTCGATTTTCCCTGCACCGTCGATGGAGGCTGCCTCATATAGCGATGCTGGGATCTGACGCACACCGCCCTGATACAGCAGAGTGTGCAGCGGAATAAAGTGCCACCCGATCACAAGTACAACCACCAAGAGCACTGTGTTCTTATCGCCCAGCCAGTTGTGGGCCAGCCATCCGAGACCGGTTTGCGTTGAAAGTCCAAAATTCGGGTCGAGGAGATTTTTGTACGCCAGGGCGACTGCGGCGGATGACAGCAGCAGGGGCACAAAAAATAGCAAGCCTGCAAACGAACGGAAACCACCCGAGCGAGCGATCCACACGCCGAGGAGCATACTGAGCGGGGCCTGCACAACGAGGCTGCCGATCATCACAGCGAACGTGATGCCGAGGGTCGTGTAGGTCACCGGGTCGGTCAGGAACCAAAACCAGTTGTCGGCCCCGATCCACTCCGGCGTGCCGAGCCCGCTCCAGCGCATAAACGAAAGGGCGACTGCGCCGAATAGAGGAAGGATCGCGAATCCCCCGAATAGAACGGCAGCGGGCAAAAGAAACCACAGCGACGGTCCACTTGCACTGCGCACACGTCCCCCGGAGGCGCCCCGGTGGGGGACGCGAACGCCCCGCGTCGCTCGCGTGATGGTCATTCGATTGTCCCGTTCATGACCTCCGCGAATTCCTTCGCATCGATCTCCTGCAGGAATACGCGGTCGAGCTGCAGTGTGAGTTCCGCGCCCTGCGCGGGCGATAGCGCCTGGTCCCAGGAGAGCTGAAAGTTCGCTGCGTCGCTGGCCAGGTCGAAGACGAACTGCTGAACGCCATCATCGTCAAGCTCTTCGATCAGGTCTCCCGCCTGACTGACGCCGGGAACCGCTGAGCGTCCTAGGATCTCCTCGATGTATTCGGTGCTCATCACTTCGGTCGCCAGGAAATCTGTGACGGTTTCTTTGTGGGCATCCGAGGACGCCGACGTCACCGACCAGAAATTGGACGGATTTCCTACGAGATCTGTGGGGTCGCCTTTGCCGCCGCTTACCGAGGGGAAGGTCACGTAACCCAGATCACCACTTGCCACGAAATCCGGGGCCTTGGTCTGGATATTGGAGTAGGCCTGCGAGAGAACGACCATCATGGCAGCCTTGCCCGAGTAAAGAAGCGCATCAGCTGCGCCACTGGAGTAGTCAAGTGCCGCGAAATCGGAGTTGAACCCGCCGGCCTCGACCAACTCCTGGATCATGTCGACGGCCTCAGCGACCGCAGGGTCTGACCATGCATCTGGCTCGTTTGCAACGATCGCATCAAAGACCTCCGGCCCGCCGATACGATCTACCAAGTAGGCGAGGTAAGGAAGCTCGGGCCACTTACTTCCACCGGCGAGCGCGATCGGCGCGACGCCGGCATCGTTGAAGACAGGGACCAGTTCCATCAGGTCGTCCCACGACTCGGGAGGTGTGGCGCCAGCCTCCTCGAAAACCGCCTTGTTATAGAGCACAACCACAGGCTGAATGTTGTTAATGGCTGCGCCATAGACGGAGTCGTCAAATGTGACGTTCTGATTCACCGCGTCGAGATAACGGTCTGTCACCTCAGGACTCTCGATGGCTTCCACATACCCGGCATCCACGTAACTTTGCAGCACACCGCCTCCCCACCCAAACATCAGGGCTGGACCCTGCCCTGCGCCGAGCGCAATTCTGAGTTTGTCGGGGTAACCGTCATTACCGAACATCTGCAGCTCGATAGGCCGGTCGGGGTTTGCTTCGTTCCAGCGTTCGACCGCCAACTCGTAGGAGGCCGACTGACCGCCTTCCAGGCCCCACACGATGGCCGGTTCGCCGTCGTCGCCCGAGCCACCCGCTCCGCTCCCGCTCTGCGGTCCACACGCGGTGAGCGCGAGAATTGCCGCGCTCAACGCCGCGACACCCGCAAAAACCCTTTGTTTCTTGCTCCGCAACTTCATTGTTATGGCTCTCCTCGATGAGTGTACTTTCGAAAGTTTTCGAAGAACTTTCGATCATTTCCCGTGACACTACCCCGGATATGATAGGAGCGTCAACTGGATTATTAGTGATTTCCGAAACATAAGTCGTACGACGTTGAAACTTTTCGAAAGTCTAGATAGGCTTTTGATCTCAAGTTAAGGAGCGTCATGGGCAAGCCAAATGCGCCTCGCCCGACGTTGAGCGACGTCGCTCAGTACGCCGGGGTGTCACTCGCGACCGCTTCGAAGGCGGTGAACGGACGCGCTGATGTCGCCGCCGCAACGCGGATCCGAATCGAAGCGGCAATCGAAGCGACTGGTTATGAACTCGGACGCCACCGCATTGCCGTACCGAATCCCGCGATCGAGTTCTTGGTCGACAAGCTCACCAGTCCGTATGCCATGGAAATTTTGCGCGGCGTCACCCTTGCCGCGGAGGAAGCCGGGATCGACATTGTCGTGGGCCGTTTTCGTCCTGCTGGCGTTAAGACCGGTGAGGAAGTGATCCGCCGACTGGGCAGGTCGGGCCGTGTGGGGGCGATAATCATCACCGCCGAAATGTCAGGAGCAACCCATCGGGCCATCTCGAAATCGACGCTCCCTATCGTGCTCATCGACCCACTTCGGGTAGACGGTTCGTCGGTCGTCTCGGTTGGATCGACAAACTGGATCGGGGGTCGCAGCGCAACGGAGCACCTCATTGGGCTCGGACACCGTCGGATCGCGTTCATCGGAGGACCAGCCGAATCATTGAGCGCACGTGCACGCGCTGACGGCTTCCGGTCTGCCGCTGAATCGGCCGGGCTAACCGTGCCTCAGGACTTCATCACTCACACTCAATTCGACCATGATGCCGCGGAGAGTGCGGCGAGCGTGTTGCTGCGCCGAGAGGATCGCCCGACCGCCATCATCGCATCTAGCGACGCCCAGGCAATGGGAGTACTGGAGGCAGCACGCCAACTGGACATGCGCGTCCCCGAACACCTGAGCCTCGTGGGCTACGACGACACGTACGTCGCATCATGGGCCAATCCACCGCTGACAAGTGTGTACCAACCGTTGCAGGACATCGGTCGAGTTGCCCTGCGCACGGTGCAGCAGCTGCATGCGGGAGAGCAACTGGATTCTCACCACATTGAACTTGCAACCCGGCTCGTCGTTCGCGAATCGACTGCACCGCCCTCAGACAGGAACCGACCGTGATCAACTCATCCCCTCCCCGCGCCATCACAGCTGCGTGGCACGACACCTCGCTTTCCCATATACAGCGCGCAGACGCGTTACTTGCCGAGATGACCTTGGACGAGAAAGTCGCTCAACTCACTGGGTACTGGTTCGACAAGCGCGGCCCTGGGGAAATGGTTGCCCCTATGCAGGACACGCTCGGGGCTGCCCGGCCCCCGTTCGACGCGGTCGCCCCTCTCGGCCTCGGCCACTTTACGCGGGTAATCGGTACTGAGCCGGGATCGGTTTCCGAAGTTACGGAGCGATTACGAGCGAAGCAAGACGCGATAGTCGGTGCCTCGCGGCTGGGGATCCCCGCGATAGCCCACGAAGAATGCCTCACCGGGGTCAACACGCTAGGCGCAACGGTCTATCCGGCTCCGCTCGCGTGGGGTGCGACGTTCGATCCCGCTCTGGCTGGTCGTGTCGGTGAAGCCATTGGGGCAGATCTTCGGGCTCTCGGTGTACATCAGGGGCTCTCGCCCGTGTTGGACGTCGTGCGCGACTATCGATGGGGCCGCGTGGAGGAAACGATCGGTGAGGATCCCGTACTCGTCGCCGCAGTGGGGTCGGCGTACACCCGCGGACTTGAAACAAGCGGGCTCATTGCGACACTCAAGCACTTCGTCGGGTATTCCGCGTCGATCTCCGGGCGCAACCACGCTCCGGTCGCTGCCGGCCCTCGTGAAGTCGCGGATGTGCTTCTGGTGCCCTTCGAGGTGACCGTGCGCGAAAGTGGGGTGCGCTCTGTTATGAACTCGTACAGCGATATAGACGGGATGCCCGTTGCCGCTGATCCTGCGCTTCTTACCCACCTCCTTCGTGACGAGTGGGGCTTTACCGGTACGGTCGTCTCCGACTACTGGGCCATTGCTTTTCTGGCGACGGCGCACGGGGTGGCATCGGATGCTGCCGCCGCTGGAGCACTAGCGCTCGCGGCCGGCATCGATGTCGAGCTTCCAAACGGAATGTGTTTCCCCCCGCTGGTCGACGCCGTGCGTGCGGGCACTGTTCAGGAATCACTGATCGATCGCGCAGTTCATCGAGTGCTAGTGCAGAAGGCGCAGCTGGGGTTGCTTGATGGAAAACCCGTCAGGGAGGGTCGCATAATCGAGCTTGACTCTGCCAGCAACCGCCATCTCGCACGCACCGTCGCTGAGGCATCGATCGTGCTTCTGCGAAACGATGACGGCCTACTTCCACTCCCTGCCGACTTTTCTGGACGTGTCGCCATTCTCGGCCCCACCGCCGACGAACCTCGCGCGCTTCTGGGCTGCTACTCCTATCCCGTCCACGTCTTGCCGCGGCATCCAGAATTGGGCCTCGGCGTCGCGGTGCCCTCGTTTCTCGAAGCGTTTCGGGCGGAGTTCCCCGAGGCGAAAATCACCCACGCAGCTGGGGCATCTTTTTTTGAACGGGAGACCGGCGACCTTGAGCGCGCCGTAGAGTTGGCTCGCGACGCCGATCTGGTCGTGCTCGCCGTGGGTGATCTGCCGGGCATGTTTGGTCGTGGCACATCCGGCGAAGGGTGCGATGCGATCGACCTCACCCTGCCCGGCTCGCAGTCAGACCTCGTCGAGGCCGTTCTCGAGGCTGGTACCCCGGTTATCCTCGTCACGAACAGCGGCAGACCGTATGCTTTCAGCTACGGCGACCGGGCGCGCACCGCGGTGCAGGCATTTATTCCTGGCGAAGAGGGTGCGGCAGCCCTCGCTGGGTCGCTCAGCGGGCGCGTAAACCCTGGCGGCAAGCTTCCGGTGCAGATTCCCTACACATCGGGCGGCGGCCAACACGTGTACCTTGGCGCCCCACTAACGCGCACAATTGACAAGATCTCGAATCAGACTACCGCGCCCGCGTTCGCGTTCGGGCATGGGCTCAGCTATACCAGTTTTGCTCTCTCGAACGCGGCACTCGCAGACAGTGAAATCAACGTCGATGGCACGACCACGCTCTCCGTCGACGTGACCAATACGGGTGCCGTCGCCGGGTCCGAGACGGTGCAGCTCTACCTCTCCGACCCGGTCGCCACCGTGGCACGCCCGGTTCAGAGGCTCGTGGGCTTCGCGCGTGTGCCCCTCGAACCCGGCGCCACGGCGCGCATAAGGTTTACCGTGAGCCCGGACCTTAGCGCTTACACCGGCCACGACATGCGTCGCGTCGTTGACTCAGGTGAGATCATCTTTGGCATCGGCACCTCCAGCAAGAACATAGCGAGCTCGTTCTCTCTCACTGTCACCGGCCCATCGCGAACTGCTGGATACGAGCGGATGATCATCGCGCCTGTCACCGTGACCGAGGTTATTTAATCGTGCGCGCCAATCCGCTCCTACCCGGCTTTCACCCAGATCCCTCGATCTGCCAGGTGGGGAAATATTGGTATCTGGTGACCTCCACGTTCGAGTACTTTCCTGGCCTGCCGATATATCGGAGTGCTGACCTGTCGGAGTGGGAGCTCGTTGGACACGCAGTGCAGCGTCGTGACCAATTTGACTTCAACGGGGTAAAAGGATCCGGTGGAATGTTCGCCCCAACGCTCCGATACAACAACGGCCGTTTCTACCTCGTGTGCACTTTGATGCATGGAAAGGGCGAAAGAGGATCGTTCATCATCACGGCATCGGATCCGGCCGGCGAATGGTCAGACCCGGTGTGGCTTCGCACCGCCCCGGGTATTGACCGGTCGCTCTTTTTTGATGATGATGGCACCTGCTGGTATCTGGGGTGCGAGCTGAGCCCGGTGCCGGGTTCGCCTGAGCAAACAGACATCTGGCTGCAGCGGTTTGATGAACGTACGCTCACACTCGTCGGCGACCGCGCCGTCATTTCGAACGGCGCTCTGCGGGGTGCTCGGTGGGCGGAAGGTCCACATCTCTACAAGGTCGAAGGTTCGTACCTGCTTCTGCACGCTGAGGGCGGAACCGAACGAAACCACGCGGTTATGGTGGCACGAGCGGAGCATGTTGCGGGCCCATACTCTGGTCATCCCGGCAATCCGGTGCTGACGCACCGTCATCTCGGCCACGGGGAGTACATGTACGGCGTCGGACATGCAGACCTGACTCAGGATGAGTCCGAGCGTTGGTGGGCTGTCGCCCTTGGGATGCGCACGTTCGACGGCAACCATCATCTCCGCGGTAGGGAAACAGTCATCGTTCCGGTCGCGTGGGAGAACGGCTGGCCAGTATTTGCGCCAGGTCTCGGACGAGTGCCCGCCGAGGTAGACCTGCCGGACGCGCACAACTTGTGGGATGATCCCGCAATCCTCGACGTCGATCATGATGCCGATGACACCTGGCTGCAACTTCGTACTGGCGAGCAGTTCTGGCAAAGCACGCCCGCCGGCGTGCTTCTGCGCGCGACGGCATCCGGTTTGCGCGACCGCGGCACGCCCGCGTTTCTCTGCCACCGGGTACAACATGCAGACATTGATGTCACTGCACGGCTCACCCTCGAGGGAAACGGCATGGCAGGTATATGCCTCTATCAATCAGAAAATTTCCACCATCTTGTTGTTGTGCGACGCGACTCGGATGGCGCTCTGTGGCTCGAGATCATCACGGTTGAAAACGCAGTAAGTGTTGTGGTCGCATCAGCCGTCGTTGATACGGCACGAGTCGACATATGGATGAGCCTTCGCGGGGGAGAGCTTCGTGCCGGCCTGCGGGGACACAACACGTCGGTTACTGCCGCACTTGATCCGCGAGTTGTGAGCACCGAGCGCGCGGGAGGCTTCGTGGGAGCTATGGTCGGTCCATTCGTCGAAGGTGAGGGCGCGACAGCACTTTTCCACAGCGTCGTGCTGACTCCGGCATGACGGGTGAGCCGCGCGGCCGGCGATATTCGGCTCAGCTGTCGAGGCTGAGGGCTGGCTCCCCGAACCGATACGGCAGGAACCCGTGGGTGGTGGTCTGAATCGAGAAGATCGCGCCGGCCATGGGCGACGACCGGAGCTCCTGCGGGCTCATGTTCTCGCGCGCCGAGGCAACGTAGAGCACGGACAGATCGGCCCCGCCGAAGGCAACTGAGGTGACGTTGGGCGCGGGGAGGGCGATGGACATGTCCTCGTTGCCGTCCGGAGAGAACCGCATCACCCGGCCCTCGCCGTAGATCGCGGTCCAGAGGTAGCCCTCGGCGTCCATCGTGGCGCCGTCGTGACTGTGCCCAACGGTGACCGCCTCGATGTTGCTCAGCTCGCCGTCGAGACTGTAGTCGGCTCGGTAGATGGTCTTCTCGTCCGTGTCGGAGAAGTACATGGTGCGGCCGTCGCGGCTCCACTCGAACCCGTTGGAGATTCCGATGCCGCGCAGTAGTACCTGCACGCCGCCGTCCGAATCAATCGCGTAGATCGCGCCGTTGCCCTGCCCCGACGGGTCGAGCGAACCAGTCACCCAGCGCCCGAACGAGTCGACCTTGCCCTCGTTGAGACGCATGCCGTCAACGGCATGTTCGATTGTCGCGAGTTCTCGAGTCAGCTCTCCCGCGTCGTTGACAAGCACCACACGATCGCCCAGAGACAGCACGTGGCCACCCACGGCCGCCTGGTGGAACGACGCCAGCGGGGCGGGAAGTGCCGCGTGGCTGTCCTGCATTCCGAACGCGTTCCCAATCAGCGGGCTGCGGTGGAACGTACCCTCGGTGATGTCGCACCAGAGGAGGTCGCCCACGGGATCCCAGACCAGGGACTCGGCGAGTGTCGCCTTCGGGTTACGGAACAGTCGGGGTTCGCCGGTCTCAATTGCCATAGTTCCCACCATAAGCACCACAGCACCGCGGAGAACACCGCACCACCGGGAACACCTCGCCACGGGGAACCCAGCACCGGACGGGACACCGACCGGGCATCCCCCATCATTTAGACCAGCTTGGCGAGCGCTTCCTCGATCGAGATGCCCTGGCGTGCGGCCGATGCGGCCAGCGCTCGGTGCTGCTCGGCGCTGAGTGTGGTGGTCACCGTCACGGTGGGGGTGTCCTGGATCTCGTCGAGATCGAATAGCCCGGGCTCTTCGGCGCGCGCGGTCGCGGCCGATTTCGCCGCGTTGCGCGCCGCCCGTGCGGCGGCAGTCGCGCCGGGAACCGCAGCCACGGTCTCCACAAACGAGGGGCCCGCGGAGACGGAGGAACCCGACTCGGAAGCACCCGCGGCCGAGGACACCGGTGCACTGGCGGGGGTTCCTCCTCGGGTCCAGCCTGGTCCGGCAGGAATCGCGGTGCCGCGCTGGTACGCCTCAGACACAGCGCGGGCGCGGGAGTCCGCGGCCTCGTTGAGCGGGTGGTTGGCGTGCCCCTTGACCCACTCGAAGCGATAGGTGCGGCCCACAATGGCATCGTCGATGTCCTTGAGCAGATCCACGTTCATCACGGGTTTGCCGTCGGCCTTTTTCCAGCCCTTTTTCTTCCACCCCGGCATCCACTTGGTGATGCAGTTGATGACGTACTGGCTGTCGCAGAGGATGAGGAGGTCATCCGAGAGGTGTGCGGTCGCGCGGAAGAACTGCAGCACCGCCATCAGCTCACCCTGGTTGTTGGTGGCGTGCTTCCATCCACCGGCGGCCCAGCAGTTGTCGTCGACGTACCACGCCCACCCGGCTGGCCCAGGGTTGCCGAGCGCCGAACCGTCTGCCGCCGCGCGGATTGTCATGTGAAGCCCTTCGGGAGTGGAGGCGAGGTGCCCGCAGTCGCCCTCAATTCTGCCTTAGACGTATGACGGCCCCGGACTCGGGCCTCACTAGACCCGCAGGTCTGCCATTTCGGGGTCGGGGTTGCCGAAGCGGTGCGCGGTGATGCTGATCGCCTGCTCGTGCAGGAACGGCAGCAGTTCGATGCGACCGGCGGTGGTGACGGGTCCGGCATAAATCGCAACGTCGGGGGTGCCCTCCAAGACGGTCGCCAGCTGCCGCGCATCCCCACCGACCAGCCGGATACGGCTCGGTGTGAGAGCGCCATCGATGAGACGGTTATGCCAGCGCTCGTCGGTTTCGACGATGACGTCGTACACAGCAACCGGGCCGGTGAGGTCGTTGAAGAGCTCAACGAGCGACGCGGGCAACGGCAGAGCCGAGCTGATCGTCATGGTCGAGCCGGCGCGGGTTCCGGCGACAATGAGGCGAATGAGGTCGCCCAGGGCAACACCCTCCGACAGGCGCAGGGTCACGGGAGCGGCGCGGTAGCGGAACACATTGCGCTCGACCCCGAGGCCGCTCACATCGCGGGCGACTCCGAACTCGTCGAGCCACGCCTTTTCGTCGTTCTGCGCTGCGCGGCGCACGCGGTCGAACTCGAGATATTCCATACCCTCCTGCGCACGCTTGATGACCTTGGCCACCTTGCGGTCGAGGCCGTCGAGGCGGAGGTCGCTGGTCGGTTCAACTTCGACAGGCAGCCAGGAGCCGAGGGTGAGGAGATAGTTGGGTCCGCCGGCTTTGGCACCGGTTCCAACCGACGACCGCTTCCAACCGCCGAAGGGCTGGCGGCGCACAATCGCGCCGGTGATGCCGCGGTTGACGTAGAGGTTGCCGGCGTCGACCGTGTCGATCCACTGGCCGACTTCGTCGGCGTCAAGCGAATGGATGCCCGCGGTCAGACCATAGTCGGAGGCATTCTGCAGCTCGATTGCCTCATCGAGGGTGGAGGCCGTCATCACCCCGAGCACGGGACCGAAGTACTCCGTGAGGTGGAACTCGCTGCCCGCGGCCACCTTCTCGCGCACGCCGGGCGACCAGAGGCGCCCGGTGTCGTCGAGTTTGGCCGGTTTGACCATCCACTTCTCGCCCGAGCCGAGGGTGGTGAGCGCGCCGAGGAGTTTGCCTGCGGCCGGCTCGATGATCGGACCCATCTGGGCTTCGAGGTCCTGCGGGTAACCGACCCGGAGCGACTTCACCGCGTCGATGAGCTGGCGCCGGAAGCGGTCGGACGTCGCAACCGATCCCACCAGGATCACGAGCGAGGCGGCGGAGCACTTCTGGCCCGCGTGGCCAAACGCGCTCTTCACCACGTCGGCGACCGCGAGGTCGAGGTCGGCGCTCGGCGTGACGATGATGGCGTTTTTGCCACTCGTCTCCGCCAACAGCGGCAGGTCACTGCGCCAGCTGCGGAACAGTTTCGCGGTGTCCCATCCTCCGGTCAGGATCACGCGGTCGACCGCGGGATGCGACACCAGCTGACGGCCGAGGTCGCCCTCTTCGATGTCGACGAGGGTGAGGAGCTCCTGCGAGATCCCGGCTTCCCAGAGCGCTTCCATCAGCACAGCGGCGCAGCGACGAGCCTGCGGCGCCGGTTTGATCATTACACCACTACCCACGGCGAGCGCCGCGAGCACGGACCCGGCGGGGATCGCGACCGGGAAGTTCCAGGGCGGAGTGACCACGGTCAGGCGCGGCGGCACAAAGGTCGCGCCGGGCACACCCTCAACATCGAGGGCGCGTTCGGCGTAGTAGTGGGCGAAATCAACGGCTTCGCTGACCTCCACGTCGGCTTCGGCGATCGTTTTGCCGGTCTCGATTGCCATCACTTCGACCAGACGCCCACGGAACGCCGCGATGACATCGCCCACGTCGTGCAGCACCCGAGACCGCTCGCTGGCGGGCAGAGCACCCCAGGCATCTCCGGCACGAGCGGTGACCTCGATCAGCCGGTCGAGTCGGTCGGAGCTGGTCACCCGAGCCACAGCGATGGTCGCGCGGCCGATCGTCGAATGCTGGCTGCGCTCGATGACGCGGCGCCCCCACACGCGGTTCGCGGCGATTGCCGGGTCGGTGTCGGGCTCGTTGCTGAAGCGGCGGTCGGTGGGAATGGTGGATGCCATGGGCACCAGCACCTCGTCGACGGCAGCAATCTGGGCGGCCAGCGACGCAGCGGCGTCGGCGTCCGCGTCGGCTGCGATGTCGTCCACAACCGGAGCCTCGTCGGCAGCGACATCAGCTTCCGACGCGTCGTCGCCATTCTCAGCGTCGATGGGTACAACGTCGTTGTGTCCGGCGTCGTCACCCTCGGCGTCGGCACCGTCAAAGTCAGAGTCCGCCTGCTCCAACTCGAACTCATCCTCGAGGGCTTCGGCGACCTGCTCCTCCAGCTCCTCCGCGGCGATGGTCTCCGGCGGCAGCGTCACCTCAGAGAACAGGTCTTCCGCCACAACCTCGTGCAGCACCACGGCATCCACCCCGGCCCCCGCGAGCGGGTGCGTGCGGTCCTGCACCCGACGCGACGGCGGAACCTCGGAGTCGAGAGCCGCGAGGGACGCCCGAAAACGGTCCTCTTCACGCCGGAACACGGCCTCATTTTTCGCAAGCTCAAACAGCCCGCTCATAAAGTTCTCGCTGCTCGCGTTTTCTTCAAGACGGCGAACCAGGTAGCTGATGGCGGAGTCGAACTCCCGAGGATGCACCACGGGGGTGTAGAGCAACAATCCACCGACGTCGCGCTTCACGGCATCCGCCTGCCCCGTCGCCATACCCAGCAGCATCTCAAAATCGACACCGGCTTCGACACCGCGGCGCTTCGCGAGCAACCAGGCGAACGCCACGTCGAAGAGATTGTGCCCGGCGACACCGATGTGCACCGCGTCGATGTGGTCGGGGGTCAGCGCCCAGTCGAGTACCCGCTTGTAGTTGGTGTCGGTCTCGACCTTGGTCGGCCAGGTCGCGAGCGGCCAGCCGTGCACAATCGAGTCGACGTGCTCCATGGCGAGGTTCGCACCCTTGACCACACGCACCTTGATGGCGGCTCCCCCGGCGGCCCGGCGCGCCTGTGACCAGGCGGTCAACCGTTGCAGGGCAGCGAGCGCATCGGGCAGGTAGGCCTGCAACACAATGCCGGCCTCGAGGTTCTTCAGCTGCGGCTGGTCGAGAATGCGCTGGAACACCTCGATCGTCAGGTCGAGGTCGCGAAACTCTTCCATGTCGAGGTTGATGAATTTGGGGGTGGATGCTCCGGCCGCAGTTTTATACAGCGGAGTCAACCGCTCCACCACCCGGTCGACGGTTTCGGTGTACGCCCACATCGACAGCTGGCTCACCACGGACGACACCTTGATCGAGACGTAGTCGACGTCGTTTCGCTCGAGCAGCACCCGGGTGCCCGCGAGCCGGCGGTCTGCCTCCTCCTCGCCGAGCACGGCCTCCCCCAGCAGGTTGAGGTTGAGGCGGGTGCCCTCCTGGCGGAGTTTCGCGAGGGTGTCATCGAGGTGTTTGGGTGTGGCGTCGATCACCAGGTGGCTGACCATGTCGCGCAGCGCGCGGCGCGCGATCGGCACAATAAGCCACGGGAACTGGGGAGCGAAACCGCCACCGAACGCGATCGCGCCGCGCAGGTACCAGGGCAAAAACGAGGGGATACTGCGGCTCAGGCGCTCGAGGTTGCGGCCAGCGACTTTGAGGTCTTCCGGACGCACCACACGATCAACGAACCCGAGGGTGAAGTCAAGTCCCGTGGGGTCTTTGAGCACCCCGGCGAGGCGCTCGGCGCTTTTATCGGGCGCAGCACTGGACGACTCCTTGAGCCAGCGACGAACCACCGTGACCGTCTCATCGGCCAGGTCGTTCGGAAGGAAGTCGGCGTTGTGCTGCTGCGTTGACATGCTCACTTCATAACTCTCTCACTGGCATCCGTCAGAGCGCGGTCAAACGTGCCCGACGCGTCGCAAAATGCAGCACATTTGCTCGCTGAGAATCCGCCAGACCACTCGTTGACGTGTCACCCAGCGGCTAACCTGAGGATATGACGGAGGTATCGCGCGTCAGCGCGAACGAATGGGACGTGTGGCGCACTTTTACCACCATGCGCCGCCAACTCGACCTTGCCCTCGAGCAGCAGCTGCAGCGCGACGCGGGCATCTCCCGCCCCGACTTCGAGGTGCTTCTGGCCATCTTCGAAGCCCCCGAGCGTCAGCTGCGTGTGCGTGAACTCGTTGAGCAGCTCGGCTGGGAGAAAAGCCGTGTCTCCCATCAAGTCACGCGCATGGAACGGCGCGGTCTGGTGGAGCGTCGGGAGTGCGATTCGGATGGCCGCGGCAGCTGGGTGAGCCTCACCCACAACGGCCGTCGCGCCGTTCTCGGCTCGATGCGCGACCACGCCACCACCATTCGCCGTTTCTTCTTCGATGTGCTCACCCCCGACGAGCTCGCAACCCTGTCTGACACCTCGCACCGGGTGCTCGACGCGATCGATCCGCCCGTCTGCCGGATGGACGACCCGCTCCCCGAGTAACTCGGTCTCTCACCGCGGTGACGGCTCTCCTCACCGCAGTCCGAGGGGGCTTCCGCTCGCAGAAACCACCCCAATAGCATCGGGGAATGGTTGACGTCAGCGAACTCCGTAACCGCCTTGCCGGAACGGTACTCGAGCATTCAGACCCCGGTTTTCGCGAAGAACTCGCCGGCTGGGTCACCTCAGTCGAACAGAATCCCGACATCGTTATCGGCGCAGCATCCGAATCCGACGTTCTCGACGCAGTGCGTTTTGCCCGCGACAACGGACTCTCGGTCGACGTACTTTCGACCGGTCACGGCGCAGAAATACCCAGCGCCGCCGACCTCATCATCACCACACGGCGCCTGATCGATATCGAGATCGACCCCACCACACACATTGCGACGCTGGGCGCCGGGGTGCGGTGGCGCGAGGTGGTTGCGGTCGCAGCACCCTACGGACTCACTCCCATCGCTGGCGCCAGTACATCGGTCGGTGCCGTCGGATTCCTCCTCGGCGGCGGCCTCGGTCCACTCGCGCGCAGCCACGGGTACGCCTCGGATTACGTGCGCGGTTTCACCGTGGTGACCGGCACCGGCGAACTGCTCACCGTTGACGCCACCTCCAACCCCGACCTGTTCTGGGCCCTCCGCGGCGGCAAAACCCGACTCGGCGTGGTCACCCAGGTGCGGGTCGAGCTTGTCGGATTACGCACTCTCTACGGCGGCTCACTGCTCTTCGACGCCGAGGCAATCGCACCGGTACTGCGGGGTTGGGTCGACTACACCGCCAGCGCTCCCGCCGAAGTCACAACCAGCGTGGGCATTATGCGCCTCCCCGATTTTCCGGATGTTCCCGAGCCGTTGCGGGGTCACACTGTGATCGCGCTGCGATTTGCGTATGCGGGGGATGCCGCGAATGGCCAACGTCTCGCTGCACCACTCCGCGCCCTCGCCCCGGTGCTCCTCGACTTCGTCAGCGAGATCCCCGCCACGGCAATCGAGACCATCCACAACGATCCCGACGAACCCGGACCAGGGTGGGTGCACGGCCGGATGCTCACCTCGATCGACCAGAACTTCACCGACACCCTGCTCGGGCTTGTGGGAGCCGAGCAGCAGGTTCCGTTTGTAGTGGTCGAAGTGCGGCACCTCGGCGAGGCCACTCGGCGCGACGTTGAGGGCGGGTCTGCGGTGAGCGGACGCGATGCGGGCTTCACCTTCACCCTTATCGGGGTGCCCGACCCCTCCCTCTTCGCCGACGTCCTGCCGCGGGCCGCCCAGCACATCGTGGACGCGCTCTCGCCCTGGATGTCGGGCATCACCAACGCCAACTTCGCCTCCCACCGCACCGTCGACGATCCCCCGAGCCCCGCGTGGCCACCCGACATCGCCGCGCGGCTCGACACAATTCGCCACCAGTTCGATCCCGATGGAGTGTTTGTGCCGAGCGTGTTCGCCTGACAAAAAGGGCCCACCCCTACAACGTTGTAGGGTGTCGATTACTGACGATGGCGCAGGGCCCTCTCGCCCAGCCACGAATTCACCGGGAGACACCATGGCGGCAACACTCCACGATGTTGCCCGCGTTGCCAACGTGTCGATCAAAACGGTGTCGAACGTCATCAACGACTATCCCCATATCCGTCCAGAGACAAAACAGCGGGTGGTGGATGCCATCGCCGAACTCGGCTATCGGCCGAACCTCTCCGCCCGAAGCCTGCGGTCGGGCCGAACCGGTGTGATTGGCCTTGCCCTCCCCGAACTGTCGCTCAGTTACTTTGCCGAACTTGCGGACTCGGTGATCAAGGCCGCGGATGCGCGCGGGGTCACCGTGCTGATCGAGCAGACCGGCGGCGAGCGCCAACGCGAGATCGAGTTGCTGTCGAGCCCACGACGCCAGCTCACCGACGGCCTGCTGTTCAGCGCACTCGGAATGGGCAACGACGACGCCCACTACCTCAACGTGTCCTACCCGCTGGTTCTGCTGGGCGAGCGCATCTTCGGTGGCCCCACCGACCACGTCACCATGGTCAACGTCGACGCCGCCCGGGCTGCGACGGAGCACTTGATCCGCAGCGGCCGAAAGCGCATCGCCGTCGTTGGCGCCCACGACGGAGAAGTCATCGGGTCGGCTGGCCTGCGACTACGTGGCTACCGGGAGGCGCTGGAAGCCGCGGGCATCCCGTTCGATCCCACGCTTATCGCCTACACAACGCTCTGGCACCGCTCGAACGGCGCCACCTCGATGCGCCAGCTGCTCGCCACCGGGGTGAAGTTCGACGCGGTGTTCGCCCTCAACGACACCCTCGCCCTCGGCGCGATGCGGGTGCTGCAGGAGGCCGGGCTCACGATCCCGACCGATGTTGCGGTCATTGGTTTCGACGACCTCGACGAGGCCCGCTACTCGCTGCCGACGCTGTCGACCATCGACCCAGGACGCAACGAGATCGCCACCACCGCGGTGCGTGTTCTGCTCGACCGTATCGCTGGCGTCGAACCCACGGCGCCCATGACGGAGTACCTCGCGGAGTTCCACCTGGTCGAGCGCGAGTCGACCGGCGCTCGTCGAACGAGTATCGAAACAATTCGCTAACGAGTCTTGACACGGGCGTAACAAGCTCGGCAGGATACGTTTACAACGTTTACCTACAACGTTGTAAAGAACGACGAAGACCCGGATAGCGACAGCGTTTGTCGCCGACTGGGGCTCGAATCAAGGAGGATTCGTGCAGGTGCCGCTGCCCACCCGGAGCAGCATCCCGTCACAATCCTTCTCGCAGCACGCCATCCCCGCACCCGGTGCCGGACGGTCGCCTCGCGCGACACCGTCACCACGATGACAACGGTGTCCCATCACCGCGAGAGGTAGCACCACATGAAATCCAAACTTTTGACATCGGTCGGCTTGATCGCCGTTTCCGCTGTTGTCCTGACCGGATGTTCTTCAGGCGGTGGAGGAGGCGGTTCGTCCGCAGCGGCATCCTGCACCAACGAGATCGTCAACAAAGACGCCGCCCAGGTCACCGTGTGGGCCTGGTACCCCGCGTTCGAGGCCGTCGTCGACAACTTCAACAACACCCACGACGACGTGCAGGTCTGCTGGACCAACGCCGGCCAGGGCAACGACGAGTACACCAAGTTCTCGACCTCGATCGAGTCGGGCTCGGGTGCCCCCGATGTCATCCAGCTGGAGTCCGAGGTGCTGTCGAGCTTCTCGATCCGCAACGCGCTCGTTGACCTCACCGAGTTCGGTGCCAACGACATCAAAGACAAGTTCACGCCCGGTTCGTGGGAAGACGCCTCGAGCGGCGATGCGGTCTACGCGATCCCCGTCGACGGTGGTCCCATGGGGATGCTCTACCGCCAGGATCTCTTCGACGCCGCAGGCATCGCCGTTCCGACCACGTGGGAAGAGTTCGCCGTCGCAGCACAGCAGCTGAAAGACGCCGGCACCGGTGGAGTACTCGCCAACTTCCCCACCAACGGACGCGCCTTCAACCAGGCCCTGTTCGCCCAGGCCGGATCCGTGCCGTTCACCTATGACTCGGCGAAACCGACCGACGTCGGCATCGAGGTCAACGACCAGGGTGCCAAGGATGTTCTCGAGTACTGGGATGGCCTCGTCAAAAAGGACCTCGTCACCACCGACGACGCCTTCACCGCGGACTACAACACCAGCCTCGTTGACGGAACCTACGCCGTGTACCTCGCGGCAGCGTGGGGCCCCGGCTACCTGCAGGGCCTCTCCGACGCTGACCCCGACGCCATCTGGCGTGCGGCACCGCTCCCCCAGTGGGATGCGGCCAACCCCGTGCAGGTCAACTGGGGCGGATCGACCTTCGCCGTGACCGAGCAGGCGGAAGACAAGGCCAACGCGGCCGTCGTCGCCAAGGAGATCTTCGGGACCGACGAGGCATGGAAGATCGGTGTGGAGCAGAGCGCGCTCTTCCCGTCGTACGTTCCGATGCTGGAGTCCGAGTACTTCGCGAACCTCGAGTACCCGTTCTTCGGCGGACAGCAGATCAACAAGGACGTCTTCCTTGAGGCCGCAGCCGGCTACGAGGGCGCGACGTTCAGTCCGTTCCAGAACTACGCGTACGACCAGCTGACCGAAGAGCTGTACTCCATGGTTCAGGGCGAACAGGATGGCTCGCAGGCGCTGGACGACCTGCAGGAGACCCTCACGAAGTACGCCACCGACCAGGGCTTCAAGGTCAACTAGCCCGGCTCCCCGGTGCACGCTGCCGGCCGTTCGCTCCGTGTGGGCGGCCGGCGGCGTACCCCCGACCGAAAGAGAAACCGATGGCACTGACCACCACATCTCCTCGTACTGCTCCTCCACAGCCTTCCGTCAGCCGCAAGGTCGGCGTCGACAAAATCGACCGTAAGCGACAGCGCTGGGGCTGGCTCTTTGTGGGCCCGTTCGCCCTGGTGTTCCTCGGGTTCCTTATCGTCCCCCTCGCCTACGCGTTCTGGATGAGCCTGCAGACCAGCACCCTCGCCGCTGGCACCCAGTTCACCTGGTTCGCCAACTATGGCAAGGCGTTCACCGACCCGATCTTCCTCGAGGGACTCGGCCGTGTTGGCCGCTTCGCGATTGTGATGATCCCGGCGCAGATGCTCGTCGCTCTTGCCGCCGCCATGGTTCTCGACAACCTCACCACCGTGCTGTCGAAGTTCTCGCGCCTGATGATCTTTGTTCCCTACGCGGTACCCGGCGTGATCGGCGCCCTCATGTGGGGCTTCCTCTACAGCCCCCGCTTCGGTCCAGGCAGCGACATCTTTTCGCTTTTCGGACTCGATGCCCCCAGCTTTCTCAGCCAGGACAACATCTTCGGCGCACTCGTCAACATCGTGACGTGGCAGTGGTCGGGCTACTACATGATCATCATCTACGCGGCCCTGCGCGGTGTGGACTCCTCGGTCTACGAGGCAGCCCGCCTCGACGGCGCCAACAGCTGGCAGATCGCCCTCCGGGTGAAACTGCCGATGATCTCCTCCTCCATGGTGATGGTGCTCATCTTCTCCCTCATCGGCACCCTGCAGTTCTTCACCGAACCCCAGGTGCTGCGGGCGGTGGCGCAGGGCGCGATCCCGGTCTCGTACACACCCAACATGTACGCCTACTCGCTGGCGTTCTCGTATAGCCAGTTCAACTACGCCTCAGCCATCTCTTTCTCCCTCGGCATCGTGGTGTTTATCGGGTCGTACCTGTTCCTCTTCCTCACTCGCAAGCAGAACGGTCTGAAGTAATGGCAATCCTGGTTCCGCAGTCCGACGAGGCCGTCACTCGCAC
>Ga0247812_10000276_pt1 | contig 44021 bp, 33 predicted proteins | sample UWRJL149409B1_FD_178011 | JGI IMG/M metagenome (GOLD analysis project Ga0247812, IMG submission 178011) | Plant litter microbial communities from Arlington Agricultural Research Station in Wisconsin, United States - UWRJ-L149-409B-1 | ecosystem: Environmental > Terrestrial > Plant litter >...
TCGATTCCGCCCCGGGCCACCAAGAACATACCTCACGAAACGCCGATCCATGCAGATCGGCGTTTTTGTTTCCAGCCCACGAATCCCTCGTGTCCGGTCTATTTCCGGGCCACCGTCCTCTCGTCCGAGTCACCGACCGAACGTCCATCAACCCAAGCACTCCTGCGCTACAGGGAAGGGCCTCATTTCTCACTTTGGGGAACAATCGGTACCCGACTGACTTGATCCCACTTGGCGGTTACCTCATAGAGAGGCTGCCCCAGAGCATCTCGGTTCCGTCTTGCGTCGAAGTGAAGGTCAATTCTCTGGCTGCCGCGCGGCGGCTCCAAACCCTTGTGGCTCGCACTCCGGACGACTCATTTCCTGCAACAGCAACAGATGGCAAACGGCACGGCAAACGAATCAGTTCTGCTGGCTCAGTATCCAACCCACTCGATCGCCTTGAAGTGCGGCCAGCCTGCCAGCAGGCAGCCGGCAAACACCGGCCAGGCTGCGTGCCGTCCCGAGACGGGCGCAAGCGCGCGAGCCATTCCTTGTCTTTTTGTGCATTTTTATTGACATGCGCTGGCTTGCGCCATAGCATCAATGCGCCGGGGCCCTGCTCCCCGCCCATTCCGCCCAAGAAAGATATTCCATGAAGCTGTTGTCTCGTCGCGCGTTGCGCATCGTGTTTGTCGCCTGTTCATTCACCGCCGTCAGTGCCAGCGCAGCGCCTATCGCGCCGGCCGCGGTCGACGCACTGGTCGGGCGCACCATGAAGACATTCGACGTGCCCGGCATCGCGGTGGCCATTATCCAGGACGACAAGGTAATTTACTCCAGGGGCCATGGCGTGCGCTCGTTGCGCACGGGGCAAAAGGTCGATGAACACACCATGTTCGGCATCGCTTCCAACTCCAAAGCCTTCACCGCCGCCGCGCTGGCCATGCTGGTCGACGAGAAGAAGATCAAGTGGACCGACAAGGTCAGCGACTACCTGCCCGAGTTCAAGATGTACAACCCCTACGTCACCGACGAATTCACCCTCTTCGACCTGCTGACGCACCGCAGCGGCCTGGGCCTGGGCGCCGGTGACCTCATGTTGTTCCCGGACGGCGCCGACTTCACCCGCGCCGACATCATCCGCAACCTGCGCTACCTGAAACCGGTGTCGAGCTTCCGTTCCCAATACGACTACGACAACAACCTCTACATCGTCGCCGGCGAAGTGCTGGCGCGCGTGGCCGGCATGAGCTGGGAAGATTTTGTCGAGCAGCGCATCATGCGCAAGCTGGGCATGAACGACAGCGCCGCCTCGCCCAAGCGCCTGAAGAACCGCGCCAATTTCGCCGAGCCGCACGTGGCCGTCCACGGCAAGCTGCAAACCAGCGATGCCGAAGTCGGTGCCGTATCCAATCCAGCCGGCGGCATCTATACCAACCTGGCCGACATCAGCAAATGGGTGCGCATGCAACTCAATGGCGGCAAATACGGCGATGGCCAGCACCTGTTCAGCGAAGCGGTGCAGTGGACCATGTGGTCGCCCCAGACCATCATTCCGGTCGCCCCCAAGCCCAATCCGTACAACACGCATTTCGCCGCCTATGGCCTGGGCTGGATAGTTAGCGACGTCAAGGGCTACAAGCAAGTGTCCCATACCGGCGGCCTGATCGGCATGGTGACCCAGGTGACGCTGATTCCCGAACTGAAGCTGGGCATCGTGGTACTGACCAACCAGCAGTCCGACGCCGCCTTCACGGCCATTACCAATACCATCAAGGATAGCTACCTGGGCATGCCGGCGACCGACCGCGTGGCCGAGCAGCGCAAGCGCGTCGACCAGGAGGAAGCCGAAGCCCTCAACGTGACGGCAGCGGTGGAGGCATCCATCGCAGCCCAGCAGAAAGCTGCCAACAAGACCGATGCCGATGCCGATGTCGCGCAGTTTGCCGGCACTTACCGCGATGCCTGGCTGGGCGACGTCACGATCAGTTACAAAGATGGCCAGTTGCACTTCGCCTCAAAGCGCTCGCCCAAACTGGCCGGCGCCATGAGCCGCTACCGGGGCAGCAGCTTTGTGGTGCGCTGGAATGACCGCAGCATGGATGCAGACGCCTTCGTCAATTTTGCCCTGGGCACCGACGGCAATCCCACCGGCATGACCATGGCCGCCATTTCACCGCTCACCGATTTCAGCTTCGACTTCCAGGACTTGCAGTTTCAGCTGCTGCCGCCGCAAGCCGCAGCAGCCGCAGCAGGCGCGCACTAGCCGCCGACCAGCTCCCACAAGCTATAGAACAGGCAGGGCGGCAATGGTTCGCGCTAAAAATAGGGCGACAAGAGGCTGGAAGCCGAGTCGATCACGCGGGCCGGCACCGCGCGGTGGCAACAGCTCCAAACCTGGACCGCCAACCCTGGTCCGGCAAGCGATGACGCTCCGACAGGCACGGAGCGAAGATTGAAATCCTTGTGTCGGTGTAAGCGTCTAGCCAGCGCCGTCTAGACTGTCTGACCAGCGTCATCCATGATCGAATTTTGGCATAGCATTTGTGCCCACGATTTTCGATTATGGACACAAATTTTCAACCGATCATTTCCACGAATGCACGCGGCCACTATCGTCAGCATCCGTTGGAGTTCAAGCGCGCCCTGGTGGCGTTGTCTCTGGCGCCTGGCGCCTCAGTCGCGCGCATCGCGCGCGAGCACGGCGTCAACGCCATCCAGCGCGGAGGGCTGAATCGTCCGCTCACCCGCATACGCAGGTGAACTAACCTTCAGCCTGCCGCCGCAAGACACCAAACGCTGGCCGCGTGCGCAACATAAAGTAGGAGCCGATGATCGACAGGACGATCACGCACATGAACACAAACTGAACACGCGAGTCCGGATTGATCGCCTGCGACACCAGAACTGCCACCAGCGTCAATAGCGCGATACCATTGCCGAACGGGTAGAGCCACACTTTACAGGACGTGCCCCCGGTCTCGGACGTCGGTGACGCCCGGCGCATCCGCGCGTGCGCCAGGATAATGAATATCCACACAATCATGATAAAGGCGCCGCTGCTCCTGGCCAGCGTCAGGAACAGGTCGCCACCGGTGACAAAGTGCACCGCCAAGATGCCAACGCACACAGCGAAACTCAGCGCCAGGGCATTGAGCGGGACCTGGCGGGCATTGGTGCGCCCAAACAGCGCCGGGGCGTAGCCGCGCTGACTCAGGGAGTGCATCATGCGTGAATTCGAGAACAGGAAGGAATTCATCACCGACATGAAGGACACGAACAAGACTACTTTCATCGCCATCGCAGCCGAGGCATACCCGGCAAGTGTAAACAGCGACACGTAGGGCGACTTCAAATTGATTGTATCCGTCCAGGGCAGGCACAGGATCACGATGGACACAGACCCCACATAGAACACCATCACCCGCAAAATCACGCTGCGGATGGCCTTGATCACGTTGTCGCGCGGATTTTCCGATTCGCCGGCCGCCACGGCTGCAATTTCGCTACCGCCAAGAGAAAAGATCACCACGGTCACGCCGGCCAGCACTGGCGCGATCCCATTGGGCAGGAATCCGCCATGCGCTGTTAAATTGGCGATGCCAGGCGCCGGAAAACCACTTTGCATATTCAATAAAATTGACACTCCCAGGACCATGAAAATGAGGATCGTGGCGATTTTCGCAAACGAGAGCCAATACTCAGCTTCACCGAACAAGCGCACCGAATAGACATTGCTGGAGATGACAAACAGAAGCATGAGCAAGGCCCCCGCCCAGACGGGCAGTCCGGGCAGAAAATCATGCAGGATCGAGCCCAGCAGGATCGCCTCGATGGTAATGGTGATCAGCGACTTGAACCAGTATAGCCAGCCGACCGCGTAACCAGCCCATTCGCCTATGTACAGACTGGCGAACGTGGAAAACGAGCCACTGTCGATGTTTTGGGCCGCCATTTCACCCAGCATGAACATCACGAGGGTGACAATGAAGCCGCCGATCAGGTAGGACAGAATTGCGGCAGGTCCGGCGGTGGCGATGATCGCCCCCGAGCCAACGAAGAGGCCAGCGCCGATCACGCCGCCCAAGGCGATCATGGTCACGTGGCGTCGTTTCAGGCTATGGGCCAAATCGTTTTTCTGCGCCATGCGATCTCCTTCTGGCGGGACAGCCTGGCGCGTGAACTGATGCAACATGCATCCTCAAGGCGTGGCTATTCTGAAACCCGGTCAATGGTAGCATTGAAAATTGCGTTATTTAAAAAATAATTTCATGACGCAAACTAGCAACAAAAATAAAGTCGAGCATCTACTCGTCCGCCCAGGCCCTGCCGCTCGCCGCAACAGGCAAGTTCAGGCTGGCCTGTGCCAAGGTCGCCCCCCGCCGACATGAACAAGAGCCTGCCTCAGAACATGATGGTATTATCCGTTCGTCATCATGCGGTTCCGCATTTTCTGCGTTCCTTGCTTGTTCACCTGTTTCATTACCCCACCCTCCATGAACGATACCGCAAGACTCTGCAGCCGACTCCTCCTGCGTTCTAAAGGCCTGCTCGCCGTGCTGGCAGGCGCCACCTTTGCCGCCCATGCCGCTCCGCCCTCGCTTGATACGCCGTATCCCGGCACCATCGTATTGCATGTGGACGGCAGCAATACCGGGCAGGCGATCTTCCAGATCCGGGAAAGTATCCCGGTCAAGGCCGGCCCCCTGACCTTGCTATACCCGGAATGGTTACCCGGCAATCACAATCCAAGTGGTCCGCTGAATCAGCTCGCTGGCCTGAAATTCACTGGCAACGGCCAAGCGATTGCGTGGAAACGCGATCCAGTCAATGTCTTTGCCTTCCACCTCGACATACCGGCCGGCGTGTCCACGCTGACCGCTGCTTACCAGTTCCTGTCGCCGGTTCAGGACGGGCAGGGCCGCATTACCATGACCGACAACATCGTCGGCGTGCAGTGGAATGCCATGGTGCTCTACCCGGCCGGCTACGCCACCCGCAAGATCACGGTGCAACCGAATCTCAAGCTGCCGGCAGGCTTCGACTTCGGCACCGCGCTGGAAACGGACAGCCGCAATGGCGCCGATACCTCCTTCAAACCCACCGACCTGGAAACGCTGGTCGACTCGCCGTTGTTCGCCGGCCGCCACCTCAAGCGCTTCGATCTCGACCCCGGCGCAAAGATACCAGTCAACCTGACCATCGTGGCCGACGACGCCGAAAGCCTGGAAGCGAAACCCGAACAGATCGCCATCCACCGCGCGCTGGTCCAGCAAGCCGCCAAGCTGTACGGCTCACACCATTACCAGCACTACGACTTCCTGCTGGCGCTGAGCAAAGACTTTGGCGAAATCGGCCTGGAACATCATCAATCCAGCGAGAACAGCGCCGAGACCGACTACTTCACCGATTGGAAGAAAAGCGAGCCGGAGCGCGATTTGCTGGCGCATGAATACACCCATTCGTGGAACGGCAAATTCCGTCGCCCTGACGGCCAGGCTGTGGCCAACTTCAACACGGCGCTGGACGACAGCCTGATGTGGGTGTACGAAGGCCAGACCGAGTATTGGGGCAAAGTGCTGGCGGCGCGTTCCGGCCTGGTCGAACAGCAAAGCACGAAAGACCTGCTGGCCGCCATCGCCGCACGTTTTGACAACATGGCCGGACGCGATTGGCGCGCCTTGCAGGACACCAGCTACGCCCCGATCATCAACAACCGCCGCCCGCTGGGCTGGCCCAACTACCAGCGCGGCGAGGACTACTACTGGGAAGGCCTGCTGATCTGGCTCGATGTGGACACCAGGATCCGCGAACTGTCCGGCGAGAAGCGCTCGCTGAACGACTTCGCGCGCGGCTTGTTCGGCGTCGAGGATGGTCGCCATACCGCGCTGGCGTATTCGTTCAAGGATGTGGTCGCCGTGTTGAACCGGGTGCAGCCCTATGACTGGGCTGCTTACCTGCACGCGCGCCTGGACGGTCACGGCCCCGCGCCGCTCGACGGCTTGACCCGCAGCGGCTGGAAACTGGTCTACACCGACACCCAGGCCGAGATCCTCAAAGTGATCGAGGAAGAGCGCAAGACCACCGACTTCAGCTACTCGCTCGGTTTCTCGCTGGACAAGGACGGCAAGCTCACCCAGATGATGTGGGGCGGCCTGGCCTTCAAGGCCGGTCTGGCGGGCGGCACCGCGCTGGTCGCCGTCAACGGCCAGGCTTACAAGCCGGCCGTGCTGATCGCTGCCATCAAGGCGGCGAAAGGCTCGAACAAGAAGATCGACTTATTGGTCAAGAAAGGCGAGCGTTATCGTACCGTCTCGCTGGACTACCACGACGGCATGAAATATCCGCACCTGGAACGCATCCCCGGCACCCCGGACCGCCTGAGCGAGATTTTGGCACCGATGAAGTAAGCCAGGTCAGCGCCGCTGAAAAACAGCAGGCGAGAATGCCGCTCAGCTTAACCTGGGCGGCATTTTTAGTTTGGCAATCGCCGATGAAAAGGTCCATGTGTCGGTGCTGCTGGTGCATCCAGGTTATAAACTTGACCGCGAAGGTGCTAGACTGAATTTCGCTTTGCCTCTACCTCGGAACGCCCCATGAACATCCGCTCACCCATCATCGCAGCCTGGTTGACCATGGCCTACAGTGCCACGGCCAATGCCGCCGACCCGCGCGACCAATACATGGCGACGCTAAAAGGGCTGTGCGGCGCGCGCTTTGAAGGCGGCCTCACTTACGCCATCGATTCAAAGAATCCCTACGCCGGCCAAAAGATGTCCACCGAGATCGTCTGCACCGACAAGGACGTGCGCCTGCCTGTGCTGGTGGGCGCAGACCGGTCGCGCACCTGGATTTTCACCCGCACCAGCACCGGTCTGGACTTGCGGCATGACCACCGCCATCCCGACAATACCCCCGAAACAGTGACCATGTACGGTGGCCTCGCCACCGATGCAGGATCGGCGCTGTCGCAGGCGTTTCTCGCGGACGACATCACTTTCAAGTTGTTCCCCGGATCCGAAACGAATATTTGGACTGTCAGCTTTAATGCGGACAGCACCGTGCTGACCTACCACCTTGACCGGCATGCCAAGCCACGCATCGAATTCGTCATGCAGCGCGTGGCACGCTAGCGCCAGAAGCACAGCGGGTCGATGGCCGTCTGAAAGCCACTCCATGCGCAGACGCCTGATCCTCCTCGGCGGCCTCGCCGCCCACGCCCTGGCGACCGCGGCCTGTCCGCCTGCGGGCATGTCTCGCGCCCAACTTGTTCCGCTGAGCGCGGCGGGATACGAAGTGGCCGACAACGCCAAACGTCAGTCGCTGGCGCTTGGCCTGGTTGGCTGCCTGGGCGACCCGGATCCGATACTGCGCGACGAAATCGCCTTCGGCGCGCTGGAGACCTGGATACGCTCAGGAAAGCTCGAACGGGCGCCCCTGTTCTCCACGACCATCCTCGACGTCGCCGGGTACGGCGCGCGGCGCTACTTCCTGAATGTATCGCCGAAGAAATCGCCCTTGTTCCAGGTCGGCCTGGCCGGCGTGTCGGCGATGTCGCGGCCGATGTTGTAATTGACCGTCGCGAAGCGCGCGGCGGCGGCGTAGTTGATCGGCTGGCTCAGATCGTCGCTCGGCTGGTGATACCGTTTCTCGAGAAATTCATCCCACAACTTGGCCGCGTCCTCGTCCTTGTTGAACGACGCCATCCCGGTGGCAAGGAAAATCGACGGTATGCCCTGGCGCACGAAGTTGTAGTGGTCCGAGCGCACGAAAAACAACTTCGCCGGCCACGGATCCGGGATCAGGCCCAGCCCCAAGGCCTTCAGGGCGCGCTCGGCGTTGCCCTTCAGGCTGGAATGTTCGGATCCGAACGCCATCACGTTCTTGAAGTCAAAGGTCAGCAAGGGCATGTCGAGATTGATGTCGGCGACGATTGCGCCCACCGGCACGCTGGGGTTGGCGGCGAAATAGCCCGATCCCACCAAGCCCTTCTCCTCGCCGGTCAGGGCGATGAACAGGATGGACCGGCGCGGCTTGAGCGCCGACTGGCTGAACATGCGTGCGGTTTCGATCAGGGTCGCCACGCCGGACGCGTTGTCCATCGCGCCGTTGTAGATGTTGTCGCCGATTTTTTCCTTGGACTGCCCCAGGTGGTCGAGGTGTGCGGTGAACACCACGTACTCGTTCTTCAGCAGCGGATCGCTGCCTTCGATCATGCCGACGACATTGCTGCTCGCTATGTCGGCGCTCTCGGACCGGTGCGCGATCCGCATCGTCGTCTGGATGCCGTAGCCGACAAACAACAGCGGGCGCTGCGCGCTCAAGGGGGCGGCGCCGCCGTCGAGCGCCAGGAAGAAGTCCTCGGTGGCCGACATCTGCACCACGCCGGAAGCGGAGGCGATCTCCACGAGCGCCGAAGCGGGCACCTGGGTGGTCGAGCGTAGCGCGAAACCCTGCAGATAGCCGCCCTTGTCGCCCTTCGGCACCAAGTGGAACTGGGCGAACTGGGACGCAACATAGTTGGCCGCGATGTCGAAGCCGCGGGTGCCAGTGGCGCGTCCCTCCAGCAGGTCGTCAGCGAGGAAGGCGAGGTGGGCGCGGATGGCCTCCTTGTCCGCCTGGGGGGCTTGGGGCGCGTGGGGCGCAGCAGCAAATGATCCTGGTCTTGCCAGTCGACCCGGCCCTTGCCGCGCGGCACCTGAAAACCCTGGCCGACAAACTGTGGTCATGCTGTCAGAAATTGAATACGTCGCCGCCGATCACATGCGGCAGCGGCAGCCGATCACGCGCTTCGGCGATCGACAGCGCGCCGCGATGGTAGCCGGCGAAGTTGGCTTGCTGCTCCAGTACCGACACCGTCTTCGCGTTTTCAGCCGGTGAGTATCTTCATGGTGACTGCAGAGCTTAGTTGACAGCGACCTTATGCGCGATCGCTGCATCCGCCGCCTTACGCATCAGGGCTTGCTCGGCGTGTTTGTAGCGGGCGCTCTCCATGCCGCGCGCCAGTTGCGGCGCCATCCCGGCCGGTAGTTTCTGCTTCACCCAGTCTTCCAGCTGTTCCGGCGGCAGTGCGCGCCAGAACAGCTCGGGAATGTACTGGGCCAGATACAAGGGACCGAAGGGCTGGAACGGTTCCAGCAACACGTCGACGTTCTGGGTGAAACTGCTCCATGCCAGTTGCGGATGGTCGCCTGCCAGCAGCGACAGCAACTCGAGGCGCAAGTCCGCAGCCTGCTTGGGAATTTCATCCGACATGACGATGCCGACCGCCTGCGCCGCCAGCAACGGATCGCGTACCAGCATCAATGCACGATAGTAGCGGCGCAACTCGGTCTCGTTCCTGGCACTCTTGGCGAGGGCGCGCAGTTGTTCGAATTCGGCCGGCGTCGCCTCCCGCGCGACAATCGACAGCACCATGTCCTGATCGTCAGCCTTGAGGGCGCTGCGATCGGCCAGGAAGGCGGCGAAACGCCGCTGCGCTTCACTGCGCACCTCGGCATCGCCCCACGCCCCCAGCTCGCCCAGCACGACGCGGCGCAATTTGAGCGTGCCAGGCATGTCGTCCTGGCGCGCATCCCAGCCCAGTTGCCGCGACAGCGGCTTGATCAGATCGCGCGCATAGGCGGTTAATGCGCCATGGCCGGGCGTACCGCGTTGATAGGATTCCAGGGTGGCCAGAACGCCGCTGATCTGCTCCCAGGAGCGCTGATTCTGCAGCGTGCCCATCGCGGAGGCCAGCGCCAGGTAGCTGCCCAGCGGCGCCGCGCCCGCCTGCGCCAACGCCCACTGGTCATCCAGCATGGCAATCCGGTCGCCATCGGTCAGCTTGGTGAAATCGCGGGTGTTGCGTTCCAGCGTGGCTTGATCGTAAGCGACGCGGTAGTAACCGACCGCGTTGGCGTTGATGGTCAGCGTCTCGTCGCAGCGCCCAGCGTCCAGCTGCTGACGGTCGCCGCTCAACAGCACCGCGCGCGCCGCGCCGCTGCCGCTGCGCACCTGCAACGGCACCTGCCAGCTGCCTTTGCCGGTCCCCAGCCCCTGCAGCAGGAAACGCTGCTGCGTCAGCGTGACGCGACGCTTGCCATCGGCACCGCAGGCCGCCGCCACCGCGACCAGCGGGAAGCCCGGCTGGGTGGTCCATGACGTGGCGATGCCACTGATCTTGCCGCCCTTGCCGCCCGCCGTATCGAGTGCGCGCCACAGGTCGCCGCTCAGCGTGTTGGAATAGGCATGCTTCCGCATGTAGTGGCGTATCCCCTGACGGAAATTATCCGGCCCCATATGGGTCTCCAGCATGCGCAGCACCGCCTGCCCCTTGCTGTAGGTGATGGCCGGATCGAAGGCATTGGTCGCGTCGAGTTCGTTGACGACATGTTGCACGATCGGGTGCACGCTGGCCTGCGCATCGGCGGTCATCGCCGCTTCCTTGTTGGCGTCCTCGCGCTCCCACCAGTGCCAGCCTGGATTGCGCAGGTCGGTCTCGCGCGCCGCCATCCACGAGGCGAAACTTTCGTTGAGCCACAGCTCATCCCACCACCCCATGGTCACCAGATCCCCGAACCACTGGTGCGCCATTTCATGGGCCTGGATCGAAAACACCCCCTGACGGTTGCCCAGCGTGCTCGATGGTGTAATCAGCAGCGCCTGATCGTTGTAGGTGATCGCCCCCCAGTTTTCCATCGCGCCAGAAAAGCCGCCCGGTATCGCGATCGAGCTCAGTTTGGGCAAGGGGTATTTAACGCCGAAATAATCGTTGTAATCGTCAAGGATCTGCTGCGCCGCAGCCAGTGCCGCTTGGCCACCCTGTTCCTGGCCCTTCACGGCGACAACGTTGAAGTGCGTGCCGTTGTGGTCGGCACTAATCTCGGCCAGGTCGCCGGCGCTCAATTCCACCAGATAGGAGGGCATTTTCGGTGTTGCAGCGAAACTCGTCGTGGCCAGTTCACCACTGACCTTGCGGCTCTGCTGCGGCATATTCGAATACACCGCCCACTTCGCCGGCACGGTCACGGTCAGCCGGTACACGGCGCGGAAGGCCGGCTCGTCCCAGCAAGGGAACATGCGGCGCGCGTCAGTGGCTTCGAACTGGGTGCTGAGCATCTTCCCTTTGACGCCGTCGGGGGTCAGGTATTCCTGGGCGAACAGGCCGGCCGCCTTGCTTTCAATCTGGCCGGTGTAATCAAAGCTGAGCGTGTGGCGACCGCGCCGCGCAGGGGCGTGCAGGGTCACGGTCGTGAGCTGTTTGTCATCACTTGAGTCGACCAGCTTGACCGCTTTTCCATCCAGCAGCACATTGCTGAGTCGTTGATTCAACGAGTTGAACTGAATCGTGGCGGTCGCTTCCTTGAAGTCGAGCAGAATCGTTTCCGTGCCGGCGAGCTTGCGCGCGCCCGCGTCCGGCGTCAGCGCAATCCGGTATTCGATCGGCACCACGTTCTTGGGCAAGCGGCCTGGAGCGGTGGCGAAGTTAAAGGTCGCCGGCGCGGCAGCTTGCGCCAGCACCGCACTCGTCGGAAACGCCAAAGCCACCGCCAAACTCAACACGCCTGCATGCATCATGCTCTCCAAAATGATAGCCACTGGCAGATCCACCAGGGCAAAAAAAATGACAAGAAATCAATATACGCTAATTTTTAGGCTTGGCCATCAAAAATTTCCTGTGATCATTCCGTCCCATTGGGCAGCTCTGATTTTTTTCGCATGCGCATGATGACGATCCCGATAGCGTGGCGCTGATCCGTCCGAGTATGCCATATGCGCCCGACGTTGGCGCCTCGCTCATTACCTGGCGTAACAAGTGAAGTGCATTCCAGCCGGTGTACGGCGGTTTGGGGTTGCCATACGATCTGGGTAACGGGCCGAGCGGCCCTCCACCCACAAAGGATAGAACATGAAAAAAACCCTCATCGCCGGCCTGCTCGCCGCCGCCGCCAATTTCGCCAACGCCGGCACCGTGCTGGTGGTCGTGTCCGATCTCGACAAGCTCGATCTCCAGGACGGCAAGACCATGCAGACCGGCTTCTTCCTCAACGAGCTGATGGAACCGGTGCAGGCCTTTATCAACGCCGGCCACACCGTGGTGTTCGCGACGCCGAGCGGCAAGGCGCCGTCGGCCGACCAGAAATCGGACGACGTCAACTTCTGGGGCGGCAACGAGCAGGCGCGCCAGCAAAGCAAGGCGCTGCTGGCCACGCTGAAGCTGACCGAGAAGACCGGCTCTCCCGCCATCAGCCTGGCGCAAGTCAAGCGCATCGGCTACGACAAATTCGATGCGGTCTTCGTGCCGGGCGGCCATATCCCGATGCAGGATCTGTTGAAGGACAAGGGCCTGGGCGAACTGCTGACCAACTTCCACAGCAATAACAAGCTCACCGGCCTGACCTGCCACGGCACCATCGCCCTGCTGTCGACGATTCCGGATGCGCGCGGCTACGTCGCCACGCTCGAATCGGGCAAGCACGTCGCGCCGTCGGCCAAGTGGATTTACAGCGGCTACAAGATGACCGCCTTCACCAACGAGGAGGAGGAACAGTCGAAAGCCTTCCTGGGCGGCGGCCACATGAAGCTGTTCCCGCAGGACGGCCTGGTGGCCGCCGGCGCCGCCTACGTCGAAGGCAAGCCGTGGAGCGAAAACGTGGTGGAAGACCGCGAGCTGATCTCCGGCCAGAATCCGCAGTCGGCCAAGGCCGTGGCCAACGCCATGCTGAAAAAACTGCACTAATCAACCGTCAGTGACCGGTAAGGCCGGCGTGGCGTACTGTTTTGATCTAGATCAACGAAAATATTGATCTGGCTCCTTACACTCGGATCGGGTTATATTCTTCCCATCCTGTTGCCACCGCCGACCATGCTGCCAGCCTATATTTCCCACCCGGACTGCCTGAAGCACGACATGGGCGAGCAGCATCCCGAATGCCCGGCGCGCCTCGGTGCGGTCGCCGACATGCTGCTGATCAAGGGCTTGCTGGACTTCATGCAGCCCTGCGACGCGCCGCTGGCCACCGAATCCCAGCTGGCCCGGGCCCACGCCGGCAGCTACATCCACTACCTGGCCGCGCTGTCGCCGCGCCACGGCGCGGTGCAGGTCGATCCCGACACCAGCATGAACCCGCACACCTACCGGGCGGCGCTGCGCGCGGCCGGCGCGGCGGTGCTGGGCGCCGACCTGGTGCTGGCGGAAGGCGCAGGCGTGGCCTTCTGCAACGTGCGCCCGCCCGGCCACCACGCCGAACACGCGGCCGCCGGCGGCTTCTGCTTCTTCAACAACGTCGCCGTCGGCATCCGCCACGCCCTTCAGGTCCACGGCCTGCAGCGCGTGGCGCTGATCGATTTCGACGTCCACCACGGCAACGGCAGCGAGGACATCCTGCACGGCGACGAGCGGGTGCTGATGTGCTCGATCTTCGAAGACGGGCTGTATCCCTTCTGCGGCCAGCAGCCGCGCGGCGCCAACATGGTCAACGTCGCGCTGCCGGCGCGCTCGGGCGCCGAACCGATGCGCCGCGCGGTCAGCGAGCGATGGCTGCCGGCGCTGGAGCGTTTCCGCCCGCAGCTGATCTTCATCTCGGCCGGCTTCGACGGCCACCGCGACGACGACATGGGCAATCTCGGACTGATCGAGGCCGACTACGCCTGGATCACCCGCCAGATCGTCGCCGTGGCCGAACGCCATTGCCAGGGCCGCATCGTTTCCTGCCTGGAGGGCGGATACGAGCTATCATCGCTGGGACGCAGCGCCGCCGCCCACGTCAAGGTCCTGCTCGGCATGGACGGCTAGCGTCCGCTCCGCCCCCCAACCAACCGCCCCGCCCATGGACTCCCACTATCTCAGCCCGCTGTTTTCGCCCCGCTCCATCATCGTCTTCGCCGGCAAGGACGAGCAGCCGGACCGCCAGTCCGGCTTCGGCCGCCTGATCCGCGCCCAGCTCGCGCAGGGCGGCTTCGACGGTCCGGTGACCTCGCTCGACGTCGGCATGAGCGGCACCCTGGCCGACCTGGCGCAGTCGCGCGCCGACCTGGCGCTGATCGCGCTGCCCAACGCCGAGCTGGCGTTCGCGCTGGAGGTGGCCGGCCGCATCCAGTGCCGCGCCGCGCTGATCCTGTCGAGCGGCGTCGACGCCACGCTGGCCGGCGAGCTGCACGCCATCGCCGCCCGGCACGGCATCCACCTGCTGGGGCCGAACTGCCTGGGCTACCAGCGCCCGCGCCTGCAGCTCAACGCCAGCGTGGCCGGCCAGCTGGCCGCGCCCGGCAGCCTGGCGCTGATCTCGCAGTCCGGCGCGCTGACCGCTGCCATCCTCGACTGGGGCAGCCAGAACGCGGTGGGCTTTTCCACCGTGGTCTCGCTGGGCGCCAACACCGCCGTCGACCTGGCGCAGACGCTCGATTTCCTCGCCACCGATCCGGCCACCCAGAGCATCGTCATCTACATGGAAGGCCTGACCGACGCGCGCCGCTTCCTGTCGGCGCTGCGCGGCGCCGCCAACACCAAGCCGGTGGTGGTGCTCAAGGCCGGCAACGCCGCGGCCGCCTCGCAGGCCGCGCTGACCCACTCCGGCGCCATCGTCGCCAGCGACGAGGTGTTCGACGCCGCGCTGCGCCGCACCGGCGCGGTGCGGGTGAAGTCCTTCGTGCAGCTGTTCTCGGCCGCGAAATGCCTGGCCTCGCGCTACCGCCCGGTCGGGCCGCGGCTGGCGGTGGTCACCAACGGCGGCGGCCCCGGCGTGCTGGCGGCCGACTGGATCGACGAACTGGGCCTGCAGCTGGCGCGCCTGTCGGACGCCGCCGCGCAGGCGCTGGCGCCGCTGCTGGCGCCGCACGCCACGCTGAGCAACCTGCTCGACCTGTCGGAGGAGGCCGGCGCCGACGCCTTCGTGGCGGCGGTGCGCGCCTGCGCCGCCGACCCGCAGGTGGACGGCATCCTGGTCATCTATTCGCCCAAGCTCGGCGGCGACCCGGCCGCGGTGGCGCAGGCCGTCAGCGCCCTCAACGCCGGCCTCGGCAAGCCGCTGCTGACCTGCTGGATGGGCGACCGCCAGGTGGCCGAGGCGCGCCGTATCATCAACGCCGCCGGCCTGGCCACGTTCCGCACGCCGGAGGCCGCCGTCGACGGCTTCAGCAGCATCGCCTCGTTCTACCAGAACCAGCAGCTGCTGCACCAGACTCCGCCGCCGCTGTCGCATCTGGCCAAGCCCGACCTCGAGGGCGCGCGCCTGCTGATCGAGGGCGTGCTGGCCGAGCGCCGCAAGGTGCTCACCGAGATGGAGTCGAAGGCGCTGCTGGCGGCGTTCCATATCCCCATCACGCAAACCCTGCTGGCGCGCAATGCCGCCGAGGCGATGATGATCGCCAGCCAGCTCGGCTACCCGGTGGCGCTGAAGATCGATTCGCCCGACATCAGCCACAAGTCCGACGTCCAGGGCGTGGTGCTCGACCTGTCCAGCGCGGCGGCGGTGCGCGACGCCTACGGCGACATGATGGCCACCGTGGCCCGGCTGCTGCCGCAGGCGCGCATCAACGGCGTAACGGTGCAGAAGATGGCGGGCAAGCGCCACGGCCGCGAGCTCTACATCGGGGTGGTCACCGACCGCCTGTTCGGCCCGGCCATCAGCTTCGGCGCCGGCGGCACGATGATCGAACTGATCGCCGACCGCGCCGTCGAGCTGCCGCCGCTGAACCTGTTCCTGGCGCAGCGCCTGATCGGCCGGGTGCGCGCGGCCGGCACGCTGGGCGAATGGCGCGGCGCGCCGCCGGCCCGGCGCGAGGCGGTCGAGCAGATGCTGCTGCGGGTGTCGGAAATGGTGTGCGAACTGCCGCAGCTGCGCGAGATGGACATCAATCCGCTGATCGTCGACGAGCACGGCGCGCTGGTGGTCGACGCCCGCATCGTCATCGACGCCGCGCCGGCGGCGGCGCACGACTACGCCCATCTGGCGATCCTGCCCTATCCGTCGAATTACACGCACGAGTGGCCGATGCGCGGCGGCGGCCACTACACGCTGCGGCCGGTGCAGCCGGACGACGCCTCGATGCTGCAGGAGCTGGTGCGCGGCCTGTCGGAAAAATCGCGCTATTACCGCTTCGCCTCGTCGCTGCGCGAGCTGTCGGTGCCGATGCTGGCGCGCTACACGCTGATCGACTACGACCGCGAAATGGCGCTGGTGGCGGTGCGCAGCGAGCGCACGCCGGACCCGGACGGCGGCTTCACCGATACCGAACACATCATCGGCGTCTCGCGCTACATCGCCAATCCCGACCGCAGCAGCTGCGAATTCTCGCTGCTGGTGGACGACCGCTACAGCGGCCAGGGGCTGGGCACGCGGCTGATGCTCGGCATCATGGAGGTGGCGCGCGACAAGGGCCTGAGCGAAATCGACGGCCTGGTGCTGTGCAAGAACAGCGGCATGCTCAAGCTGATGGCCAGCCTGGGCTTCCGCATCGAGCCCTACCAGGACGATCCGGATTTCCGCCTGTGCAGCAAGTCGCTGTAAGCATCTTGAACATGCATGCCGGTCCACCGGCTCAGGCGGCGCGGGCGGCCAGCCTGGCGCGCAGCTCCTTGATCTCGGCCGCGTAATTGTCGCGCGCCGTGACGGCGCCGACCAGTTCCATCTCGGCCGCCAGGCGCGCGTCGGACAGCGCCGCCGACGCCGCCACGTTGCGCTCGATCTGCGCCCGCAGGTCGGCCAGCTGGCTTTCCTTGCCCTCGATGGCCAGCTGGTCCTTCGCCTTGCCGACCAGGGCGTCGGTGGCGATGTGGCGCGCGTTGCGCAGCTCGGCGTTCAGCTGTTCGATTTCTTCATCGCGCTGCGCCAGCGTGGCCAGCGCCTGATCGCGCGCCGCCGTGACGGCCTGCAGCTGCTCGTCGGACTGCGCCAGCGCATTGCGCGCCGGAGTCGCCGCCTCCTCCGCCATCTGCTTGACCCAGTCGCCCAGCGCGGCAACGATGGGTTGAGGTATGGTGATTTCTTGCATGACCGACTCCGATAGCAATAGATCCTCCAAGATACAGGATCATATTGCCAACGAGCAAGTTCATTTTGCTACCACATCAAATCGTCGGGGATCTGGAAGGCGGCGTATGGATCGTCCTCTTCCACGGCGGCGCTGCTCTTGTTGACGCGCACCACCAGCGAGGCGTCGCGCTCGGCGATCTTGTCGGCGATGACGCGCGGCACCAGCTCGAAAGTGCCGTTCAAGCCGACGATGACCAGGCGCCCCGCCACCAGATGCTCGCGCACCGCCGCCGTCACGTAGATGCGCTCGATCTTGGTGCCGAAGGTGAAGTTGTAGGCCACGTCGCCGTTGTTGCCCTTGCCCTGGCGGTTCTGCTGCACCATCTGCACGATCTGCGCCATGATAGCCTTTTGCTGGGCGGCGGCGTCGCGCTGCGCGTTCAGTTCGCGCGCGCGCTCGGCGTTCTTGCGCTGCATTTCCTGCGCCGCCAGGCGCGCTTCGTCGACGCTCTGCGTGCCGCTGCGGCGCTCTTCTTTTTGCTGCTTGCTCTTCTGCTGGTTGGCGACCTTGACCTTGTTCTTTTCGATCAGGCCGGCTTTCAACAGCTGTTCTTGTAATGAGACCATATCTACTACTCCCCACGGAAAGGCGATAGCATATCATTTGCATCCGCAACCACCTCGAAAGAACACATGAAACAACTGCTGTCCTCCTGCGCCCTCGGCCTCACCCTCACGCTGGCCCTGGCCGGCTGCGACCGCGCCAAGCCGCCAGCCCAAGCCCCGGCTTCGGCTCCGGCCGAAGCCGCCGCCCCGGTGCCTTTGCAGAAAATCGACACCGTGGCCGGCACCGGCAAGGAAGCACTGGCCGGCACCACGGCCGTGGTCAACTACACCGGCTGGCTGTACCAGCCGAACGCCCAGCTGCAGCACGGCGCCCAGTTCGACACCTCGGTCGGCCGCTCGCCGTTCAGCTTCCAGCTCGGCGCCGGCCAGGTCATCAAGGGTTGGGACGACGGCGTGCAGGGCATGAAGGTCGGCGGCAAGCGCACCCTCATCGTGCCGGCCGCGATGGGCTACGGCGCCGGCGGCGCGGGGCCGATTCCGCCGAACGCCACGCTGATCTTCGACGTCGAGCTGCTCGACGTGCAATAAGCCGCTCAGCCTGCCCTGGCCAGCGACGCCCGCAGGGTGACGCTGACCGGGAAGTCGCGCGTCACCGGCCGCTGCAGGTCGTAGCAGCGGTTGAGCAGGTCGTTGACGCCGCTCTGCGTCATCTCGCGCCACGGCATGTGCACCGTGCTCAGGCGCGGCGCCGAGAACTCGGCGCTGGGCGTGTCGTCGTAGCCGATCACCGACAGCTCGTGCGGCACGCGGATGCCCGCCTCCTGGAAGTACGACAGGGCCCCGACCGCCATTTCATCATTGGCGCAGAACATCGCGGTGGCGCGGTGACCCGATTCCACCAGCTCCTTGGCGGCCGACCAGCCGCCGGCCGGCGAGAAGTCCTTTTCCACCATCCACATTGTTGCCGTGTCGACGCCGGCGTCCTGCAGCTCCTGCAGGAAGCTGGCGACCCGCACCACGTTGTCCGGCAGACTGGCCGGGCCGGCCACCACGGCGATGTCGCGGTGGCCGTGGTCGAGCAGCGCGCGCGCCGCCATCTTGCCGCCCAGCGTGTGGTCGACCGTAAAGCAGTGCGCGGCGATGCTGTCGAAGCCGTGGTTGAGCACCACCATCGGCGTCGGCGCCGGACCCAGCGCGGCGATGTCTTCCTCCAGCAGCACGTTGGTCATCAGGATCAACCCGTCGCAGCCGCGCTCGATCAGGAATTCCAGGCCTTCGATGGCCTGCTGGCGCGCGCCGCCCAGGCCGGCGCCGAAGGCCACCACCATGTGCAGCCCGGCCGCGCGCAGCTCGGTGTCGATGATTTGCAGGATGGGCGTGTAGAAGGTGCCGCTCAGCACAGGGATGTAGACGCCGATCATCCGCGTCGATCCCGACAGCAGCGAACGCGCCGCATGCGACGGCCGGAAGCCCAGCTCGTCGATGGCCTTGCGCACCTTGGCCAAGGTCGCCGGCGACACCGAGCCCTTGCCGCTGACCACGCGCGACGCCGTGCCCAGTCCCACGCCCGCGAGGCGGGCCACGTCTTTAATGGTCGCCACGTTTTTGTTTTTTCACGTAGGTCATGATATTCAAGAAAGTATCCGTCCAGTAGATTTGTCGGTGCTCCGCCAGATACTTTAACAGCTCCTCGTGCGCGGCCACGCTGGTGGTCAGGTAATCGCCGCCGACGCCGTGGAAAGTGAAGTTGACCATCGTGCCCTTGGCCGCGCCCTGCTCCACCATCGCGATCAGTTGCTTGCCGCTCAGGCCGACCGGCGCCAGCACCGTCACCGCCTGCGGATCGAGCGTGCTCATCGACGCCGTCACCGCGTCGCCGCCGCCGGCCTTGATGGCGACGAATTCCGGCGCGATGGCCGCCAGGTAGCTGACGCCACCAGCCATCACATCGCCGCAGGGCACGGTGTAGGTGCGCGCGCGCTTGCCGTCGATGGCGGTCAGCATGGTGTTGGCGACAATCACCTGGTCGCGCATCTGGGCCACGCTGGTGGTGTCGAGGTCGCGGTGCGGCTGCACCCAGTCGTGGCCCGGCGCCTTCAGCGAGCATTGGTGGAACAGGCTGTGGTTGCCCAGCTCGTGACCGTTGCGGGCGGCGCTGCGCCAGTCCGCCATGCGCTTGTCCACCGCCGGATTCGACAGCTGCAGGTAGAAACTGCCCTTGAGCTGGTACTTGTCCAGCGCCGGGATGGCCACATCGAGCTGCGAGTCGAGCGCGTCGTCGTAGGCCAGGCTGACCGCCGCCCTGGCGCCGTTTGGCCACTGGAAACCGTCGGCGGCGCCGGCCGCCAGTTGAAGCGACAACAAGGCCGCCGCCATCGTCAGATAAGTCGATAATTTCATGCCATGTGTCTCTTTTTGGAAACGTTCCCAGATCATGGTGCCCGCGCTTTTCTCCTATGTCAACGAAAACCTGCGCGGGATTTTTGCGGCATTGCAAATTGACTTTGAAATTCGATCGGTGCTATATTTGCCACATTGAATGGAAACCTTTCCAAGTGTCTTTCCAGGCAGACAGCGCAGGCGAGACAAGCGAAGTGGCGGTAGAGAGCTGGTTTAAAGCTGAATATAAAAACACAGGAGATAACATGCATTATCCAAAGGCACGACAAAAATTAATGACCCTGGCGGTTGCCAGCGCCTGCGCGGCGGCGGCCGCGCCGGTGTACGCCCAGGAAGCCCCGGTGGCCAAGGCTGGCGAGGACGTCCCGGTGCAGAGCGTGGTCGTCACCGGCCTGCGCGCATCGCTGTTCTCGTCGATGAACCTGAAGCGCAATTCCGACGGTATCGTCGACGGGATCGTGGCCGAAGACATCGGCAAATTCCCCGACACCAACCTGGCCGAATCGCTGCAGCGCATCTCCGGCGTGTCGATCGACCGTTCGATCGGCGAAGGCTCGAAGATCACCGTGCGCGGCGTCGGTCCCGACTTCAACCTGGTGCTGCTGAACGGCCGCCAGATGCCGACCTCCAACCTGGGCGACCTGAACGGCCGCGCCTTCGACTTCGCCAACCTGGCGTCGGAAGCGATCTCCCAGCTGCAAGTCTACAAAACCAGCCGCGCCGAATCGCCGACCGGCGGCATCGGCGCCACCGTCAACGTGATGACGGCGCGTCCGTTCGACCGTCCGGGCATGCATTCGAGCGTCGGCGTCAAGGGCGTGTACGACACCTCCAACGACAATCTGCCGGGCGACGTCAAGGCCAGCAAGTCGGTCACGCCTGAGCTGTCGGGCATCTACTCGAACACCTTCGACAACAACAAGTTCGGCGTGGCCGTTTCCGGCAGCTACCAGGAACGCAACCTGGGCTACAACACCGCCGCCGTCTCCAACGGCTGGAAAGGCCCGTTCCGCGGCGACGAAAACAGCTGGGGCACCATCCCGCAAGGCAACGCCGGCATCACCAACCGTCCGGGTCCGAGCGACATCTACTCGGTGCCGCAAAACCTGAACTACAACTTCAACGGCGTCAAGCGCCAGCGCACCAACGCCCAGCTGACGCTGCAATACAAGCCGGTCGACACGCTGGTCACCACGCTGGACTACACCTACTCCGAAAACAAGATCCAGACCAAGCGCAACGACCTGTCGGCCTGGTTCAACTTCGGCCCGTCGACCAGCTCGTGGACCAAGGGCCCGGTCTCGAGCCCGCTGGTGTACACCGAGCAGATCTCCCCCGCCACCAGCGACATCGCCATGGGCGCGGCCGACTTCGCCACCAAGACGCAAAACAAATCGCTGGGCTTCAACGCCGTCTGGAAGCCGACCCCGTCGCTGCGCTTCGAGCTCGACACCCACCACTCGACCGCCACCTCCGGCGCCGACAGCCCCTTCGGTTCGAGCAACACCCTGGGCACCGCCAGCTTCAGCCGCGGCGACACCAGCGTCGACTTCAGCAAGGACTTCCCGGTGCTGAGCATCTCCGGCGCCGACTTCGCCCGGGCCGGCCAGCAGGTCACCGGCTCGGTGTTCACCAACTCCTACATGCGCGGCGAAATCGACCAGACCCAGGTCAAGGGTGCGTGGAAAGTGCTGGAAGCGTCCGAGCTCAAATTCGGCCTGGGCGACACCAAGGTCGACAACCGTTCCGCCTTCTCCAACAACCAGCGCGACACCTGGGGCGGCGCCACCAAGCCGTCCGACTACCCGAGCAGCGTGTTCCACAAGGAATCGGTGAGCCAGTACTTCGACCAGATCAGCGGCCACAACAACTCGGCGCTGTTCAACCAGTTCTACACCTTCAACTTCGACCAGGTGCGCAAGCTGGCGGCGGCCGCATCGGGCCTGCCTAACCTGTACCTGCCGAAGACCACCTTCGACAACGACGCCCGCACCGAAGAGAAGACCAAGGCCGGCTACATCCAGTTCAACACCGACTGGGACACCAAGTTCCCGATCCGCACCTCGATCGGCGGCCGCTACGAAACCACCGACGTGGTCTCGACCGCGCTGGTGCCGGCGGCGACGGACATCCGCTGGGTCTCGCAGAACGAATTGCCGATCACCTTCGGCGCGCCGACCTTCACCACGCTGACCGGCAAGTACCACCACTTCCTGCCGAGCTTTGACTCCGACATCGAGCTGACCGCGTCGCAGAAGGCGCGCTTCAGCTACGGCGAGACCATCGGCCGTCCGCGCTACGACCAGATCCAGGGCGGCACCACGCTGAACTCGCTGGTGCGCACCGACGGCGGCACCGGCAACGCCGGCAATCCGGCGCTCAAACCGGTCAAGTCGAAGAACTTCGACGTGTCGTACGAGTGGTACTACGGCCAGCAGAACTTCTTCTCGCTGGGCTACTTCAAGAAGAACCTGGAGAACTACGCCGGCCAGTCGCAAGTCATGGCGACCCCGTTCAACCTGCACACGCCGGTGGGCGGCGCGCTGTGGAATGAAGCGCTGGCCAGGGGTTGCGGCAATGCCGACACCACCTGCATCCGCAACTACATCTTCCGCAACCATCCGACGGCGCCGGGCGTGACGCGCGGCGCGGACGATCCGGCGGGCAACGCCACCGGCACCATCATCGGCCAGCCGAGCGATCCGGTCGCCAACTTCCGCATCACCTCCTTCTCCAACCAGAAGAAGGCCAGCCTGGACGGCGTCGAAGTGAACTTGCAGCACATGTTCGGCAACAGCGGCTTCGGCGTCTCGACCAACTACACCTACGTGCACTCGAACCTGAAGTACGACAACGCCAAGCTGGGCGAGCAGTTCGCGCTGGTCGGCCTGTCCAACTCGTCGAACGTGGTCGGTATCTACGAGGACAAGAAGTGGACGGCGCGCCTGGCCTACAACTGGCGCGGCGAGTTCCTGTCGTCGACCTTCGACGGCTCGGGCCCGAACCCGCAGTACGTCGAGTCCTACGGCCAGGTCGATTTGAGCGTGGGCTACAACTACAACGAGAAGCTGAGCTTCCAGCTGGAGGCGATCAACCTGACCAACGAAATCCAGCGCGTGCACAGCCGCACCAAGCAGCAGCTGGAATCGGTGACGCAAAACGGTCCGCGTTACATGATCGGCGCCCGCTACAAGTTCTAAGCCGAATTTGCAGCAAATCCCCAAAAGCCGCTGCCAGTCAGCGGCTTTTTTCGGTTAAACTTAAAGCAACTTCTTCAGCAGGACGGAAACATGGTGCGTCGTATCGTGATTGTGGGGGGCGGCTCGGCCGGCTGGCTAACGGCCGGACTGATCGCGGCCGAACACCAGGGCTCGACGGTGACCGTCACGCTGATCGAATCGCCGGACGTCGCGCCGATCGGCGTCGGCGAGGGCACCTGGCCCAGCATGCGCGACACGCTGCACCGCATCGGCGTGTCCGAATCCGACTTCTTCCGCGAGTGCGACGCCTCGTTCAAGCAGGGCTCGCGCTTCAACCGCTGGGTGGATGGCTCCGACAAGGATTACTATTTCCATCCCTTCGTGCTGCCGCAAGGCTATGGCGAAGTCAACCTGCCGGAGCAGTGGCAGGCGCAGCATCCGGACGTGCCCTTCGCCGACCTGGTCAGCTTCCAGCCGCACCTCTGCGTGCAGGGCCGCGCGCCCAAGCAGGCGGCCACGCCGGAGTTCGCCGCCGTGGCCAATTACGGCTACCACCTGGACGCCGGCAAGTTCGGCACCTTCCTGCGCAAGCACTGCCTGGAAAAGCTGGGCGTGCACTACGTGCCGGACCACGTCGTCGCCGTCAATCCGGCAGAGAACGGCGACATCGCCTCCTTGCAGACGCAGCAGCACGGCGCGCTCGAAGGCGACCTGTTCATCGACTGCACCGGCATGCAATCGCTGCTGCTGGGCAAGCACTACGGCATTCCACTGATCTCGCAAAAGCATGTGCTGTACAACGACTCGGCGCTGGCGGTGCAGATCGCCTACCCTGCTGAAAACTATCCGATCGCCTCGCAGACCTCGTCCACCGCGCAAAGCGCCGGCTGGATCTGGGACATCGGCCTGCCGACCCGGCGCGGCGTCGGCCACGTCTACTCCGGCGCCCACATCAGCGACGACCAGGCCGAGGCCGAGCTGCGCGCCTACATCGTCGCCACCGGCGGCCCGGCCGACATCCCGCAGCCGCGCAAGCTGCGCTTCGATCCCGGCTACCGCGAAAAGTTCTGGCACCGCAACTGCGTCGCCATCGGCCTGTCGGCCGGCTTCATCGAGCCGCTGGAAGCATCGGCGCTGGCCATCGTCGAAATGTCGGCCGCCATGGTCGCCGACGACCTGCCGGCCACGCGCGCGGCGATGGACATCGTCGCCCGCCGCTTCAACGACGCCTTCACCTACCGCTGGGAACGGGTGATCGACTTCCTCAAGCTGCACTACGTGCTGAGCCGCCGGCGCGACAGCGCCTACTGGCGCGACAACACCGCCACCGTGCCGGAACGCCTTGGCGAGCTGCTGACCCTGTGGCGCCACCGCGCGCCGTCACGCAGCGATTTCTACCGCATCGAGGAAGTGTTCCCATCGGCCAGCTACCAATATATTCTGTACGGCATGGGGCACCGGACCACGTTCAGCGGCGTGGTCAAGCCGCAACAGGCGGCCTCTGCGGACGCTTATTTCCAGGAAGCGGCTACACTAACGAGAAAAATGCTGGGCGCGCTGCCTGACAACCGCGCGCTCATCGACCATATCAAGCGTCACGGCTTGTCAAAAATATAAAGAGACCAGTATGCCTAAATCAGTATTGTTGAACAACGTAGAGCACAAAAACCTGCGCGTCATCACCCGCCACGGCGCCGAGTTCGGCGACAGCCAGATGCTGTCGCCGACGTTCCCGGCGGAATTCCGCGACGTGCAGGCCTGCTACCCCATCGTCTTCCGCAAGACCACGGACGGCCTCGGCTTCGAGCCGGTCGCGCTGTTCGGCTTCCAGGACGGCGAAAACCTGTTCCTCAAGAACGACCGCTGGGACGCGCTGTACGTGCCGATGCTGGTCGAGCGCCTGCCGTTCCAGATCGGCATCAACGGCGACGAGCTGATGGTGCACATCGACATCGAAAGCCCGCGCGTCAGCGACGTCGAGGGCCAGCTGGTGTTCAAGGAGCACGGCGGCAACACCGAATTCCTCGAGCGCAGCACCTCACTGCTGGGCGCCATCCATCAGGGTCTGCAAGGCTCGCCGGCCTTCCTGGCCGCGCTGCTGGAGCACGAGCTGCTGGAAAGCTTCGTACTGGACGTCGAGCTCGACGACGGTTCGCAGAACCGCCTGGTCGGCTTCTACACCATCAACGAAGACCGGCTGGCGACGCTGAGCGGCGACGCCATCGCCAGGCTGCACCAGGCCGGCCTGCTGCAGCCGATCTACCTGGCGATCGCCTCGCTGTCGAACTTCCGCGCCCTCATCGAGCGCAAGAACGCCCTCCATGCCTAAAGCTATACGCGAGATCGCCGGCCTCGGTCCGCAAGACCTGAGCGACGAGATACTCACCGCCACGCAACCGATGATCCTGCGCGGCCTGGCGGCCGGCTGGCCGATGGTGCAAGCGAGCCTGGCGTCCGACGCGCAAGGCGACGCCTACCTGCGCCGCCACTACCAGGGCGCCACGGTCGGCGCCATGCTGGGCGGGCCGGACTCGGCCGGGCGCTTCTTCTACAACGAGGATTTGAGCGGCTTCAACTTCTACCCGGTGCACACCAAGCTGACGGCCGTGCTCGACGAGATCATCGCCAAGCGCGAGATGAATCCGGCGCCCACCGTCTACGTCGGCTCGACCACGATCGACACCTGCCTGCCCGGCTTCCGCGCGCACAACGACCTCGACCTGGGCGGGCGCGACGCGCTGGCCAGCATCTGGATCGGCAACCGCACCCGCATCGCCGCCCACTACGACGTGCCGGACAACGTGGCGGTGGTGGCGGCCGGGCACCGGCGCTTCACGCTGTTCCCGCCGGCGCAGCTGCAGAACCTGTACGTCGGCCCGCTGGACTTCACGCCGGCCGGCCAGGCCATCAGCCTGGTCGACATGCGCGAGCCGGACTTCGCGCGCCACCCGAAATTCGCCGAGGCGCTGGAGCACGCGCAAAGCGCCACGCTGGGACCGGGCGACGCCATCTTCATTCCCTCGATGTGGTGGCACCATATCGAGGCGCTGGACCCGTTCAACGTGCTGGTCAACTACTGGTGGCGCCGCTCGCCGGACTGGATGGATACCCCGACCAACGCGCTGATGCTGGCCTTCCTGACCATGCGCGACTTGCCGGCCGAACAGCGCAAGGCCTGGCAGGAAATCTTCCGCCACTATATTTTCGAAGCCGACACAGAAACGGCTGCCCATATTCCGCCGCACGCCCTCGGGGTGCTGGCGCCACTGGACGACGACGGCGCGCGCGCACTGCGCGCACAATTGCTTAAAAAAATGAACCGTTAACAGGAATCGAGGAGACAAGACCATGCGTGACCCGAATAACCGCAAGCCCATCCGCCGCGTCGTCGTGGTCGGCGGCGGCACCGCCGGCTGGATGGCAGCGGCCGGCATTTCCAAGGTGCTGGGCAAGCTGCTCGACATCAAGCTGATCGAATCGGACGAGATCAGCACCGTCGGCGTCGGCGAGGCGACCATCCCGACCTTGATCAACTTCCACAACCTGCTGGAGATCAACGAGCAGGAATTCATGGCCGAAACCCAGGCCACGTTCAAGCTGGGCATCAGCTTCGAAAGCTGGCGCGACGTCAAGCAGGACTACATCCACTCCTTCGGCATCACCGGCACCGACCACTGGACCGCCGGCTTCCAGCACTTCTGGCACAAGGGCGTCGAGCGCGGCCTGGCCAGCGACTACGGCGACTACTGCCTGGAGCTGAAGGCGTCGAAGGAAAACCGCTTCGCCCACCTGCCGAACAACGGCATGAACTACGCCTACCACCTGGACGCCAGCCGCTACCACAAATACCTGCGCCGCCTGAGCGAGCCGCGCGGCGTGGAGCGCATCGAAGGCAAGATCGTCAGCTACACCAAGCATGACAACGGCGACGTGCGCTCGGTGGTGCTGGCGTCGGGCCAGGAAATCGAAGGCGACCTGTTCATCGACTGCACCGGCTTCCGCGCGCTGCTGATCGGCGACGCGATGGAAGAGCCGGTCGAGGACTGGTCGGAATGGCTGTTCTGCGACCGCGCCATCGCGGTGCAGACCGAATCGGTGGGCGACGCCGTGCCGCTGACGCGCTCGATGGCGCACCAGGCCGGCTGGCAGTGGCGCATTCCGCTGCAGCACCGGGTCGGCAACGGCATCGTGTTTTCCAGCCGCCACCTCGACGAAGAGGCCGCGCAGAAGCAGCTGCTGGGCAACCTCGCCGGCAGGCCGCTGATCGCGCCGCGCGTGATCAAGTTCACGCCGTGCCAGCGGCGCCAGACCTGGAAGGGCAACGTGGTCGCCATCGGCTTGTCGAGCGGCTTCCTGGAGCCGATCGAATCGACCAGCATCCACCTGATCCAGCGCAGCGTGATCCGGCTGATGCAAGCCTTCCCGTCGGACGGCATCCAGCAATCGGACATCGACGAATACAACGCCCAGTGCAACCGCGAGATCGACCATATCCGCGACTTCATCATCCTGCACTACCACGTCAACAACCGGACCGATTCGCAGTTCTGGATCGACGCGCGCGAGATGAGCATCCCGGCCTCGCTGCAGCATCGCATCGACCTGTTCCGCGAAACCGGCCGCGTATTCCGCATCCCCAACGAGCTGTTCGCGGAAAACTCGTGGATCCAGGTGATGCTGGGCCAGGGCATCATGCCGAAGTCGCACCACCAGACGGCCGACCTGATGGGCGACGCCGAGCTGAAAGGCTTCCTCGGCAGCATCAAGTCCGCCGTCGACCGCACGGTGGTGCAGCTGCCGACGCACCAGGCCTACGTGCAACGCTACTGCGGCCGCCCCGAGTCCACCACCAAGGCCGCCTGACCCCGGCACAAGGTGTCAGTGCCGACATTCGGACATCGCGGAACTTTTTTAGCGTGAAGAAGTTCCGCTCATGTCCGAATGTCGGCACTGACACCAGGTAGCCATAGGCAGCTTGCAAGGCTGATGGTGTTGCCCTCGACGGTGACGCCTTCGGCCTGCAGCAGCGTGGCCTGCGCCGGAACCAGATCCGGCAGGCTGCCGCGCGCGTTGACGATGCGGTGCAGCGGCAGCTCCCGGCCCACGCTGCGCCGGATGTAGCCCGGCAGCGCGCGGACGAAGCTGTCGGCGACGCCCATCGCGATCGCCACGTCGGCATAACGCAGCACCCGTCCCGCGGGTATCGCTGCAACCACATCCAAAAATTTTTGATAGGGCGATTCGGGCAAGGCTTCGTAGCGGCCCGGGATCAGTTCGAACGGCTCGCCCGCGCGCAGTTCGCCGCCGGTGACGACGCGGCCCAGCACGCCGCGCCGGTGAATCAGCCTGCCGAGCTTGGGTGCGAGATGGGCGATCCGCTTGCAGGGCTCGCAAAACATGGTCAGCGCGATCTCCACGCCGGACGCGCTCAGCAGCGCCGATCCGGGCCGGAACAGTTCCGGCCGACCGCACCCGATCACGATATTTTCCTGCAGCGCGCCGGGCGCGATGCCCAGCTGCGCCAGCTCCGACGTCAGCGTCAGCAGCACCTGGCGCGGACTGAGGCGGTTGGCGTGCACGTCATCGACGATGCCGAAGCCGGCGATGCATTGCAGCGCCGCCTCGCTGGCGAGCTCGCCGTGCCGGCGCTTCAGGTACAGGCCGTCGATGACGCCATCGCCCCGCATCGCGCCGGCGGACCAGCGCTTACTTGGCCGCGACCACGCCGCAGGCCAGGCGCTTGCCGGAGTTGCCGGTCGGCTGCGTGACGAAGTCGTCGGCGTCGGCGTGGACGATCAGGCCGCGGCCGACGATGTTGCCGGCGCTGCCGGCGTCCAGCGAGATCTGGCTGGTCGGCACGCTCAGGTGCAGCACCGCCTTGCCGCTGGCGTCGGCGGTCAGGTTGCCGAAGTCGCCGCCGTGGTGGGCCGCGTGCGCCGGGTCGCCGTGCTGCTGGCTGCCCGGGTTGAAGTGGCCGCCGGCGCTGGTGCCGTCCGGCGCGCTGCAATCGCCCTTTTCATGCAGGTGGAAGCCGTGCACGCCCGGCGTCAGGCCCTTGATGTCGGCATCGATCTGCAGCTTGCCGTCCAGCTGCTTGAAACTGACCGTGCCGCTGACGCTGTTGCCCTGGGTCGGCTTCAGCTCGGCCTCGGCGGAAGTCGCGGCCGCTTGCGCCAGGCCGGTGGCGGCGCCGAGCGCCAGGCAAACCGCCAGCAGGCGGGAGATCGAAGGAACGCGCATCATGACTCTCCAATGTAAAAAACGCTATTGTGCATGATCTGCAAAACTTGTGCGCGCCCGACGCGAACTAGCGGATGAAGTCGTACAGCAGCCTGCTGGTTTCCTCCGGTTTTTCCTCCATCAGCCAATGCCCGGAACCGGCGACGATGCGGCCGTCGACGTCCTCGGCCACCAGCCGCACCTGCTTGATCAGGAAGTCGCCGCCGGATTTTTCGCCGGCCAGCGCCAGCACCGGCATGCGCAGCTTGTCGCGGCTGAAGCGGGCAAAGTCGTCGGCGTCGCGCTCGAAGGCTTCGAACCAGGCGAAGCCGGCGCGCATGCCGCCCGGCCGCGCCCAGCTGGCGGCGAAGGCCTGGCGCTGCGCCTCCGGCACCGAGCGCGTGCGGTCGGCCGCAAAATCGTTCCAGAAGTGTTCGAAGTAGATGCGCTCGCGTCCGGCCACCAGCGCCTCGGCGGTCGCGCCACGGAAGTGATAGTGCCAGTTGCGCGGCGCGGTGTAGCGCTGCTGCCACTCGCCGATGCCGGGCAGGAAGGCTTCCAGCAGCGCCAGCCGCGACACGTCCAGCGGATACTGCGCCGCGTAGGCGTACGCCACCATCAGGCCGATGTCGTGGCCCACCACCACCGCCGGTTCACTGCTGATGCCGCGCACCAGCTGGTGGATATCGACCGCCATGTTTTTCTTCTCGTAGCCGCCCTCGCTGATGTCCGACGCGCCGGCGCCGCGCAGGTCCGGCACGATGACGGTGTGGGTGCGCGCCAGCCGCGCCATGACTGGCGTCCAGATGGCGCTGGTTTCGGCGTAGCCGTGCAGCAGCACCACCGGGCTGCCCTGCCCGCCGATCTGGTAATGGATGCGCACGCCGTTGACCTGGGCCGTGCGCTCGGCATAGCCGATGTCGGGTGCATCGGGCGCGGCGGCCACAGCGAAGGCGGCGCCGGCCAGCGCGGCGGCGGTCGCCAGTTGGATGCGGCGGCGGAAGGGATGTCGCGATTTCTGCAAGGTGCTCATGGTGCGCTCCGGGGTCGGTGAATAGCGCCACTGTGCGCCGACAGCGCCCGCCCATCAATGGCCGCGCGTGCAACAGCACCTTCATCTTTTGTAAATTGCGGGCGTCGCGTGACTATTCGATAGTTTAAAAGTTTAACCAAATGTTATGATAAATTTCCATTTTTCACTGCCCCGCCTTGATGCTTATTCCTGACGACTATAGCAGCGATACCAACACTACGGGCAGCGTCGCCATCGGCTCCAGCACCTCCGGCTATCTCGGTCGGAGCGACATCGACTGGTTGAAGGTCTCGCTGGAAGCCGGCCTCACCTATGTGTTCTCGCTATCGGGCAATCCCGACGATGTGAGGAAGATGTTCTTAGCACTCCTCAATGGAACATCGGTGTTTGCGGAATACGTCGGCGATCTGATAGCCTACGGACCGGCTTTTCCATTCACGCCGACTACCAGCGGCAGTTATTATCTCAGCGTATTTTCCCGTTACGAAGCCGTAGGCGGCTACACGCTGGCCGCCGCAGTGATGCCGCCCGACCCGGTCTCCGCCGACATCCATACCACTGGTGTGCTGGAGACAGGCGGCAGTGTGCATGGCACCTTTGAGGTGGCCGGCGACGTCGATTGGTACAAGTTCCACGCCGAAGCGGGCCAGCACTACCAGTTGGGCGCGTCGGCATTCGACGCGATCGCGGAAATAGATATTTACGATGCCAATGGCAATCAGTTGGACGTCGCTATGGTGGAAGCTGCAGTCTCAAGCGACTACTTTATCGGCGTTCGCGGCAACCGTGCCGGCGAATACGAGCTCCGCTCCATCATCCGCGTCGATGACTATTCCGAAAATTACAGCTCGCCAGGAGTGCTGTTGCCGGGCGCCACGATAAGGGGCGGAGTTCAATACGCCGCCGATAATGACCGCTTCAGTATGGAAGTGCAGGCCGGACAAATCTATAAGCTGGATTTGTCCTTGAGCAGGACCGGTCTGAGCGGAATGTACTTTGAACTCTACGACGCGGCGGGCAATTTCGTGGGCGCGGGCACAGGAGAAGATTATTCCACTATTCCCCGCACGCTAACCTTCACCGCCACCACCAGCGGCATCTACTCGATCCTGGTCACTGCGGCCAACTACCAATACAGTGTCAACATTAACTACGCGCTGAGCGCCACCGCGCTGGGGCTGTCGCCCTTGCTGGCGGGGACGCCGTCCGGCGCACCCGGTCTGCACAAGATCACCGACAACATCGTGCTCACTTTTAATGAAGCGATAAAACTGGTGGACGGACAGATCACGTTGCACGACCCCACAGGTACCAAAATCGGCATCAACCTGCCTGCGGCCAGCAATGACTTGAGCAGCACGTTGGTGCTGGACCCCGTCGGCAAACTGAAGCCGGGCACCACCTATACCCTCGAGATCGCCAGCAGCGCGATCATCGACGCGGCCGGCAACCACTTCGCCGGCCTCAAGGGCTACACCTTCACCACAGCGCCCGCGGTGGCGGTCGGCGGCGACGGCGACGACTACCTGCTCGGCACGCTCAACGGCGCGGTCTTGCATGGCGGCGCCGGCGTCGACACGGCGATCTACGGAGGCCGCTACAGCGATCACACCGTCGTCGCGCACGATGGGGCAATCGAGATCAGCAATGGCAAGACGCCGGCAAGCAAGGACGTCCTGGATGGCGTCGAACGGCTGAGCTTTGACGACGCCAGCATCGCGCTCGACATCAACGGCGCCGGCGGCCAGGCCTATCGCCTGTACCAGGCCGCCTTCAACCGCGCGCCGGACCAGGCGGGGCTGGGCTACTGGATCGCCCGCATGGACGACGGCGTAAGCCTGAACAAGGTCGCCAACGGTTTCGTCTCCAGCGCGGAGTTCGCCAGCCTGTACGGCAACGCGGCCAGCGACACGGCCTTCATCACGCTGCTGTACAACAACGTGCTGCACCGCGCTCCCGACGCCGGCGGCCAGGCCTATTGGCTCGACGTGCTGCAGCAAGGCCTGACGCGCGCGCAGACGCTGGCCTACTTCAGCGAGAGCAATGAGAACCAGGCGGCGCTGCTCGACATCATCGGCAAGGGTTTCGAGTACATCCCCTACGGCGGTTGATAGGCGGCGGCGGACAACTGTCGTATAGTCATGCTGCGGCATGAAAAAACCGTCCGCCTTTTCTTACCACTGCACGGGGATCACATGAAAAAACTGTTCGTTGCCAGCCTGCTCTTCCCATTCGCCCTGTCGCTGGGCGGCGCCGCCGTCGCGGCCGAGCCGACGGCGCAGCAAAGCAAGATGAAAACCTGTAACGCCGACGCCACCGGCAAAAAAGGCGACGAGCGCAAGGCGTTCATGAAGCAATGCCTGAGCGCCAAGCCCGCCGCCGCGCCGGAACCGAAGCTGACCCAGCAGGACAAAATGAAGAAATGCAACGCCGACGCGACCGGCAAGAAAGGCGATGAGCGCAAGGCCTTCATGAAGGAATGCCTGAGCAGCAAGTAAGCCGCCGCCCCCCCCCTGCCACGCCATCCCGCAACGGATGGCGTTTTTCATAGGCAAGTAATAATTCATTGGCACATTAATTGCTTTAAAACACATTTTGTGACTAGCTGAAAGCAATGGACACCCATCACGACGCCGACTCGGACATATTCCTACCCCATATGCCCGATGTAGCCCGCTGCGAACAAGCGCTGCGGGAACTCAATCAGATGTGGCGGCTTATCGAGTCGTCCGCGAAGATGAACTGCCCCACCGAAGCCCGCCTGCTGCTGCCGGCGATGGTGGCCACCCGCACCGGCTTCGCGCATCTGGAACAGGCGCTGGTCGCCAATCTGGTGCGGGAGAAGGTGCGCCACGTGCTGGCCAAGCTCGGCACGCAGGCGCGCTACGCCATCGACATCCTGGTGCGCAACCTGTTCGAGCGCACCGCCGATGTCGGCTTCCTCGCCACCGACGCCGACCTGTGCCGCTTCGTCGCCGGGCTCGATGACGATGCGGACGCGGCGCGCCGGCGCCTGTCCGACTACCGCGACAAGTACACCGTCTACGACGAGATCGTGCTGCTGGACCTGGAGGGCCGCGTGCTGGTGCAGGCCGATCCGTCGACGCCGGTGGCGCGCAGCGCCGACCCGCTGCTGCGGCAGACGCTGGAAGCCGGCGGCTACGTCGAAACCTTCCGCGCCACCGACCTGCGGCCCGGCAAATCGCGCGCGCTGGTGTATTCGCACCGCATGCTCCATCCCGAGACCGGCGAGCCGGCCGGCGTGCTGTGCCTGTGCTTCAACTTCGAGCAGGAGATGGACGCCATCTTCGCCGCCTACCGCGATCCGTCGCACCGCGCCAACATGCTGCTGCTCGACGCCCAGGACCGCGTCATCAGCAGCGCCGACCCGCTGTGGATCCCGCCCGGCGTGCAGGTGCCGACCAACGCCGACGGCCAGCCCCGGCTGCTGATGTTCGGCGGCCGCGAATACCTGGTGCGCACCTTCGGCTCGGAAGGCTACCAGGGCTATCCCGGTCCGGCCGGCTGGAAAGGCCAGCTGATGATCCCGGTCGACCTGGCCTTCCGCGGCGGCGCCGCCGGCGCGGCCACGCTGGGCGACGTCGCGCCGCGCCTGATGCAGGGCCTGCTGTCGCACGCCGAGGCGTTCAGCCCGCAGCTGCATGAGCTGATGAGCTCCGTCACCCGCACCACCCGCACCATCGAACGCATCGTCTGGAACGGCAAGGTCACCAGCGCCGCCAGCGACACGACGCAGGCCGGCGGCAGCCACAGCGGCGGCATCAACAAACTCAACACCGTGCTCGACCAGATCACCGAAACGGGCGAGCGCAGCGACGCGCTGTTCTCGCGCTCGATCCAGGATCTGTACCAGACGGTGCTGACGTCGAGCATCAGCGAGGCCGGGCTGACCTCGCAGCTGCTGGTCGACATGTTGGACCGCAACCTGTACGAGCGCGCCAACGATTGCCGCTGGTGGGCCCTGAGCGCGCAGCTGCGGCGCGGCCTGGCGCAGCCGTCGGCGGAACAGACCAGGGCGATCGCCGACGTGCTGGCCTACATCAACAGCCTGTACACGGTCTACGCGCGGCTGTTCGTCTACGACCGCAGCGGCCGCATCATCGCCAGCACCGGCGGCCAGGAAGCGGTCGGCGACAGCATCGACGGCGACACGCTGGCGCGCGTGTGCGCGCTGCGCGGCGAACTGGATCACTATGCCCAGCCGTTCGCGCCGTCGCCGCTGTACGGCGGCGAACCGACCTTCATCTACCACGCCGCGATCCGCCATCCGGAACAGACCGCGACGGTGGTCGGCGGCATCGGCATCGTGTTCGACTCGCGTCCCGAGCTGCGCAACATGCTGCTCAGCGGCGTGGCGGGCCGGCCCAACATGCTGGCCTACTTCGTCACGCCGTCCGGCCGCGTGCTGGCCGGCACCAACGGCTTCGCGCCGGGCGAGCAGCTCGACCTGGACGCCGGCCTGCTGGCGCAGGCGCATGCAAGCGGCAGCGTGGCGCGCATCATGACGCACGACGGCCAGTACGTGATCGCCGCCTGCACCCGCGCCGCCGGCTACCGCGAGTTCCGCGCCGCCGACGGCGTCGAGGAGCCGGTGCTGGCGGTGCTGCTGCAATCGTTCGGCCCGGTGCGCGAAGGGCTGGAGCAGGCGCAGCCGGCGGTGCGCATCGAGCGCCGCAGCGACACCGGACCCGACTTCGCCATCTTCTACGCCGGGCGCACGCTGATGGCGCTGCGCGCGGCGCAGATCCAGGAGGCGGTGCCGTTCGCCAAGGTGCAGAAAGCGGCCGGCAACAACCCGGCGCGCCTCGGCATGCTCGACGTGCCGCTGGCCGGCGGCAAGAAGCATTTCGTCTGGGTGTTCGACCTGGCGCTGCTGGCCACGGGCAAGCCCGGCAAGGTGAGCGAGAACAGCCAGGTGATGCTGGTGCACCTGGGCGAGAGCACCATCGGCCTGCTGGTCGACGACCTGCACTCGGTGCACCAGTTCGACGCCGCCGACATGACCGGCTCGCCGCTGGGCACGGACGACACGGCGATGGCGCCGCGCCTGATCAAGGCCAACCAGGGCAACCTGCTGATCCAGGAAATCGACATCGAACGGCTGTTCGCGCGGCTGCGGACGTAGCCGCCACGCAACACCGGACGGGTTTTTTACCGTCCGTCGCAAAGTTGTCGGCGCAGGGGGAAAAGTTCAGTAAAATTAACTTTGTCAAAAATGTTAGCCACCGAGGACTTCCCATGCGCCGCTCCATCACCGCCCTGCTGCCCGCCCTGTTCGCCCTGAACGCCCTCAGCGCCTCGGCGGCCGAATCGGTGCGCACGCTGCCGTCCTTCATCGCCGTCAACGCCAAGGGCGCCTTCGCCATGACGGTGGAGGTGGGCAAGGCGCAGTCGGTGACCATCAGCGGCGACGACAAGTTCGTCGCCACGCTGCGCACCGAGGTGGTCGGCAACGAGCTGCAGATCCACAGCGACGACAAGACCAGCAAGTCCACCAAGGGCGACCCGCGCATCACCATCAGCGTGCCCTCGCTGAGCCGGGTCAAGGTCGAGGGCGCCGGCGAGACCATCCTCAACAAGATCAACACCGACCGCCTCGACATCAGCTACCTCGGCGCCGGCCACCTCGAGGCCAACGGCAAGGTCAAGTACCTGCGCCTGAGCGCCAAGGGCGTCGGCGAGGTCGACACCAAAGCGCTGCGCGCCGAGCGGGTCGACGTCAATTTCGAAGGCGTGGGCAACGTCAGCGTCTACGCCACCGAGCTGCTCAACGCCGTCGCCAAGGGCATGGGCGCGCTGACCTACTACGGCAAGCCGAAGACCATCAACAAATCGGTGGCCGGCATCGGCAGCGTCAGCGCCGGCGATTAAAAAAACACAGCGATTCACAGCAAATAAATTGCCACGGTGACACGCCGTGCGATTGCGGTTACTATCAGATTCATCACGAACTGACGAACCGCAACGCACTCCGGAGGCCTCCACCGTGGCTGTGGCAAACGACATCGCGCACTGGCGCGCGCAGATCTTTGCGAGGCTGCTGCTGGTCGTGTTCCTGCTCGGCGCGGTCACCGCCGTGCCCAGCGTGCTGCTGGCCGCCAGCGAGCGGATGTGGTCCATCGTCGTCGTCGACAGCCTGGCGCTGGTGTGGCTGGGCGCGATCTGGCGCTGGCGCGGCCTGGCCTACACCACCCGCGTGGTCAACTTCCTGGTGATCGCCTTCATGGTCGGCATCGCGCTGCTGCTCAAGGTCGGGCCGGTCAGCCAGATCTACCTGATGGCGATCCCGGTGCTGGCGGCGCTGCTGCTCGGGCTGCGCCCGGCGCTGTGGACGCTGGCCATCGCCGGCCTGACGGTGATGGTGCTGGGCTTCGAGGAAAACGCCAAGCTGCACATCGCCGGCATGCCCGACTACGGCTTCCTCAAGGCCGCCATCATCTCGCTCAACTTCATGTTCATGACGGCGGTGCTGACGCTGTCGTGCGCGGTGCTGCTGCAGCACCTGGAGCGCTCGCTCGACACGCTGCGCGCCACCGCCGACAAGCTCGAGCTGCGGCAAAGGGAACTGTCGGCGCTCAACGCCGAGCTGCGCCTGAACTCGGCCGACATCCACCGCCTGGCCTTCTTCGACGTGCTCACCGGCCTGCCCAACCGCCGCCTGCTGATGGACCGCATCGACAAGCTGCTGGCCAGCTCCGAGCGCGGCGGCACCTGGAGCGCGGTGATGTTCATCGACCTGGACCGCTTCAAGACCATCAACGACGCGCGCGGCCACGCCATCGGCGACGCGCTGCTGTGCAACGCCGCCGCGCGCCTGAGCCGGCTGATGCGCAAGGCCGACACCGTGGCGCGCATCGGCGGCGACGAATTCGTCGTGCTGCTGGGGCATTTGTCGGCCGAGGCGCAGGCCGCCACCCACGCCGCGCTGCTGGTGGCGGAAAAGATCCGCGCCGCCATCGCCGAAGAGTTCGAGATCGAAGGCCAGAGCTACAACTCCACCGCCAGCATCGGCGTGACCATGCTGCCCAAGGCCGGGCAGACCGCGCAGGACCTGCTGCGCGAAGCCGACACCGCGATGTACCGCGCCAAGTCGGAGGGCCGCAACGGCATCGCCTTCTTCGAGAAGGCGATGCAGGCCGAGGTGGAGCGGCGCCTGAGCATGGAGCGCGACCTGGCCGCCGCGCTGGCCGCCGGCGCACTGCAGATGCACGTGCAGGCCCAGGTCGACCGCGACGGCCGCGTGGTCGGCGGCGAGCTGCTGATGCGCTGGCCGCAGCCGGACGGCACGATGGTGCCGCCGTGCGTGTTCATCCCGGTGGCCGAGGAATCCGGGCTGATCGTCGCGCTGGGCGCGTGGGCCCTGCGCCAGGCCTGCGCGGCGGTGCTGCGGCTGGGCGCGGCCGGGCTGCCGATGCCGCTGTCGGTCAACGTCAGCCCGACCCAGTTCCGCCAGGCCGACTTCGTCGCCCAGGTGCAGCGCGCGCTGGCCGACAGCGGCGCCCCGGCCGCGATGCTGATCCTGGAGGTGACCGAGGGCCTGCTGATCGACAAGCTGGACGACACCATCGCCCGCATGCACCAGCTGGCGGCGCTGGGGCTGCGCTTCTCGATCGACGATTTCGGCACCGGCTACTCCAGCCTGGCCTACCTGAAGAAAATGCCGCTGTACGAATTGAAGATCGACCGCAGCTTCATCATCGACACGCCGGACGACGCCAACAGCCGCGCGCTGGTGCAGTCGATCCTGGCGATGGCCGGCCACCTCGGCCTGCGCGTGGTGGCCGAAGGCGTCGAGACCCAGGCCCAGGCCGATTTCCTGATCGCGCACGACTGCGCCTGCATGCAGGGCTATCTGTACGCGCGGCCGATGCCGCTGGCGGCGCTGATCGAACGTTTGCAAGGCAGTACGGCCATCGCGGCCGCCTAACCATCCACAGGAGGAATCGCAATGACTTTGAGCGTCGCACAGAAAATGATGTCGCTGGCCGGCGCCGCGCTGGCCGGCATCGTGCTGCTGGCCGGCATGGGCCAGTACCAGATGGAGGAAATCTACGACTCGGCCAGCTACTCCACCGTCAATACGGTGCCCAGCCTGGTGGTGCTGGACCAGCTGCGCGAAAGCTTCATGGGGCTGCGCATCCGCGTCAGCCAGCACGTGCTCAACACCGACGACAAGGCGCTGTCGGAGATCGACGGCGCCATCGTCGAGCAGCGCAAGCAGGTCGACGGGACGATCAAGAAATACGACGAACTGGTATCGGACGACAAGGACAAGGCCATCCTGGCGCGCGAGAAGGAATCCTGGGCCAAGGTGCAGCCGCTGATCGATGCGGTGCTGGTGGAGTCGCGCGCCAACCGCAACGAAAAAGCGCGCACGCTGCTGGAGCAGGCGCGCAGTGAAATCCAGGCGCTGGAGAAGGCGATCGACGACCACTTCGACTACAACGTCGCGCTGGGGCAGAAAGGCGCCGAGGCCGGCGGTGAGCTGAAGAAAAAAGCGGCGCGCAACGCCATCATCATCGCCGTCTGCACGCTGCTGGTGGTGGCGGCGATCAGCGCGCTGATCACGCGGGCGCTGCTGCGCCAGCTCGGCGGCGAACCGGACTACGCGGCCGACATCGTCAACCGCGTCGCCAACGGCGACCTGACGCTGACGGTGCAGATCAAGCCGGGCGACAGCACCAGCCTGCTGGCGGCGATGAAGACCATGGTCGGCAACCTGTCGCGCGTGGTGAGCGAGGTCAACGACGGCGCCGAAGCGCTGGCCAGCGCCTCGGAGCAAGTGAGCGCCACCGCGCAATCGCTGTCGCAGGGGGCCAGCGAGCAGGCCGCGGCGGCCGAGGAATCGAGCGCCTCGATCGAGCAGATGTCGGCCTCGATCGCGCAGAACACCGAGAACGCCAAGGTCACCGACGGCATGGCCTGCAAGGCGGCGCAGGAGGCCAGCGAGGGCGGCGAGGCGGTGCGCTCGACGGTGGCGGCGATGCGCGAGATCGCCAAGAAGATCGGCATCATCGACGACATCGCCTACCAGACCAATCTGCTGGCGCTGAACGCGGCGATCGAAGCGGCGCGCGCCGGCGAGCACGGCAAGGGTTTCGCGGTGGTGGCGGCCGAGGTGCGCAAGCTGGCCGAGCGCAGCCAGGTGGCGGCGCAGGAGATCGAACAGGTGGCCTCGGGCAGCGTCGACCTGGCCGAGAAGGCCGGCGCGCTGCTCGACACCATGCTGCCCAACATCAAGCGCACCTCGGACCTGGTGCAGGAGATCACGGCGGCGTCGGAGGAGCAGTCGGCCGGCGCCGGCCAGATCAACTCGGCCATGAGCCAGCTGAGCCAGACCACGCAGATGAACGCGTCAAGCTCGGAGCAGCTGGCGGCCACCGCCGAAGAGATGAGCGGTCAGGCCGAGCAGCTGCAAAGCTCGATGGCGTTCTTCAGGGTGCGCTGATCACTGGATCACCGTCACGCGCTTGCCGCTGATATTGCGCTGCGACGGGTTGCCGTAGACGGTGACGCGGCCGGAGCCGTTGGCGTCGGCCACCAGCGAGCCGGTGACGGCGGCCGAGATGTCGCCGGAGCCGTTGGCCGACAGTTCGGCGTTCTGGCTGGTCAGGCCGGCCAGGTCGGCGCTGCCCGAGCCCTGCAGCGTGACCTTCACGCTGCGCACGCTGCCGCTGGCGCGGGCGGCGCCGGAGCCGCGCAGTTCCAGGTTCAGGGTCTCGCCGTTGATGCGGCCCAGGTCCAGCCGTCCGGAGCCGTTCAGGCGCACCGCGGTGGCGCCGCTTTCCAGCGCGGACGCGTTCAGGCCGCCGGAGCCGTTGAGGCGGGCGTCGAGCCGGCCGACGCTGCCGGCCAGCTGCACCGCGCGCGAACCGTTGAGCGACAGGTTGAGCGGACCGCCGTTCAAGCCGCTGACCTCCAGCCGGCCGGAGCCGTTGGCATTGAGGTCGCGCAGCTTCGGCGTCGTGTAGACGACGCGCAGCGGATTGTCGGTGCGGAAGCTGCCCGAGGTCCAGACCCGCAGCGTGCCGCCGCTCGCTTCGGTGTGCAGCTGCGGCAGCAGGTTGCTGTCGCCCTCGACCTGCAGCGACGGCGCCGGGCCGACGCGCACCTCGACCTGCAGCGCGCCGTTGATGTCGATGCCGTCGAGGCTGCCGATATCGCGGCGTTCCACCACGCTCTGGCCGTTGCCGATCACCATCGGGCCGCCGAAGGAAGTCCTGATGTTGCCGTCTTCCGGCACGACGATGATGGCGCAGCCGGCCAGGGTGATAAACAGGGTGGCGGCGGCGAGGGCGAGGGCGGAGCGGCGCATGATGGGATATCCGTGAGAGGTTAAAGTGTTTCCACTATAGCCAGCGGGCGCGGCGGCGGCGCGGCGGATGCGACGGACGGTCGAAAAAGGGGGATGAAACGCGGAATCGGCGGTGCTACCATAGCGGCCATGACGACCTCTCCCCTCCCCGACAGCCTGACCGACCTGCGCGACCGGACGCGCCAATTCGCCCTGGAGCGCGACTGGGGGCCGTATCACACGCCGAAGAACCTGGCGATGGCCCTGTCGGTGGAGGCGGCCGAGCTGGTGGAGCACTACCAGTGGCTGCCGACCGGCGCCGAGGCCGAGCTGGACGGCGCAGCGAGAGTGGGCATCCGCCACGAGCTGGCCGACGTGCTGCTGTACCTGGTGCAGCTGGCCGACCAGCACGGCGTCGACCTGCACGCCGCCGCGCTGGAAAAAATGCAGCTCAACGCCATCAAATACCCGGCCGGCCGCAGCCCCCTCTAAACCCTGGGGGTCAAGTCTGACATTCGGACACAAGCTCTACCGTAGCAGCTGCTACGGTAGAGCTTGTGTCCGAATGTCAGACTTGACCCCCACTCCCAGCGCCTTGCGGATCTGTTCGGAGACGATGGTCCACGATGGCGAGCTGGCGGCGACTTCGTCGTAGTGGCTGCCGCCCGGCAGCACGATGACCTCGGCCGCGTCGCCGGCGGCGATGGCGCGGCGCGCGTAGTCCTGCCCCGCCCGCGTCGGCGCGATCGTGTCGAGCTCGCCGTGGATCAGCACCGTGCGCACCCCGGCCGGCAGCAGCTCCGCCGGCGAGGTGTCGGCGAACACGTCGGGCCGCGCCGCGCTGGCCACGCCCGCCAGCTGCGCCGTGTCGCGCTCGCAGCTCGATTTGATCAGCGCCGCCTCGTTGCGCAAATCGGCCAGGCCGCCCAGGCTGATCACCACCGGCACCGGCAGCGGATCGGCCACGTACAGCGGACTATTGCGCGGCAGCCGCGCCCGCGATCCAGCCCATTGCGCCAGGTGGCCGCCGGCCGAATGCCCGACCAGCACCACCCGCGACAAGGCCAGCTGGTGCTCCGGCGCCAGCGCGCGCAGCCGGTCCAGCGCCGCGGCCACGTCCTGGTACATGCCCGGGTAGCCGCCGCCCTCCTCGTCGTAGCGGCGGTACTCGATATTCCACACCGCGATGCCCTGCGCCGCCAGCGCGCCGGCCATGTTGCGCATCTGCGTGATGCCGCCGAATTCCTTGGTCCAGCAGCCGCCGTGGATGATCACCGCCACCGGGAACGGCCCCGCGCCGGCCGGCTGGAACAGCTCGGCGAACTGCGACGGCGCGGCGCCGTAGGCCACATGCCGGGTCGGCGCCGGGCCGCTCAGGGCCAGGTAGTCCTGCAAACTCATCGGTGCTGCGCCAGCGGCGCCCACATTGCCCGCGATGGCCGCCGCCAGCAGGGTCCTGCCCATTTTCTTCAACATGCGCGCGCGCCTCCGTCTGATCGATACGGCATGCTACACGAATCGGGATAGGGGCGGCCAGTAACTGACCGATCCCCTCCCACACCACCCGGCATGCGGGTCCGCACCGGGCGGTTCGAGTAGTTGAGGTTATGAGAGACGAGGCATGCCAAGGCTGTCAAAGTAGGCAATCGTCAGTACATGATGCAGCGCGGTCATGCTGTTGTGCCACCAGCGTCGGCTGAGGGCCGCCACCGAGCGCGCAACATTGGGTTTGGCACCCAAGTTAAGCAGCTCCCGGTAGATCGTACTGCCTCGCCGCCAGTGCTTAAGATGAAGGGCACGCATCCGGCGGCGCATCCACTCGTCCAGCTGTCGCCATCGACTTGGGGTTTGCGCCAGCTGGAAATACGCTTTCCATCCCAGTACATAGCTGCGCAGTCGTTCGATCACTTGGACGATACTGCGTCCGCCGTTTCGACGGGTAAGCTCCCTGATCCGCTGTTGGAACGTCTCCAATGCCTTCTCCGATACCACGCGCCTGACCTCACCCTTCGAGTCCTCCCATAAAGAGTACCCCAAGAACTTGCGGCCAAACGCGCTTGCCACTGCACTTTTCGATTCATTGACCTTCAGGTTCAGCTTATCGTATTGGCGCTTGAGCAACGCCATCACCCGCTCGCCAGCCTTCTTGCTGCGCACGTAGACGTTGCAGTCGTCGGCATAGCGGGCAAAGCGGTGGCGCCTTCGCTCCAGTTCGCGATCCACCTCATCCAGAAGCACATTGGCCAGAAGCGGCGAGAGCGGCCCGCCTTGCGGCGTACCTTCCGTACGCTCGGCCACCACGCCGCCATCCATGATCCCCGCGTTCAAGTAAGCGCGCACCAGCCGAATTACTCCGGCGTCGTTGACGCGCTTGCTTAGGCGGTCGATCAGAATGTCGTGGTTGACGCGGTCAAAGAACTTCGACAGGTCAACGTCGACCACTATGCGGTAGCCGTCTTGCACGTGTTGGTGAGCCGCCAGAACGGCGTCACGCGCACGGCGGCCGGGCCGAAACCCATGGCTGTGTTCACTAAATGTAGGGTCGATCAGCGGTTGCAGCACCTGCAACAGGGCCTGCTGAATCAGGCGGTCGATCACGGTGGGAATGCCCAATTCGCGTTCGCTGCCATCTGGCTTGGGGATGCCGACGCGGCGCACCGGGCTGGGCCGGTACGTGCCTGCTATCAATTGGTTTCTGATAGTCGGTAACGCGGTCACCAGATAGCGGCCAGTCTGGGCGATATCCATGCCGTCGACGCCTGCTGCGCCTTTGTTCGCCTTCACGCGCTTCCACGCGCGTTGCATGTTCTCCCTCGCAAGAGCTTGCCTGAGCAAGTCTTGCCCTGCGACCTCCGGTTCTTGTCGCGGGAAACCTGTTTCATCGCTGGACGCTTGGGACGAGGCTTCACCCCGCACTTCCGCGACCCGCCCCGCTGCTGCGGGCATCTGATGCATTACATGCTTCATCGACAAGGCGTTTGACGCTCCTTCTCGTTCGGCCCTTCGCCCCGGATGCGGTTACTACGGCCTCTGCTGACTTCTCGCGCCGTGCTTCCACGTCGCCCTTTCAGGCATGAGGCGAGATCTCCCCAGGTAAGAACGCGCTCCTTCCCTGCACAGCCGCCGGATTTACGCCGCTTCGCTTTGACCACAAGAGCTTCGCGGCTTCATGCCCGCTCGCCCTGCTCGGCAGCGCCTTCTATCCGGTTCTTGTTCATCGGCTCGCAGTTTCGCTCGACGCTTCCTCTCCACGGTCGGTCGCCCTTCCGCAGTTGCGCTTCGCTTCGCTCGCTGTGGTCAGCTTGCGGCGGGACTTTCACCCACAAGAACGCGCCCATGCTGGGCGCACA
>Ga0247812_10000277_pt1 | contig 44010 bp, 44 predicted proteins | sample UWRJL149409B1_FD_178011 | JGI IMG/M metagenome (GOLD analysis project Ga0247812, IMG submission 178011) | Plant litter microbial communities from Arlington Agricultural Research Station in Wisconsin, United States - UWRJ-L149-409B-1 | ecosystem: Environmental > Terrestrial > Plant litter >...
CGGTGATGCCGCCGAAGACGTTGACGAAGACGCTCTTGACCTGCTCGTCGCCGAGGATGACGTCGAGACCGGCGGCCATGACCTCGGCCGACGCTCCGCCGCCGATGTCGAGGAAGTTGGCGGGCTTCACGCCGCCGTGACGCTCGCCTGCGTAGGCGACGACGTCGAGGGTAGACATCACGAGTCCGGCGCCGTTGCCGATGATGCCGACCTCGCCGTCGAGCTTGACGTAGTTGAGGTCGTGCAGCTTGGCCTTGGCCTCGAGCGGGTCGGCCGCTTCGGCGTCTTCCAGCTCGGCGTGGGCGGGGTGGCGGAAGCCGGCGTTCTCGTCGAGCGAGACCTTGCCGTCGAGGGCGACGATGTCGCCCGCCTCGGTGAGCACCAGCGGGTTGACCTCGACCAGCGTGGCATCCTCGCCCTTGTAGACCTCGTAGAGCTTCACGAGAACCGGGGCGACCTTGTCGACGAGCTCCGACGGGAACCCGCCGGCGATCGCGATCTCGGTGGCCTTGGCCAGGTCGACGCCGGCGATGGGGTCGACCTCGATGCGGGCGAGGGCGTCGGGGCGCTCGACCGCGAGCTCCTCGATCTCCATGCCGCCCTCGACGCTGCAGAGCGAGAGGTAGCTGCGGTTGGCCCGGTCGAGCAGAACAGAGAAGTAGAACTCCTGCACGATCTTCGCGCCGGCGGCCACCATGACGCGCTTGACGGTGTGGCCCTTGATGTCGAGGCCCAGAATCGCGGATGCCGCGGTGAACGCGTCTTCCGGAGAGTGCACCACCTTCACGCCGCCGGCTTTGCCGCGGCCTCCGGCCTTGACCTGAGCCTTGACGACGACGGTGCCGCCGATCTTCTCGGCTGCTGCTTGGGCTTCTGCTGGGCTGTCGGCAATGATGCCGGCAAGCACAGGCACTCCGTAGGACTCAAAGAGGTCCCTGGCCTGATACTCGAAAAGATCCACGTGGCTTTTCCAATCGCGCGTCGAAAGTTAGCTGGAAGGCCGGGTCATCTCGACTGCGAGATAGTTCGATGTCAAGAGACTTTGACCATGGGGAACTCTACCAGCAGGGTCACCCGGCGTTTGCCGGTTCCCGCTCCTCGAGCATCGCGACCTCGTCGGATTCGGGCCCGCCGGTCATCGCGCAGACGCCGGTGGCGGTGATCGCGATCGACGGTTGCTGGTCGGTCGCCTTAGAGGTCGCGGTGATCGCGATGTCGGCGAGCGAGGTCGCGCTGCGCAGCCGCGTGACGGTGAGCGTGTCGGTCGACTCGTCGGTGTGGTCGGCCTTCCACCCCTGCTCGACGAAGGTCGCGGCGAGGTCGTCGGCCACCTGCTGCACGCGCGCCGCCGTCGAGTTGGTGACCAGGATGCTCATGGTCGAGGTCCACGACCGGGAGAGCCCGGCCGGATCGTCGTCGCAGGCGATCGACACGTCGGTCGACTCGGCCACCTGCTTCAGCACGATCTCGGGCAGCCGCGACGACGCCTCGTTGCGCAGCAGCTGCGCGTACGACTTCGACTGCGCGAGGGTGACGCCGCTGTCGTCCCCCGACGACTGCGAATCCCCCGCGCTCGCGCACGCACCCAGCGTCGACAGCACGGCGATCGCCGCAACAGTCGCCACTGCAAACCGGCCCCCACCGACCATGACCCACCCCTTACACGTCGGCCGTCACGGCCGATCGTTGAGGAAGTTACAGATGTCGGGTTAACGGCAGGTAGCGCGCACGCTGCCGGGCGGGGTCGCGCCTACTCGGCCTTCTCGGCCAGCTTGACGACTTCGTCGGATTCGGCGCCGCCGGTCATCACGCACGGGCCCTTCGTCGTGATCTGCAGCTTCGCGGGTGTTCCGGCCGCGGGGTCTTCGTGCGTGACGCTGAGCCCGATCGTCGCCGTCGAGGTCTCGCTCTTCAGCCCGGTGTAGGTGACCGCGGAAGGAGCGCCGCGCGACGCGACCCAGCCCTGCGCTTCGAAGGAGGCGACCAGTTCGTCGGCGACGATGTCGGCCCGCCAGGCGCTTCCGGCCTTGATGCTCACCTCGACGCTCGACGTCCACGAGCGTTCGAGCCCCAGCGGGTCGGCCTCCGCGGTCTTGCACGGGGTAGAGAGGTCTTCCGTCTCGTTGACGGTCTCGACGATGAACTCGTCGATGCGGTCGGCCGCCTCGTTGCGCAGCAGCTGCACGGGCGATTTGGTCTGGGCCAGCGTCAGCGTGGCAGCGGTGCCGGTGCCGGCGCCTCCCCCCGGCTGGGACGCGCACGCGGTGAGCGTGGTGAACGTGAGAGTTGCGACCGCGAGCGCGGCGAATCTTCGGGTGTGGTCCCCCCAGACCATATCTGTACCTCTTCGCGTCGGGCGACCGAAGGCCGCTGTTCACGCCCGGTTCTAGGCAACCGTGCGAGAAATTAACCCCACCTTCATCAGCGGTTGTCAGAAACCTAGCAGCGCTCATGGTTGAGAAACCGGCAGGGGACAGAAAAAACGGTCGGCGGCGTACCCCAATGCTGGGGGCACGATCCCGCTACTTCTGGGCCTCGAGCTCCGTGACCTCGTCGGAATCCGCGCCAGCGGTGTCGACGCACGGGCCGTGCGAGGCGACGTCGATCGTGACCGGCTCGGCGGACTCGGCGGCGGGTGCTGCCGCCCCGGCTTCGGGGCGGTGGGCCGAGACGCGCAGTTCGCTCGCCGTCTCCTCGCGGGTGAGCGTCAGGCCGTGGGTGAGGTCGCCGTCGTCGACCGGCGTGACTGTCCAGCCCTGATCGGCGAACGATGTGCCGATCCCGTCGACGATCGCGTCGACGCGCCAGGCCGATGCGGACTCCACGACGACCTGCGTGCTGGAGTGCCACGCACGGCGCAACCCGTCGGGGTCGTCGGCCTCCGACTCGCAGGGCTTCGAGACGTCCTCCGTCTCGCCCACGGCGTCGATCGCGGCCGGGGGTATGCGGCTGGCGGCCTCGTTGCGCAGCAGCTGCACCGGCGACTTCGTGTCGGCGAGCGAGCGCTCGCCCGACCCGGCGGCGGAGCAGCCCGCCAGCGCCGAAAGAGAGAAGATGATGATCGCCGCGATCGCGACGGGTTTTTTGGGGTCCCCCCAGACCATACGCACACCTACACTTCGTTGTTGTAGCGACGTGACATCGCTGTCGACCCGCAGGTCGTCCGCCGTTCATCCGGCCCGACCGCACCTGAATTTAGCATTGCTCACTGCTCGTCGACGGTGCCGTCCGATTTTTTCTGTACCCCAGTGCTGGGGGCACGATCCACGCGGGTAGGATCCGTTGGCGAGACGGGAGGTGACCGATGCGCCTGAGCGACATCTCGAACGAGGCCGTGCTGCTCGCCGGCGGTGCGCGCGCCATCCTGCTGCAGCTCGCCATGCCCGCCGTCGGTCGCGGCGTCGCCGAGCACAGCGACTTCACCGCCGATCCGCTGCGGCGCCTGCGGCACACCCTCACCTACCTCTACGTGCTCGTCTACGGAACGCCCGCCGAGGTCGCCCGCATCGTCGGCTACGTCGACCGCGCACACACCCCGGTGCATTCCGAGCCGGGCGCCGACGCCCCCGCCTACGACGCGTTCGACCCGCGGCAGCAGTTGTGGGTCGCGGCCACGCTCTACGACTCGGCCCTCGCCGTGTACACGGCGGTGTTCGGAGAGCTGGCTCCGGATGACGCGGAGTCGCTGTACCGGCAATACGCGGTCATCGGCACCGCGCTGCAGATGCCTGCCGGACTGTGGCCACAAGACCGGGCGGCATTCGCGCGCTACTGGGGCGACAGCCTCCGCGAGCTGCGCGTCGACGACACGGTGAGACGGGTGAGCCACGACCTCCTGTATCCGGCTGCCGCCCCGCTCTGGGTGCGGGCGCTGATGCCGACCATGCGTTTTCTCACCGCGGGCTTTCTCGACCCGGCCACCCGCGCATCCTTCGACCTGCACTGGAGTGCGCGCCGTCAACGCCGGTTCGACCGCACCGTGCGCCTCCTCGCCGCCGTCTACCCGCGCCTGCCCGCCCGGCTGCGGCAGTGGCCCGCGCGGCACTACCTCGCGGCGTTCCGGGCGCACTCCGGCCGCCCGGCGGAGGCGCACGCGTGACCCGCCGGCAGATCTACTCGCGGCACCGGCGGGTGCTGGCCGTCGGCGCGGGCGCCGCCGCTGTCGCTCTGGCGTCGCTCACGATGATCGCTCCCCCGGCACCGCCCGCGCCCGAGACTGCGGGTGAGCGGTCGGCAGCCGCACTGTTCGCCCGGGCGCAGTCGCTCGACGTGCCCGACGACGTCGCGGACTCCGTCGTGACCCGCGACGCATTCTCGGCGACGGCCGGATACAGGTCGCTGTCGGCCGGCGGCACCAACCACGACTGGGCGAAACTCGTTCTGCTCTATGCCCAGTTTCCGTTGAGCGAGTCGAACGTCACCGTGTTCACGCGGTGGATGCGCCAAGAGAACGGCACCGACGTCTGGTGGAACCGCAACAACCCCCTCAACAACGGCTGGGGTTCGGGCGGCGGGTCGGGACTCGGCAGCTACGCGAACCTCGACGTGGCCGCCCAGAACGCGGCGAAAGCGCTGCACGGAAACCCCGGGTATGCCGCGATCGTCGCGGGCTTCGCGTCATCCGCCCCGACCGACGTTATCGAACGCGCCATCTGGGCCTCGCCCTGGGCGACCAGCCACTACGCGAACGGCGCGCACTGGTCGTCGCGGCCCGTGCCGGTCGTGGCATCGCCGGCCGGCACCTGGGGCTAGCGTCTAGCTCGACGCGGCTTCGATCGTTTCGAGCCACAGCTTCGCGAGCAGCTCGTGGCCGTAGCCCGTGGGGTGGATGCCGTCGGCCGCGATCTCGGCCGGGTCGTCGTCGAGCCCGTTGAGGTAGCTGTCGGCGGGCACCAGAACGGCGCCGAACTCGTCGGCGAGCGCGTGCACGACGGCGATCTTCGGCTCGAGGTCTTCACGCCAGGCGGCTTTCGCAGCGGTCACCGGCAGCAGGAAGGGCTCGATCAGCACGAGGGCGGTCTCGTCGCGGCTCGGGAGGGCCGAGAGGATGGCGCGGTAGTCGGCCTCGAAGTCGTCGACGCTCGTCGGGTCGTTCTCGCTGTAGCGGCGCCAGGTGTCGTTGACGCCGATGAGCACCGAGACGAGCACGGGGGCGACGTCGAGCGCGTCTTTCTGCCAGCGCGCCTTGAGGTCGCGCACCCGGTTGCCGCTGACGCCGCGGTTCACGATGGTGACCGGGGTTCCGCCGGCGGCGAAGGCCTCGTCGATCAAGCGCACGTAGCCGTCGCCGAGGTTGCGGTCGGCGTCGTCGCGACGTCCGCAGTCGGTGACGCTGTCGCCGATGAACAAAACGGTGACGGTGTCGTCTGCTTCTGGCACTATTCGACCTTCTCGATGGGCAGGATCGCGCCGGCGATCGTGCATAAGGGGGCGAAGCTACAGCTTCTCAATGGGGGCTATCTGGATGAGCAGGCGCTTGCGGCCCGCGGTGTCGAACTGCACTTCGGCGACGCGCTTCTTGCCCTCGCCGGTGACCGCTGTGACGCGCCCCTCGCCGAAGTCGTTGTGCTTGATGCGGTCGCCGGCGGCGAGCTCGAGGGTGCTGTTGTCGCGCACGACGTTCGTGACCATGTTGGCCCACTGCGTCTTCTCTTTCGGCTTGCCCGGGGGCAGCGCCGCGGCCTCGCGCAACGACGAGCCCCACGACGAACCGTCGCGGCGGGCGTTGAGCGCGCGCGGCTCCGTGCCGCCCCGCGAGTTCGCCATGCCCGGCGACTGGCGCCAGTCGATGAGGTCGGCGGGGATCTCTTGCAGGTAGCGGCTGGGCATCGCGACGTTGACGTTGCCGTACTGGGCGCGGGTCATGGCGAGCGAGATGAACAGGCGCTGGCGTGCGCGGGTGATGCCCACGTAGAACAGGCGACGCTCTTCGGCGGGGCCGCCCGGTTCGCCCGCCGACATGCGGTGCGGCAGCAGGTCTTCTTCGACGCCGGTGAGGAACACGGCCTCGTACTCGAGGCCCTTCGCCGTGTGCAGGGTCATCAGCGAGACGGTTCCGCTGGTGTCGTCGAGGTCGTCTGCCGCGGCGACGAGCGAGACCTCGGTGAGGAAGTCGAGAAGCGTGCCCTCCGGATTGTTCTTCTGGAACTCCTTCGTCACCGCGACGAGTTCTTCGACGTTCTCGGCGCGCGCCTCGTCTTGCGCGTCGCGGCTGGCGCGCAGCGATTCGACGAACTTGGTCTTCTCGAGCAGCTCGACGAGCACGTCGGCGACCGGCGCGGGCCGCGCCTCCGAACCCTCGGGCGGGTAGACCTTGGCCATGACCTCGTCGAGGATGCTGCCGAACTCGAGGATCTCGCCGGTGACCTTCGGGCCGAGTCCGAGTTCGCCCGCGTTGCGCACGGCGTCGCGCAGGCTGGTCTCGTGCGCGTCGGCCCACGACTGCAGGGCCGTCTCGGTGGCGGGGCCGATGCCGCGCTTCGGCACGTTCATGATGCGGCGCAGGGCGAGCGGGTCGGCCGGGTTGGCGACGGCGATGAGGTAGGCCATCGCGTCTTTGATCTCGGCGCGTTCGTAGAACTTGGTTCCGCCGAGCACCCGGTAGGGCAGCGCCGAGCGGATGAAGATCTCCTCGAGCGCACGGGTCTGCGCGTTGGTGCGGTAGAAGACGGCGATGTCTTTGTAGGCGATGCCCTCGTCGTGCATCTTGGTGATCTCGTCGGCGATGAACTGCGCCTCGTCGTGGCCCGAGTACCCGGTGAAGCCGACGATCTTGTGGCCCTCGCCGATGTCGGTGAACAGCTTCTTGTCTTTGCGGTCGAAGTTGTTCGAGATCACGGCGTTGGCCGCGTCGAGGATGTTCTGGGTCGAGCGGTAGTTCTGCTCGAGCAGGATCACCTTGGAGTTGGGGAAGTCGCGTTCGAACTCGACGATGTTGCGGATGTCGGCACCGCGGAACGCGTAGATCGATTGGTCGCTGTCGCCGACGACGGTGAGCGAGGCGCCGGGGATCGCGCCCATGGCGTCGCGCTTGGTCTTGACCAGGCCGCCCTTGCCCTCGACCTCGTCGGCGATGTCGGGGCGCACCGAGCGGGTGAGCTCGTGGATCAGCGAGTACTGGGCGTGGTTGGTGTCCTGGTACTCGTCGACCAGGATGTGGCGGAACCGGCGACGGTAGTGCGCCGCGACCACGGGGAACGCCCGGAACAGGTACACCGTCTGGCCGATGAGGTCGTCGAAGTCGAACGCGTTCGCCTGGCTGAGCGCCTGCGTGTACCGGCGGAAGATCTCCAGGAACATGACCTCGGCGGGGTCTGAGAAGTTCGCACCGCGCGCGTAGCTCTCGACATCCTGCAGCTCGTTCTTGAGCTTCGAGATCTTGCCCGACGCACTCGAGACGGTGAAACCGTACTGGTCGGCGTCGAGCTCTTTCAGGATGCGCTTGAGCAGCGCGCGGCTGTCGGCGGAGTCGTAGATCGTGAAGCTCTTGGTGAAGCCGAAGTGCTCGGCCTCACGGCGCAGGATGCGCACGCAGGCGGAGTGGAAGGTCGAGATCCACATGCCCTCGGCCTCGTTGCCGACGATCTGGTGCACACGCTCGCGCATCTCGGCGGCGGCCTTGTTGGTGAAGGTGATCGCGAGGATCTGGCTCGGAAACGCCTCGCGGCTCTGCAGCAGGCCGGCGATGCGGCGGGTGAGCACGCTGGTCTTGCCCGATCCGGCGCCCGCGACGATGAGCAGCGACTGCCCGCGGAACTCGACGGCCTCCCGCTGTTGCGGGTTGAGCCCCTTGAGCAGCGCGTCGTCGAATTCGCCGTCGTTCGACGGCTCGGGCTCTATGATGAAAGGGACGAAAGACATTTGCGCCAATTCTACGTGGCGCCGCAGACACCCGCCCGGGCGCCCGCCGCGTCCCACCCACCCCCGATCTCGCTCCCTCCATGCCAAATGCAGGAGATTTCACCGCGAACGTCGATCTGCCCGCGGAAACGTGTGACTCGCCGCGACTTCTCCTGCATTTGGCTCGGGAGAGAGACGAAGTGCACAGATCGCGGATGCCGCCCCTGCGCACCATAGGTCGGCGATGAGCATGTGCGCATGGTTTCGATCACAGAATCGGTTCGACGTCGCGGCGGACTCGCCGCCACCTTCGAGCTCTACGAAGACGGTCACACCCGACGCGGACTGGCGTCCGCCGTGCACTCCGGCTCGATCGTGCGGGTACGCCAGGGGTGGTTCGCGCTCAACGGCACCTACCCCATCCTGCTCGAGGCGGTACGGGTCGGCGGGCGGCTCACCGGGTTGTCGGCGCTCGAGTTGCAGGGTTTTTGGAGCTACCCCACCGACGATTTGCATGTCGCGGTTCATCCGCACGATGCCCGTCTGCGCACCCGGCTCGACAAGACGCGGCGGCTGGCCGACTCGCCCGAGCCTGCGACCTGTGTGCACTGGCGGGAGCACGCGGCCGGATCGCGGTTCATGCTGGCGCCCGTCGAATGCCTCGCCGACGTCATCGCCTGCCAGACGCCCGATGTCGTCACCGCCGTGGCCGACTCGGTGCTGTTCAAACGGCCGCGGCTCGTCGCGGAGTGGAACGAACTCGTGGCCGGTGCGGCGCAGTGCCACCAGTCGCATCTCGCGGCCGTCGACGGCGTGTGCGAGTCGGGTACGGAGTCGATCTTCTGGTTCCGCACGAAGAAGTTCGGTTTGACGATCGCGCGGCAGGTCCACATCCCGGGAATCGGCCGCGTCGACTTCCGGGTCGGCCCGAAACTCATCATCGAGGTGGATGGAGCGGCGTATCACACCGACCCCGTCGCGTTCCATCGCGACCGTCATCGCGACGCGGTGCTGAGCGCGCTCGGCTACCGGGTGCTGCGCTTCAGCTACCGCCAGGTGCTCTACGCGTGGCCCGAGGTCGAGGCCGCGCTCGTCGGCGCCATGCTGCGCGGCGACCACCTGTAGCGACGCCGCCACTCCCGTGGCCGCCAGCCGCCCCGGCGCCACACCCCGCGCCGTGCCGTGCCGTGCCAAATGCAGGAGAAATCACGTCGAGTCACACGTTGATGCGGATGGCGGCCCCACCGTGCCGAAATCTCCTGCATTTGGCACGGGGGGCGACGAGGGGGCGACGGGGGCGCAGACGGGCGCGCCCGGGCCGGCGGCGGCTCAGCGGGCGTCGCGGGCGGCCAGCGCCAGGTCGGGCTGGTCGGCGAAGACGCCGTCGACCCCGCTCGACAGGATCAGCTCGAACTCACGGCGCCAGTTGCCGTAGTCGCGGGCCTCGCCGCGCACCCGGTTGTTCTTGGCGAGAAACTTGTTCTCGGCGCGCAGCGTCCAGCAGAACACCATGAGCCCGGCGGCGTGCGAGCGGGCCACGATGTCGGTCACGCCGATGGCGTTCTTGCCGAGGTCGAGGCGCAGCATCAGCTTGCGGCTCACACTCACCCCGTCGACCTCGGTGCGCAGCCGGGTGAGTCCGGCCTGCCCGAGGTGGTCGGCGTAGCTGCGCGCCTTGTTTCCCGACGCGGAGACGAGGTCGGCGGGCACACCCTTGTGCTCGGCGAGGAAGACGAGCTTGCCCGGGATGCCCCGCTCACGGATCTTCATCAGCACGCTCTGCTCGAAGCTCTCGACGATGAGGTTGGCGGGGGTCGCCCAGTCGCGCATCTCTGCGGCGAAGAGCTCGTCGAGCGGCAGCCCGATCGACGCGAAGTAGGTGGCGTGCTTGATCTCGGCGACGAGTACGAGCCGGCGGCCGGTCGCGAGGGTCGCGCTGTCGACGATCGCGAGCAGGTCGACGAGGCGCAGGATGCTCTCGGTGCGGTCGAAGCTCGAACTCGCCTGGCGCAGAAGCGGGATGCGCTCGATCGCGCGCAGGGTCGACAGCTCGGCCCAGGTGAAGTCTTCCGTGAACCACCCGGTGAGCGATTGACCGTCGATGAGCTTGGTGGTCTTGCGCGACGCGAATTCGGGGCGGGACGCGACATCCGTCGTGCCTGAGATCTCGTTCTCGTGCCGCAGCACGAGCACTCCGTCTTTCGACGCGACGATGTCGGGCTCGACCGCGTCGGCGCCGAGGGCGAAAGCGAGTTCGTAGGCGGAACGGGTGTGCTCCGGGCGGTAGCCACTGGCGCCCCGGTGAGCGATGACGAGGGGCGAGATGGTGGTCACTCGGCCAACGCTACCCGCCTAGGATTCTGAACATGGCCCGGTGCATCAGTTGTTCAGCAGAACTTCAACCGGCATGGAAGTTCTGCATCTACTGCGGCACGCGAGTCGAGGCGGTTCCCGCCGCCATCAGGTTGGATGCCACGGCGCCCGCACCCCGCAGGCACGTCACCGCGCTCTCCCTCTTCGCCTGGGGACTCGGCGGCCTGCTGCTCGTGATCGCCGCGGTCGCCGTCGTCCTGCTCAACCTGTAGCGCTGCACTACGCTCTGGGCGATCACGCCCTTTACTCAGGTCTGCTGGGCTAAAATCGAGCACGGGAGAAAATCTCCCGCACAGACTCAAGGAAGAAACAATGTCGAACCCCGCGTTTAATAACTCGCCCGTGTTCACAACCAAGGCCGTCGTGAAGTCGACGACGCTCAACGGGCGCGAGATGACCCCCGAGCAGCTCGACGAGCTGTACGGCCGCCCCTCGGCCACCCCCACCGACACCGACCGCATGACCTACGAAGACACGATCATCAAGATCGTGATCGCCTTCGCGGTTCTGCTCGTCGGCGCCGTGGTCGGCTGGATGATCCCGGCCCTCGCGATCCCCGGCGCGATCATCGGCCTCGTGCTGGCGCTGGTCAACATCTTCAAGAAGAAGCCGTCGCGCGGCCTCGTGCTCGCGTACGCGGCGTTCGAAGGACTGTTCGTCGGTGGCATCTCGGCGATCTTCGAGTCGCAGTGGGGCGGCATCGTCCCGCAGGCCGTGTTCGGCACGCTCGGTGTCGTCGGCGTGACGCTCGCCCTCTTCGCCACCGGCAAGATCCGCGAGTCGAAGCGCGCCACGCAGATCTTCACCGTCGCGATCTTCGGCTACATGGCCTTCCAGCTCGTCAACCTCGTGCTCGTCTGGACCGGCGTCCTGCCCCAGTTCGGCATCCAGGGCATGAACCCGCTGATCAACATCGCCATCGGAATCTTCGTTGTGCTGCTCGCCTCGTACTCGCTCGTGATGGACTTCACGTCGATCAAGCGCGGCGTCGAGCAGGGCGCCCCGCGCATCTTCGGATGGCAGGCCGCCTTCGGCATCATGGTCACCGTCGTGTGGCTGTACACCGAGATCCTGCGTTTCCTCGCGATCTTCCGCGACTAGCCAGTCGCTCTGAAAGCCCCCGGTCGTTGCGGCCGGGGGCTTTTCTGCGCCCTCATCAGTTCGGACGATATGTGCCGGATGACTGGGGGCGCGGGCGACGCGCGACCTATCGTGAGGTTATGTCCCCCGTTCTTGTGAAGCTGCGCCCTTGGTTGGAGCCCGCTGTCGGCGCCGTGTTCTTCGTGCTGTGGACCGTCGCCGAAGTCGGTCGATATCAGCAGTTCGGATTCGCCGGCGCTATTGCCCTAATCGGCTTGAGTGCCGCGATCGCTCTTTCGCGGGTCTTGCCGATCGTCGCGCTCGCGCTCATCAGCGCGGTCGTGGTATTGCAGATCTTGCGAATCCTGCCACCCGCCGGCCCCACATCCTGGCCGATCTATCTAGGGGCACTCGTCGTCGTATTCGAGATCGGTTTCTACGCCTCCCGGCGCGTGAACCAAGCGGCCCTCGTACTATCCGTGCCGCTCGCTGTCGCATTCGGCTACCTGATGCGGCTGACCGCCGGATGGTGGGGAGCCGACCGCCTTCCCGACTACACCGACGCCGTCCTGTCCTCCACCATCATCGCGCTCGGACTCTACCTCGGGGCTTGGGGCTTGGGATACGCGGCACGGATGAGCGTCAGCGAACTACGTGCCCAACTGCTGCTGCGCACCACGGCCGCCCAGCTCGAAGACACCGAGGTCGAACTGCGCATCACCCGCGAACGCGACCACATCGCACGCGAGGTGCACGACGTGCTCGCCCACTCGCTCGCCGTGGTCATCGCGCAGGCGGACGGCGCGCGGTTCATCGGAACCACAAAGCCGGAGAGATCGGATGACGCGTTCCACGCGATCGCCGACGCGGCGCGTTCGGCGCTCATCGACGTGCGCACGCTGGTGGAGGGTCTGCGCGAAGACCAGGGCGACCAGCCGCAACCGGGCCTCGCCGACCTGCCGCCGCTGTTCGACCAGCTGCGCGGCGCGGGCATGACGATCGACGCGCAGCACTTCGGCGAGGCGAAGACGATGACGCCCGCGCAGCAGCTCGCGGTGTTCCGCATCGCGCAGGAGAGCCTCACCAACGCCCTACGCCACGGCGGTCGCACCCCGACCGCGCGGGTGTCGTTCGACTGGCGCGGCCCGGGGCTCGCCGTCGGTATCGCGAGCACGGGCATCACGAACGCCGGTGTCGAGGCGACGCCCGGTGCCGTCGACGGCCACGGCATCCGCGGTATGAAGGACCGCGCGCGCCTGGCCGGCGGCTGGTTGACGGCGGGCGCATCCGACACCGACGGCGACTTCGTCGTCACCCTGTTCGTGCCCACCGGCGACGAGCGGCCCGCCGAAGGAGAGGCGGCGTGAGCGCGATCCGCATCGCCGTCGTCGACGACCAGGCGCTCTTCGTCTCCGGCATGCAGATGCTGATCGAATCGCAGGCCGACTTCGAGTTCGTCGGGTCGGCGGTCACGGGGCGAGCCGGCGTCGAGCTGGTCGAGCGGGTGCGGCCGCACATCGTGCTGATGGACATCCGGATGCCGGGGATGGACGGCATCGAAGCCACCGCGCAGATTCTGCGGCCGGGCGTCACGACCAGGGTCATCATCCTCACCACGTTCCAACGCGACGAGGCGGTGTTCCGGGCGATCCGGGCGGGCGCGAGCGGGTTCGTCACAAAGGACGCGACGCCAGAGTTCGTGCTCGCCGCGATCCGCACCGTGCACGGGGGCAAGTCGGTGCTCGCCCCCACCGCCACGTTCGACCTGGTCAAGCAGTTCGCGGTTCGCCCCGCCGACACGGGCCGGCCCCTCGAACTGGCCATCGAGGCGCTCACGCCGCGCGAACGCGAGATCTTCCTGCTCGTCGCGCGTGGACTGAGCAACGCGGAGGTGGCGTCGGCCGCGTTCGTCACCGAGGCCACGGCCAAGACGCACCTCCGCAGCATCCTGAGCAAACTGGGCCTGCAGAGCCGCATCCAAGTGGTGATCTTCGCCTACGAGAACGGGCTGCTCCAGTACTGAGCGAGGCCCGGCGCACAAGGCCCTGCCGGCGCGCTGCCGCCCGGCTAGCGTGGAGGGATGCCTCACCGCCAGCGCGCCGCCGACCTCGAGAACGCGGAGCCGACCGAGAAGACGTGTGCGTCGTGCGGGCGCCGCATCGAATGGCGGTCGGCCTGGGCGAAGAACTGGAACGAGGTGCGGTACTGCTCCGACGCCTGCCGTGCGCGCAAGGTGACCGCGACCGACCGCGAGCTCGAGGCCAGCATCCTCGGCCTGCTCGCGACCCGCGCCGTCACCGCCACCGCCTGCCCGTCGGAAGCGGCCCGCGCCGTCGGCGGCGACTCGTGGCGCGAGCTGATGGAACCCGCCCGCCGCGCCGCGCGCCGTCTGGTCGCGAACGGCGAGATCGACATCACGCAGGGCGGGACTGTGGTCGACCCCTCCACGGCGCGTGGCCCGATCCGCCTCCGCAAGCGCCCCACCACGCCCGCCTAGGCGCAGGGCGAGAGGCCACCTGCGAGATCAGGATGCCCGACTACTAGGGTGGGCGGCATGGATGAAACGATCAATCCTCTGATCCCACCGATCTACGACGTGCTCTGGGTTGTGGCACCGATCCTCACGCTGGCACTCACCGTCGTCGCTCTGGTCAGCATCGGCCGCACCGCGCACCGCTCGCCTACCGAGCTCGTCGTCTGGATCGCGATCGCCATCTTCGTACCGGTCTTCGGTCCGATCAGCTGGCTGCTGGTGAAGCGCTCGCTGCCGAAGCGCACGGCCTAGGTCGCCGCAGTCCGCGTCATCCGCCCCCATCGGCGGCAAACGGCTCTTCCAGCGTGCCGGGAAGAGCAATTTGCCGCTACCGAGGCCCCGAACGACGAAGGCCGCACCCCCCAGAGGGGCGCGGCCTTCGTTCAAGGGAGGTCTACTCCCACTCGATCGTTCCCGGCGGCTTCGACGTGACGTCGAGCACGACGCGGTTCACGCCGGCCACCTCGTTCGTGATGCGGTTCGAGATGCGCGCGAGCACGTCGTACGGCAGGCGGGTCCAGTCGGCGGTCATCGCGTCTTCGCTCGACACGGGACGCAGCACGATGGGGTGGCCGTAGGTGCGGCCGTCGCCCTGCACTCCGACCGAGCGCACGTCGGCGAGAAGCACGACCGGGCACTGCCAGATCTCGTTGTCGAGGCCCGCGGCGGTCAGCTCTTCGCGGGCGATCGCGTCCGCCTTGCGGAGCAGCTCGAGACGCTCACGGGTAACCTCGCCCACGATGCGGATCCCGAGGCCAGGCCCCGGAAACGGCTGGCGGCTCACGATGACCTCGGGCAGTCCGAGCTCGCGGCCGATGGCACGCACCTCGTCTTTGAACAGGGTGCGCAGCGGTTCGACGAGCTTGAACTGCAGGTCTTCGGGCAGGCCGCCCACGTTGTGGTGGCTCTTGATGTTGGCCGTGCCGCTTCCGCCGCCCGACTCGACGACGTCGGGGTACAGGGTGCCCTGGACCAGGAAGTCGATCGTCGCACCGTCGCCCTGGGCCTCGAGCACGAGCGCCTCGGCGGCGCCCTCGAAGCTGCGGATGAACTCGCGGCCGATGATCTTGCGCTTCTGCTCGGGGTCGGTGACTCCGGCGAGCGCGTCGAGGAACTGGTCGACCGCGTCGACGGTGATGAGGCGAACACCGGTGGAGGCGACGTAGTCCTCTTCCACCTGGCGGCGCTCGTCTTGGCGCAGCAGGCCGTGGTCGACGAAGATCGCGGTGAGCTGGTCGCCGACGGCCTTGTGCACGATCGCGGCAGCCACGGCCGAGTCGACTCCGCCCGAGAGGCCCACGATCACCTTGCCGGTGCCGACCTGCTCGCGGATGCGGGCGACCTGCTCGTCGATGACGTTCGAGCTGTTCCAGTCGGCGGGGATGCCGGCCGCGTCGTGCAGGAAGTTCTCGAGCACACGCTGGCCGAATTCGGAGTGCTTGACCTCGGGGTGCCACTGCACGCCGTACATACGCTTCTCGTCGCTGGAGAACGCTGCGACGGGGGTCGACGCGCTCGACGCGAGAACGGTGAAGCCCTCGGGGGCCTTCGACACCGAGTCGCCGTGGCTCATCCAGGTGGTCTGCTCGCTCGGCTGGTCGCCGAGAAGGGTCGATGTGCCGGGTGCGAGCGTGACGGCGGTCGCGCCGTACTCGCGCAGGCCGGTGTTCGCGACCTCGCCGCCGAGCTGCTGCGCCATGACCTGGAATCCGTAGCAGATGCCGAGGGTCGGAACGCCGAGCTCGAGGATGCCAGGGTCGAGCGAGGGCGAGCCGGCGTCGTAGACGCTCGACGGTCCGCCGCTCAGCACGATGCCGATGGGGTTCTTCGCGGCCACCTCGGCCGCGGTGATCGTGTGCGGCACGATCTCGGAATAGACGTTCGCCTCGCGCACACGGCGCGCGATCAACTGCGCGTACTGGGCGCCGAAATCGACGACGAGTACCGGCTGCGCGGCCGTACTGTTTACTTCGCTAATGGGGTCGTCTCCTCGTTCTGTTCTGAATGCAGAGTCTGCGCGGACTGCAGGGCATCGAGCTCCGCCACCGTCTGCCGGTGCACGCGGCGCTCGACGATGAAGGAAAGGAAGGGCACAACGCCGCCGAGGGCGATGATGATGAAGCGCGGGAACGTCCAGCGCATCAGGCTCCACAGGCGGAAGTCGCTGTAGAGGTACACGACGTAGAACCAGCCGTGCAGGATCAGGATGACCGTCGACAGGTTCACGCCGATGATCAGGTCTTTCGGGGTGAGGGCGAGGAAGCCCTCCGGCCCGTTCATCTCGATGTCGACACCGAAGCCGTAGCGGGTGACCATCATCAGCACGAGCAGCAGCAGGAACACGCCGGTGACGACGGAGGTGACCCGGTAGAGACGAAGCGCGCTTCTGATTCGCGGCAGGTTCGAGAGCTTCGGTTTGAGGGCCATTGCTCTAGTTTACTTGCCGTTCTTCTTCGGCTTCTTCCTGTTCGCGCTCCCACGCATCCTTCACGAGGCGGAACCACAGGAACACCGCGAAACCGGCGAACACGGCCCACTCGACCGCGTAGAAGATGTTGAGCCAGTTGACCTGGATCTCGGTGCTGGGCGCGGGGGCGTCGATCTGGTCGAGCCCCTCGGTCGCGGCGTCGGTGACCAGGTAACCGGCATAGACGGTCGTCGGCACGACGCCCCACTGGTTCACCAGCGCGGCCGTCGAGAGCGAGTTCTGCTCGCCGTTCTCGAAGTCGTCTTCCTGCGGGGCCTCGCTGGGCAGGTAGCGCCCGCCGAAAGCGGTCGGGGCTTGGCTCTGCAGGTCGGAAACAGCGGATGCCGCGTCGTCGGCATTCGCCGCCCAGCCGAGCGCCACGGCCAGCGACGCACCCGCGCTCGCCTCGTTGGTGGCGTCGTCGGTCGCGACCAGGTGGCCGACCACCCAGTAGCCCGGCTCGCCGTCGTTGAGCCGGCCGCTCAGCACGACGTAGTCGCCCGGCACCAGGGTTCCCTCGATCGTGACCCGCCGCCCGGCGGCGTCGGCGGTCAGCGGCTGCTGCGCGACGGCGAGCTGCGCGAGCGGCACCGGCGTCTCGGTGGTCTCGTCGACGGGCACTCCCGCGTCGATGCTGCGCGAGAGCTGCCATTGACCGAGCGCGGCGAACGCGAACGCGATCGCGAGGCAGAGGACGAGGGCGGCGATCCAGCGCGGCCGTCGGGCGAGCGACCACACGGTCTAGTACTCCGGGTCGCGCTGGCGACCGGGCTTCTCGGCGTCGGACTGTTGCATTGCCTGCTCTGCTCTCGGGTCGTTCACTGTGCGTTCGGGTTCGACGTCGTCGAACAGGTCGTCGTCGTTCGCTGGAAGTTGGGTGCCCGCCATCGCGGCCTCGACGAGAGCGATGTTCTCCTCCGCCATCCGATCATGTCCGGTCTTCGCCGCCGACTTCTGCGCACGGAAGATGCGCGCTCCGATCTTCTCGGAGTTGACGGCGAGAATCGGACCGATGATCGCCATCGACAGCACGTAGAGGCCGGCGAACGGCGTGAGACGGTCGTCGAGCCCGGCCGATACGGCGAGCGTCGCGAGGATGAGCGCGAACTCGCCGCGGTTCTGCAGCATCGCGCTCGCGTTGAGCCCCTCGGCCGGCGTGAGCTTGTTCTGCCAGGCGATGAGCTGGCCGCCCGCGGTGTTGATGACGAGGGTCATCACGACGGCGACGCCGACGGGCACGAGCACCGCGCCGAACGTCGACGGGTCGAGGGCGAGACCGAAGTTGAGGAAGAAGAAGGCGCCGAAGACGTCGCGCAGCGGGAGCGCCAACTGCTCGATGCGTCCGCGGAACCGCGTCGCGCCGAGCACCAGGCCGATGAGGAAGGCGCCGATCGCGTCGGAGACCCCGAGCAGCTCGCCGATGCCGCCGAACGCGACCGCGAGGCCGAAGAACAGGATCGTGAACAGCTCGTCGTCTTTTGTGCGCACGAGGCGCGCGACGAATTTGCCGCCGTACCTCGCGACCACGAACATCACGATGAGGAAGGTGAACGAGATCGCCAGTTGCGCGACGACGGTCCAGAGGTCTGCCTCGCCGCCGATGACGACCGCCACGATCGCGAGGTAGATCGCGATGAAGACGTCTTCGAGCACCATGATGCCGAGGATGATCGGGGTCTCGCGGTTGGCGAGGCGGCGCAGCTCGATGAAGAGCTTCGTGATGATGGCGCTCGACGACGCCGCGGTCATACCGGCGATGATGAGCGCCTCGCGGGTGCCCCAACCGATCCAGATGCCGAGCGCGAAGCCCGCGACCATGTTGATCGCGATGCGGGTTCCGCCCGAGAGCAGCAGTTTTCCGGCGTTGCCGTAGAACTCGTCCTGGTCGAACTCGAGGCCGAGGCTGAATAGCAGGAAGATGAGCCCGAAGACGGCCACCAGCTCGACGTCGGCCGATTCGAAGCTCAGCGGGAACAGGTGGAAGTACGGGCTCGCGATGAGGCCGACCAGCATGTAGATCGGGATCGCGGGCAGGCCGATGAGCTTGCCCAGGCGACCGAACACGTACGAGATGATGAACAGAAGGCCCAGAGTCAGGAGTTCTTCACCGAGGTGCACGGCTAGCCTCCTGGCGGGGAATCGACCGGCGTCTTCGCCTTGAACTCACCGGTGCGATAGAACGCGAACGCCTTTGCCACCTTCTCGGGCGAGCCGGCGACGACGAGGGTGTCGCCGGGGAAGACGCGGAAGTCGTCGGCGGGGGCCGGGTTCGCGCTCTCGCCGCGAACGACGGCGACGACGGTGAGTCCGACGACGCCGCGGCTCGCGAGGTTGCCGAGCTCCTGGCCGGCTATGTGGTCTTCGTAGTCGACCGTGAACCAGTCGATGGAGAGCCCGGGAATCTGGTCGAGGCTCGAGAGCGACTCGGTGATGCGGGTGCCGCCGAGCAGCTCGGCGAGGGTGTGCGCCTCGTCTTCGTCGAGACGCAGCGACACCTTGCTCGAGTCGCCGTCGTCGGAGTCGGCGAACGAGATGAGGTCGCTGTGACCGGAGCGGTGGGTGATGACGCCCACCTTGCCGCCGTCGTCGGTGACGAACGTGTGGAGAACACCAACACCGGGGAGTTTGACCCGCCGAACGTCGACCATGAGAGCACTCCTTCAGGGGTTTCGGGCAGTCACGTCAGTCTACGCGACGCCACCCCGGCGGGTGGTGCCCCTGCGCCGCCCGCCACCCGCGCCGCCGCGTGCCCGCCGCGTCGTGTGCCGCCCGCGCCACCCACCCCCGCAGCCCGGCGCTGTCCGGTCGGCGTCTCGCTGGCGTGTGTGCGGCAGCGCGGCGCCGACCGGACAGCGCGTCGGCGCGAGGCCTGGCCTCCACAGGCGCAGCACCCCGCGCGCATTGCACAGATCGGATGACACGGGCGCGGGCCACCTCGATGGCCCGACACCATCACGGGGTGATCGATGACTCCGCTCCCCCGTTCGAAACCTCGCGTCAGGCACGACTCGCCGGCACCGAGCGATCTCTCGCCCGAAGGCTCGCGCGCGGCGATCTGGTGCGGCTGCGCCCGGGGGTGTACCTCTCGTCGGAGCTCTGGCAGTCGTACGACGTCGACGCGAAGTTTCGGGCGCGGGTGTTCGCCGCCGCCGAGGTGACCTGCCCGGGCACAGTGTTCTCGCACGACTCCGCCGCCGCGCTGCTCCGGCTGCCCGGCCTCGGACCTTGGCCACAACGCGTCAACGTGCTGGGCTCCGCAGCATCGGGTGGTCGGTCGAGCGCGGGCATCCACAGGCTCTCCGCACCCGACGATCCCGAAGCGGTCGAGATCAACCAGTTCTCCGTGACGTCGCTCGCCCGCACCGCGATCGACGTGAGCGCGCGTGCCGACTTCGCCCGCGCGGTCTGCATGGTCGATGCCGCCCTGCGGCCCGCCCGGCGCGGCGAGTTCCGGCACACGCACGGCGTCGCCGACGTCGACAAGGCACGGATGCACGAGCTGATTGCGGGTCGTGCGCCGTTTCCGGGGCTCGCGCGGGCGAAACTCGCGCTCGCGTTCGGCGACGGCGACTCGGGGTCGATCGGCGAGTCGATCAGCCGCGTGCAGATGCACCTGATCGGCTTCCCGCCCCCGATGCTGCAGGTGCCGTTCTACGACGACGACGGGCTCATCGGCTACGTCGATTTCTTCTGGCCGCAGTTCGGTCTCATCGGCGAGTTCGACGGGCGGGTCAAGTACAGAGAAAGGGAGTACCTGCGCGGGCAGCTTCCCGAGGAAGTCGTCTGGGCAGAGAAACGGCGGGAAGACCGGCTACGCCGACGCGTGCGCTCGCTCGCCCGCTGGGATTGGCAGGTCGCGAACGACCAGCGGCAGCTCGCTCGACGCCTCCGCAGCCACGGCCTCCCCCTCGCCGCATAGCCGGCGCTGTTCTACCGGCGCGTGGCTGCTGCGTACACGGCAGCCCCGCGCCGACGCGACAGCGCCGACCACGGCATAACCAGGAGTACCCCTACTTCGCCGCGACGATGTCGGGCGCCTCGAGCCGCACCCGGTCGGCCGACTCGTCGTCGGGCTGCTTCTGGCTGTCGATCTCGGCCGCCACCCGCTTGAGGTAGTTCGCCACCTCGTTGTCGATGCGGGCCTGGTCCCAGCCGAGCTCGGCGCCCATGAGCGCGGCGGCGACGGGCGCGGCCGAGACGCCGCGGTCCCACGCCTCGATCGAGATGCGGGTGCGCCGGGCGAGCACGTCTTCGAGGTGCAGGGCGCCCTCGTGCGAGGCCGCATAGACGACCTCCGCCCCGATGTAGTCGTCGGCGCCGGGCAGCGGCTCGAGCAGTTCGGGACGCTCGCGGATCAGGTCGAGCAACTCGTCGGTGAGCACCCCGTACCGGTTGAGCAGGTGCTCGATGCGCACCTTGTGCACCCCGAACACGTGCGCGATCTTCGAGCGCTTGTTCCACGCCGCCTGGTAGCCCTCCGCGCCGAGCAGCGCGATGTCCTGCGTCGTCGACGGCGGCACGCGCCCGTCGAGAGCCGACGCCGCGGCGTCGATCGCGTCTTTCGCCATGATTCGGTACGTCGTCCACTTGCCGCCGGCGACCACCACGAGCCCGGGCACCGAGTGCGCCACGATGTGCTCGCGAGACAGCTTCGAGGTCTGCTCGCTCTCGCCCGCGAGCAGCGGGCGCAGCCCCGCGTACACCCCCTCGACGTCGTCGCGCGTGAGCTTCACGGCCATCACCGTGTTCACGTGCTCGAGGATGTAGTCGATGTCGGCGGCCGTCGCGGCCGGGTGCGACTTGTCGAGGTGCCAGTCTGTGTCGGTCGTGCCGATCAGCCAGTGCCGCCCCCAGGGGATCACGAACAGAACGCTCTTCTCGGTGCGCAGCAGCAGGCCGATCTTCGACTGGAACCGGTCGCGCGGCACCACCAGGTGCACACCCTTCGACGCCCGCACCTTGAACCCGCCACGTTCGCCGACCATCGACTGCGTGTCATCCGTCCACACTCCCGTGGCGTTGACCACTTGGCGTGCCTTGATCTCGAACCGTTCGCCCGTCTCCAGGTCGTGGGCCTTCACCCCGACGACGCGCTGGCCCACCTTGAGAAAACCTTCGACCCGCACCCGGGATGCCACGTGGGCGCCGTAGAACGACGCGGTGCGCGCCAGCGTCGACACATAGCGGGCGTCGTCGACCTGCGCGTCGTAGTAGGTGAGCCCACCGACGAACGCGTCTTTGTCGAGGCTCGGCGCGGCCTTCAACATCTGCCGCTTGGTGAGGTGGCGGTGGTGCGGCACACCGGGCGGGCGCCCGCCGCTGTAGCTGAAGAGGTCGTAGAGCAGCATGCCCGCGCCGACGTAGAGGCGCTCGTAGACCGGCTTGGTGAGCGGGTAGAGGAAGCGCACCGGCTTCACGAGGTGCGGCGCGATGCGCTGCAGCAGCAGCCCCCGCTCGATGAGCGCCTCGCGCACCAGCCGGAAGTCGAGCTGCTCGAGATAGCGGATGCCGCCGTGCACGAGCTTCGACGAACGGCTCGAGGTTCCCGACGCCCAGTCGCGCGCCTCGACCATGCCGACGCTCAGGCCGCGGGTCACGGCGTCGAGCGCCGCGCCCGTTCCGACGATTCCGCCGCCGACCACGAGGATGTCGAGTTCGCGCGTCTTCAGCGCCTCGATGGCGGCGTCGCGTTCTTCGGGGCCCAGCTTCGATGAGCGGCTGACTGACTGTGGTGCGGACATCTTCGTCTCCTCGTCAGGCGCCCTTCGATCAGGGGTGCCCTACGACGAGCCGGCCTTCGACAGGCTCAGGGGGCGATAATGAGCGCCGGTTTTAGCCTAACTGTGCAGGTACGGGGCGACAACAACCTCGACGCGCTGGAACTCCTTGAGGTCGGAGTAGCCGGTCGTGGCCATCGAGCGACGCAGCGCGCCCATGAGGTTGGCGCGGCCGTCGGCCTCCGAGGAAGGTCCGTTGAGGATCTCGGCGAGCGGAGCGAGCGTGCCGACGTGCACGCGGTTTCCGCGGGGCAGCTCGGAGTGGTGCGCCTCGGCACCCCAGTGGTAGCCGGCCCCGGGGGCCTCGGTCGCGCGGGCGAGCGTGGAGCCCAGCATGACCGCATCCGCGCCGACCGAGATGGCCTTCACGATGTCGCCGCTGGTTCCGAGTCCGCCGTCGGCGATGACGTGTACGTAGCGGCCGCCCGACTCGTCCATGTAGTCGCGACGTGCGCCCGCGACATCCGCCACGGCCGTCGCCATGGGAGCGTGGATTCCGAGGCTGGCGCGGGTGGTGGATGCTGCGCCGCCACCGAATCCGACGAGAACGCCCGCGGCTCCGGTGCGCATGAGGTGCAGGGCCGCCGTGTAGGTGGCCGCGCCGCCGACGATGACGGGCACGTCGAGTTCGTAGATGAACTTCTTCAGGTTGAGGGGTTCGGTGCTCTTCGAGACGTGCTCGGCGCTCACCGTGGTGCCGCGGATCACGAACATGTCGACGCCCGCGGCGACGACGGTCTCGTAGAACTCCTGCGTGCGCTGCGGGCTGAGGGCGCCGGCGACGGTGACGCCGGCCGCGCGGATCTCGGCGAGGCGGTCGCGGATGAGCTCGGCCTTGACCGGCTCGGCGTAGATCTGCTGCATGCGCTTGGTCGCGTTCTCGGGGGCGAGGGTCGCGATCTCGGCGAGCAGGCTCGTCGGGTCGTCGTAGCGCGTCCAGAGTCCCTCGAGGTCGAGAACTCCGAGGCCGCCGAGCTGGCCCATCGCGATCGCGGTGGCGGGGCTCACGACGGAGTCCATCGGGGCCGCGAGAACGGGGATCTCGAACGTGTACGCGTCGATCGTCCAGGAGATGGACACGTCCTTCGGGTCGCGCGTGCGCCGGGAAGGCACGATCGCAATGTCGTCGAAGGCGTACACGCGGCGGGCTCGCTTGGAACGGCCGATCTCGATATCACTCACCCGGCAAGCTTACCGGCGCCGGCGGCCTCCGCCGTTTGTAGGGCGCCTGCGGCCGTATGGAAACCGCTCATGGGGTTTCGATACGTCGCTGGCGCTCCTACTCAACCGGGGCGGTCCGACTAGCGCGAGTAGTTCGGCGCCGCGACGACCATCTGCAGGTCGTGCGGGTGCGACTCCTTCAGACCGGCGGCCGTGATGCGCACGAACTTGCCCTTCTGCTTGAGCTCGGCGATCGTGCGGGCTCCGGTGTAGAACATCGACTGGCGCAGTCCGCCGAGCAGCTGGTACGCGACGGCCGACAGCGGTCCGCGGTAGGGCACCTGGCCCTCGACACCCTCGGCGATGAGCTGCTCGTCGCTGGGCACGTCGGCCTGGAAGTACCGGTCGCGCGAGTACGACGTCTTCTTGCCGCGGGTCTGCAGCGCGCCGAGCGAGCCCATGCCGCGGTAGTTCTTGAACTGCTTGCCGTTGACGAAGACGAGGTCTCCGGGGCTCTCGTCGCACCCGGCGAGGAGCGAGCCGAGCATGACCGTGTCGGCGCCGGCGACGAGCGCCTTCGCGATGTCGCCCGAGTACTGCAGTCCGCCGTCGGCGATGACGGGGATGCCGACCTCGCGCGCGGCGAGCGACGCCTCGTAGACCGCGGTGACCTGCGGAACGCCGACGCCCGCGACGACGCGGGTGGTGCAGATGGATCCGGGGCCCACGCCGACCTTGATCGCGTCGGCGCCGGCGTCGATGAGCGACTGCGCGCCCGAACGGGTCGCGACGTTGCCGCCGATCACGTCGATGTGCGCGAACGCCGCGTCGCTCTTCATGCGGGCGATCATGTCGAGCACGCCCGACGAGTCGCCGTTGGCGGTGTCGACGACGATCACGTCGACGCCGGCCTCGTTCAGCGCGACGGCGCGGTCCCACGCGTCGCCGAAGAAACCGATGGCGGCGGCCACGCGCAGGCGGCCCTCGTCGTCTTTCGTGGCGTTGGGGTACTTCTCGCTCTTGTCGAAGTCTTTCACCGTGATGAGGCCGCGCAGCTTTCCGTCGGCGTCGACGAGAGGGAGCTTCTCGATCTTGTGCTGGGCGAACAGGGCGATCGCGGCGTCGGAGCCGACACCGACGGGCGCGGTGATGAGGCCCTTCGTGGTCATGACGTCGCGCACGAGCGTCGTCTGCATCTCGAAGTCGGAGACGAAACGCATGTCGCGGTTCGTGATGATGCCGGCGAGACGGCCGTCGGCCTCGACCACGGGGAGTCCGGAGACACGGAACTCACGGCACAGGGCGTCGACCTCGGCCACCGTCGCGTCGGGGGTCGTGGTCACGGGGTTCGTGATCATTCCGCTCTCGCTGCGCTTGACCTTGTCGACCTGTGCCGCCTGGTCGTCGATCGAGAGATTGCGGTGCAGCACGCCGATGCCGCCGTTGCGGGCCATGGCGATCGCCATGCGCGATTCGGTGACGGTGTCCATCGCGGCGGAGAGCAGCGGCGAGGCGACCGAGATGCGGCGGGTCAGGCGGGTAGCGGTGTTCGCTTCGCTCGGGATGACGTCGGTATGCCCCGGAAGAAGCATGACGTCGTCGTACGTGAGTCCGATAAAACCGAAAGGATCAGGCTGGTCCATGAGTCCCCTAGTAGAGATGTATTGAATGTGACCCGGATGCGGCTCTGGATACCGGTATCCAATGTTAACGCGACTTGACCTCTATCTGTTCCCCAGTCACTATTGCACAACGCGTTTCAGCGTCGAAACACGACCGACACATACCAGATGTAGTTTTGGGTGTCGCCTGACAGGCGTTGTTCGACACACACACAGCAAGAAGTGCCAACTCCTGGAGGTTCATCCGTGGCAGAGCCCGCGCAGAAAAGCCGAGCCCGAAAGCTCGCGCTTGGAGCATTCGGACTGGCGGTGACGCTCCTGGCCATGATGCCAGTCGCCGCCCAGGCGTCAACGCCTACCGATCTCGTCGCTCCCGAAGACGCCGACCAGACCATTCAGGTCTGGATCCGACTCGACTCCGACAAGTCGAACATGCCGAACATCGGTGTGAACGTGTCGGGCGAGGGCGTAGACGAAGACGTCGTCACCGGCGAAGACGGAAAGGTCATCATCGGCCTCGACGACCCCGGTACGTACACCATCACCATCGACGAGTCGACGCTCCCTCCGGAGGCCGGGTTCCCCAACAAGAACCCGCGCGAGATCGTGGTCTCGACCGGGCAGCAGGGCGCACCGGGAATCTTCCTGGTCTCGCCCGAGAACCAGGAGATGGGTGCCACACCGGCCCCGAACGCGGGCAACGGCGGACAATCCGCCGGTCCCGACTTCTGGACCCTGTTCTGGCCGAAGGTCGTCACCGGCCTCATCTTCGGACTCCTGATCGCCCTCGCGGCGATCGGTCTCTCCCTCATCTACGGAACCACGGGCCTGAACAACTTCGCCCACGGTGAGCTGGTGACCTTCGGCGCGCTGATGGCCTACACGTTCAGCGGCATCTTCGGTTGGCCGGCCCCGGTCGCGATCGTCGCCGCCGTGGTGCTGGGTGGGGCGTTCGGCTACGTGCAGAACCAGGGACTGTGGAAACCGCTGCGCAAGCGCGGTCTCGGTCTCATCCCGCTGATGATCGTCACCATCGGCCTCTCGCTGGTGCTGCGCTACCTGTTCGCGTTCATCTGGGGCGCCGACCGTCTGTCGCTGCCGAGCGACCCGAAGCCGTTCCTCGTGATCGGATCGGTCAGCCTGCGCTTCACCGACGTCGCCGGCGCGATCGTCGCGATCGTGCTGCTGCTCGTGGTGGCCTTCATCCTGCTGCGTACGAAGATCGGAAAGGCCACCCGCGCGGTCGCCGACAACCGGTCGCTCGCGGCAGCATCCGGAATCGACGTCGAAGGCGTCATCCGCACCGTCTGGATCGGCGGAGCGGCCCTCGCGGCCCTCTCCGGCGTCTTCATCGGCTACTACCAGTCGCTGCGTTGGGACACGGGAGCGTCGATCCTGCTCCTCGTCTTCGCCGCCGTGACCCTCGGTGGTCTCGGCACCGCGTTCGGCGCCCTCGTCGGCTCGCTCGTCATCGGCGTGTTCATCAACGTCTCGACGCTCTGGCTGCCGGAGAACCTGAAGTACGTCGCAGCGCTCGTCGTTATGATCATCATCCTGCTCTTCAGACCTCAGGGCATCCTGGGTCGCCGCGAGAGAATCGGCTAGGGACACCCCATGGAATTCAACTTCATCCCCCTCGCTTTCGGAGAGTTCTTCTCCCCGACGACCGCCGCCTACGCGCTCGCAGCCCTCGGGCTCGCGGTGCACTTCGGCTTCACCGGCCTGCTCAACTTCGGCCAGGCCGGCTTTATGGCCGTCGGCGGTTACGCCTTCGCCATCACGGCCGTCAAGTTCGAGTGGCCGCTGTGGGGCTCGTTCCTCGCCACGATCATCGCCTCGACGATCTTCGCGCTGATCCTCGGAATCCCGACCCTGCGTCTGCGGGCCGACTATCTGAGCATCGTGACGATCGCTGCTGCAGAGATCATCCGCCTCTCGGTCAAGACGCCGGAGTTCTCCGACGTCACCGGTGGCTCGGAGGGCATCAACGGCGCCGCGCGTGCGTTCAACGAGCTCAACCCGCTGCCCGAGGGCCGCTGGGGCTTCGGAGTCCTCACCTACTCGAGCGACCAGTGGTGGGTGCGCATCGTCGGCTGGGCCCTCGTCGGCCTGGCCTGCCTGCTCGTCTACCTGCTCGTGCGCAGCCCGTGGGGACGCATCATCAAGGGCATCCGTGAAGACCAGGACGCCGTGCGCAGCCTGGGCAAGAACGTCTTCGCCTACAAGATGCAGGCCCTGATCCTCGGTGGTGTGCTCGGCGGCGTGGCGGGTGCGCTCTTCATCCTGCCGCGGTCGCTGCAGCCGGACAACTACGGGACGCAGCTGACCTTCTTCCTCTACACGATCCTGCTGTTGGGCGGCGCCGCGACGGTCTTCGGCCCGATCGCCGGCTCGATCATCTTCTGGGTCACGCTCTCACTCTCCGACGGCATCCTGTCGCTCCTGGTCTCCAACGAACTGTTGCCGATCACGAGCATCCAGCAGGGCCCGATCCGCTTCATCATCATCGGCATCACGCTGATGCTGCTCGTAATATTCAGGCCGCAAGGAATCTTCGGCAAGAAGAAGGAGGCGTTCTTCAGTGTCTGATAAGACTCCCGTCGCAGACCTGGTATTCGATGTCGACAACATCGTTCCGGGCGTGGCCAAAAAAGACCCGATCGTCGTCGCCGACAGCGTGAGCCGCCAGTTCGGCGGTCTCACCGCCGTCGACGTGGCCCACCTCGAGATCCCGCGCGGTTCGATCACGGCCCTCATCGGCCCGAACGGTGCCGGCAAGACCACGTTCTTCAACCTGCTCACCGGTTTCGACAAGCCCAACACGGGCACGTGGAACTTCGGCGGCAAGAACCTGGCCGGCATGCCCGCCTTCCGCGTGGCACGCCTCGGCATGATCCGCACGTTCCAGCTCACGAAGGCCCTCGGCGGCATGACGGTGCTCGAGAACATGCGTCTCGGTGCCGGACGCCAGTCGGGCGAGAACATCTTCGCCGCGATCTTCCGCCCGCTGTGGCGCTCGCGCGAAGACGAGATCACCGTCAAGGCGATGGACCTCCTGGCCCGCTTCAAGCTCGACGCCAAGGCCGACGACTACGCGTCGTCGCTCTCCGGCGGACAGCGCAAGCTGCTCGAGATGGCCCGCGCCCTGATGAGCGAGCCCGAGCTCGTGATGCTCGACGAGCCGATGGCCGGCGTCAACCCGGCCCTCACCCAGTCGCTGCTGCACCACATCCTCGACCTGAAGACCCAGGGCATGACGGTGCTCTTCGTCGAGCACGACATGCACATGGTCAACGAGATCGCCGACTGGGTGGTCGTCATGGCCGAGGGCCGCATCGTCGCAGAGGGTCCGCCCTCGACCGTGATGAGCGACCCCGCGGTGATCGACGCCTACCTCGGCGCCCACCACGACGTCGACCTCGGCACCCTGACGGGCCAGCAGGAGATCGCCGAGACGATGGACTCCGAGCTCGTGCGTCACGAGATCGAGGAAGAGGTTGCCGAAGCGCAGCCGACGACGAAGAAGGCGACAAAGTGACCGAGACAGTTCTGCGCACCACCGACCTCGTCGCCGGTTACATCCCCGGCGTCGACATCCTCAACGGCTGCAGCATCTACGTCGAGAAGGGCGAGCTCGTCGGCATCATCGGCCCGAACGGCGCCGGCAAGTCGACGCTGCTCAAGGCCATCTTCGGCCAGGTCAACATCCGCAGCGGCAACATCGAGCTCAACGGCGGCGACATCACCGGCCTCAAGGCCGACAAGCTCGTCTCGCGCGGTGTCGGCATGGTGCCGCAGAACAACAACGTCTTCCCGAGCCTGACCATCGAGGAGAACCTCGAGATGGGCTCGTACCAGAAGCCGAAGCTGTTCAAAGAGCGTCTCGGGTTCGTCACCGACCTGTTCCCCGAGCTCGGCAAGCGCCTCAAGCAGCGTGCCGGCGCCCTCTCGGGCGGCGAGCGCCAGATGGTCGCCATGTCGCGTGCGCTCATGATGGACCCGAGCGTGCTGCTGCTCGACGAGCCGAGCGCCGGGCTCTCCCCCGTGCGCCAGGACGAGACCTTCATCAACATCTCGATCATCAACAAGGCCGGCGTCTCGGTCTTGATCGTGGAGCAGAACGCCCGCCGCGCCCTGCAGATCTGCGACCGCGGCTACGTTCTCGACCAGGGCCGCGACGCCTACTCGGGTTCGGGCCGCGAACTGATGAACGACCCGAAGGTCATCGAGCTCTACCTCGGCACCCTCGCGGCCGGCCAGGAGAAGAAGACGGCCGACGCCAAGGCCGCCGAGGCCACGGAGTAGCCACGAACCACCGCACGCTCAGCAGGGCCTGTCTTGGCATCGTCATCGGTGCCACGGCAGGCCTTTCTGCTTGCGCGGCGCCCGCACCCGCCGAGCCGCCGCTGACCGGGCTCCCGGCCGGCGTCTCGGTGAGCATCAAGCAGTACCGCCTCGACTACGCGCCGCGCGGGCTGCAGGTCTCGGTGAGCAACGACACCGACGAGCCGCTGTACGTGACCCGCGCGAGCTTCGACTCGCCGCTGTTCGACGGCACCACGGTCTGGACCCGCCGCACCGAGATTCCCGCCGGCGCGACCCGCGACCTGCGGGTGCTGCTGGGGGCGCCGGTCTGCGATGCGGTTGGCAGCGTGCGGCCGCCGGTCGCCATCGTCGATTTCGAGACGGCGGATGGCACGGTCGGCCGCGGGTCGGCAGAGCCCGCAGACCGGTTCGACACCGTGGCGAAGGTCACGGCTCAAGACTGTATCGCCGAGCACACGGCCGTGGTCGCCGAGCTGTCCGCCGGTGACGATCTGCGCACCGAACAGCGCGCGGACGAGCTCGTGGCGCTGCTCGACGTCACGGCGCGCCCCACGGGCGCTCCAGGCAGCGTGGACGTCGCGACGGTGGCGCGCACGACCCTGCTCGGGCCGCTCGACCGCAGCACGGGGTGGAACCTCGGCTGGTCGGCGTCGGCCGCATCCGGAGCGCTCACCTCCACCCTCGAGATCGTGCCGAGCAACTGCAACCCGCACATCGTCGCCGAAGACAAACGCGGAACGTTCCTGCCGCTCGCGGTCACCCTCGACGACGGCGAGACGGGCACGGTCTTCGTCGGGGTGTCCGATGCCGTGCGCGAGAAGCTCTACGCCTACGTGGGCGACTACTGCGGCTGGTGACGACAGCACAAAGGGCCCGGTCGTTGACGACCGGGCCCTTCGTGGTGTTTCAGGTTGTTACTACTCGAGCGTGCCAGCGACCTGGTCGATGCCCTCGGTGACGTTTCCAGCGGAGTACTGGAAGATCGAGACGAAGGCCTCGGTCTCGTCGCCGTTGTCGTCCCACTCGATGGGGCCGGAGACACCGTTGTAGTCGATGTCTTCGCCATCGGCGATCAGCTTGGCGCAGTCGGCGAAGGACTCGCAGACCGTTCCACCCTCGGAAACCGACTGGAGGTTGTCCTTGATGGTTGCACCGTCGGTGGCGCCGCCCTGCAGAGCCGCGAGAGCGGTCAGCGTGGTGGCGTCGTACGACTCGGCCGCGTAGCTGAAGACGGTGAGCTCGTCTTCGCCCTGTTCGGCGACGAGCTCCTGCAGCTTGGCCTGGAAGTCCTCGGTTGCGAGAACACCCGGGTTGGTGAACTGGGCGCCGGCGATGTCGACGTTGGTGTCGGCCTCTCCGATGACGCCGTAGTTGCCGTCGACGCCGTACAGCTTCGAGAAGTCGAAGCCCTGGCCGGCGAGCTGCTCGGCGATCGTCTTGATCTCGTCGAACGAGATCACGACGAGCGCGTCGGGGTTGGTGGCCAGCAGGGCCTGGATGGCGCTGGTGAAGTCGGTCGACGCGGGCTCGAAGATCTCTTCGCCCACAACCGATGCTCCGCCGTCTTCGAGGCTGATCTTGAGGTTGTCGTACAGACCGGTGCCGTAGGCGTCGTTCATGTACAGGATCGCGACGTCGGTCTTACCGTCGGTCACGATCTTGTTGCCGAGGATGCGGCCCTGGAGGACGTCGGACGGGGCCGTACGGAAGTAGTATCCGTCGTCGGCGTAGTCGGTGAAGTCGGGCGAGGTGTTGGCGGGGGAGATCTGAACGACTCCGGCCTGCGTGACCTGGTCGATGAACGTCTTCGAGACACCCGACGAGGCTGCACCGATGATGGCGCTGACGCCGTCTGCGATGAGTGCGGTCGCCGACTGGGTCGCGAGGTCGGTCGTGGTGTCGCCCGAGTCCTTGTGGTCGACGGAGATCTCGATGCCGGCTTTGGCGTCGTTGATCTCCTTCACCGCGAGGTCTACACCGGCGAACTCGGGCGGGCCGAGAACCGCGAGGGTTCCGGTCTGCGGGAGGATCGTGCCGATCTTCAGGTCGAGGGTCTCGGAGGATCCGGCCTCGGTGTCGCCAGACGAGGCACAGCCGCTGAGAACCAGCGCGCTCACGCCGAGGAGGGTAATGCCGCTGAGCGCAGCCTTTACCGACTTCGAGCGAGTGGCCGAGTTGGCCCGGGAGAATGCACCCATGTTGCTCCTTGATGAAGTGAAGTGTGATTTGTGATTGCAATACACAGCGGTGCTGTGTGCGTGCTGTAACGCTATTGGGCGAACCGCACCGGCACAATACATGGGTGTTACAGCCATGTAACACGGCACGATCGTTATATTCCGTTACCTCGTCCGTGCTGCGGATTGCGTCGACTTCTGGGCACGGAACATGTCGATCGTGAGAATAACCAGTGCGATCCAGACCAGACCGAACCCCCACCACCGTGCGGCCGGCATCGACTCCTGCAGCACGAAGACGCCGATGAGGAACTGCAGGATGGGCGCGAGGTACTGGGTGAGACCGAGGTAGGTCAGCGGCAGACGACGGGCGGCCGAGGCGAAGAACAGCAACGGCACGGCCGTGACGACGCCGGCGCACAGCAGCGCCACCGTCTGCAGCGTGCTCACGGTTCCGATCGTGAGCAGGCCGCCCGTGCCGAGCACGACGAGGGCGACCGTCGCGGGGACCGACAACCACGCCGTCTCGATGGTGAGGCCGCTGATCGCGTCGACCCGTCCGCCGACCTGCTTCTTGAGCAGCCCGTAGATGCCGAACGAGAACGCCAGCGCGAGCGCGATGAACGGAAACTGGCCGTAGTTGAGGGCGAGCACGAGCACCGCGACGGCGGTGACGCCGATCGCCACCCACTGCAGCGCACGCAGTCGCTCGCGCAGCACGAACACTCCGAGCAGAACCGTGACGATGGGGTTGGTGAAGTAGCCGAGGGCCGCCTCGACGACGTGGCCGCTGAGCGTCGCGTAGATGTAGACGAGCCAGTTGATCAGGATGAGGCCGCCGGCGGCGCCGAGGATCAACGTGGTGCGGCGATCACGCAGGATCGCGGTCAGCGCGGGCCAGCCGCGGGTGACCGTCAGCAGCAGCACGCAGAACAGCAGCGAGAGAACTATGCGCCAGGCGACGATCTCGACCGCGGACGCGGGCCGCAGCAGCAGGAAGAACAGCGGCAGAACGCCCCACAGCGTGTAGGCCGCGATGCCGAAGAGGAGGCCGCGCCCCATGGGCAGGCCGCCGCTCGCCGAGGAGGTGGACGTGGGGGCGGCGATAGCGGGTGGCACGATTCCCACCCTATCCGCGCCGGGAACGACGGAACGCCCGGTGGCCAGGCCACCGGGCGTTCCGGATGTTGTATGTACTGCGGGTGTCGCTGCTTAGCGGACGACGACCGCGAGAACGTCGCGAGCGGAGAGCACGAGGAGGTCTTCTCCGCCGTACTTCACCTCGGTTCCGCCGTACTTGGAGTAGATGACCTTGTCGCCGACCGCGATGTCGAGGGGGATGCGGTTGCCGTTGTCGTCGATGCGGCCGGGGCCGACGGCGACGACTTCACCCTCCTGGGGCTTTTCCTTCGCGGTGTCAGGAATGACGAGCCCGGAGGCGGTCGTCGTTTCTGCTTCGACCTGCTTGATCACGATGCGATCCTCGAGCGGCTTGATGGAGACCGACACAGTTGACCTCTTTCTAAATTCTTGGGTTGGCACTTTCAATGCGAGAGTGCCAAAACAACTATACGTCGGATGCTGGCACTCGATCAATCCGAGTGCCAATGCCCCGCGACATCCGCCCCTCTCCCCTGCTGGGAGAATGGGGGAATGGACGTCACCGAGTTTCGCGAGCTGCTGTCGACCGAAGGGCTCGGGCTGCTCGACTCGCTGCCCGCGTTCGATTCGAAGACCGACGTCGTGCGCATCGTCGCCGATCTGCGCAAGGCGGGGCACTCCCCCGCGCTCGTCGCCGCCGTGCTGAGCCAGTCGAAGCTACGCGCGCGGGCCGTGGCCAAGTTCGGCCCGTTCGCCGGGCGGATGCTGTTCACCGAGGCCGGGCTCGAGCAGGCCACCCGGCTGAAGGTCGCCGCCCTGCACGCCGGCCGGTTCCGCGACGCCGGGGTCGGCCGGGTCGCCGACCTCGGTTGCGGCATCGGCGCCGACGCGCTCGCCCTCGCGGCCATCGACATCGCGGTGACCGGCGTCGAACGCGACGAGGTGACCGCCGCGATCGCCGCGTACAACCTCGCACCGTTCGAGAACGCCACGATCGAACACGCGGATGCGCGCGACTTCGATCTCGCGGCATTCGACGGTGTCTACCTCGACCCGGCCCGGCGCAGCGACGCCCGCCGGCTCAAAGACCCCGCCGACTGGTCGCCCTCGCTCGACTTCGCCTTCGGCATCGGGTCGCGCCTGCCGACCGGCGTCAAGCTCGGCCCCGGCATCGACCGCGACCTGATCCCCGCGGGAGTCGAGGCGCAGTGGGTGTCGGTCGACCGCGACGTCGTCGAGCTGGGCGTCTGGTTCGGCGTCGCGGCCCGGCCGGGTGTCGGCCGTTCGGCGCTGGTGATCGGTGAACACGGCAGCGCCGAACTCACGGCCGCGGCCGACAGCCCCGACGTCGAACTGGGCGAGCTCGGCGAATACCTCTACGAGCCCGACGGCGCGGTCATCAGGGCGCGGCTCATCGGCGACCTCGCGCGCGGCATCGATGCGCGCATGATCAGCGACCAGATCGCCTACCTGAGCACCGACACCGCGGTCGACACCCCGTTCGCCGTCGGCTTCCGCATCACCGAGACGCTGCCGCTCGACGAGAAGGCGATCAAGCGCCGACTGCATGCCCTCGGCATCGGAACCCTCGAGATCAAGAAGCGCGGCGTCGACATCGACCCGGCGCAGTTCAGGGCGAAGCTGTCGCTCAAGGGAAACGACGACGCCACCCTCTTCCTCACGCGGGTGGCGGGCAAGAGAGTGGCGTTGTTGGCGCAGCGGGTCTAGCCGTAGTAGTAGTCGCCGCTCGAACCGCTCGTCGCCGCGAGCACGATCGCGAAGATGATGAATCCGGTCACGACGAGTCCGATCAGGATGCCCACGTAGCCGGTGATGATGCCGGTGAGCCAGAACGGCTTGGCGTACGGCTGGCGGCGCTGGCCGAGATGGCCGGTGATCACCGCGGCGATCGAGATCAGAAGGCCGAAGCCGCCGAAGAGGATGCCGACGATGCCGAGGATCATCGAGGTGAGCGAAAGACCGCGGGGCGGGCCGGCGGGGCTGCCGACGTACGGCGCCTGGCCGTACGGGACCTGCGGCGAGGCCGGGGTGTAGGTGGGCGGCGCGGTCGGATACGACGGCGCGGCCGCGTCGGCGGGAGGCGCGTAGGGGCTGGAGGCCGGCGGGGTCACGGGCGCGGGCGGCACCGGGGGAACCGCGGGTGGGGTCTGGTCGTCGTCTGCATTGGTCATCGAACTGCTCCTTACAGGTGAGGCACCAGTCTATCCACAGCGGTTATTCGCTCAGTTTCCGTAGTAGAAGGTGTTGTCGTTGGCGGCGAGCGCGACGAAGAAGACGATCCAGAAGATGATGACGACGGCGTTCACGAGGATGCCCACGTAGCCGGTGATCAGGCCGGTGAGCCAGAAGCCGCGGGCGACCGGCTCTTTGCTCTGGCCGAGGTGGCCGAGCACGACCCCGCCGACGGAGAACAGCAGGCCGCCGCCGACGATGCCGATGAGCAGGCCGAGGATGCCGAGGATCATCGAGATGATCGACAGGGTCGGGGTGGGTGCCGCCGGGCCGCCGACGGGGGCGATCGGTTGCGAGTACGGCGCGGGGTCGGGAACGGTCGGATCGGTCATGGTGCTACTCCTCGAAAGCGGATGTTCCGGTTGGCAGACATGCTCCCACCGGCCGGTTCGCCGCGTCAATCAGGCTTGGATGACCGTCGCGGGAAGCGTAGAGTCGGCGCCGAAGTCGAGCGTCGACGGCCGGTGGCCGGCCATGATCAGCTGGGCGCCGAGGGCCGCGATCATGGCGCCGTTGTCGGTGCACAGCGAGAGCGGCGGGATGCGCAGCTCGATGCCCGCGGCCGCACAGCGCTCGGCGGCGAGCTCGCGCACCCGGGCGTTGGCGACGACGCCTCCGCCGAGCAGCAGCCGGGGGATGCCGTGGTCGACACACGCGGCGACGGCCTTCGTGAGGAGGATGTCTGCGACGGATTCGCGGAAGCTGGCCGCGACATCCGCCATCGGCACTTCCGCCCCCGAATCGCGGGTCTGTTCGACCCAGCGGGCCACCGCGGTCTTCAACCCCGAGAAGCTGAAGTCGTAGCGGTGCTCTGCCATGTCTTTCTGGTGGCTGAGCCCGCGGGGAAAGCGGATGGCCCTCGGGTTGCCGCCGACGGCGACCCGGTCGATCTCGGGGCCGCCGGGATAGGGCAGGCCGAGCAGCCGCGCGACCTTGTCGAACGCCTCGCCGGCCGCGTCGTCGATCGTCTCGCCGAGCAGCTCGACGTCGGAGACCAGGTCGCGCACGAGCAGCAGCGAGGTGTGGCCGCCCGAGACGAGCAGGGCGATCGTGGGGTATTCGACGGCATCGGTCGCTGAGCCCGTCGACGGGCGCAGCACATCGGCGCCGACGTGGCCCACGAGGTGGTTCACCGCGTAGAGCGGCTTGTCGAGCGACACGGCGAGCGCCTTGGCGGCGCCGACACCGACCATGAGCGCGCCGGAGAGGCCGGGGCCGCTCGTGACGGCGATCGCGTCGAGTTCGTCGAGCGTCACACCCGACTCGGCGAGCGCCTGCTTCAGCGCGGGAACGAGCGCCTCGAGGTGGGCCCGGGCGGCGACCTCGGGCACGACTCCGCCGTAGCGGGCGTGTTGGTCCATCGACGACGAGATGACGTTGGCGAGCAGGGTGGTACCGCGCACGACGCCGATGCCGGTCTCGTCGCAGCTGGTCTCGATGCCGAGAACCAGGGGCTCGGTCGAGTTCACTGTCCCACCGCCGGCCGGGTCTTGGGTTCGGCGATCTCGAGGCGCATCACGGCACCGTCGACGTTGTCCGGCTGGTAGTAGCCCTTGCGCACCGCGATCCTTTCGAAGCCAAGCGAGTCGTAGAGCGCCTGGGCGTTGGGGTTGTCGACGCGCACCTCGAGGAAGATCTCGCGGGCTCCGCGGTCGCGCGCCTCGGCGACGAGCGTCTGCACGAGCGTGCGGGCGAGCCCCCGACGGCGCGCGGCCTCGACCACGGCGACCGACTGGATGTCGGCCTGCTGCGCACCGCGCGGGGCGAGCAGCCCGGCGTAGGCGAGCAGGTCGTCGGGTGCGCCCTGGTCGAACGCGACGAGGTACCGGGTGTGCCGGTTCGACAGCTCGGAGAGCATCGACTCGCGCGACCAGGCGTCGCTGGGGAAGACCGCGTGCTCGATCGCCATGATGCCGTCGAGGTCGTCGGGTGAGGCGTCGCGCAGTTGCCAGGCCATCAGCTGACCCGCTTCGGGCCGGCGCTCATGGTGACGTCGGGCGAGCGCAGGTAGAGGGCTTCGTCGCCCGCGAACGCACGCTTGTGCAGAAAGAGGCCTTCGGCCAGAAGACCGACGGATGCCGCGGAGACCGTCGCGGCGTCGAGGCGGGTGTATCCGGCGAACCCGGGCACGACGTCGGCGAGCTCGTCGGGCTTGCACAGTGCCGGACCGTGCGCGCGGATCGGCAGGCCGACCTCGTCGCTGCCCGCGTAGGCGGCCCAGTAGATCTCGCGGCGGCGCGCATCCGTCACGATCAGCGTCGGCTCGACCAACCCGAAGGCGATCGCGTCGTGGCTGACCACGGGCACGACCGGCTTGCCCGCCCCGAAGGCGAAGGCGCGGGCGGCCGCGATGCCCACGCGCAGGCCGGTGAACGGGCCGGGGCCCATACCCACGGCGACACCGGACAGGGCGGTTACAGCGATTCCCGACTCGTCGAGGCACTCGCGGATGAACCGGCCGACGATCTCGGCGTGGCCACGGGTGTCGGCCGACGAGCGTTCGGCGAGCACCCCCGCGTCGCGGTCGACGACGGCGACGCTGGTTCCGGCGGAGGTATCGATCGCGAGCAGCACCCCACAAGCCTAGGCGGGGTTACGCCGAACCGCTGCCCGACAGCCAGCCGAGGTCGGCCCAGCGGGCGCCGTGCCCGGTCACCGTCACCGTGCGCGTCTCCACACCGTCGTCGGTGACCACGCCGCCGACCGGGCGCACGATGTCGAGCTGCAGCCACTCGTCGGTGATGCCGTCGAGCAGCCCCTCTCCCCATTCGACCACCACGATCGACGCGGCGAAGTCGATGTCGAGGTCGTCGAGCTCGATCGCGCTCGACAGGCGGTAGGCGTCGACGTGCACGAGCGGGGCTCCGTCGGCGCGCGGGTGCGTGCGGGCGAGCACGAACGTGGGGCTGGTGACCGCGCCGCGCACGTCGAGGGCCTTGCCGAGCCCCCGTGTGAGCGTGGTCTTGCCCGCGCCGAGTTCGCCGTTCAGGGTGACGAGGTCGCCGGCGCGCAGTTGCGAGGCGAGCAGTGCCCCGAGCGCCGCCATCGCCTCGGGGGTGGTGATGGTGAGCAGCATCAGACGTACCTGCGCGCGACCCGGCCGCCGATGCGGGTGACGATCTCGTAGTTGATGGTGGATGCGGCGGTCGCCCAGTCGGTGGCGCTCGGCACACCCGTCGCGGGGTCGCCGAACAGCACGGCGCGGTCGCCGACCCGCACCGGGTGGTCGCCGACGTCGACCACGAACTGGTCCATAGCCACGCGCCCGCTGATCGCGAACCGCTCGCCGCCGATCGACACGGGGCCGGAGCCCGACGCGTGGCGCGGGATGCCGTCGGCGTACCCGACCGGCACCAGCACCAGGGTCGACTCGCGGTCGGTCACGTAGTCGTGGCCGTACGAGACACCGCTGCCGGTCGCGACGCGCTTGACCGACACGATCTCGGCGCTCAGCTCCATCGCGGGGGTGAGCCCGAGGTCGGCGCTCGAGGCGTCGTCGAAGGGGGAGAGTCCGTAGGCGGCGAGGCCGACCCGCACCAGGCCGAATCGGGCCCCGGGCAGGCGCAGCGCGGCCGCGCTCGCGGCGAGGTGCACGACCTCGGGGTCGAGCCCGGCAGACCTCGCCTGCTCGAGCATCGCGGTGAAGCGGAGCACCTGCGTGGCATCCGCCTCGTCGCCCGCGTTCGCGAGATGGCTGAAGAATCCGCGCACCCGGATGCGCCCCGCGGCCTCGTGGCGGGCCGCGGCCGCGAAGAAGGCGGCGCATTCTGCCTCGCTCGCACCGTTGCGTCCGAGTCCCGAGTCGACCTTGAGGTGCACGACGACCGTGCCGGCGGAGGCGGCGACACGCTCGAGCTGGTCGAGGTGGTTCACACCGAGTTCGATGCCGGCGGCGGTCGCGGCGGCGAAGTCGGCGTCGCTGCCGTGCAGCCACGACAGGATCGGGGCGTCGATGCCGGCCGCGCGCAAGGCGAGCGCCTCGTCGATCTCGACGACGCCGAGCGAGCCTGCGCCGCCGGCGAGGGCCGCGCGGGCGCTCTCGACCGCGCCGTGCCCGTAGCCGTCGGCCTTCACCACGACCATGACGTCGCTGTCGCCGACCGCGCGGCGGATCGTCTCGACGTTGCGGCTGATCGCGCCCAGATCGATGCGGGCCTCACGCAACGCCATCAGTGCGCCTCGGCGATCACGTAGGCGATCGCGATTCCCGCGTCGTGGCTCATCGACAGGTGCAGCGAGGTGACTCCCCTGCTGCGGGCGACGGATGCCGCGGCATCCGTCAATTCGAACGAGGGGTTGCCGTGCGCGTCGGAGACGACCTGCATGTGGTGCCATTTGATACCGGTCGATTCGCCCAGCGCCTTGATCAGGGCCTCTTTCGCGGCGAACCGGCCGGCGAGCGAGCGAAGCGCGAGAACGCGTTCGCCGCTCACCAGTTCGGCGTCGGCGAAGAGCCGGGCCTTGAGCGCCGGCGTGCGGCTGATGGCGCGTTCGAACCTCGCGAGGTCGACCACGTCAACGCCGATGCCGACGATCACAGCGTTACTCGACCGTGACGGATTTCGCGAGGTTGCGCGGCTGGTCGACGTCGAGGCCCTTGGCGGCCGCGAGCTCCATACCGAAGATGTGCAGCGGCACCACGGCGAGCAGCGGCTCGAACAGCGAACCGGCCAGCGGGATCGGGATGACCTCGTCGGCGAAGGGCAGCACGGCGGCGTCGCCCTTCTCGGCGATCGCGATGACGCGGGCACCGCGGGCGCGGATCTCCTGGATGTTGGAGACCACCTTCGGGTGCAGCGAGTCGGGGTCGCGCGGGCTCGGGACGATCACGAAGACGACCTGGCCGGGCTCGATGAGCGCGATCGGGCCGTGCTTGAGCTCGCCGGCGGCGAAGCCCTCGGCGTGGATGTAGGCGAGTTCCTTGAGCTTGAGGGCGCCCTCGAGGGCGACCGGGAAGCCGACGTTGCGACCGAGGAACAGCACCGACTGGGTGTCGGTCATCCAGTGCGCGAGCTGGCCGATCGCCTGCGAGGCGACGAGCACCTCGTCGATCTTCTCGGGGATCGCGAGCAGTTCGGCGGAGTTCTCGGCGATCTGCTCGGGGGTGAGCGTGCCGCGGGCCTCGCCGATGCGCAGGCCGAGCAAGTAGAGCGCGGTGATCTGGGCGACGAACGCCTTCGTGGACGCGACGGCGACCTCGGGTCCGGCGTGCGTGTAGAGCACGGCGTGCGAGTCGCGGGGGATGGTGGCGCCCTGCGTGTTGCAGATCGACAGCGTCTTCGAGCCGGCCGCGAGCGCGTGGCGCACGGCGAGCAGGGTGTCCATGGTCTCGCCGCTCTGGCTGATCGAGACGACCAGCGTGCGCTCGGTGAGGATCGGGTCGCGGTAGCGGAACTCGTGGGCGAGCTCGACCTCGACGGGGATGCGCGACCACTTCTCGATCGCGTACTTGCCGAGCATGCCGGCGTAGGCCGCGGTGCCGCAGGCGACGATGATGATGCGGTCGATGTTCTCGAGCACACCCTCGCCGAGTGTGTCGAGCTCGGGCAGGCGCACCTTGTGGTCGACGATGCGGCCGAGGAGGGTCTTCGCGACGGCCTCGGGCTCTTCGCTGATCTCCTTCGCCATGAAGCTCGACCATCCGCCCTTCTCGGCGGCGGCGGCGTCCCAGGCGATCTCGAACTCTTCGGTCTCGACCGGGTTGCCGGAGAAGTCGGTGACGACGACGGAGTCGGTACGCAGTGTAACGATTTGGTCCTGGCCGATCGCCACGGCGCGTCGCGTGAACTCGACGAACGCTGCGACGTCGGAACCGAGGAAGTTCTCGCCGTCACCGAGGCCGATGACGAGGGGCGAGTTGCGACGGGCGCCGACGACGACGCCGGGCTGGTCTTCGTGCATAACGAGGAGGGTGAAGGCACCGTGCAGCTTGTCGACGACGACGCGCATCGCCTCGGTGAGGTCGCCCGTCTCCTGGTAGGCGTGGCCGACGAGGATCGCCGCGACCTCGGAGTCGGTGTCGCTCGTGAAGGTCTCGCCCTTGGCGAGCAGTTCCTGCTTGAGGTCGTAGAAGTTCTCGATGATTCCGTTGTGGATCAGCGCCAGCTTGCCGTTGTCGCCCAGCTGAGGGTGCGCGTTGCGGTCGGTCGGGCCGCCGTGGGTGGCCCAGCGGGTGTGGCCGATTCCGGTCGCGCCGTTGCCGATCGGGTGCTGCTCGAGCTCGTCGACGAGCATCTGCAGCTTGCCGCTCTTCTTGCGGGAGTCGATGTGACCACTGGGGTCGATGATCGCCACTCCGGCGGAGTCGTACCCCCGATATTCGAGTCGCTTCAGCCCTCCGAGGAGCACTTCAAGAGACTTGTTGTCACCGACATAACCCACGATTCCGCACATGAGGAATGATTTTACGGTACGCGCGTGCTCTTGGCTGACTGCTGCGACAACGCGTCGTGAATTTGCGGGTCTAGGCTTGACCGAATGTCAGAGTCTTCGGCGCATCGCAGCCACCTCTCCCCCTTCCTGGAGATCAATCGCCACGATTGGGCGGCTCTGGCACCGACCGCCGATCTGCCACTCACGCAGACCGAGATCGTGCAGCTGCGCGGGCTCGGCGAGGTGCTCGACCTGCAGGAGGTGAGCGAGGTCTTCATCCCGCTCAGCCGGCTGCTCAACCTCTACGTGTCGGGCGCCCGCAACCTGCACCGACAGACCACGAAGTTTCTCGGCGCGCAGACCAGCAGCACCCCGTTCGTCATCGGCATCGCCGGTTCGGTCGCCGTCGGCAAGTCGACGGTCGCGCGCCTCATGCGCGAGCTGCTCGCCCGCTGGGACGACACCCCGCGCGTCGAGCTGATCACCACCGACGGGTTTCTGCACCCGAACGCCGAACTCGAACGCCGCGGCATCATGGACCGCAAGGGTTTCCCCGAGTCGTACGACCGGCGCGCGCTGCTGCGCTTCATCACGCAGGTGAAGAGCGGCGTGCCCGAGGTGCGCTCGCCCTTCTACTCGCACCTGCACTACGACATCGTTCCCGACGCCGAGATCGTGGTGCGCCAGCCCGACGTGCTGATCGTCGAGGGGCTGAACGTGCTGCAGCCTGCAGCCCCCGGCCACCGCCTCGCGGTGAGCGACCTGTTCGACTTCACCATCTACGTCGACGCGCGTACGAGCGACATCGCCACCTGGTACGAGGAACGGTTCCTCAGCCTGCAGCGTGGCGCGTTCGCCAACCCGCGCAGCTACTTCCACCGCTTCGCCTCGCTGAGCGAAGACGAGGCGCGCACCCGCGCCCGCGGCATCTGGACCAGCATCAACGAACCGAACCTCGTGCAGAACATCCTGCCGACGAAGGCCCGCGCCTCGCTCGTGCTGCGCAAGAACGCCGACCACGCGGTCGACAGCGTTCTGCTGCGCAAGATCTAGCCGCCCGCCGCGCAGCCGCGTCGTCTCGCCGCCCGTCCGACAGGACGGATTCGGCCCGACGACCGGTGGACAGGACGCGACGACGGTGTCGACCCGCGTCATCCTGTCGATCAGGCCGAGGACCGGATGCCACGGGGCCCGGTTAGAGCTTGAGCTCCATGCGCACGATGTCGGCGAGCTCGTGGGCGATGCGGTCGGCGGTCGCCTGGTCGGCGGCCTCGACCATCACGCGAACCATCGGCTCGGTGCCCGAGGGGCGCAGCAGCACACGGCCGGTGTCGCCGAGCTCGGCTTCCGCTTCTTTCACGGCGAGAGCGATCGCTTCGCTCGACTTCAGCGAGTGGTGGTCGACGCCGCGCACGTTGACCATGATCTGCGGGAACACCGTCATCACCGAGGCGAGCTCGGCCAGCGTCTTGCCGGTGCGGGCCATCTCGGCGAGCAGGTGCATGCCGGTGAGGATTCCGTCGCCGGTCGTGGCGTACTCGCTCATGATGACGTGGCCCGACTGCTCGCCGCCGAGCGAGAGGCCCTTCTCGTTGAGCGCCTCGAGAACGTAGCGGTCGCCGACGGCGGTCTGCAGCACGGTGATGCCGTTCTCCGCCATGGCGACGCGCAGGCCGAGGTTGCTCATCACGGTCGCGACGAGGGTGTCGTCTTTCAGCAGGCCGCGGGCCTTCATCGACAGAGCGATGATCGCCATGATCTGGTCGCCGTCGACGACGTTGCCGAGGTGGTCGACCGCGAGGCAGCGGTCGGCGTCGCCGTCGTGCGCGATGCCGACGTCGGCGCCGTGCTCGAGCACGGCGCGGGCGAGGTTGTCGAGGTGGGTCGACCCGACACCCGCGTTGATGTTGTAGCCGTCGGGCTCGGCACCGATGACGGTGACCGTCGCGCCGGCGTCGGTGAAGACCTGGGGCGAGACGCCGGCCGCCGCGCCGTTGGCGCAGTCGAGCACGACGTGGATGCCGTCGAGGCGGTGCGGCAGCGTCGACAGCAGGTGCACGACGTAGCGGTCTTCGGCGTCGGCGAAGCGACGGATGAATCCGACTTCGACTCCGGTCGGCGAGAGCTTCTTCGCGCCGAGCGCAAGCTCGATGCGGTCTTCGACCAGGTCGGGAAGTTTGGTGCCGCCGACGGCGAAGAACTTGATGCCGTTGTCGGGGGCGGGGTTGTGCGACGCAGAGATCATCACGCCGAAGTCGGCCTTGAAGTCTGCGGTGAGGAAGGCCGCGGCGGGAGTCGGGATGACACCGGCGTCGTAGACGTCGACACCCGAGCTCGCGAGGCCGGCGGCCACTGCTGCGGAGATGAACTCTCCGGATACGCGGGGATCCCGCGCGACAACCGCTGTCGGTCGGCGCCCCGAGGCGCGCCGACCGTCAGCGTGTTGCCCTTTACCAAGTACGACGGCTGCCGCCTGGGCAAGCCCAAGCGCCAGCTCTACCGTCAAGTCTTCGTTCGCTAGACCGCGAACACCGTCTGTGCCGAAGAGCCTTGGCATTGGAAGCGGATTAGCGCTTCGAGAACTGCGAGGCCTTGCGGGCCTTCTTGAGTCCGGCCTTCTTGCGCTCGATGACGCGAGCGTCACGAGTGAGGAAGCCAGCCTTCTTGAGGGCCGCACGGTTGTTCTCACGGTCGATGCCGTTGAGCGAACGCGCGATAGCGAGACGCAGGGCACCGGCCTGGCCGGAGGGGCCGCCACCGGTGATCTTGGCGATCACGTCGTAGCTGCCGAGCAGGTCGAGAACCTTGAACGGGTCGTTGATCAGCTGCTGGTGCAGCTTGTTCGGGAAGTACTCGGCGAGCTCGCGTCCGTTGACGGTCGCGGTTCCGGTGCCGGGGGTGATGCGCACGCGGGCGATGGCCTGCTTGC
>Ga0247812_10000278_pt1 | contig 43694 bp, 66 predicted proteins | sample UWRJL149409B1_FD_178011 | JGI IMG/M metagenome (GOLD analysis project Ga0247812, IMG submission 178011) | Plant litter microbial communities from Arlington Agricultural Research Station in Wisconsin, United States - UWRJ-L149-409B-1 | ecosystem: Environmental > Terrestrial > Plant litter >...
GAGCGGCGGAATGCGGCAACCGAAGCTAACGCGAATCGTTATATTGGGATTCGCGACGTCATCCCGCTTGGTGAGCTCTCTGAAATAACAGGAGAACTCCAAACGGGGGCCGAGTGGGATGATGCCATCGACGCCGCCCTCACCAAACCCGAAGAGGCCAAGTCATGAGCAATGAACAGAAATACCGAGAACTTGTTCAGCTATTGAAAGACACTGGAGTTATGCAGCTCGATGACCCCTGGGCTCAGGAAATTCAAGCATTGGTGAAAAGCCACAAGGGCGATTCAAAAATCCACCAGCACGAATACCATCTTGGCGAGTGCGCATGTGGCGCTATTAGCCCAACGGAGTGAAGCCATGAGCGAATTTGTGATGGTGAAGCGGGAGCTTCTGGAGCGGATTTTATGCTGCATAAGCTACGAGGAAGCCGACGAACTCCGCGCCGTTCTCGCTCAGGAAGCGGGGCCGGTCGTCGAGCGGCAAGATCCGGTTCTCGATCTCGAGTCGGCAGCCAAGGTTCTGGCGAACTGCATGGATTACCCATGGGAGCACATGCCGGAAAATGGCCGAGCGCTGATGCGCAAGCATGCAAGGTGCATTGTCGATGCTGCACTGGCACAACCAAACAAATCGGGAGCAAGCGAATGAACGTGAAAATTGAGATTTCTCGGGAGCTGCTGCAGCGATACGTATCCAGTGTTGAGGCGCATAACTATGGCTTCGATGGTGATGACGAGGTTCGTGCAGTTCTAGACGCCCAAGCCGTCGAGCGCCAAGAGCCGGTGGCGTGGATTACAAAGTGCAAATTATCCGGGCTTATTGAGCAGGCAGAGCCGAACGAAAAAGCCAGCAACCCTGAACACTGGACTGATGCCTTTCCTGTCTACACCTCGCCGCCCGCGCCGGTAGCGGTAGTGCTGCCACAGCGTGATCATGTGCATGAGTGGGATATTAACGACCACGGGGCGGCGACTGTTTGTTCTATATGCGGCATAAAATCTAGCGATGAGGCGCAATCGAAACCAACTATTTCCCTCCCGGACCCCATGAAACACAGGACTGACTTTCCTGCGGCATACCGCCGATACGCAAAAGGCTGGAACGCCTGCCTCGACAAGGTCAAGGAGCTGAATCAATGATCGTCTACATCCGATGCAGCAAGTGTCATCACAAAGAAAAGGCCGAAGGGAAATCTTTTGGATTCCCTCAGTGCCCGAAATGCCAGTCCAACACAGTCGACATGAAAATTGGCAAGGCTCCAGACTGGTGGGCCAACTCAGACGAAGTCGGGCGGATTGAGGATAAATCATGAGCGAACTAAAGCCGTGCCAGGTCTGTGGATCTCAAGCATGTGAGGGAGAATGGCCAGAGGGCGGAGGAACAAATAGGTTTGGCTGCTCAAATTTCAGCGGTGACTGCATTGCCTGCCTGATGGATGCCACGCGTGAAGAATGGAATCAGCGCCAAGAAAAACAGTGGCGCCAGGTTCAAGAGCCTGCGTCGATAACGCTGGTGGAGACAGTCGATCCAGAAAGCGTGGCTCCGGAGGTTCTGGTTAGAGCGAGAGAGTACAGCCATTACCCACAACTGGATTCAGGACCAGGCTCAACCCTGAAAGTAATGCGCGGCCCAGGCGGCGGACTGTACCTGTCAGGCGTCGAGGATCTGCGCGAAGGCGATGTGTTTCGGCGGGAGGTGAGGGGATGAAAAGAGGTCGCGGAAACAAAACTCCAGAGGAGGCCATTGATAAAATGGTGGCCCTGTATGCGGCGGGGTTTACTGGAAAAGCAATCGGATCAAAGCTTGGGTGTTCTCCAGCCAATGTATTCAAGCACTTGACTGCCAGGGGTATTGATATGTCTAGAAAGGTGCAGGCCGGAGAGCAGTACGGACTTCTGGCGAAGAAACTCCGGGATGAGGGATTATGCTGGAAGATGGTTGTTAGGCGCATAGGGTTCTCAAGAACAACTCTGCGCAGAGCGATGGCAGCACTATGAACGCCACCGAGTCAGAGCTTAGGTTCCACGTCATGCGGCTTGGCAACAGGAAGCGCGTAGCTGAGCTGTATGGCGTCTGCTACAACATCGTTTATCGAGACCTTCCGGTATGCGATGTTGATCACTATGCGCGCGGCCAGATGGTAATGATCGGAGGGGTCGCGGCAAAGAAATGCCTTAAGTGCGGAACTGCCAGGGAGCTTGAAAGATTCTGGTCAAATCCATCGGCCAAATCTGGATGTCGCGAGACTTGCGACGTTTGCAGGTTGAAGGCAGGCATGGAGAAACACAATATTCAATGACTCCTGATTTCCACAAGCCAGCCACCGAGCTGGCTTTTTTGCGCTTGCATTTCCATCGCCCATAAAAAAGCCCCTCCGAAGAAGGGCAACCCAGGAAATACGCTTGACAGGAGCAAAACCGGGTATTTGAAGGCTATGCCGCCACTACCTTTCTGTCAAGTTTGGCGTAGGGATCGACCGGCAGCGCGATGAATGCTCGGCCCATCTCGGCATGATCGTCGGCCTCTGATGGGTCACAGCCAACGTGGGTGAATCGATCCTTGCAATTAGCCAGCATCCAGTTGAGGTTATCGACCTCCATGGTCGCCAGCACGCGAGACCGGCCTGACTGCGCCCACCAGATCCGCCAGGCGTGCGCGTAGTCGGCGCAGATAATTGTTTTGCCATCATGCTGGCTGGCGTCCGCTGGCTCCAGAATTGCTGTCGAGCCGAAGGATGGGTTGCCGGCTGCGTAGCTGATGGCGCCACTGGACATGATTGCGGCGGTGTTGGTGACTTCGCCGATGTTGTTGACCAGGGGGATAATCAAAATCCCTTTGGTGTTGACGAGGCATGTGTCGTGCGGGGCGGTATTGTTCTGCATGAGGTGCTTGTGCTGCTCTACTGGTTGGCAAATGGAAAGGATTCTTGCTGACTTCTCGCGGTCTTCGGCGTGGCCAGGCAGGTCGCAGCGGACTGCGCGCACTACTGGCGCCCTGCGGACGGCTGAGGGCTCCAGGGTTACCTCGCCAAGGATGGACTCGACGGCCGCCCTGAAGCTCATGCCTGGGTTCATCTTGCGGACAAACCCGACGGCATCGCCAGACGCCCCGCAGCCCTGGCAATAGTAGAAGTCTTTCGACTCTACCACTCCAAAGCTTGGCGTCTTCTCTTTGTGGAATGGGCACAGCGCAACCCAGTTCTTGCCAGCCTTTTTCAGCTCCGGCAGATACCCGCGAATCACGTCGACGATGTCCTCGTTGGCGCGGTCGACAATGTGTTGCGGGACTAGGTGGCCGGTCATGGTCGGCGCTCCATTTGACGCTGGCGATATCTTGACGGCGGGTTAATCATCCCCCATCCACTATTTTTGGTTTGCGCATAGTGCCATCGCCCGAACAAATCAGTCTTGTACCACCCAGCCATAAATTTAGCAGTCTCGGGCGCCCATGCCTGGGCATCGCTTGGCGCCCTGCTCCAGCTCGCGCCACTCACTTCTGAAGACCCAGCAGCGTAGGCAGCTTAATCGCCGGAATGCGACCGCGAGTCTTGTAGGTGTGGTAATCGCCGACGGTGATGAATGCTGCCGCGCACAAGGCTTTCACGCTGCCGAACTGCTTGGCCAGGCTGATCAGCAGTTTGGCATCCTTGGTGGTGGCAACTGGCGGCCGACCAGGCACCGGACCTTCAAAGTCACGCGCCCACTCTTCGGCTGTCAGATCCGGACGAAACTCTTCTTTCATGCGTCCAGTTAGCTCGGCCAGCGTGCAGGCTGCTCTGCGCGACATATAGCCCTTCTTGACCCATAGGGCGGCGGCAGGCTGGCAAACGCCTACAGCGCGGCCCAGCGCAGCCGCAGACCCATACTCTTCGATCAGGCTGGCGAGTGCGCGGCCTCGGTCGTCTTGCTGTAGATCGATTGGGGGCATAATTGAATTCCGTGTTGACATAGTGATTATGTTTCGTGGATAGTACCACCAGAGCGACAATTATGGCAATGGAGAAGAGAGATGAGCTATTGGATTAAATGCAGTGAAGAGATGCCAGAGATCGGCGCCAAAGTCCTAATCAGGATCCCTGTGGGCGGACACTGGAATGTCGAAAACGGCGAGTACCGAGGCGACGGAAACTGGTATGGCGCTTGGTGCTCAAGTCGCGGGAAGGATCATTGCTACAAAGTTTGGCAGTGGGCGCCAATGCCGGATGAGCCGAAATGAAAACCCACACCCGCTGCGCCAGCTGCCGAGCCAGGCGAAAGCTAAAGCAGCACCCGGACGCCTACCGCATCCAACCGAAATGCCTATGCGGAGCCAGGGACTGGCGGAAGGACGAGTACAGACATCGGGTTGAGTTGCCGCAAATTAGGGCTAAGACGGGGCGGTACACACCTTGCCATGCCGACTGCTTCCATCACCCGCACAGAGCCGGATCAACAGGCTGCAAATTCGACAAAGATTTTAATTATCGCGACAACTGATTCGATATCTTGATATAATTGTTATCTACCTAGACAGGAGCTTCACCATGACCCGGATTACTACAGCGCTGAAAGATGCTGTCATCAAGAATGCAGTGGCGAAGTCAGGCGTAACCGCCGAGCTTGAAGCGATCAAAGCAAAGCGATTTGCGTGGGCTGAGCGCGTGCGGATTCAAGTTGTCGGCGGACCAAAAAAGGCTGCCGAATACGCCAAGATCAACGCCGAAGCGGCGACCGCATATGGTGCGTTGCCTACGGAAATGAAAGATCACTCCAACATTGTCGAGCGGCGCTCATCGTTCTACGTAAACCTTGCGGGGGTTTCGGTTACCGTGAAATTGAACGGCTATAGCGAGACCCCGAATAATCGCATATCTATCACGGCCGCCAGCCCTCTCTGCCAGGAATTCTACGATATCGAGACTGAAGAGAAGGCAGCGATTGAGCGCGGGACCGTTATCGAAAATCAAGTGCGCGCCACGCTGGACAAGTTCGGCACCGTCAAGCGCCTGACCGAGGCATGGCCGGAAGTCGTCGAGCTGCTGCCGCCAATGACTGTCTCGGCGAAATCGAATCTGCCGGCTATCCAGGTTGCCGACCTCAACAAACTCGTCGGCCTTCCAAGCGATAAATAATTCATATCTGACAGGAGCTTCACCAATGGCTTTCACTTTGAACAACATCGCATCCGACAAGAACAACGAAGCAGCCAAGCGCGGCGACGCAATCCGCGCGCTGCTCAGCAAGATCAAGATCGTCAACGGCTTCAACGAGCGTGATTTTCAGCGCGAAGACGTGCGCCTGCATATCGCCTCCATTGTCGCGGCACTCATTGCCGGCGAGCCGATTCCTGCGCTAGTGGTCTGGACCAATCCAGAGACTGGCGATATCGAGCTGGTCGATGGCGAATGCCGTTACTGGGCCTATACCGACTTCGCCGGATCTTACCCGGATCGCTTCGATGGCTACGTCAGTGTCGTTCCTTTTCAGGGCACTCCGGCGCAACGCAAGGCCTTGGTGGCTAAGAGCAACAGCCAGCTTCCGCTTGATCCTGTTCAGCGTGGCCGCGTCTATCTGTCTCTGCGTGATGAGCATGGCATGAGCCGGCAGGACATTGCGGTCGAGATGAATAAGTCGCTGGCGCATGTTGATCAGATGATTCTGCTGGCTGGCGGCAGTCGCGAGATGCATGAGGCCGTTGAGCGCAAAGAGATCAGCGCCACCGAGGCCACCAAGCTGATTCGAGATCACGGTGTTGATGCTCCTGCCGAGCTTGAGCGACGCAAAGAGGCTGCCAAGGAGATTGGCAAGGGCAAGGTAACTGCGAAGGTTGCGGCGCCGAAAGCACCGAGTCGCCCGAAAGTTGATATGGTGGTTTCGAATGCTGTTGTGCTGGTGAATGGTCTGAACGGCGCCATTCTTATGGCTTGCGAGCAGGCCGAGGATTCTCTTGTACCAGTCAGTGCTCACGCCCTTGCAGACCTCATCATGGCCGTTCGCGAAATGCAGCAGGCTGGCAAGGCGGTGGATGCTGACAAGCAGGTTGTGCTTTTCGAAGGGGAAGAATAATGACTATCGTTAAATGGCTGGTAAGCCCCTATGCTTCGGCTCCGGAGCGCAAAGAGTACGAAAAAGAAACGAAATGCTTTTATATCTACAGCTCCGGACGGGCAAAAGTTGCTCGCCGTGACGACAAATCATCTCTGTATTATCGCTATTTCGATAGCGAATCTGACGCCATGGAATACATCCGTCGGCGCGAAGAAAACAAGGCTGACCAAAGGCGCATTGATCAGATCAATCGCTGCGGTGTCGAGCTTTTCGAGGCCTTGGGTAAAATGCTTGATCACTTCGAGAGCAATATTCCATTGGAGTTATTCGAGTTGGCCGAGGCGGCAATCGCCAAAGCAAAAGGAGAGGCCTGATGGCCCTCCACCTACTGGAACACCAGCTCCCCTCAACCGCCGCCATGCAAAAGCACTTCCGCAGCCGCGAGACGGTGAAGTGGGGCGACCGTGACATTCATCCGCCAATCGTCTGCAACGCCTCGGTATCCAGCGGCAAATCGATCATGATCGCCGCTCTGGCAATGGCAGTTCGAAAGGCTGCCATCAACGCTGCAAAGCCTCGCTCTGTCTTCGTGCTGGTCATCCAGCGCCAAGGCGAGCTGTGCATGCAGAATTCGGAAGCGGCCTGGGCATTCAACGATGAATCCAAGCTGCTCAATAACTCCCTGTTCTCGGCCAGTTGCGGAAAGGTCAAGTCGACTCATTTCCAAGTTGTATACGCCACCGAGGGCACACTTTCACGCGCTCTAGGCTTTGGCGTAAAAGCCAAGGATGGTGAAGAACCTGAAGCGCCAAAACCTCAATACCGGTTCTCGCCATACACTTCTGAAGAACTCGCTAAGACGCCAGAGCAGCGAGCGCTGCTGAAAAAGTTCCACCCTGATTTGATCATGTGGGATGAATGCCATCAGATCCCATACGACAATCCAGACAGCATGGCGGTCAAGATTCTCAATCATTTCTACGACTGCAAACCGGCCATGCGTTTTGCCGGATTCAGCGGGTCATGCTTTCGCGGCACCGAATCGATTGTCGGAGATACGCCGCAGCACCTTTGGAAGAAGTTCGCCAGCATCGCGCAGGACGATCCGGATTACCCGGAAGGCGGCGTAGGCGACGGGATCATCACGACAGAATTCATGATCGAGCAAGGTTGGGTTGTGCCGCCGACGTTCGGCTATCCAGATGACACGGATAAGCAATACGACTTCAGCCATCTCAACCCCAACGGCTGGGAGTATGACGAAGCCGAGATGGATGCCGTTGTAAGCGATCACCAGAAGCTGCTGGCGGTCTGCTCTGACGTGATCGAGAAGGCTGCAAGCCGCAAGGGCGTCCTGATCTTTGCGGCAACTCAGCGTCACGCTAGGCAGATTGCTGCCGCCATGAAGGATCTCGGCGTTGATCCCGACACAATTGGCGTCATTACCGAGAAGACCAAGGACAAGGATCGGCGCCGGATTCTGGATCAGGCGAAAACAGGCGTCATCAAGTACACGATCAACGTGGCCGTGCTGACAACGGGGGTCAATGTACCCTGGTGGGACACACTGGTATTCATGCGGCCAATCGGATCGCTGGTTCTTCTCATCCAAGCTATCGGTCGAGTGCTGCGCCTGCTGATCCTTGACGGCGAAGTTCCGATGTTTGAGCGCTCCAACCTGTTCGGCTTGACCGCGGCTGATCGCCTTGAGCTGATCGCGGCCAGCAGCAAGCCAGATGCGCTGGTGATGGATTACGCTGACGTGATGAACACGCTCGGGCACCTCTACGACAACCAGATCCTCGAGCAAGCCGAGCTGGAGAAGGCGAAGAAAGAGAAAAAGGATCTGATCGAATGTCCGAAATGCATGGCCGACCTGGGCATTCAGACCATGAACAGTCCTTCGGCGCGGCGCTGCATATATCGCGACAGCAAAGGCGAGCGCTGTGAACACTTCTGGCACTTCCGACTATGCCCTGGTTGCATGACACAAAACGACCAAGTTGCCCGCGAGTGCCGGTCTTGCCGACGCATGCTGATCGATCCGAATGCCGTGCTGAACAATAAGAGTTATTCCGATGGGGAGTCGATTCCGGTTCGATCCATGAAAGCCGGTCACGGATCTGGGGGGAAACTCTGGTTCCGCTATGAACTATCGACCGGCGACACACCGATGGAGATCTTCTATCCGCATGCCGGTGAGAACAAGAAGGTCAACAACATCATCTGGGGCAAGTTCGTTGATGCGTTGCCGATTGATCAGCGCTCGCGTTTGCGGCTTAGGGCGATGAAGGCGGAAACCGTGATGGAGAATATTGATTTGATTCCGGTTCCGGCCGAATTATCGGCGAGGAAGAAGGGGTCGCGCTGGACAATCGGAAGACGTCGCTATCAGGAACAGGAGGTTGCGCTTTGATCCGCATCTACGACAGCGGCTATCGGGGTGATTGCCGCTCAGAGCGCTGCGAACAGATCGACGCTATCGGCTGGCTGAAGCATAACTACCCGGATCGATGGCCGCTGATATTCCACTGCCCAGGGGAAACGAAAGCCAGCCCTCAGCATATGCAGATGCGCGCCAAGGAAGGCGTTCGCGCTGGCGTGCCAGATATTATCGACCTTGGAGGCGTTGTCGGCCTGTTTGAGCTGAAGCGACTGGACAGCAAGAAATCGAAGGTCAGTCCCGAGCAGAAGCTTTTCCTGACCAATGGCGCCAAAGCTGGACACTTCTCCGCCATCGTCTACGGGTTCGAGCAATTCAGGCTGGCCTACGCCGATTACCTGGCATTTGTCGCATCAAAGTAGTTGACATAGTTATTATCTTGAGCCACTATCTCAGCACCTAAAGCAGTATCCATGACAGGAGCAATACGATGAGATTCCAAGATTTCGATATGTCGGAAGTCCAGAAGGCTATCGACGCCGTGAACGATCAAGGATGCACCTATGCATGCCTTCAGATCACCTGCACCGGGAAGACGGTCAGCTTCACAATGTACACGCCAGAAACTAAACATCAGACTTTCAAGGATGCCGAGAGCCTGGCTGATTACCTGAAGCAGATCGCCGGTAATGGCGAAGGAGCGGTGTCTGCCATGCTGGCTCAGCTCAAGATCGAGCGGGCTCGCGAATCTATCGCGCAGGCCAACGAAGATATCACCGAAGCTGAAGCGGTTCTTGCTCGCCAGTCGACCGACGCTGACGGGGTGCCGGTATGAGCCAGTGGATCAGCATCAAAGACCGCATGCCGGAGCTGCATCAGATTGTAGCGCTGGCGAACAATGACCGATGGATGAATTCCATGGCTCATGACCCAGAAGGTCTGAACTGGTATGGCGCCGGATACTTAGCTGATGCGTGTTCGAACAGTCAATACTGGAATGTCATTGGCGAGACGCGCTCGCAATGCCTTGATGCCGTTACCCACTGGATGCCGCTGGAGGTAGTACCGCAATGATTATCGAAAACCTCCCAGCCGAAGACTACTTCGCCATCGAAGCGGCCAGCAACTCGGGGCTCAAGCTGATCCGCCGCAGTCCGGCGCACTTCAGGTTCCGCGAGCCAGACTCCGGCGATACTCGCGCCAAGCAGATTGGCTCAGGCCTGCATATGGCCTTGCTTGAGCCTGACCTGTACGCCAAGACCTACCACGTCGCGGAGGCTGATCTGCGTACTGATGCCTTCTACCGTGGCATGGCAAAGGATCTTGGCGGCTCAGTTGTCCTGACGCGACCTGAGAGCCGCCGGATGCTGGGCATGCAGTCAGCCGCCTATCGCAACAAACGATTCGCCGCCTACATGAAAGCACCTGGCCGAAACGAGCTGTCGGTAGTCGCCACCGACCCTGAAACCGGCGTGAAAGTTAAGTGCCGCTTCGACCGCATGGGCGACTCTATCTTTGCGCTCGACGTGAAGAAGTGTCAGGACGCTCGCGGCGTCGAGTTCACCAAGCCGATCACGAATTACGGCTATTACATGCAGGTCGCTTTCTACAGCGATGTGTGGTTCTGGGCGACTGGCGAGCGGTTGAAGGAGTTCCCGCTGTTCGCAATCGAGGAAGACTCGCCGCATGGCACTATGTTCCACGACCTGGACGAGATCGCGCTGGAGCTGGGGCGTATTCATTATCGTGAGGCGCTGAACACTTATGCGCGGTGCCTGGAGTCTGGGGCTTGGCCTGCGTATGCAGATGAATCGGAAGTCACTAGCGTGACGAACTGGGCGGCCAACGAGCTGCTTGGCGATGTTGCTTTTGGGGGTGTTTGATGAAGGCTTTTATCTGGAAATTGCGCGCCTACCTGTACATGCGCCGCCGCGCCGGATGGGCTCGCTGGGACATGGCGTCATCGCTGTATGAAATATATGTCGATGAAGATGCCGATAGCAATTGGTCGCCTCAGGACGCCGTAGACGAAGACCTGTCGTATTGGAGGGATGATCAATGACACTCACAGCCGAAGACCTGCAACGCGCCACGCAGGCAAAGTCAGACCAGCTCAATAGCTGCGATCTTCTTGGCGGCCCAATCGTCGCCAAGATCCTCGACGTTAAGCCTGGCAGCAGCGAGCAGCCGGTGATCATCGTCATCGACTCATGGAATCAGCCGTGGAAGCCATCGAAGACCTCCCTGCGCGTCCTGAGCGCGTGCTGGGGTGGCGATCCATCGGAATGGATCGGACGGTATGCGGTCCTGTACTGCGACGAAGCTGTGACCTTTGGCAAGGAAGCAATCGGCGGCATTCGCACCAGTCACCTGAGCCACATCAGCGGGACGAAGAGGGTCGCCGTCAACACGACTCGCGGCAAGAAGGGCATCCAGACCATTGAGCCATATTACCCGCAGGAAGAATCTGCTCCGGTAAATGCTGAGCCGGTCTTCTGGCCTGACGAAGCATTCGCCAAACGCCTGGCATCTGCGCAGGACAAGATCGATTCCGGCGAGCTGACCATTGAGGCATTCATCGCAGCCCTGGAGAAGAAGGCGCCGATGACTGCTGGTCAGAAGGCGCGGGTTAAGCCGACGCCTGCGCCGATTATCGATGACGACGAGCCGCCGCAGTACGATGGCGACAACGTGTTCGACGACGACATCCCATCGTAACGCAATCCACAAGCCTGCATTCGTGCGGGCTTTTTTGTTATCTGGATTGATCACTTATCCGGCTTCGTCACCGTCCCGGCAGAGGTGGCGAAGTCGGTAACAATCGCATTCTGCTTCTGCGATTCCTTGGTCATACCAAACCAGAAGCCCATCACCTCCTTGGTCATACCAAGCCACAGGCCTAGCACGGTGCCGACTGTCAGCGCAGCAGTCGGATCCTTGATCACCTCGTTGGCCCAGCCGATCAGCACGGCCACCACCACGAACAGCGAGCCGCCCAGCATGATGAACGTTAGCGCGGGCCGCACAATGTCATTCGGCTGCTTGGCCGCCAACTGCCTGGCGCTATCCCGGTCAGCCGCCTCGGCTGAATACTGCGCACCAGCAGCCTGAAGCCGCATGGTTTCCGCCTGGACTGCCAGCTTCTCCAGCTCGACACGCGCAGTCAGTTGCAGCTCTTGCACGCGAACGATGGCGTCAGGGCTTCCAGTAAGCGCCACGCTGACCGCTTCAGGGTCATTCGGTACATTCAGCACGCTTGCAACCAGGGCGCCCACACCGGCACCAGCGGGACCCCCAAGAAGGGTGCCGACGATTGGTGCAGCCTTGCCAACGATACTTCCGATGTCTGACCAGTTCATGAGTCGAGAACTCCACCTTTAGTCTGATAGATACCGATCAGGCGATCAGTCGTATGCTCGTGCTGCCCGTAACCAGCGCCAGGCAGCGATGCCCAGCGAGACCGACACTTGTGCAGGGCATCACTGATTCGGCCCGCATTCACATCATCCAGCGCCTTGCATTCCTTGATTAGCTGAATGGCGATCTTATCCTGGCTAGACGGGGAGAAATCAGAGAGTTTGAGCTGCTTCTTGTAGGCGTCGTAATACCGCGCCAGTACCTGATATCTACCGGCCGCCGTGGATTTAATGCCGAGCTTTGGGAATTCAACAAGTTTCCTGGGGTGGTCGGAATAGCCTGAGAATAGGGCGCCGCCAACGATTACGTCGTACCCTCGATCCTTCGTAGGCTGCCCAGCCTTATCCGTCCCTTCGCTAAAAGCGATGGTATCCAGAAACGCAGAAAGATTTGTCATTTCGCACTCACTCCAATCCGGCAAACGCCCGCAAGCGCTGCAATTTCGTTATCCTTTTTGCTGAGCTGCCGCATATAACGGTTATGCAGGCTCGCCCGTTCCTCGCTGGCCGCGAAAGAAACATCGGCCAGCACATCCTGATGCTTGGCATCCATAGCCGCCAGCGTATCCTGATACTTGATCGAGGCCATCGAGTAACCAAACCCGACAGCCAGAGCTATCGAAATTGCCCCATAGACCATGAAGAGCCTGCGCTCTTTCGAGGCCCTTACTGGATCACAGTGTTGTGATTGATCGGACATTTGATCCTCCGCCGAGCTTGCGAACTTCAGCCCGCAACTCTTCGTTTTCCTCTCGCAGATGCTTAATTTGTTCAATCATCACCGCATTCTGCGCCTTCATTTCGGACTGATCGATAATGATTTGGTTCAGCTTGGCTCGATAATCATCAATGGCAGTCTCGGCCTTTTCCGCCCTGGACTGCCATCTGTCGCGGTCTTCAGAGAGAATCGTGACCTGGGTCACATCGTTCTTCTGCGACTGGCTCCACTTGTTGAAGGCGGCAATACAGGCGAAGAAGACCCCTACAGCCGTCGCGATTGTGGTTGGCAGACCGGTCAGGCTAACGGGGTCATCCATGCTTGATCCTTGGCTAGGTAGTTGTAGGTCGTGCGAATTTATGCGTATTCCAAAATCAGCGCCGAACCTGTAATTCCGTTTCCGCCAGGCCGAGCAGTGCTGCCAGGTGAGTTTGCGGCGCCGCTGCCGCCAGACCCTGGGGCAATGCCCGCAATACCATTCTGCCCAAGCCCGACAGCGGGACCGCCGCCAGCGCCGCCCACTAGCGGGGATCCGCCGCCGCCACCAGACACCGAACCCAATTCAGCATTCAACCCGTAAGCCCCAGGGACGCCTGACGAGTTGTATATGTTGCCGCCAGACCCGCTACCAGCACTGCCAACGCTTGTGACTGCCGATGTGGTTGACGATACCGCTGGACCGGAAACGCCGCCGCTGCCACCGGTTGCAGTCATCAGGCTGCCGAACGTAGAGGTTCCGCCACCGTTCCCGCTCCCACCTGCAACACCAGCTCCGCCAGCGCCAAGCGTGACAACGATGCTGGCGCCTACTTGCGCAGCGGTAAAGACGCCGCGCGCGATGCCGCCACTGCCGCCGCCACTACCAACAGAGTGGATGGATGCCCCGGTTACAACTGCCCCGCCGCCAGCGCCACCAGAGCCTTGCAGCGTGACGTCAAATGTTTTCGATCTAGGATCTGGCGTGAATGTCCCGGTGGTCGAAACCACTGTGGTTTTTATCAGCTTCCCAGAGTCTTTTGACTCCCAGCTTGACGGCGAAGAGGCGGGGTTGTTGCCAACGTTGGTATTGATCAGTGAGCGATAGATGACCCCTGATGCAACGGTAATGCTTCCGGCGTGATATTCCTGTGCCGAGTTGTATTCGGCGATACCGACCTGATGGAGATACGCCAGGAGCTGCCCATGGGTGTACATGGCGGCGTTGAAATCTTCAATGGTTGGCTGGTCGGAAGGTCCGACAATACCCCAGCCACGAAGAAAATCGGCGTTGATCTGGCTGGTCAGGTCATTGGCTTGCGTCACGCTGCCGAAGATCGTTCTTTCCGTGCCTATAGCTGCCGAGGCGAAGGCCTGGAGGTTGCCATTGAAGCGAGTAATTTTCGCCATTTTAGATCACCTTTCTTGCGAAGACGCCGCCGACACGCAGGGGGTCAAATTTACTTGAGAAGCCAAGGGAGGATGGATTGTTCTTGAATCCAAATGTCGCGCCTGGCTCGGCTTGGACGATCATCCTGTACCGAACTCCTTGCGGCTTTGGCAGCAAGTTAAGCGCCTGGATAAGGCGTAGGCGGTCCAGGCTGAAGACTGGTGACACGTAGAGCGTCAGCGTCATGTCGAGGTTGTCCACGACAAAGGCCCTGCCATCAAATGCGGCCAGCACGACATCTTGGATGCTGATGTACTTGTCGCTTGACAGGTATCCGGCAGCCCTATTCAGCGACGCCTTAACGCGAATGAAAAATCGATAATCACTATCCCCTAGCTGGAGGTCGGTGAAGGCCGAAGAGAACTTGCTGTAAAACGGACCGCCGACGCGCAACTGATCAAACTTGCTCGCGAAGCCTTTGTTGATGGGGTTTATGCTGAACCCGAAATAAACCTTTGGGATCACATCCGGGACTGACCGGCTGATACCGACGATTCGGCCCAGCACGTCAAGCTGCGCACCCACCGCATTGTCCAGGTCGAAGGCCGGATCGAGCGCCGCGAGAAATGCTCGAGCCTTCTCCCAGGTCGAGGCCTGAAGCTCAATTTCAGCCTTGGCTTTCGGCTTCTCCCAATACTGCTTGATCAGCAGATTGGTGGTTTCCTCGACCAATGCCACTAGATCACCTCGGTAATTGTGATATTGGCCACAATGATCTCAAATTTCGCGCCAGGGTCTGGGGTCAGGATGCCATCGGTAAAGGTCAGGTTGTCGCTACTCACCAGCATGTCGGTCAAAATGAAGTCATTGCCGGCCGTATAAGCTGGAGCGTACAGCTCGCCCGCCTGGATTGGGTTGCCGATGTAAAATTTGTAGGCGGCGATCTTCTGCTTGATCAGGTCAAGGTCAATTGAGACCAGCGGATCTTTCCGGGTGGCGGTCAGCGTGACGTAGATTTGATCGATCACCGGCCTATCAAACCTTCTGACCTGATAAGTCGTGAAGGTGCTGCCATCCGGCCGAGTCAATTCCTCCGGAAGGAATGCTGCGATATCACCCTTGATGCCGCAGCCACCAGTCTTCTGGTACAGCAGCGCCTGCATGATCTCGCCAATGGTTCCGCCATCGACAACAGCCCATATGCTGTGCGCGTCAAGGTCGTTTATCGGGTCGTACACGTCGGTATCGTTGTCGTAGACCCTGGCGTCGGACACGCCAGTTGTATTCAAGAGCCTGGCAGTCAGCGAATTGGTTGTCGAGAATGCTGGGTTTTCCAGGCTCAGGTTTCGCTTCTGAACGAACTCCTCATCAGTCTCTTCGTCGACCCCTGGATCTGCCTCGACTGAGGCTGTGAACCCGGTAACGCCAAGCACCACGGTGACCGGAGTAAACACGGCTCCAGGAAGCCCGGTTACCGACCCGAGATCGGCAGAGACAAAGGTGATTGGGGATACGCCGACTGCCAGCGTCACGTCGCCAGGAAGCTGCCATAGCTGCCCGAGGTCGTCGGATATTTGATATCCAGACGTGAGCGTTAACGGCCTTGTTGTGGTGATTGATAGATCCCACTGAGAGCGAGTCGCGGGCCTTGGAAATACCCCAGACAGCTTGGCGATTTTCGCCTGAAAGATACCGCGAGCAAAGTCGGGGTCGAAGTTGTTTGCGATCAGCAGACCGAAAGCCTGCATGTCCTGGCGAGCCTTAGCTTCAATGGCTACGCGCTGTCCGTCCGGAGTGTTCTGACCTAGGTCAACATCGACGCCATAAATAGCCTGATAGCCAGCTACAAGCTCGGCGAAGACCTCTTCGAAGCTCTGGATCGTGATCCCGCTGGAGTCAATCGTTGGGCCTAGCATCAGATGGTTATCTCGTCAGTAATGCTTTCGTCAAAAATCGTGCCAAACGAGAGCATTATAGTGGCATTGCGTGTCGATGTCTTTACCTGGATGTCTAGCGCCGTGATGACGGTCACTCCGTCGGTCGCCAGGGTGACGCGCTCGATATTGCGTAGGATCTCTTCCTTTGTGCCTTTGCGGCCAAGAAGGTCGATCCAGTCGATACAGGCATCAGTGTCGAGGAAGAAGTCGGTGCGGAATGATTTTAGGCGGGTAGCAACGTTCTGGCGGATCGCTTCGGCGCGAGTGATGTACACGGCTTTACCGCGACCAAACCGCCAGTCGTTGTTTTCATCAAGGCCGGATACGCGCATGGCATCACCTGCAAAAGTTATGCCATGCAGTCTACATCATCAGGAGACGTTTGTGATAAGGCCGGAGATCACGGTGACGGTTCGGCTGTCTCCAGTTGCGAAGGTTCCAGTCCATCCAGGGGTTCCGGCGACTGAGTAGGTCGTCGAGTCGGTATTGCCTATGACGATCATGCTGCCGGTCAGCGTGTAGTTGCCAGCGTGAACCCAGTTACCCGTTACCGTGGAGTCGCCCTTGCGCTCAATGGTGGCCGGGATGAGTTTTGCCGCTGATGCCGGAGCTATGCCGACCAGGGCAAAGCAGTCACTGTAATCGTGCATACGCTGCTCGATTGGCGGCACGTTGTCGGCGCCGTCGTACCAGCGATCAAATGAGCGCTCGCTGACCAGTAGCAGGCAGTAGTCGCCAGCGGTGATTGGGTGCGCGTCATAGTTCTCGCCGCCGCTCATGAAGATTGGCGGCACGCTCGGGAAGACCGGGAGGTCTATTGCCTCACCGTCGACAACGCGCTGAATGACTGGTTGCACGTCAATAGTGGTAGTGCCGACGGTTACGACCTTCGCCACGACAATCGTGTGGGTGTTCGCCAGAGCGGTCATCACGCTGTCATTGAGTACGTCCGTCAGCTCTTGTTTTTCCTGGGTCATTTCGGCACCACGTAATTTGGGGCGATCTCGGCGGTGATTTTTTGGTCCCACGATGATCCATCATAATCGCCGCTGTAGCTGATCATGCTGACCTTGTAGACCCCGTTTAGGTGCGGCGATACCGTCGATATGAGCTGTAGCAGGCCGCCGACCTTGATCGATGGGTTGAGCCAGGTAGTCATGGTGACAACCTTCTTGTCGGAGTCAACGACCTTCAGGCCAGTCTCGGCACTGACGACAGGTGTGTACCCCGACACAACCTCATCGCTGCCCAGGATGTTCAGTCGCTCGTCGTCGATGAACCAGCGCTGATCAGGGTCGAGCATGTCCTGAATCGTCGCCATGGAGTTGCCGACAAGGATCTTCGGGCGGGTGATATCCTTTTGCGCGCCGATCTTACCCTTCTTGGTGTTAGGCATGGTGCCAAGCACAGCGTCGATTGCGGCCGTCTTGCTGGTCACTGAAGTGCTGATGAAGCCCTTGAGGAAGTCATGGCCGCCATCCAGGCAGTTCAGAGTGGTGACGAACTGGGCGCCCTCCCTGACTGATCCGCCCTCGTCTACCGACCCGCGAAAAATGGTCTCGACTCGCCCCTGATAGCCGATCTTCAGCTCAATGGGGAAATAACCACTATTAGAAGGCGCGGTTGACTTGTTCCCGTCCTTATCCTTGGTTTCCTTTTCGTCTGCATCGCGGACAAGGCGCCGCCGCTTGTCCTCGTTCAGTCCGTCAATCTTCAAAGTCATCTTGTTCAGATCGGCCTTGTCGGTTTTGTCAGCGCTGAAGACGATTCGAAACGGCGGGCGGACTTCGACCGCCTGCGCGCCCAGGCCAATGGTTAGGATGTAGTCGCGCAGGAAGCGGTTGGTCATGGGCTAGGAGTCCTTTTGTTTGCGGTAGCCGTGATTATAAAGCGTTTCGAAAATGTGAGTGGTTCCAGAACTTCCGCCGCCGAACAGGTACTGCATCTCCTTGATTGCCTTTGCCTTCTCTTCCGCCGCGATCTGCTCGGGCGTGCGGATTGGGCGGAACTTTGCTGTACTAGGATGACAAAGGAACTCTTGCTTGATGCCTCCCTTGTCTTCTATCCGGCGAGCAACAACGGTCACGTTGCTGATGTACATGACTTCGACCGGCTCAAAGAATTTAGGTCCTTCATGCTGAGTCGACATGAAGTCGCATACGGTGCCAATTGGCGGTAACCCTCCTCCAGCCCATGATTTAGATTTAATTGAAGCCTCATAGACCTCTTCGGCGACTGCGCTTACCCTTCCGATCTCAGTTCCTGTCCAGTGGCGCGATACTCCGGAAAGGCAGAATGACTTCTTCCCAATCTTGATAATCTCTTTCGCCTTAAAGGAGGCATCAAGAGCCGAAAGAATCGCCTCACCAAACGAGGTTATTTCTAAGCGGGATGGTTCAGGAATGGTCATGCTGCACCGCCTTGATTGATGCCGGCAGCGAACACGGCTGGATCGACATTGAATTCTTTGATGCCAGAAACGCGCACTTCAAGCTGCTGACGATACTCGCAAGCATCATCCACCAGCCGGCGGAACACCAGCGGATCTTTAACCCCCTTCATCACTGCATCATTCCCCCCGCTACCCGAGATGATCACGTCGCCATAGCCGAAGATGCGCCCCAGGAATCCCTGCTTGACCGACACTGATTCAACCTTGCTCAGCCGGATCTCACTGGTATCGCGCATGATCACGCCCGACTTGCGAATGACACGCTTGCTGGTGACACCCATCTCGGTCGAACGGATCTTCAGGTAGGCGTACAGCAGCAGCGCGGCGCTGATCGGCAGGCAGATGATCGACACGCCGAATATCACGGCGGCGCAGTAGATGTGGAAGAGCGACCACTTGGAGATTTTCCCCTCTGCTAGGAGGGTTTCGTCTTTGGCTAGCGTATCGGTGATGTATGTCATCTCGGTTCCCCTGTCATTGCGCCTCATTGCGCCCTTGAATAATCGCAAGAGATAACGATTATGTCAAGGGGCGGTATCTGCGCCCAGCTTTGCGCGAGGATCATCAGCAGCATAGAAGCCTCCATCGAAGCCGACTATCACCTCCTCATCAGCCTCGGTAGCTCCGGGCGGCAATGGATTGGTTGCTACCGACACCTCTTCGCCGTCGCCGCCCAATTCAAGCACGTAGACGTAATCCCATTCGCCGATGTTGATCGGCTTGCCATCCATATCACGAATCACTTTCATATCAGTACCCAGCCGGTATTTCCGGACCCTGTCAGTTTTTGATAGTTGCCGCCGCCGCTGGTAGTTTGCAGCCAGAGCGAACCAGGTGGCGCAGTGATTAAGCCCTCGGGACTGCCGGCACCTCCGCGAATTATAGGGCCTGCATTGCCAACCCTGAGCTGCGTTGCTCTCCATTGGATTTCATCAACTGTAGCCCCGGTCCTTGTCACCAGCTCGTAGTTGGTTCCCACTCCTGCATCAGTAGCAACCTGCCGGTTGAACGAGTTTGACCCGAGCGCGAATCTCCAGATGCGGTTGTCTGCCACTGCGTTTGACCGAGTCAAAGACATTGCAGCGGAACCGCTGGTTTGAAAGTCGAATGCCTGGTTCATCATCTGGATCGGGTTGGGCAGTGTAGCCGCATCCTTGACAAGGATATTCCCTGAAAAAGAAGACACTACCGAATAGTTACCGATATGAGTGTTTCTGGTGTTATTAATGAAATGGAACAGGTTGGCGGCAGGGCCGGACTGGAATGACTCTGTATTACTGATAACAATTTGAGAGCAGTTATCAAGAAGTATCCCGTCATCACAAGTGGTGCCGACAAGAACGCCGTCTATTAGGACTCCACCACATGTATTAAGATACATGTTGTATTGATTCCCAAGAAAAGCTCCGTCCACTTCGGACGGCTCAGCTTCAAATTTAGAAATCCAGGTTGAGTTACAATTGTCAAGCTTGAGTCCATACCAGTCATAGGTGGCGCTTTTCCATCCGAATCGATGCCTGCGGACAATAACAGTATCAATACGCCGACCACCAATATCAAAGAAGTAGACTCCGAAATGTTGTGAGTTAATGTTCCCATTAGACAGGACGCACTCGTTAAAGGCTCCGGCCTCTATCTGATAGACTCCATCAAAGGAGTGCGAAATGTCAAAGTTAGTGATTTGCCAGAAAGAACCCTTGCCAATCTCAATTCCGCGATAAGCATTAGTAATTGTGAGTTTTGACAATTGCGCGGTTAGCAATGTGAAAGCCGCACGCAATCTAATCCCGCAAGATTGAACCTGAAGGTCTGGGTCGGTATCACTTCTATAGTTGCCGAAGAATTGATAGCTTGTAATATCACAGCCAATCCCGTCTCCAGTCTCGATACCGCACAGCCACGTTTCGACAGTCTCAAAGGCGTTCTGCGTGCCAGGCGGTGGTAGCGTGTAACCGGCAATGTAAAGATTGTCGAAAATGTACGCGCTTCTACGAGTGGCGTACTGTATTGAATTCTGCGGGGCAACGAATGCTCGACCGGCGTTAGTCCCTCTCGCAAGTAAAGTTAGGTGTATCGCCCCCGAAAGGGTCTGCTGGATCTGCGGGTTGAAGACAAATCCGTCTGCTCCAGCCATGTTGTCGAATACGAGCACAGAGTCACGACCATCCCCGCTGATCACCCCGGAGTTCTTACTTAGCGTTGAGGTTAGTACGTAGACGCCGCCAGGGATCTTGATGTCTGCCTGGGGATGCGCCAAGAAGCAAGCCTGGAATGCAGCGGTATCATCCGTTACTCCATCCCCGATAGCCCCAAAGTCTTTTACAGACACAACATCCCGAAGCTTTCCCTGAACTGTGCGCGGGACCGACCCTGCTCCCTGCCCCACCGAGCCTACTAGGCTTGATCCGCTAGGAGCTAAAAGATCATTCCGCAAAGTCTGATCATTCCGCAAAATCAAATTAGGAGCGTCAGTCGCAAATATCCCAGTCAAAACAAACGGAAAGGCATTCGGCACCTTTACGCTGTAGATGTTGCCTGCGCGCTCGATGGTCTGAGTTGAGCGATCAACCTGGAGCGGGACGCCATCAACATAGACCAGCGGAGGATACTCAAAACCTGACGCCGCCAAGAACTGCTGAAACTCGACATTGCGAGCCGCCTCGGCAGAGTCATAGGCGGCGTTGATACCGGCGAAGGTCCGCACAACCTTCGTGGTACGGGTTACCGTCGTCAGCTCATCACCGTTGACTACGATGTCTTCGGTCTTGGTGTTCGCCAGAAGGTCAGCGACCTCCTCGGATGGAACTGGAGTAAATGTCATGGTCGCTCCACGTTGGTGGCGATATCGAATAGGCCCCGATTCAAGAAGAAGTCAGGCGCGATTATCCACTCAGGGAAAATGTATGGGATTGCCTGAGACTGGAACGGGAACAGTTGCCCCGCTCTATCAGCCTCGATCTCTTCCCTTGATGCAAAGTAAAGCTCGCATCTTCCGTCGCTAAAATCGCCCAGCCTGAATGGTGCCATCCCACTGCTGTCGGTAGTTACGCAGAAGAAATCAAATGGCCAGTTCAGCGACCGGATATGCAGGCACCCCAGGCTTATCATGAAGCCATTGTAACGCACCTCGCGCCACGATACATCGAACGACCACATCTGAGTCACTTCGTAGAAGTTGAGGATCAGGGTGATCTCTTCGTCGCCCGATAGCAGTATGTGGCGCTGGCTTGGCTCGTCGGTGATATTGGTTATCTGAAATGCCATGCTATCGCCCCAGGACTGCGGTTAGGACAGACTTTTGCTTCTTGTTGGCGGCTGCATCGCCATCGGCGGGCTGAACCCCTTTGTCCGCCGTGCCGGCTACCTGGCTTTTCACGGAAGGAGCTGGCTTGCGATAGAATTGCGAGGCCTGAACAAAGACTGTCTTGGCTATTCTGAACTTTTGCGCCGTCAATGAGAAGGTCAGTGCGTTGCGTTGGTTGTCTCGCGTGATCGTTACGCCATTGATTGCCATGTTGTCATGCTTGCGAAACGGCATGGAGATCTCAACGAGCTGCTTGCCGTAGTGGATCGCCTCAATGAAGTCGATGAACTGCTCGCGGTACGACTTGGCGCCGGATGAGTTTCCGGTCAGCTGCTTGACGTTGGCTCCACCGCTCATCTGCTCGTCAATGCTGCGCCGACGATCTGCTGCGGTGTCGATTATATCGCGAACCCACTGCAACTGTGATGCCGTGCGAGGCGGCACAAATGAGGTGACATTGCCGACAGTTGGCAGCCGACTTTCAGATTTGCTAGGGGTGGTATCAGGGATGAAGATGTCGGCCACGTCACCGCTGATCGTAAGCCTGATGGGGGCGTTGATCAGGTGGTCGCCGATATAGCTGCCATCCTCAACCACGGAGGTCGGCGAATCAGTTTGATAATCGGTCGAGTCGCTGACCCTGGCGAAGAATGTAAACCCGCCAATGCCGATCTCTTCCGTCGAGGCCGAGCCAAGCGCCTCCCCTTCGCCAGCTTTAAGGCGCTCATAGCTCATCTGCCACCTCGATTGACCTGGGTCTTGGCGGTCTTCAACTGATCCTGTAGCGAATCGTTAACAGCCGCTCCAGCAGCCTGAGCATCCGGCGCAGTGACCCTGATCTCGATGTTCTGCTCGACACTGCTATTGCTGACACTGCTATTTGACGAGCCGATCCCAATGGCCTGATTGGGGGTCATGCCGACAAAGTCGTTGGGGTTGTCAACCATTGGCACATCGCTTGGAGCCTGTCCGCTACCGCTTGGCAGAGGCTCGCTATTTTGCGGCGCTTCAGGTGTTCCGCCGCTCCCTACCAGATCGACCGCCCACTGCGGAAGCACGGAAGTTGCAGCGTCTTTGATGCCGGAGAATATCCGCCCAATCGAATCGCTAAGGTAGCCGAACACTCCCGAGAAAATCATTTTGATGGCCTCTCCAAGCGAGTTGAATGCGCCAAGCAGGCTGTCAAGTGCGGCATCCCAGTCGCCCGTGAAGAGCTGGACAATAGCCACTGTGAATTGTTTCCAGAAATCCCACAGCTTGCCGATCAGCGCAATCACCCCGTCGATCATGACCACGAAAGCATCGTACACGCCGTGCATGATCGGCACGATGTCGATGCCGAGGAACTCCATAAAGAAGTCGGCGATGACGGATTGGCCGCCCTGAAAGGCCGTGATCAGGTCGTCAACGATAAGCAGCAGCGCAACGATAGCGGCGGTGATCAAAACCACTGGAGAGAGAACCAGGCCCATCACAGTGGCGAACCCACCAGTTGCCAGCCATGCAACACCAAACGCTGCGGCCAGGCCCAGGACAATTGGCGACATGCGCTCAATGAATCCCATGGTGGAGATAATGATTTCGCCCAGGTACTTCAGCCCGTTCTCGATCAGCTCATGGTTTGCCTCAAGGAATCCGACAAACCGATTGGTGATGTCCGTCATTGCTGGCGCCAGGCCGATAGCCACCTTCTGGCGCAGCGCGTTGACGCCGTAGCCTGCGATTGCGAGTGAGTCCTGGAACTTGGCTGATGCCTCGGCCTGCTCAGTCGTTACGACGCCAAGAGCGCGGGCTTGCTCAACCAGAGCGCCAACCTCATCGCTGGTGGCATTCAACAGCTGCAGCGTCGAGGGATCGAGGCCGAGTGATGCAATGATGGATTTTTGGGTGGCCGAGTCGGTCCCGAGCTGGCGGAACTTATCGCCAAGCTCTCCGAACAGGACGTCGGCTGTCTTCACCTTGCCGCTGGAGTCTTTGACGCTGATACCAAGTTCATCGAAGGCCTTCTTGCCACGCCCAAGGCCGCGAGCGGCGTCACCCGCCACCTTGGATAGGCCGGATAGGCTAGAGGTCATCTGCTCGGCGCTGGATCCTGACAGCTCTGCCGCATAGCCAAGCTCCTGAATGGCCTCAACGGTCACTCCGGTTTCGGCGCTGATGTCGGTCAGCTTGTCAGATGCCTCGGTGCCAGCAGCAACGAACGCGAACAGCCCGCCAGCAGAGGCGATGACGGCAGTAGCGAGGCCGCCAAGCAGCGTGATGGACTGGGTCAACCCCTTGTTGAAATCCATCTGCGGGGATAGGTCCCCGAGGAAGGAGAACCGAGTTACTAGCTCGTTAACCACTGCCATTGCGCGCCACCTCGATCTTGTGCGCCTGGATGTCAGCGCTTATCTGTTCAAATTCAATGGCGTCAAGAAACTGATCGGTGTCCCACGCCTCAATCTCGGCCAGGCTTCCATACCCGGCCTTGGCTAAGGCGAACATTGCCATGCGCTCGCCGCTTACATTGGTTTCAAGGATGAAGTCGTCGCTTGCGTCTCTACCACGGATGCTGAGGCGATACCTGCGGCGCGCAAAAAAGGGTACGACATGACCCCCATGGCTGTGCTGACCAAGGTCATGTAGTCCTCCGGGTACTCTTCCCAGTGGTCACGCAGCTTGGAGATGGTGGCGCCTTCGAAGGTAACCCCCTTCCACATTACTTCCTCTACCTGCGCATAGGCTGGCGAGTCGAGGAAAAGGAAGTTGCCAGCCTGGAGCTGGCCCTGAACCGAACTGAAGAGCGCAAAGACCTTGCGGCGCTCTACGTGAACCATCTTGTGGAACTTGTAGGTGCGGCCGTTGATCTCGGCCTCACCATCTTCGTAGACGCCACGGATCTGCGCCAGAGCGGCTTCACGTTGCTCTTGTGGAGTCATGGGTTACAGGCTCCGTTTCGCGGTGCGGAAGCGCACGGTGTATTCCATCAGCGCGTTGCCGTCTTGGTTGTTCTTGGTCTGGGTCGGCTGAGTCGTGATGCTACCGGCGTCCAGGTTCCAGCTTTCAACGCCTGGCGAGCCGTCGATGGTGTAGGACTCTTTGAGGGAGCCGGCCAGCAGCGTGACACCTTCACCGTTGAGCAGGCCAGTCATGAACACGTCATCAGTGCCGTACTTCTGCACTCGCACCACAAGGTCGTACACGTCGCGGTCGAAGCGCTCGCTGATGGACACGCCGCCGCCTGCCGAGTTGACGTGCGCGCTTGCCGCGTTGGCAGGCGTCAACGTCAGATAGTCACCTTCGGCAAAGGTGGTGATGGAACGATCATTCAGGATCAGCGTGGCGCTGTCCGCCGAGATAGTAATTACGCTCATTGGTCACGCCCCTTACAGGTTGAAATTGATGATGATGTCGACACTGTGGATCGCGCCAGCATTCTTGACGGCAGCCTGCAAGACCGGGGACTTGCGGGCTTGGCGGTCAACCTGCGGCTGGTCCTTCAGCAGGCCGGCAAGCCAGTAGAAGCCGAACTGCTCGATGTTGCGGTTGAAGGTATCGATATTGCCGAAAGTATCAGGGCTAGACCAAGCGCCAGGCGCGAACACGCCAGCCCTGACGAAGCCTCTGGTGGTTTTCTCGCCCTGAGCAACCAGCTGCTGAACGCCGCGAGTGGTTTGCGGGATCTTGGTCCCGGTCGCCTTCAGGACGTTGAACATGTCGGTTTGCACGGCGTCGATGAAACCGGAAATGTTGTAGACGTTATCGACAAAGTCGTTGGCGCCACTGGTCAGTACAACCGGGGTGTCCTTGATGGTCGTGTAGATGTCCAGGCCGACGCGCTTAGCTGCGTCAATCTCGGCCTGGTCATAGCTCTCAGCTGGAACATTCAATTCCTTCAGGTTCATCGTGATAGCCGAGTTCTCGGCGTTGAAGTTCACGGTATGCGTGCGCGCCATGTAGGTGGCCGCATACAGGCGATTGCCGGCCTTGCTATACAGGCAGCGGAACGCCGACTGACCGGCCAACTTGACCGCCCACACCGGGTTGTTCGCAGCAACAGCCAGGTACGACGAGCCGCTGAACACGTTGTAAATGATGGTCTGATTCGCCTGCGCCCACAACGCTACGTCATCGACTTCAGCATCCAGCACAACATCGGTGAACACGCTGCCCTTGAAGTTGACTTTCGACTTGAGCGCCGACAGCGATTGAACCTTGGTTTCGATTGGCAGGACTACCGAGGCAACACCCTGGGTCAGCGTGCCGCCAGTGCCAGAGGACATGGTGAGGATGCCGCCGATGAAGGTGCCCGCAGCGCCAGGCTCCATGAAGGTCAGCAGGCTGGTCACGCCAGTGGTAGAGCTGGTGATCGTGAAATAACCGTTATTGACCGCGACAGTGGCGCCTGCGATGTTGGTGTCAAGCAGCGCGGCAACGCCAGCCAGGGTGGTGACAATGCTGAAGTCCAGACCGGTCGCGGTAACGGTCACACCGTCAACGTCGATATCGAAGCTGCCGTCAGTGATGGTCTGGAGCTGCGAGATCAGGGTCGCTTCGACGAATTGAGTGCTGACCAGGGTTGCGGCCTTTGCCGGAACAGTCTCGGCAGTTGCGCGATGCAGGCCGATGATCAGCGATCCGCCGAAGTTGATCGGGTTTGGTCGGGTGCCGAAGACGGTCTGCGCATACTGAGCGGTGATCGAAGCCGTGCCGAAGTCCGCTTCAACAGCAGCCGCATCACGATAGCTGCGAAAGCGCTCGGCACTGAAGATCACGCCGGTTTCACTGGTCAGTACTGCGACAGCATTCATATTCGTCCGCTGGGCCTGCTGGCCCTCAGGAATCAATGCTACCGAAATTACGTTCGTTACTGATGCATTCATGGCAAGCTCCCGCTTTAACCTTGTTCATACTCATGGTAAGCTAACCGTCCTTATCGGGAGTCAGCCATGCCAAAACTAATTAAAGACCTTGGGTTAATCCATACAGGATCAAAGCGGGTCCATTTTGCAATCTACTCATGCCCTCAATGCCTGATTGAGTTTACCACCAGATGCCGCAAGGATCTCTCCTGCGACGCGGGCATATGCAGGCGCTGCGCTAGCATCAATAATGCCACAAAACATGGCCATTCCTCGAACAGTCTTTACTCTATCTACAAAGGAATGGTAGTGCGCTGCGAGAGCCTTGACAGAAAGGACTCCGAATACTATTCGGCAAAAGGAATATCTGTCTGTCGAGACTGGATCACATCTTTCGAGGCCTTCTCCGTCTGGGCCGCCTCTTCGGGGTACAGGACAGGCCTTAGTATTGAGCGATTGAGCAATGACAAAGGGTACGAACCTGAGAATTGCTGCTGGATTCCGAAAACCAAGCAGTCGATTAATCGCGGAGTATTTTCCAACAACACCAGCGGATTCAAAGGCGTGAGCCTCATGCCGAAACATGGCAAATTCAAGGCGTACATCGGAGTCAACAAGAAGGTGATTTATCTTGGACTGCATGCCACGGCAGAGATTGCCGCCGCCGCCTATGACGACTACGTCATTGCGAATGGCCTGGCTCATCCGCTTAACCTTCCCCTACGCCAGTAGCAATATCACCGCTCATAGATCAAACCTCGTTCGCCGATTATGCGAAGTTGTGCAGTGTCGATGCGCAGTATATCAACAACCACGGATGGGCAGTAGTGTACTTGGCATTGCAATTGCATACGCTCACCATATTGCTGGCCGGTCAGCGCCTTGACGTCAGTTGCAGTAGTCGGATGCCACACGGTAACGCCCAGGGACTGCTGAAGTTCAAGCGATGCCTGGGAGCGCGCCAGTAGCCTGAAGTTCCGGCATAGCGTATGAGCGGTAGGGCCGTAGAAATCCCACACGAAAGCGCGGCTGACGTATTCCGTGTATGTCATCTGCTCAAGGTCGCCGTCGTAAACCTCGGCGCTCGATTGCGGGTTGTCGCCTGACAGCGAGTCGACCACGATAAATGGCTGCTCAAAGTGTTGGCGGTCGAAGTTCTGGCGGCCCGCCTTGATGAATGCCTCTGGGTGCGTCAACAGGTCGCGAGTGAGCCGCATCAGCTGAATCATTACGGGATCGGTCATGGCGTCAGCACCAGCAGCGGCAGTTTCGTTTCTTCGCCCACGGCTTCAGTGTAGCCGTATTGGCCATAGCCCTTGCGGAACGGAACCAGCTTGAAGTCGCGGCCAAGCCATTCGACGTATTGGCCGATAGCCATTGGCGAGACGCTGTGAATCTGGATGTACTCCAGGCTGTAATCGATCTGCTCGACCTTCAGCTTTTCAGGGTCTGCCGGCTGGACTACGGCCATGATGTTGACGCCGACAATGGTTGTGGTCGGCACGAAATCGACAGTCGTCTCGCTGACGGCCTTCAACACGACAGGTTGCGACCACTCGGTCAGGACTTCGGACATGTCAGGGAGCATTATTCAACCACCCAGGTAATTGCATTTCGCAGTATGCCGGTATCGATCAGTACCTGACTAGAACCTTTGGCGTCCTTGGTCGACTGCTTGATATCCGCCCAAACCCCGTATCCGCGAGTCTTGAAAGCACCACGACTGATATTGACCGCCGTCAAACCGATGCGGCCAAGAGCGACCTCGATATCAAGTCCGCTTTCAAGAACGAGATTGAACTGAACATCTAGGGCGCGAGAGATCTCGGCTTGCTTTTCTTCGAAAGGCCCGCGCAGGAATGAGCGCATCGGGACGAATTGCGTACCGTACTCATGAAATATGCCGACCTCAAGCACGGTAGCTGCCGGCCTGTTGCCGTCCGACGTGTACGCTTGAGATGTAGCCTGCTCGCCAGCAGGAAGCCCAACCTTAACCGATGCCTGCTTCGCTCTCTGCATGGCCGCAACCTGTCGCTGCGACCTTGCCAAGAACTCCTGGGGGGTCATACAAAGCGCGCCCCGGTACGTCGGCCGCCACTGAGTATCCAATAGGTCTGCCCGTAGCGGTTGGAGTTGAACCAGGAGGCCAGGTTACTGCCTTGCGTGGCCGAAGCCTCATAGGAGACCGAGACGCTGCCCACTGACTTGCTGGCAACGTTGCGCGCCGAGCCGGTGCCAGGCGCTGCGGCATTGGTGAGCAAGAAAGCGATCAGGTTAAGGATCGCCTCCTTGTTCTTGTCGTTGTACTCAAGGCAGGTATAAGAGGGCCAGGTCGACGCGATAGCCTCAACCCACACAATCGGCGGAACCGCCGTGGCGAAGCGCTCTTCGAAGTCGGTCTGGATACTCATTATTCCACCGTTACCATGCCGGAATCCAATGCGCGCTGAAGCTTGGCGGTTAGGCGAGAGTCAGCGGCCAGTTGCTGGCGCGTGAAGGTGGCGGTACTGCCTTCGCCTGCCAGGCCGAAAACCTTCATCGGGTTGGCGATCAGGCTGGTCACGACAACAGAGTCATCAGCATGGGCTTGCGACTCTTCGAAACGCGCCTGGATCTCGGCTTCGATTTCGGCATCAGCGGCAGCCTTGTCCTCAGCGCTCAGCTCTGGCTCTGGCTCTGGCTCTGGCTCTGGCTCAACAGGATCAGCCACGGTCTCTGGTTCCGCAACAGGCTCTTCCTGCTCGACTGCCGGATCTTCAGCCGCCGGTTCGACGACTTCTGGCTCTGGGTCGGCAGCCAGTTTTTCGTCGATCTCTGCCTGAAGACGCTCAGCGCTCCAGCGACCATCGACCTTGATACCCAGTTCTTCGGCTTGCTTCTTGAGATCGTCCAAGACGAACCCTCCAAAATAGGCGGCGCATCCTTGCGCCCAGGGAAATCAGAGACCAGTCAGAGTGGCAGCAGCGCCATCTTCGATCACGTCCAGGCCTGCAATGGAGAAGTAGCTCTCCATGTAGTACTTGAACCCGCGCTGATCGATGCTGGAGATTTCCAGCGGCACCGGCAGGCGGAATTGCATAGCGCGACGGTTGCGCGAGAATGCAACGGTGGTCGAGGTCACGGCAGCCTGGCCAGCTTCAGCCCGATTGGTCATGCCGAAGGTCACGCCCGCGAAGTTGTCCTGCAAAGCACGCAGCACGCTGGACGAGCCGGCAGCGGTGTTCAGGATCTTGGTGGTGGCGATGTTGTAGACCGACCATGGCATGGTCACATGATCAGCCATGTAGGCTGGCACGTTGAACACGTTGGCCCACTGGCGGTTGATCAGGCCAGCGATCTCGTCGTACAACTCTTGACCAGTCAGCGCCGAAGCCAGGCCCGCAGCGGCGTCAGTATCCCAGCCGGTGTAGTTCAACAGGCCGCGAGTCTTGAACGTGCCGTTAGAACGAACCTGGCCAACGTAGCCGATGGCATCGATCTTGCGGTTGTACAGCTCGTTGTGCGCTTCCATGAACCGGCTTGGCAGGTTGATGTTTTGCAACTCGGCCTTCTTCAGCTCGATCTCGGACCAATCCGACTCGGCATCCATGGTGAACACCGGGATGTTGTCGTCTTCACCTTCCAGCGTGATCTTGCCGGTGGTGTTGGTGTTGGTGCCAGCTTCGCGGAAGTCACCAGCGATGGCCAACTTGATCTTCTTGATCGTGTCAGCATAGCCGCCTTCGTTGTTGATGGTGATACCTTGCTGGAGAAAGGTCAGCTCAGGATATTCCTGGGTGAAGATCTCGGTGCTGAGGTATTCAAGGTTGCGCGCCAGGATGATGCCGCCGGCATCGGTGAACTTCTTGGCGTGCGCGGCCTTGTCCTGGAAGGACTTGGTGTTGTAGATCGATTTGACTCGCGCCAATTGCATTTCAGGCGTCATATTTTTCATGACTTAAACCCCGGTCAGATAATTTGGAATCAGGACAAGCCAGCAGCCGGGGCGTTTAGCTTCCCAGAATACGGCGCCAGGAACGATGGCGTTGCTGGTGGCGGTCTCGGTTGCCTTACCCAGGTTGGCGCCAGCAGTGTTCACGGCGTAGACCTGCTGGAATCGGGCCGGGGTATCGCCAGCCAGAACTTCAACGGTGACGAAGCCGAAGTTCACGATCTCGGCCACTTGGTCTGGCGCGATACCGAGCTTGGTGTAGGTCAGGTTTTCCAGGGCGCTTGAGATCTTGCGGCGCACGACGCCAGCAATCAGCGGGGTAGCCGAGGTGTCGAGCAGATCGATGGAGCCGGTGTCGTACTTGACGAAACGGCCAGGCACCAGACCTTCTTCCCATACGTCGAACGCCGAGCAGTTGTAAGGCGATGCAGCAATGAACTCGCCAGGCATCAGGTCTGGTGGAGTGACTACAACGGCTTCATTAAAGGCCATGATTATTTGCCCCCGAAGGATTTGAGAAGGCGAGCATCAAGGTCATTGTCATCTGCCTTGCGATCACCGAAGGTTTGGTATTCGCCGCCGGATTTCTTCAGCAGCTTGAAGGCGACGGACAACTCGGCATCGCTGAATTTCTGCGAGCCATGCTCGACAGCCAACGCATCACGCATAACCTGAGCGGTGGACTTGTCGGCGAACGAGTAGGTTTCCGGCAGAACGGTACGACCTTTCTCGATGACGGCAGCGTGAGCCTTGACGGCAGAGTTCACAGCGGAAGTCATTGCGTCTTTGAACCTGGCGCGAGCTTTCTGGCGGATGACCTTGCGCATCGAGTCGGTAACCTTGACGCCATCCTTTGCAGGCTCGGCAGCTTCATCCATCAACGCGTCAACTTCCTCATCAACCACCTGAGCGGTCTCTTCGTCAGTCATCACGTCTTCGACCAGTGGAGTATCTGCTGGAACTTCGACGCCTGCCTCAGTGGCGGCGGCCATGATTTCCTGAAGCGCTGGCAGCAACTCAGCCAGCTTATCAGCAGGTACATTCTTGATCGCTTCCGGCAGGCCAGCGGCCAGCTCCACGATCTGTGAAAGACTCAGGGAGCCGTCGGCGTCACAGAACGCCTTGTGCAGCTTCTTCGGCATGGTAGCCTCCGGGGTTGGTTTTCGGTCGATGAAGCGGCAGCCAGAACCGCAGCGGCCTGAATCAACTGTAGCAAGATGGGTCGGCACAAGGTCACGCTGTTCGAAGTCCCACTTGTCGTGGGGAACTAGACGGCCTTCGTAGCCAAGAGATAATTGATTTTTCCCGCCCTCGATTTCGGCGAGCATGTCGTCGTCGAGGAACAGCTTATTCTGGATGGCCAGGGTTGAACTGGTCGACTCATCGAACGCATCGATAAAGGACGCTGACTCAACGCGGCTCTGGATGTCGTCAGGCTCGGTGCCTGGCTCAATGTGATCGCCAATGACCGGGATGCCCGGCATCTGCGAAACAAGGCTGGCAATGGTGGCTGGCGAGCGGTAGACCGTGAAGATCTTGTCGGGTGGCTCCTGGCCGATCTCGCTACCCAGGTACTCAAGCACGCCGTCACGAACGCTGACAGCTGTCCGTAGACTACCGTCATATGTTGCCACGTCGATGAACTTGAGCTTTTCCATTATCCAACCTTGGCATAAATCTTGCCGAATTGTAAACCCGGCAAGATTGGAATGCAAATTGCATAGGGCTACTGAGGGAGAATTGGGAAGTCAGTGCCGCCCTCATACCAGGTCAGGAAGTAATCGAGGTCGACCGTGCCCGTTCCCAGGTTCCTGAATACGACCAGATAAGAGCTATTCGCTTTAAGGATGCGATCACCGCCAGGCGCTAGCCCCGAGCCGGTACGCTGACCAACGCCAGACTGGCCGTAGATGTTTTGCGGATCTCCCCACGAAACCCCATCGCTCACAGTGGTTACGCCGCTACGCACAACCACCGTGCTAACTGGCGCCGGGATAATGGCATCATTGAAGTTCTGAATAGTTACCAGTGTGCCGCCAGGAGCTGGGGCGTTTGGCTGCTTGTACACTTGAAGCTGAGCCTTCTCGGCCGCGCCGTACATGTCGCGAGCCTTGACCAATACCTGCTTGGATCCGGTCGTGAAAAGCAACTTCGAAACGCCAGTCGTGGCAGCAAGAGTTGGCACATTATGCTGGATGTAGAACTGACCACCGTTCTTTACATTCGCCTCGATGTAATTCTGAATGACCATCGCTCGCAGGCCTGTAAAGGCGCCGTCCGGTGTCATGATCATAGGGTCAGCAGTGCGCCAGATGATCACCCGGTAAGTCGTGTATCCGGTCACTCCAGTCAGGCTAACCTTCACGCGGGAAGCCGGGCCATTGAACCGCCACTCGCCGACAGCAAACGGCTGGACCGTTTTGAAGATGTTGCCGGTATCGTAAATGCTCTGCGAAACAGCTGGCAGGCCAACAACCGAAACCGGCAGGCCTCCCGCATCGAAGAACAGGAAGGAGACAAGGCAGCCATCCCAGTCGAGAGCCATTGCGGGGCTGATGGTCTGGCCATTTTCAATAAAATATCGTGCGGACATAATCCTTATTCCTGTTCGACTGTTTCCGGAATGATCATCGTGTAGGTGCAGCGGCAATTGTAGTCAGTGCCTGGCAGCAGGTACAGGTCATCGAGCGACGAATAAAGACCCTCTGCCAGATCGAACTCCTTGCCTTCCCGATCCTCATGCGACGGCCGCACTCTCTCATCACCAGCAGTCTCCCAGATCGCCTTGGTGATCCCTAGGTTCTGCGCACGGATCTTGGTGGTGATCGAGTTGTAATTCTGCACCTGATTGCGAGCCAGGAACTTGGCATGGTTCTTGCGTTCGCTGACGACGCCGTCAAACTGGCTGACGATGGTATCTAGCGACTCGCCCTGACTCATGCCGAACAGGGTGTTGTTCGTGAACTTCTGAAAGGTATCGTCGCGCAAGGTCTGAATCCACTGCGCGGTTTCGGCGACCAGGGCATTGGTCGTCGACTTCATCCCCTCCTTCGCAATCAGGTCGGCGACGTTGATTCCGGTCTTGGCGGCAACTCGCTTGTAGAATTCCTCCTTCGACTTTCTGTCAAGCTTTGCCAGCATCTGCTGACTGATCGTCTCAAGGCGATCATTGCTGAATTGCTTCAGGATGCTTTTCTTGGCGGACTTTGCCAGGCGCAGGAGGATCGCTGCGAAGTTGCCGGTCTGGGCGTCGGCGAACTTGTACCGACTCAACGCTTCCAGGTCAGCGGGATCTGGCGCCTCGTCCGCAAACTTCTCGACCGTCTTGACCTGGATCTGCCCCAGTACCTGATTCTGAAACCGTTTAGCCATCGTCTCGACCATGAACTCGATCACGTCGGCCAGCTCGTTCTCGATGCCACGGGGAGACTTTGGCGCCTTGATGGGTGTCGGCGTGGCCGTGGTTATCTGGCGCTTCATGGCAGCAGCCCGGCAGTCAAGTCGGCAGCAGGCTCATCCTCAATCGGAGCGAACAACTCCTTCCACGGGTCTTTCTTGATCACGTCATGCTCAACCAGGTAGGCGCGATAATCCTCGCCCAAGGCCTCCAGCTTGACGGCGTTGTCGATGACCTTGGTTTCGAAGTCCATGCGCTCGGTTGCGGTGCCGCCTTGGTTCTCTTTGAAGCAAACGTCTTCGATGCCGTAGTGCGCGCAAAGCTCCTTAATCGGGTCTTCCATGTAATCGAACTGGAGGTTTTCGACCATGTCCTGGAACGACTGGCGCTCCTGGCTGCCACTGCTATTCAGGCCCTGAACGGACTCGCCGACCAGCAAGGGGACTGGAATCGAAGTCACCAGCGCTAGGCGGCGAATGGTGATGTTGTCGACGGCATCCAGATTGGTCAGTGTCTGCGCGACACTTATCACGTCGTCAGCCGCATCAATCAGGCCGTCGCCATAGATGCCCCTGATCTCTGCGAGCTTGGCATAATAGCTGATCAGGTAGTCATCATCGCCGCAAAGAACCGCATCAGCAAAGCCGGCGATCTTGTGGAACAGCGTCGAGTTCTTTTCGAGGATCGCGCCACTTGCCCGCTCAACAATGCCGTCATTGATGAGTTGCGTGTGGATCATTTCGAATTCTGAGATGCCGCCGTAACGGTAGGTCGGCAGGTCGAGCTCTGGCGGCGCGTAATAGGTGAAGTCGATCACGCGCGACCAGTGGAAGGACTTACCGCGAACGCTGTAGGTCTTCGGCTTCTGATAGCGGATATCATTCAGGTCGATGCTGACATTCATCGGCGCGACCATGTCGCCACTGAAAACGTCCAGCTTGACCTTCGCCATGTCCATCTTGCCGACAAGTGGCTTCGACAGATCGACGCCTTTCTCATTCAGCAGGATGATGCCGCGACCGAAGCCGAGCATGAACTTGGAGGCCTTTTTAACGGCGCGCTGCAATCGGCGCTTGTAAAGCTCTTCGTCCTTGTCGTTCGCGAACTGGAGCGTGTCATTCAGCGCGTAACCAGTCTTGATACTGATTATCTTGGCGCCCAGACCGGTCTTGAAGATGGCGCGAAGCTGGGTGTCATCCAGGCGAGTCGATGTGATCACGTTGGTCGCAACAGCAGACCGGCGATTGGCCAGGCCGTTGACGATGTTCGTCATGCCGTCCCGGAACTTTGGCTTGCGACCGACGCCGCGCTTTTTGCTCATAGCATGCTTCTCCAATCTCGCTTGCCCTGGTTCAGGACGTTATCGATGGCGTCCATCGTTGGGTCGATCTGGTCATCATTGCTGCCTTTGGGGAAGGCCGCGAACTCGGACAGGTAGTCGGAGAGCCATGGCGCGTTGCGTGGCAGCAGTACGTTTCCTGATTGTATCAGGGGGATGGCATCCATGGCGCGGGTGATTTTGTCAACAGATCGCTGGATGCCGAGGATGGGGATGCCCTCTTTCTTCAGCGTCTGGATCAGGCCGGTGCCGCTCGCCTTGTCCTCAACGTTGAATGACCTCAGCGTTCCAGTGCCGTCGCCCTTGTGCTTTGCCCAGAATGCCCGCGCCTGAGTCAGCAGCTCTGGAGCCTCCCACTTGCCACGGATCTGATCGACCATGACAGCCTGGCCTTCAAATGATTCTCCCCAGCACTGGAAGACCGAATAATCGTTTTGCTCTTTGGTCTTGAGCGCAGTGTCGCCGAAGATCGCCCGCCACTTGAGTTTTGGCAGCACGTCATAGAATCGGAACTCGTCGGTCTTGAACATGTTGCCGCCGAGCGCGACAGGGGATTGCTGATACATCGCCGACCAGAAGTAGTCGGACATGATCGCCTTGGTTTCGAGAAGCTTATCCAGGGGGTGCAGATCCGGTACAAGTGCACCCTCTCGCCTGGAGGGGTCATAGCCTTTCTCGCCTGGCAGGTTGACCGCGACGAACTTTAGGTGCTTGGCCTTCGGATTGATCTTCAGTATGCGACCAGACAAGTCGTCAGTCGCCCAGCTGGTAGCCATGATGATCTGGCCACTGTTCTTGCTGAGGCGCGTCAGGAAGGTTGTGATGTACCAGTTCCAGATGCCGTCCTTGATCGTCTCGCTTAGCGCTTCCTGTGCGTTTTTTATCGGGTCGTCGATCAGGCCGATGTCCAGGCGCTTACCAGTGAGAGGGCCGCCGACACCTTGGCCAACGTATCGACCTTTGCGCCCAACGATCTCAAACACGTCGCTGTTGCGCTTAGCCTCCACGTCCACAGTCACGGCGCGCTTTGCACTCAGCGAGGCGCCAGGAAACAACCGGTGGTATTCAGGGCTGAGCATGATCCGCTGAACATCGCGGTTCATGTCGGTCGCCAGGTCTTTCGAGTAGGACAGTCCGCCGATGGACAGATCTGGAGCCTGGCCGAACAGGAACGCAGGCGCGTATCGGCTGACGATATCCGACTTGCCGTGTTGTGGTGGCGCCTGAACAACCAGCACGGGTCGCAAGCCAGCCTGCTGATCAACGAAGAACTGATCGAGCGCCGCGCATAACTCCTGCGCAAATTCGCTGACGATGTATTCGGGGTTGATATACAGGATGAAGTCGAGAAGGCCCCTGCGAGCCTTCCTACGCCTAAGCAGCTCTTGGGCTGCCAGTTGCACTGGCGTCATTCTTCTTTCGCCGCAGGGCCTGCAATCAGAGCCAGCAACTGCTCATCCGAAAGCTCGGTGACATCCTTGGTCAGGATCGGGCCACCGCCAGGGCCAGCGTGTTCGAATTTCTGCGCGGCTTCCCATCCACCCATCTTGGCGAGCTGAGCGATGGCCGCCACCTTCGAATGCTGCTTGATCTTAGGGCCATTCTTGCCGACTTCCAGCTCGGAGATAATCATTAGCTTGTCGGGGTCATTCGCCTGAAGGTCTTCGTCAATCAGCCAGGTCGTCTGGTGAACGTCATCGCCGGTCTCGGCATTTTGACCGATGTGCGAGGTTTTGAATTTGACGATGTCGGTCAGGTTTCCGCGACCGAGCTGGGTGAGGATTTTCATGGCCTCTTCACGATCCATAATCGCATCAGAAACCGCTTGCGCCTTCATTGAATCTGTGAAGGCCTTCACCCTTACGTCGCTCAACATAGTCGATGCCGAAGAATCTGCCGAGTCATCACTGGTAGCCTTGCCGCCACCACGGTAGTACGCCTCACGCTGGGTCATGCCGGCAAGCCAATTCGTAGCCACTCGCTGTTGCAGCTCGGTCAGGTTATCGAAAAGAATCAGCTGCTCAGGAGTCATTAGATTTTTCGCCTGTCACGAAAGTGGATAGATGCCAGAACTATATCACGAAGACTGAAATGAAAAAGCCCGCTTCCGTGAGGTTGCGGGCTTTTGCTTGCTGATGGCGTTAGCCGTACTGCTTAAGCATCTGGGCGAGCGCATCATCGTTATTCATCTGCCGCGACTGGCCAGGGAAGCCGAACATCTTTTTGCTTGGGGCGATGACGCGAGCGGTCGAATGCTTGTTGATCAATTCGAATGCGGTAGGAAGCTTTGGCTGCGGATAGCTCATGGTGAATCTCCTGTCATTAAGTTAGCCGCCTGTGCGGGCACTTGTCTTTTGTCGCTCTTTCGCCATCAGCGCGACCACTGACACTTTGGGGAAACAACTAACCCTGGCTAGACACATTCATCGCATTGCGCTACCGATGAGGAAGTACGGTCACTGCAAACTTTGCGAAGTTTACCGATGTGCTGACGGATACAGCGGCGGCGTTGGTTGATTCTGTTTCAAGTTTAATTGTTATTCGGCTGGTCAGTGTTCAGTTGCTTAATCTTCTGCTGCACCTCGACCCACGTACACATCCTAAAAACTAATGCTTTTTGGTGGTCGCCATGACTAACTGGAAAGCTATCCCGGAAATCAAATCCAGACTCTGTTTACAGAGCAACAGTGGACGCTGACATTCTGCTCATCGCGTGTCGCATATTTAATCCATGCTCCGCACTGACCATGCGAATAACAACTTCAGATTTAAAGAGCGTTGTAAGTTGTGGTGGCCGGTGTCGATCTCCGGCTTTCCGGCAGGATGATGTTCCCTCCGGCTTCGCTTACTTCTCCACCCAGTTCACCACAAGGGTTTCCAGTGGATTTTGGTTCCTTGAGCATCGACCTGCTCATTCACCACGAATCCATAATCGCCGATCTACAAAACTATGTCAACACCCTGTCGAAAATGATTTTGCATATCCAGGGCTAGATCTATGCCGTTTTGCAAATCTTGACTTTTGGGTAAGGAAATCAAAGTGCGGGCAGCTGCGGGCAGAGTGCGGGCATCATTAGCACGTAGGTCTAGCCCTTGTACTGCGTGGCCTGTAGCTATTCTGCGGGCAGTGCGGGCAGTTTTCAGGCGTGCGCACATTTCAAAGTCGACATCTGGTTAAATTTTGATCAATGAATGCATTTTTTTTAAAAACTGCACGTAGAGCACGTAAACCACCTCAAAGCCTTATGCGGCGTGGCCTGGAGGTGCGGGCAATTGCTGCACGTAACCTGCACTCACGCTGCACATAAACACGCTGAACATTCGCCTAATGCGCAAATTCAATCGCAAACAGAACGCAAACGTTGACTGAATGTAATCGACGCAATAGACTCGCCAAAACACACAGAGAGGGTGCGGCATGACGAATATTGAAAAGGGGGTTCCTTTGCAGAATCACCAATCCAAAAAGAAGTACCCGTTCTCCAAAATGCAGATCGGCGACAGCTTTTTCTTCGAGGAATTGCCCGAGGTAGAAAGCGCTCAGAATGCCGGAAAGGGGTATGCCAATCGCCACAATCCTGAATTCAAGATGACCCGCCGCAAAGTCGAGGGCGGCTACCGGTTGTGGCGGATCGCATAATGGATATCGATATCAGCAATCCGCCAGAGTTTGATGTTGCGCCAGTAGAGCTATATACGAACGTCATGCCGGATGATGAAGAGTTCGCAATTGAAGCTTATGACATTGGAGTGTACGAGGAGATACAGAAAAACGTTCCGCTACCAACTCCGGTAGCGCCAAGAAAGCCGCGTGCAAAGCGTGCCGAGAAGCTTGCGGAAGTTGATCGAATAGAGCCGCTTCTTCAAATACCCGATGAGCTGATGGATACGGTCATTGGTCGACTTGCCGAAGTTACCGCTGAATGCCTGGAGTTTCCTGAGGCGAGCGTTTTCATGGCGCTTCTATCAACGGCAAGCTCAATTGCGTCGACCGCTTACGCCGTCCAGTACGACACCGGAAAGACCGTTGCGCTTGGCCTGTACACCGTTATTGAGCAGCCTCCAGCCACAAAGAAGAGTTGGTTGCTTGGCATCGGGCTTGATCCGTACAAGAAGGGAATGAGTGCACACAACCGAAAGATCGGGGGCCGCATTCGTGAATTTATCGAGCGCGATCAGAAGCCACCAGCATCATTGCTGCCTGGGTTTTATTACACGACAGACCCAACATCGGCAGGCATGGATAGCCACATGGCGAATTGTTCCGAGGGTCGCTTTGTCGTGGCATCAGCCGAGCAATCAGCATTCTCGTCACTCTTCCCTGATGGCGCATTCCCAAGCAACAACGAGCTGCTGCTCAAGGGCTGGGCCGGCGAGGACGTCGCTGGGATGCGAACGACGCGAAAGGCATACGAAGGGGTTGCGCAGGGCTCGATCACGCTTGTGGCGCAGCCAGGATCATCACGGCGCGTCTTGAATGCGTCTGGAGGCTCGGGATTGGCGGAGCGATTCATCTTCATTTGCGAGCCTGATCTTTTGGGATTCCGCAAGCACGAAGGTATCCGCGTTTCGAATGAGGATCAGGCTGAATACCGCAAGGCTGCACAGAGCTGCATCGACATCTATTCGAGCAACATCCTGTCGTTTGCGAATTCGGAGGAGCGCATCATTTATGACCCGGACAACCTGATCCAGCTGCGACCAACGGAGCGCGGGCAACTTGAGTTCCTGCTGCGAGCAAGAAAGAACGAGCCGCACATGCAAAGCCTTAAGGAGTCCGGTGACATGGTGATGCTGTCATGGATCGGAAAGTTCGAAACCTTCGTACTGAAGATCGCTGCCATCATCCATGTTTTCGAGTGCCACGCCAGCGGATGCAAGGTTCCGGACATTATCCCGGATAGCCTGATATTTGCCTCAATGGATTTGATCGATGCGCTAGGTTCTCACGTTCAGCAACTCATTCGTGATGCCGGCGAATCAGGTACAGATGCGGAAGAGTCTGCGGTGATCTCTGTACTTGACAAGCCAATGGTTATGCGCGCTCTACGGGATAAGCTAAGGGGCAGAAAGCCATTCCGATCCATGCCTGGAAGTGGATACAAGGCGATCACGGCTCGCGTCAGCACCATGCTAAAGGAAGGTTCCCTTGTGATCAGTGCCGACGGAAAAATCACGGTGGTATGAAAATGAACCCACGGCAGGCGATTCGAGAGCATTACGGGGTAAGGCTTGGCCCTAGCCCCGCCGATGGCAAATATCGGTCGTTCAAGATCGACGATCTTCGCAATGGGTTTTTGATAGAAATTGATGATATGGCTGTTTTTGGGTCGATTATTGATGCTGAACGTATAGTTTTTGATGGTAAATCGTACTTTTCTTTTGCGGTAGAACACAAAGAGCGCAAAGACGCCAAACAAGAATGGCTGATCTGGGAGTGCGCCAGGTCGATGCTGGAGCGTGGCGAAAGGTTGAGCAGGGCAGACGGCGAGCGATTGGCGCTTGCGGTGCAACGGCTTGAAATGTGGTTATAGACAGGAGAGGAAAATGATCCCATATAAATGCGAAAATTGCGGCCGTCCAGGCTTGATGTCTGCCTACTGCCCTACGTGTTTCCATATCCACAGGAGCACCAAATAATGAATATCGAGAAAATGCGGGAAGAGTTTGAATCGGTCATCAGAAATGGTGATTTCCTTAATGATGCTACTGACGCCGCAAAGGACATGATATTGGAACGTAACCATAATGGTGCGTACCGATCCCTGCGGATTCGTGATGTCTGGTGGGCGCTGGCAAGCAAGCCGCGCAGCTATCGAGGTGCCATTGAATGCGTGGGGATGCGAAGAGGGATTCGATGTGGTGGATGAGAGTGATATTCGCCACGAACTTGAATCCCTCGGCCTCAAGGTGAAAGCATGAAAATCAAACTATGGAGCCGTCCTTATAACGGCGGATGGATATGGTTCGACAAATCCCAGGCAGGCCGATTCAGCTATGGCTGGCATAAACCGAAGCTTTGGTGGTGCATTTTTGGATTTTGCGGGAGCATTACCATTCAAACCTGGCCATGGCAGAAGAGGCCGAAATGAAAATCTTCGACCTCTCCTTCACCGACGGCAAATCCTGCCGAGTAATCGACCCGGACCCAGAAGGCAACGCCGAGGAATCCCTGCGAGGCTACCAGTCGATGTTTCAGCCTGGGTATCTGGTCGGCCTGGTTCAGGTTATTGCGCCGCCTCCTGATAGGCTGCCGTGGAGGCGCGACGGTGAATTCTGGAGGATTGGCGCTTTCGTCCTGGTCAGGCTGGATGGCGGGGGATTCAAATGCTTCTGGCCTGGCGGCGATGTCACTGGTGACAAGGATGCCATATCCGATGCCGTCCGCGAGAATTGGCACCTTCACGCTTGACATAGTTATTATCTCGGCATAGTATCTAATCCATCGAAACGAACAACGGAGCAAGACGAGATGAAGAACTTCCAAGCCCAAACCGCTCAAGATAAAGATATGCGCGCCGCTGTCCAAGACGCGATTTTACACTTCCGAGTTACCGGGGAGCGCTGCTATGCATCAGCCTTCGGCGTGCTGCTTTGGCACAGCGATCGCCCATAACCAGCCTCGCCCCCCTTAACCGGGGCTTTGCCAGTACCAAATCCCCGACAGGAGCAACGAGATGAACACTGCAACCACTAGCGGCAAATCGGCACTTGAGATCGGCACTGAAATTCATGAGCGCCTTCTCGGCAGCAAGCTGACCATCGCCCAATCAATACGCCGCTCAAGCGACCCGTATCGCGCATCAATCACCAGCTTCATCCGCCGCGAAGTGATCCGCTCCGATGACGGCCATCACGACAAGAAAATCTTCCACTTCGAAGACCGCTCCTTCCTGACCTTCGAAGTCACCTACACAGCAGTTGAAGACGGCGGCGGCCAGTGATTCGGTTGGTCGCGCTTATCACCGCATTAATCCTGATCGCCGCGCACGTCACGGCGGCGGTCATCGCTCTCTACGTTGAAGGGGTTTTGAAATGAGTAAGCACACCGCAGGGAAATGGAAAGTTGTTGAGAATGGTGGCCGCATGGTCGGGGTAATGAGTGGCCGCGCCTGGGTGGTTTACAAGTCGGGCAATGACTGCATGCTGACTGAAGAGCTTGAGTCAAATGCCCTTCTGATCGCCGCAGCACCGGATCTGCTTGAGGCCCTTGAGCAAACGCGCAACGAGTTGCAGCGACTTATGCCGATGATGCAGGCAGATGAATCAGGCCTCGGTCCTGACTGCACTTCTTACTTCCAAGCGATTTTTAACGCTGGCGCCGCGATCGCCAAGGCAACAGGTGAAGCATGAACATCCCAATCATCGCCAGCAGCTTTGCAGGGATCGCTGATCAGCTTGTATCAATGGGGTATGACCTGATTGCGCCAATCGCCTGGAATCGAATCCCAATGCGCATCAACGGCGTTTGGCATGCCGAGGTTCGCCATGGCTAGAACGCTTAAGTGGTCGGCCGCCGCGCTGATCGTTATTTTGTGGATGGCTGGGATGGGGTATTTGTGATGGTCGATAAGATGAAACCGCTAAAGATGTATACGGCTGGCGCTCGCTATCCTAGCGAATATTCGGTGGTTGCCGCATGCATTGCGCGAACTCACAAGGAGGCCAAAAAACTGCTTTGGTCTGGTTCTGACACGCTGCGCCAAGAGTGCGATTGGAATTTCACAGACATGCGCGTCGGCCGGAGCAATTCTGATGACGAGATCGCTGCAAGTATTCAACCGCAGGAGCCGCACGTAATCGATGACACCGCTATCACTCGCAAGATGGGGTGGTTTTGTATTGGTGACGCAGGGTGTTCAGAGTGCGGGCTTTACGAAATGGACGGCGATTTTCCTCTGTGCCAAGAGTGCGGTTTCTGCGCCGAATGCGGCCATGATGAGGCATGCAAATCAAAGCCTGACGAGATGAAACCATGAAACTAACCAACCGATTCTACCTCGGCGACCACAACCTGGAGCCGCCCGAAGACGACGAGCCCGAAGACGGCCTGACCGACGCCGAGCGCCGCCAGAAGGCATTCGACGACTTCGATCCGCCGGATTGTGGCGACTTCAGCGAACCGCTGTAACCGCCCCACCTCATAAACGGCAAGGAGTTTTGGAAATGAGTGAAGTGAAGCGATATCTGATCAACTGGCATATGGAAGAAGAGTTCGAACATCCTCAAGGCAGATTCGTCATGGCATCAGACTTTGATGCAGAGCGAAAGGATTGTATTGAGCTACGTGACGCCCTGAAGTCGACAATGGATCGCGAAGACGCCGCCCAATCCGAGCTGGCTGCTTTGCGGGAAGAGCTGGCCGAAATAAAGCATAGTCGCGATTACTGCAACCGGGTTGCGATCCACAACAAAGAGCTTGGCGACGACCTTCAGCAGCGCCTTGCGGACGCAGAGCGGCGGAATGCGGCAACCGAAGCTAACGCGAATCGTTATATTGGGATTCGCGACGTCATCCCGCTTGGTGAGCTCTCTGAAATAACAGGAGAACTCCAAACGGGGGCCGAGTGGGATGATGCCA
>Ga0247812_10000281_pt1 | contig 43206 bp, 32 predicted proteins | sample UWRJL149409B1_FD_178011 | JGI IMG/M metagenome (GOLD analysis project Ga0247812, IMG submission 178011) | Plant litter microbial communities from Arlington Agricultural Research Station in Wisconsin, United States - UWRJ-L149-409B-1 | ecosystem: Environmental > Terrestrial > Plant litter >...
TCATGCACCTCGGTCACGCCGGGGCGACTGCGCAGGAATGCTTCGATCCCGGCGCGGTCGACATTGTCCGGCACGGCGGCCAGCATCATGCGCATCGACTGCGTCAGCAGCGACCAGGTGCTGTAGACGATGAAGGCGACGATCAGCATGCTGACCGCCGGATCGAGCCAGTTCCAGCCCGTGTAGCGCACGATCACGCCGGCCACCAGCACGCCCAGCGAGATGGCGGCGTCGGCGGCCATGTGCAGGTAGGCGCCGCGGATATTGATATCGTCCTTGCTGCCGGCCATGAACAGCCAGGCCGAGAAGCCGTTGATCAGGATGCCGACGCCGGCCACCACCGACACCGTCAGGCCGGCCACCGGATCGGGATGGATCAGCTGCTGCACGGCCTCCCAGGCGATGCCGCCGCAGGCGGCCATCAGCAGCATGGCGTTGAACAGCGCGGCCAGCATCGAGGTGCTGCGCAGGCCGTAGGTATAGCGGCCGTCGGGTGCGCGCTTGGCCAGGATGGCGGCGCCCCAGGCCAGCATCAGGCCCAGCACGTCGGACAGGTTGTGGCCGGCGTCGGCCATCAGCGCGGTGGAGTTGGCCAGGAAGCCGTAGAAGAATTCGATGCCGACGAAGGCGGTGTTGAGCACGATGGCGATGGCGAAGGCGCGGCCCATGGTGTTGGGGTCGCCGTGGTGGTGGTGATGGCCGTGATCATGGCCGTGGTGGTCGTGACTGTGCGCCTTGGCCGGCGCGTGGCTGTGATCGTGGTGATCATGGTCGTGATGCTCGTGGTCGTGGTGCTTGCTCATGCTTCGTTCCCGTTGGAAGGTTCGGCGATATGTTCCAGCATATCGTTGAGTACGCCGCTGATATGGGCATCGGCGGCGGAATAGAACACCTGCTTGCCCTGGCGCTCGGACTTGACGATGCGGGCGGCGCGCAGCAGGCGCAGGTGGTGGCTCACGAGCGAGCTGCTCAGATCAAGCGTCGTGGCGATATCGCTGACGGCGATCGGCGCCGGCATACAGGCCAGCACGATGCGCAAGCGGGTGGGATCGCCGAGCAGATGAAACAAGTCGGCCAGTTGCGCGATCTGCGGATCGCAATCGGAATAGTCGTGTTGACAGCTCATGATGCTAACAAATGAATAGGTGTTCACATGTTAGCATGAAAATCCGGGGTCAGTTCTAAAAACTGGACACGAGCTCTGCTCTAGGCGATGCTAGAGCAGAGCTCGTGTCCAGTTTTTAGAACTGACCCCGGATTATTTTTGCAGTTCGGCTTGCAGTTGGGCGCGGATTTTCGGGTCGAGTTTCTGAATCGCTTTGTTGAGCTTGTCGGCGTTTTGCAGCGCCAGCGTTTGTTCCGGCGTCAGCGCTTTGGCTTGCTCGATCACCGGCGCCGGCGCCGCTTTGCGGAAGGCGGCCTGGCCGCCCAGCACGATCAGCGCGCTCAGCACGGCGATGCCGGCGGCGGCGCACAGCAGCCGCAGTTCGCGCGGCGTGACCAGCGGCGCTTGCGTGGCGATGGCGCGCACCGGGGTGGCGGGGGCGGGTGTGTATGGCGCCGGCTGTGCCGGCGACGCAGGCAGTCCGCCGGCCAGCCGCGCCTGCCGCGCCAGCTCCAGCGAGGCGGCGTCGATCAGCGCGACATGGCGTCCCACCGCTTCCTCCAGCACCGCTTCGTTCAGCGCCACCAAGGCGAAGATCGGGTCGTCGATGTCGATCTTGACGCCGGTTTTGTCAAAGACCAGGCTGCGCAGCTTTTGCTGATCCATGGCCGCCTACCACTGCACGTTGTCGAGTTGCTCGAACAGGTCGCGGAACACGACCTTGATGCGCTGCTTTTCCATCACGTTGAACTTGTCGCTGGCCTTGACCTCGTTGGCGGTCAGCCGCGCCGTGTTCATCTTCTTGAGGTCGGCGCCGAAGGTGTCGGCGTTGCGCGCCGTTAGCACCACCCGCCCGCGCACCCGCGATGAATTGTCCGCGTAGGTCTGCGATTCGGTGAACTGCTTGCCGGACGCCGATTGCAGCAGCCCGAAATGCTCGTTCTCCCACAGCACCAGCGGCACGCTGGTCGACTTGGCCGTCGAGACAAAACCCATCGCGGTGTCGTGCAGCGTGTCGCCGCCGCCGACGATGGTGTGGATGTAGACCTTGCGCCCCGATTCCTGCAGCAGCGCGAAGCAGTCGTTCTCGATCAGGTAGCCCATCAGCGGCGAGAAGGTGTTGGCGCCGTTGTCGACGACGCAGTTGCCTTCCTGCTCCAGGATGTCGATCATCAGCGCGTCGAAACGCTTGGGGTCGATGGTGCGGCTGTCCGTCATCACCGGCACATGCTTGACCTCCATCGCCTTGTAGCGCGAGAAGGTGGCGTTCTCCTGGTCGGTGTCGTAGCAGCGCAGCGGCTGCTGGCCTTCCGCCACGTCCTTGGACGCGATCCATTGCGCCAGGATGGTCGACACCAGCGTCTTGCCGATGCCGCCTTTGCCTTGGAGAATAAAATGTACCGTGTTTTGCATCAATCACTCCCGAATCGCCTGAATGCGAAGAGAGTAATTGTTTTGTGGCGCCAAGGCAACCGGCTAGTTAATGAATCGGAGCAGGCCCTGCAACGCGTGTATGACGGTCTGCTCGCGCACCGCGCGGCGGTCGCCGGCAAACACCAGGCGCTCGGTGTGCACGGTGTCGGCGTTGGCCCAGCCGAAGCAGACCGTGCCGACCGGCTTGCCCGGCACCGCGCCGGTCGGGCCGGCAATGCCGGTGGTCGACACCGCCAGGTGGGCGTTGCTGGCGCCCAGCGCGCCGCTGGCCATCGCCGCCGCCACCTCCTCGGAGACGCTGCCCATCTGCGCGATCAGCGCCGCCGACACGTCCAGCATCTCGGTCTTGGAGGCGTTGGAATAGGTGACGAAACCACAGTCGAACCACGCCGTCGAGCCGGCGATCTCGGTGATGGCCTGGGCCACGCCGCCGCCGGTGCACGACTCGGCGGTCGCCAGGATCAGGCCCTTGTCCTGCAGGGCTTTGCCGACCTGCGCGGCGAGGTCGAGGATGGTGTCGCTGTTGCTGGAACTCATGGCTGTTCTCCTTCTGTCGCGGCGGATGGCTTGCTGTCACTGTACCATGCGCTCCACACACTATGCCAGTGCCGCGAAACGTTGCAAAAAAACATTCGACCGCCGATTTGTTCTTGCGTACACTCGGCCCATTGCAGCCGTGCGCCGCCGATCGGGCAGGCTCAGTATGCTGCTCATCATAAGCGGTCTGGACCGGTCATGACGCCGTTCCCGATACCACCCACGGAGCCGCCATGATCAGTCAGACCGACCTGTACCACGCCCGCATCCTGATCGTCGACGACCAGCCGGTCAATGTGGAATTGCTGGAGTTCCTGCTCGACTCCACCGGCTACAAGGCCGTCAGCGCCACCACCAACCCGCGCGTGGTGGCCGACTGGCACGCGAAACACCGCTACGACCTGATCATCCTCGACCTGCAGATGCCCGGCATGAGCGGCTTCGAGGTGATGGCGGCGCTCAAGCCGCTGGAACCGGACGCCTGGCTGCCGGTGCTGGTGGTCACCGCCCAGCCCGACCACAAGCTGCTCGCCTTCGAGGCCGGCGCGCGCGATTTCGTCAGCAAGCCCTTCGATCCGGTCGAGGTGCTCACGCGCATCCGCAACATGCTGGAGATGCGCCTGCTGCACCGCCGCGTGCGCGAATACAACGGCCGCCTGGAGCAGACCGTGCGGGCGCGGACGGCCGAGCTGCAGCGCTTCCGCAGCGCGATGGACGCCACCGCCGACGCCATCTTCCTGCTCGACGCCGCCAGCGCCGACCTGCTCGACGTCAACGACGGCGCCTGCCGCATGCTGGCCTATCCGCGCAACGAGATGCTCGGCCAGAGCGCCAGCCGGCTGGGGCTGGGCGCGCCGGACGCCCTGCGCGCGCAGGCGGCCCGGCTGGCCGACTACGCCGCCGCCGTCGGCCCGGCGCGCGCGCCCGAGCTCATTGAAATCGAGCTGATGCGGCGCGACCTGATCGCGGTGCCGGTGGAGCTGTACTGGCAGCTGCTGCAGCGCCCCGGCCAGCCGGCCGTGCTGCTGGGCGTGGCGCGCGACATCAGCGAGCGCCGCCAGGCCGAGGAACTGCTGCAGCACATGGCCCGCTACGACAGCCTCACCGGCTTGCCCAACCGCTCGCTGTTCTACCAGATCCTGGCCGACGCCATCGTGCTTGCCCAGGACAAAGCGTGGCGCATCGTGGTGCTGTTCATCGCGCTCGACCGCTTCAAGACCATCAACGATTCGCTTGGCCACGCGCTGGGCGACGAGCTGCTGCGCCAGTTCAGCACGCGCCTGATGCAGTGCGTGCGCCTGCGCGACACCGTCGGGCGCATGGGCGGCGACGAGTTCGCGCTGATCCTGACCATGCCGCGCGACCAGCAGGACGCCGTCAACACCGCCAACGAGGTGCGCCAGGCGCTGCGCCAGCCGTTCGACCTGGGCGGCCATCCTGCCGTGCTCAGCGCCAGCATCGGCATCGCCATGTATCCGGACGACGCCACCGATCCGGAAACGCTGGTCAAGTACGCCGACACCGCGATGGACCGCGCCAAGCAGGCCGGGCGCGACGGCTACCGCTTCTTCACCGCCGGCATGAACGTGCAGGTGCTGGCGCGGCTGGACATGGAGCTGGCGCTGCGCCGCGCGCTCGAGGCCGACGAACTGCTGCTGCACTACCAGCCCAAGGTCAACCTGCACACCGGCGCCATCGCCGGCGTCGAGGCGCTGCTGCGCTGGCAGCGGCCCGGCTTCGGCATGGTGTACCCGGCCGAGTTCGTGCCGGTGCTGGAGGACACCGGCCTGATCGTGCGCGTCGGCGCCTGGATCATCGACGCCGCCTGCAAGCAGATCGCGGCGTGGCAGCGCGACGGCGTCGGGCCGGTGCGGGTGGCGGTCAACGTCGCCAGCCGCCAGTTTGTCGAGGGCGACCTGGAGCAGGTGGTGCGTTCGGCGCTGGCGCGCCACCAGGTGCCGGCCGAGCTGCTGGAACTGGAGCTGACCGAGACCGCGCTGATGTCCAACGCCGAGCGCACCATCACCGTGCTGAACAACCTGAAGCGGCTCGGCATCAAGGTGGCGATCGACGACTTCGGCACCGGCTATTCGTCGCTGGCCTACCTGCAGCGCTTCCCGATCGACAAGCTGAAGATCGACATCGCCTTCGTGCGCGACATCACCACCAACCCCAACGACGCGGCGATCGCGCAGGCCATCATCAGCATGGCGCACAGCCTCAAGCTGCGGGTGATCGCCGAGGGCGTCGAGACGCGGCCGCAGCTGGAGTACTTGCGGCGCAGCCGCTGCGACGAGATTCAGGGCTACTTCTTTAGCCGGCCGCTGTCGGCGGCGGACCTGGGCGCGCTGGTGGCGTCGGGCCGCGCGCTGCCGCCGGCGCCGGGCAACAGCGGCCAGCCGGCGCAGACGCTGCTCATCGTCGACGACGACGTCAACGTGCTGGCCTCGCTGCACCGGCTGTTCCGCCGCGACGGCTACCAGATCCTGACGGCAGCCTCGCCGATCGAAGCGTTTGAATTGCTGGCGCTGCAGGCGGTGCAGGTGGTGATGTGCGACCAGCGCATGCCGGTGATGAGCGGCACCGAATTCCTCAGCAAGGTCAAGGAGATGTACCCGGAGACGATACGCATCATCCTGTCCGGCTATACCGGCCTGGAGGCGGTGCTGGACGCGATCAACCGCGGCGCCATCTACCGCTTCTACACCAAGCCGTGGGACGACACCCAGCTGCGCGACAATATCCGCCTGGCCTTCCACCACTACTGGCTGATGCACGGCAGCGGCCGCCGCGCCGGGCAGCCGGACGAGGACGCCACGGCGCTGCAGGCGGCGATTCAGGACGTGAAGTGATCGAAGCTGTCGAGCTGCAGTTGCAGCCGCTTGCCCTGGGCGTCGACCAGGCGCAGGCCCGGCTGCGCGTCGATGCTGCCGACCCGCGTCACCGGCGTGGCCACGCTCTCGGCCGCCGCCAGCACCGCCGCGCGTGACGCCGCCGGCGCGGTGAAACACAGCTCGTAATCGTCGCCGCCGGCGGCGCTGTAGGCGCGGCGCAAGGCCGGCGCCCGCGTGGCCAGCACCGCACCGGCCGGCAGCGCGTCGACGTCCAGCGTGGCGCCCACGGCGGACGAGGTCAGAATATGGCCGAGGTCGCCGACCAGCCCGTCCGAGATATCGATGGCGGCGTGGGCCAGGCCCTGTTCGGCCAGCAGCACGCCCAGCGCCACGCGCGGCGTCGGCGTGTGCAGCCGCGCGGCGGCGGCCTGCATGCCGGCCACGTCCAGCGGCTGCGGCAATTCCAGCCGGTAGCCGGCCAGCGCCAGGCGGGCGTCGCCCAGCGTGCCGGAGATCCAGAGGTCGTCGCCGGCCTGCGCCGCGCCGCGGCGCAGGGCCTGGCCGGGACGCACTTCGCCGAACACGGTGATGCAGATGTTGAGCGGGCCCTTGGTGGTGTCGCCGCCGATCAGCTCGATGTCGTGGGCGTCGGCCAGCGCGAACAGGCCTTGCGCAAAACCGGCCAGCCAGTCGCGGTCGGCGGCGGGCAGGGCCAGCGCCAGCGTGAAGCCGACCGGCCGCGCCCCCATCGCCGCCAGGTCCGACAGGTTGACGGCCAGCGCCTTGTGGCCCAGCCGCGCCGCATCCTCACCGGCGAAGAAGTGGCGGCCCTCGACCAGCATGTCGGACGAGATCGCCGTCTGCATGCCCGCCGTGGGCGTGAGCAGCGCGCAATCGTCGCCGATGCCGAGCGTGGCGCGGCCGCGGCGGCCGGGCCGCTGGAAATATTGTTTGATGAGGTCGAATTCGGAGAGCATGCGCCATTGTAGCGACGAATCGGGCGCCGGGGCCGCAAGATGATTTGTAATTGCAATTACATCTAATATTGTAATAGACAGTGGCTATCAATCCGCAAAATAGCGCATATGCCCGCTACCGCTGGGTTAATGTCGCTAAAAGTTGCGCAAGTTCAGTGGTGCGCCGCATATACATATAAGAAATCTTGATATCGGTCATACGTGTTGGTGAAAATACCTACGTATTTGCAAGAATTGGTCTGATAAAATCGGAAGCTTTCCGATTGCACAAACAGGAAGGCCGCACAGCATGGATTCGTCATCTGATAAAAAAGAAGAACTTCGTCAACAATTGCGCCTCGCCGCGCTGGAATACCACGAGTGCCCGACGCCCGGCAAGATCAGCGTCACGCCGACCAAGCAACTGACCAACCAGCGCGATCTGGCGCTGGCCTACTCCCCGGGCGTGGCCGCGCCGTGCGAGGAAATCGTCATCGATCCGGCCAATGCATATAAATACACCGCGCGCGGCAACCTGGTGGCCGTGATCACCAACGGCACCGCCGTGCTGGGCCTGGGCAACATCGGCCCGCTGGCCGCCAAGCCGGTGATGGAAGGCAAGGGCGTGCTGTTCAAGAAGTTCGCCGGCATCGACGTGTTCGACATCGAGATCAACGAGCAGGATCCGGACAAGCTGGTCGACATCATCGCCGCGCTGGAACCGACCTTCGGCGGCGTCAACCTGGAAGACATCAAGGCGCCCGAGTGCTTCGAGATCGAGCGCAAGCTGCGCGACCGCATGAAGATCCCGGTGTTCCACGACGACCAGCACGGCACCGCCATCATCGTCGGCGCGGCCATCATGAACGGCATCCAGTACGTCGGCAAGGACATCGCCAACTGCAAGCTGGTGGTGTCGGGCGCCGGCGCCGCGGCGCTGGCCTGCCTGGACCTGATCGTCGACCTCGGCTTCCCGCTGGAAAACATCTACGTCACCGACCTGGCCGGCGTGGTCTACAAGGGCCGCGCCGAGCTGATGGACCCGGACAAGGAGCGCTTCGCGCGCGAGACCGACGCCCGCACGCTGGCCGAGGTGATCGCCGACGCCGACATCTTCCTCGGCCTGTCGGCCGGCGGCGTGCTCAAGCCGGACATGGTCAAGGCCATGGCCAAGAACCCGCTGATCCTGGCGCTGGCCAACCCGACGCCGGAAATCCTGCCGGAAGAAGTGAAGGCCGTGCGCGACGACGCCATCATCTGCACCGGCCGTTCGGACTACCCGAACCAGGTCAACAACGTGCTGTGCTTCCCCTACATCTTCCGCGGCGCGCTCGACTGCGGCGCCACCACCATCACCCGCGAAATGGAAATCGCCGTGGTGCATGCGATCGCCGAGCTGGCCCACGCCGAGCAGTCGGACATCGTCGCCACCACCTACGGCTTCACCAGCCTGTCGTTCGGTCCCGAGTACCTGATCCCGATGCCGTTCGATCCGCGCCTGCTGATCAAGATCGCCCCGGCCGTGGCCAAGGCCGCCGAGGATTCCGGCGTCGCCACCCGTCCGATCAAGGATCTGCAAGCCTACGCCGACAGCCTGCAGCAGTTCGTCTACCGCAGCGGCACCTTCATGAAGCCGCTGTTCCAGGTGGCCAAGAAGACCCACGCCGACCTCAAGCGCATCGTCTACGCCGAGGGCGAGGAAGAGCGCGTGCTGCGCGCGGTGCAGGTCATCGTCGACGAGAAGCTGGCCCGTCCGATCCTGGTCGGCCGTCCGGCCGTGCTGGAGACGCGCATCACCAAGTTCGGCCTGCGCCTCAAGCACGGCGTCGACTTCGACGTCATCAATCCCGACCACGACGAGCGCTACCGCGACTACTGGCAAGCCTACTACGAGCTGACCGCGCGCAAGGGCGTCACGCAAGAGTACGCCAAGCTGGAGATGCGCCGCCGCCACACCCTGATCGGCGCCATGATGATCAAGAAGGGCGACGCCGACGGCATGATCTGCGGCACCTTCGGCACCACCCAGCTGCACCTGCACTACATCGACCAGGTGCTGGGCAAGCGCGAGGGCGCCTGCGTCTACGCCGCGATGAACGTGCTGATCCTGCCGGAGCGCCAGCTGGTCATGGTCGACACCCACGTCAACGAAAACCCGAACGCCACCGAACTGGCGGCCATCACCGTGATGGCGGCCGAAGAGATGCGCCGCTTCGGCCTGTCGCCGCGCGCGGCGCTGCTGTCGGCCTCGAACTTCGGCTCGTCCAACAGCGAATCGGCGCAGAAGATGCGCGCCGCGCTGGCGCTGGTCAAGCAGCTCGATCCGACGCTGGAAATCGACGGCGAGATGCACGGCGACACGGCGCTGGACTCCAAGCTGCGCCACGCCATCATGCCGGACTCGACCCTGACGGGCGACGCCAACCTGCTGGTGGCGCCGAACATCGACGCCGCCAACATCGCCTACAACCTGGTCAAGACGGCGGCCGGCAACGGCATCGCGGTCGGCCCGATCCTGCTCGGCTGCGACCGCGCGGTGCACATCCTGACGCCGTCGGCGACGGTGCGCCGCATCGTCAACATGACCGCGCTGTGCGTGGTCGACGCGGTGGCGGCGGTGTCGACCCGCAAGCCGTAAGCCCATGAGCGAAGGCCGGACCGGCTTCCCGCGCGGGAGGCGGTCCGGCCTTTTTTATTGGGAAAAAGAGATTCCTATGTAACAAGATGTAAGTGATGTAATGGTGGGATTTGGTGAGAAGTGTTCAACATACGCTCTGTTACAATAGCGGGCTACTTATATTCCCCATGACTTGGATTGTTATTCACCATGCAGAAAATTAAAAAAGCCCTGGTAACGGGCATCACCGGCCAAGACGGCGCTTATCTGGCGGAACTGCTGCTGGAAAAAGGTTATGAAGTCACCGGCACCTATCGCCGCACCAGTTCGGTTAACTTCTGGCGTATTGAAGAACTGGGCATCCAGTCGCACCCGAACCTGAAACTGGTCGAATACGACCTGACCGACCTGGGGTCGAGCATCCGCCTGCTGCAGAACGCGCAGCCGGACGAAGTCTACAACCTGGCGGCGCAAAGCTTCGTCGGCGTCTCGTTCGAGCAGCCGGTCACCACCGCCGAGATCACCGGCGTCGGCCCGGTCAACCTGCTCGAAGCGATCCGCATCGTCAATCCGAAGATCCGCTTCTACCAGGCGTCGACCTCGGAAATGTTCGGCAAGGTGCAGGCCGTGCCGCAGAAGGAAGACACCCCGTTCTACCCGCGCAGCCCGTACGGCGTGGCCAAGCTGTATGCCCACTGGATGACCGTGAACTACCGCGAGTCCTACGGCATCTTCGGCTGCTCCGGCATCCTGTTCAACCACGAGTCGCCGCTGCGCGGCCGTGAATTCGTCACCCGCAAGATCACCGACTCGGTGGCCAAGATCCACTTGGGCCAGCTGGACGTGCTGGAGCTGGGCAATATGGACGCCAAGCGCGACTGGGGCTTCGCCAAGGAATACGTCGAAGGCATGTGGCGCATCCTGCAGGCCGACCAGCCGGACACCTATGTGCTGGCCACCAACCGCACCGAGACCGTGCGCGACTTCGTCAGCATGGCCTTCAAGGCGGTCGACGTCAGCATCGCCTGGAGCGGCGAGGCCGACAACGAAATCGGCACCTGCCAGAAAACCGGCAAGGTGCTGGTGCGCGTCAATCCGAAGTTCTACCGTCCTGCGGAAGTGGAACTGCTGATCGGCGACCCGAGCAAGGCCGAAAAAGAACTGGGCTGGAAGCCGTCCACCACGCTGGAACAGCTGTGCCAGATGATGGTCGAGGCCGACCTGCGCCGCAACAAAGCCGGCTTCTCTTTCTAAGGAGTTCCCATGGCTGCTGAAGGTTCGGGCAAACGCGCCCTGATTACCGGCTTGTCCGGCTTCACCGGCCGCTACGTGGCGCAGGAGCTGCGCGACGCCGGCTACGAGGTGTTCGGCACCGTCACGCCGGGCCGCGCGCCGGGCGAGGGCGAATTCGCCGTCGACCTCACCGACCGCGCCGGGCTGGCGGCGATGGTGCAGCAGGTGCGGCCCGATGTCGTGGCGCACCTGGCCGCCATCGCCTTCGTCGGCCACGGCGACGTCGAGCACATCTACCGCGTCAACGTGGCCGGCACCCGCAACCTGCTGGAAGCGCTGGCCGGGCTGGAGCATAAGCCGTCGGCCGTGCTGCTGGCCTCCAGCGCCAATATCTACGGCAATAGCGACGTCGGCGTCATCGGCGAGAACGTGCCGCCCGCGCCGGCCAACGACTACGCCGTCAGCAAGCTGGCGATGGAGTATATGGCCAGGCTGTGGCAGGACCGGCTGCCGCTGATCGTGGCGCGGCCGTTCAACTACACCGGCGTCGGCCAGCACGAGAACTTCCTGCTGCCGAAAATCGTCTCGCACTTCCGCCGCCAGGCCGCCGACATCGAGCTGGGCAACCTGCACGTCTGGCGCGATTTCTCCGACGTGCGCATGGTCGCGGCCAGCTACCGCAAGCTGCTCGCCGCCGCGCCGGCCGGCCAGACGTTCAACATCTGCTCCGGCCACGGCTACTCGCTGGGCGAGGCGCTGGACATGATGGCCGACATCGCCGGCTACAAGATCAACGTCCACGTCAACCCGGCCTTCGTGCGCGCCAACGAAGTGGTGCGGCTGGTCGGCGACAACCGCCGCCTGGTCGCCGCCACCGGCCCGTTGGTCACCGTGCCGCTGGCCGACACGCTGCGCTGGATGTATTCGGCTTGAACACCCCGTCCCTGCGCGTCGGCCTGTCGACCACGACGGCCGAACCGGTGCTGACCGGCGGTCGTCTCGACGGCCTCGGCGTCTACAGCCGCGCGCTGCTCGACCATCTGCCGCGGGCCGGCGTCGAGGTGCAGCCGTTTTCCTTCGCGCCGCCCGGCGACGCGCGCCGCCTCACGGTCGGCCGCGCGCTGCCGCTGTCGTTCCCGCTGGCGATGCTGGGCGATCTGATGCTGCCGTCGTCGGTGCATCTGAGCACCGCCGCGGCGCTGGGCAAGGGCGCCGCGCCGCTGGACATCTTCCACGCCACCGACTACCGCATCGTGCGCATGGACTGCCCGGTGGTGGCGACGCTGCACGACGCGCTGCCTGTCTCGCATCCGCAATGGGCCAGCCCGAAGCTGCGCGGCCTGAAGAACTGGCTGCAGATCAAGGCCGCGCGCAAGGCGCGGCACGTCATCACCGGCTCGCGTTTCTCGATCCGCGAACTGGTCGAACACTTCGGCGTGGATGAACGCAAGATCAGCGTCGTGCACCACGGCGTGGCCGCGCACTGGTTCGACGCGCCGGCCGCCGAGGAGCGCGACGCCACGCTGGCGCAGCACCGGCTGCAGGCGGGCTACTTCCTGTTCGTCGGCACGCTGCAGCCGCGCAAGAACGTCGACCGCTTGCTGGAGGCGTATCTGGGCCTGCCGCCGGTGCTGCGCTCCAAGCACCAGCTGGTGCTGGTCGGCGCGCCCGGCTGGCGCAGCGAAGAACTGGTGCGCCGGATCGGCGCCGCGCGGCAGAACGGCGAGAACGTGGTCTGGCTCGACCGGCTGACCGACGACCGCCAGCTGCGCCATCTGTACGCCGGCGCCGGCGCCTTCGTCTTCCCGTCGCTGCACGAGGGCTTCGGCCTGCCGCTGCTGGAGGCCTTCGCCAGCGGCGTGCCGGTGGCCTGTTCCGGCACCACCTCGCTGCCGGAAGTGGCGCAGGGCGCGGCGCTGGAATTCGATCCGCTGTCGGTCGGCGAGATCACCGCCGCCATGACCACGCTGGCGCGCGACGACACCGTGCGCGCGCGCTGCATCGCCGCCGGCCGTCGCCGCGCGCTTGAACTGACATGGGACGAAGCGGCTCGCCGCAGTGTCGCTGTGTATCATGAAGTCCTGTCTCACTGAAGCTTAGCCATGCGCGTCCTCCATTTCTACAAGACCTATTATCCCGACTCCTGGGGCGGCATCGAGCAGGTGATCCGCCAGCTGTGCGTCGGCACGGGCCGGCTCGGCGTCAGCAACGAAGTGCTGACGCTGACCCCCGACAAGGCGGGGCCGAAGGAAATCGAGTTCGAAGGGCATACCGTGCACCGGGTGTCGATGGACTTCGAGATCGCCTCGACCGGCTTCTCGTTCGCCGCGATCCGCAAGCTGGCGCGCCTGGCCCGCAAGGCCGACGTGATCCACTATCATTTCCCGTGGCCGTTCATGGACCTGGCGCACTTCATGGCGCGCATCGACAAGCCGAGCGTGGTGACCTACCACTCGGACATCGTGCGCCAGAAGCAGCTGCTGCGCGTCTACGGTCCGCTCAAGCGCCGCTTCCTGCACAGCGTCGACGCGGTGGTGGCGACGTCGCCCAACTACCTGGCCTCGTCGGCGGTGCTCAAGCGCTTCGCCCACAAGACCCGCACCATTCCCTTCGGCCTGGATAAGTCGACCTACCCGGTGGCGACCGAGCAGCGCAAGGACAAGTGGCGCGCCCAGTGCGGCGAACGGTTCTTCCTGTTCGTCGGCGTGCTGCGCTACTACAAGGGCCTGCACATCCTGCTCGATGCGATGGTCAATGTCGACTACCCGGTGGTGATCGTCGGCGCCGGCCCGATCGAGCAGGAACTGAAGGCGCACGCGCTGCGGCTCGGCCTGACGCACGTGCAGTTCATCGGCGCGGTGGACGAGGACGACAAGGCCGCGCTGCTGGAGCTGAGCTACGCGATGGTGTTCCCGTCGCACCTGCGTTCGGAAGCCTTCGGCATCTCGCTGCTGGAGGGCGCGATGTTCGGCAAGCCGATGATCTCGAGCGAAATCGGCACCGGCACCACCTACATCAACATCGACAACGACACCGGCCTGGTGGTGGCGCCGGACGATCCGGCGGCGCTGGGCGCGGCCATGCGCACGCTGTGGGACGACCCGGAACGCGCCGCCGCGATGGGGCGCCGCGCCGAGGCGCGCTACTGGGAGCTGTTTACCGCCGAAAAAATGGCGCACAGTTACGACGCGCTGTACCGCGAGCTGGTGGCCCGGCACGCCACCCGGCGCGCCGGCGTGCGCCATCGCGTCGTCTGACGCCGGTTTGATCTAGCGCAAAGCTTGCGAGGAAGGCGGCGGCTATCATGGCCGTCGAACTCCGCGCCCGTCCGACGGTCAAACAAGACGGCGTCACCAAGATGACGCCACCCGCTGTGCGACGCAACGACGTCGTCCGGGCGGGAGTTCACCTTCAAGGTAGAATACGGCCATCAAAGTCATTGATGGAGAATCGCGTGCGCTGCCTGGTCATCGAAGATGAAGCCGAAACCTCGAACTACATCTGCAAAGGCCTGCGCGAAGCCGGCTACCTGGTCACTTCGGCCGCCACCGGCCCCGATGGTCTCGACTACGCCATCAGCGAGGAATGGGACATCATCATCCTCGACCGCATGCTGCCGGGCCGCGTCGACGGCCTCTCCATCGTCGACAAGCTGCGCGCGCTGGGCAAGCAGACGCCGGTCATCATCGTCAGCGCGCTGACCACCATCGACGCCCGCGTCACCGGCCTGCGCGGCGGCGCCGACGATTACCTGTCCAAGCCCTTCGCCTTTTCCGAGCTGCTGGCGCGCGTCGAGGCGCTGCTGCGCCGCAGCGCGCCCGGCGCCGACAGCACGCAGCTGCAGGTGGCCGATCTGAAGCTGGACCTGCGCACCCTGCGCGTCACGCGCGGCAACAAGGTCATCACCCTGCAGCCGCGCGAATACCGCCTGCTCGAATACCTGATGCGCAACGAGAACCAGGTGGTGACCCGCACCATGCTGCTCGAATCGGTGTGGGACTACCACTTCGACCCGCAGACCAACGTCATCGACGTGCAGATCAGCCGCCTGCGCGCCAAGGTGGACAAGGACTTCCCGGTGATGCTGATCCACACGCTGCGCGGGGTCGGCTACCGCATGGGCGCGACGCCGCCCGAGGACGAGGACCTGCCGCTTGCTTAGTTGGCCCAACTTTTTCCGCGCCTCGATCGCCGCCAAGCTGGTGCTGGGCTACGGCCTGCTGGGCATCGCGTCGATCGCGGCGGTATCGGCGGTGTTCTACAGCGGCACCATCGGCGTGCTCGATCAAAACATCGACGGCAAGATCATGGCGCAGGCGGAGCGGCTGATGGCCGGCGCCGGCGACGGCCGCCGCGCCACGCTGGAGTCGGAGGTCAGGCGCCAGCTCGGCGACGGCGTCGACAGCGACCGCGAAATCCTGCAGCTCGTCGACCCCGACGGCGCGCGCCTGGCCGGCAACCTGACGTCCTGGCCGGCCCTCGATGGGGACGGCGACATGGTGACGGCGACCGTGGAGCGCAACGGCCGCAGCGCGCCGGCGCGCCTGTACCTGCGCCCGGTGAGCGCCGGCGGCATGCTGATCGTCGGCCGCGACCTGAGCGAAGAGGACGCGGTGCGCGACGTGATCTGGCGCGCGCTGCTGGCCGGCGTGTGCGTGTCGCTGATGCTGACCATCGGCGGCGCCATGCTGTTCCGCCGCAGCATAGAAGGGCGCCTGGGCGAGATCCGCCGCACCGCCGCGCAGATCGAGGCGGGCGATTTGAGTCCGCGCATCCCGGTCACCGGCAACGACGAATTCGCGCTGCTCAACCGCGACATCAACCGCATGCTGGACCGGATCGAGCTGCTGATGGACGGCATCCGCCATGTGTCGAACGCCATCGCCCACGATCTGCGCACGCCGCTGAGCCGCATCCGCGGCCGGCTGGACGACGCGCTGCGCCACGAGATGACGGTGCCGCGCCTGTCGGTCGCCGCGCACGACGCCATCGACGACATCGACGACTTGATCCGCCTGTTCGAGCGCCTGCTGCAGATCGCCGAGGCGGAATCGGGCATGCGCGCGCGCCTGTTCGAGCGGCTCGACCTGGGCCGCGTGGTGGCCGACATCGGCGAGATGTACGAAGCCATCGCCGAGGACAGCGGCATCGCGCTGGCGGTCGACGCGCCGGACGCGCTGTTCGTCGACGGCGACCGCAACCTGCTGGCCAGCGCCGTCGCCAGCCTGCTGGACAACGCCATCAAGTACGCCGGGCCGGGCGCCAAAATCCGCGTGCGCGCCGGGCTGCATCGCGGCCAGGCGTCGATTGCGGTGCACGACAACGGCCCGGGCATACCGGAAGGGGAGCGCGACAAGGTGACGCAGCGCTTTTATCGCCTCGACAAAAGCCGCCACATGCCGGGCAACGGCCTGGGGCTGTCCATCGTCGGCGCCACCGCCACCTCGCACGGCGGAGCGCTGGTGCTGGAGGATGCCGCGCCGGGACTGGTCGCGCGTATCGTGCTGCCGCTGGCGCCAGGATAAGCACCTATCCGATCCGTAATCCGGCCGCAAGCTTGTGGAAAACCGGGGAGTCCTATCATGGACCGATACTCCCTGGACTTCACATCATGCACGATTTAAGCGACATCGCCGACTGGCTGCAGCACCACCCGATCCACCACGATTCGAGCGTGCACAGCACGCTGCCCGATCCGACCTTCGTCACCAACGGCGAGACGGTGGTCTCCTTCAGCACCAACAACTACCTGGCGCTGGCCAACCACCCGCGCCTGGTGGCGGCGGCCAAGCAGGGCCTGGACCGCTACGGCGTCGGCAACTGCGAATCGCGCCTGCTGGGCGGCGACCTGGAGGTCTACCGCGAGCTGGAGCGCCGCCTCGGCGCCTTGAAGCACAAGAGCGACGCGGTGCTGTTCGTCACCGGCTACATGGCCAACATCGGCGTGCTGTCGTCGATCGTCAAGGCGGCCACGCTGGCGCGGCTGCACGGCTTCCGCGCCCGCAAGCGCCGCAAGTACGCCTACTACTCGGACGAATTCAACCACATCTCGATCCGCGAAGGCATCCAGATGTCCGGCGCGCTGCGCTACAACTACCGCCATTGCGACATGAACCATCTGGAGTCGCTGCTGGCGGCCGGCGCCGCCGACGGCGTCACGCCGATCATCGTCAGCGACGGCGTGTTCAGCATGGAAGGCACGATCGCGCCGCTGCCGGAGCTGGTGGCGCTGGCCGAGCGTTTCGACGCGCTGCTGTACATCGACGACGCGCACGCCACCGGCATCCTCGGCGCCAACGGCGGCGGCACCTCGGAGCACTTCGACTGCTACAGCCCGAACATCATGCAGATGGGGACCTTGAGCAAGGCGCTCGGCTCGATCGGCGGCTTCGTCGCGGTGGACAAGGAAGTGGCGGACGTGGTGCGCCTGACCAGCTCCGCCTACGGCTTCACCTGCCCGCCGCCGCCGGACCAGGCGGCGGCGCTGCTGGCCGCACTGGATCTGCTGGAGGAGGAACCGCAACGGCGCCAGCGCCTGTGGGACAACCAGCGCTATTTCATCGAGCGGATGCAGCCGCTGGGCTACACCATCATCAGCACCGCCACGCCGATCCTGCCGGTGCTGATCGGCGACGCCGAGACCTGCCAGCGCTATGCGATCGCGCTGCGCCGCGAAGGCGTCCACGTCGACGCGATCCAGTTCCCGGCGGCGCCGGTGGGACAGGCGCGCCTGCGCTTCATGATGAACGCCGGCCACACCAAAGCGCAGATCGACCACGCCGTCGGCGTGATGGCGCGCCTGGCCGGACGCGGCGACCGCCTGGTCGCCTAGCACCTATCGCTCTGCCCAGCGCTCCTTGACCTCAAGCAGCGCGGGCATCTGTTGCAGGAACAGGTCGACCAGCCGGCCTTCGAAGTGCACGCCGCGCTGCTGTTCCAGGTACTCGACCGCCTTCTCGACCGGCCAGGCCTGCTTGTAGGGGCGGGCCGAGGTCAGCGCGTCGAATACGTCGGCGATCGCCACGATGCGGCCGACCAGCGGGATCTCGTCGCCGGCGATGCCGTTCGGGTAGCCGCTGCCGTCCCACTTTTCGTGGTGGCTGACGGCGACGTCGTAGGCCATCGCCAGCATGCCGCTCTGGTGCTTGCCGATGATGTCGCCGCCGATGGTGGCGTGCGACTGCATCACCTTCCATTCGTCGGCGTCGAGCGGTCCCGGCTTGCGCAGGATGTTGTCGGGGATGCCGATCTTGCCGACGTCGTGCATCGGCGCCGCGTGCAGCAGGTCGTCCGCCTCCGCCTCGGTCATGCCGAGCGCCAGGCCGAGGATGCGTGCATAGTGGCTCATGCGGATCACGTGCAGGCCGGTTTCGTTGTCCTTGTACTCCGCCGCCAGGCCGAGGCGCTGGACGATCTCCAGGCGCGTGCGTTTCAGTTCGCCGACGCCGACCAGCGACAGGTGGGTGCGCACGCGCGCGCGCACGATCGGCGGGCTGACCGGCTTGGTGATGTAGTCGACCGCGCCGGCATCGAAGCCGATCACCTCGTCGGACGCTTCGCTCAGCGCGGTGACGAAGATGACGGGGATGGCGGCGGTGACCGGATCGGCCTTGAGCAGGCGGCAGGTTTCATAGCCGGTCATGCCGGGCATCATGACGTCGAGCAGGATCAATTGCGGCTGCTCCTGGCGCGCCAGTTCCAGCGCGCGCGGGCCGTCCTTGGCGAACAGCAGCCGGTATTGGTCTTGCAGCACGTGGCGCAGCAGCTGCAGGTTGCTCGCTTCGTCGTCGACCGCGAGGATCAGCGGCTGGTTGGCTTGATGGGTGGTGATCATGGGTTCTCCGTGGCCAGGCTGGCCAACAACTCCTGCAGCGTGCCTTGCGCCAGCGGGAAATCGAAATCGTTCAGGGCGGTGTGCAACGCGGCCAGTTGCTGCGTCTGCGCGGCGGGCGCGCCCACCAGGCTGGAGGTCAGCGCCGTCAGGCGGGCGTCGTCCAGCGCGCCGCGCTGCAGCGATGGTAGCAGGGCGGACGCTTTCTGGCGAGCGGCCGCCGCATCGTAGCCAGCGGCGGCGGTGGCGACTGCCGCTTTGGCGCTTGCGGCGCTCGCTGCGGCTGGCGCCACGTCGCCGGTGGTGGCGGCATGGATGGCGCTGAGCGCCGCATCCAGCTGCGCGGTCAGCATGCGCTGGCCTTGTGTCAGTTCGGTGTTCAGCGTGCCGTCGTCGCGCTGCGGCGAGCCGCATAATTTTTCAAGCTGCGCCAGCGTCGCGGTCAGCTGCTCCAGCCCCAGGTTGGCGGCCACGCCGCGCACCTTGTGGCACCACGCGCCCGCATCCTCGAGCCGCGTCTCGCTGCTGGCGCCCAGCATCTTGCCCAGCGTGGTGGCGGCGGCGCCGTAGTCGGCGGCAAAGCGGTTCAGCGCCTGGTGATAAACCTTCTCCTGCTCCGACCAGCGCCGCAGGCCGGCCTTCAGGTTCAGCACGCGCTGGCGCGCCGGCGCATCCGCCGCCGGCGACGCGTATTCCAGCACCGGCAGCTTGAGCACCCGCGCGATCTCGTGCGACAGCGCGTGCCAGTCCACCGGCTTGGAGGCGAAGCCTTGCATGCCGGCCGCGCTGGCGGCCTCGCGGTGCGCCGCCAGCACGCTGGCGGTCATCGCCACGATCGGCAGCGCGTTCGCCCCCGCCGCCAGCTCGCGGGCGCGGATGACGCGGGTCGCGGCCAGGCCGTCCATCAGCGGCATCTGCATATCCATCAGCACCACGTCGTAGTGGCGCTCGGCCGACATGCGCACCGCGTGGGTGCCGTCGGCGGCGGTCTCCATCGTGTGGCCGCGCTTGGCCAGCAGCAGCGACAGCAGCTCCAGGTTCTGCGGCACGTCGTCCGCCGCCAGGACGTGCAGCGGCGGCAGCGGATAGTCTTTGCGTTCGCCGATGTGCGACGGCGCGTCGCGCGCCGGCTCAAGCGGCAGCAGGACATGGAAGGTGGTGCCTTCGCCCGGCATGCTTTCGGCCCAGATCTTGCCGCCCATGAGCGCCACCAGCTGGCGGCTGATGGTGGTGCCGAGGCCCGTGCCGCCGAAGCGCCGCGTCATCGTGGCGTCGGCCTGGGTGAACGGATCGAAGATCGCGTCCAGCCGCTCCGGCGCGATGCCGATGCCGGTGTCCTGCACCGCGATGTGCAGCTGCCCCTGGCGCTCGCTGGCGTGCAGCCCGACCTTGCCGGCGGCGGTGAACTTGATCGCGTTGTCGAGCAGGTTGCCGAGGATCTGGCGCATGCGCAGTTCGTCGCCGTGCAGCCAGGCCGGCAGCGACGGATCGTAGACGATGTCGATCGTCAGCCCCTTGGCGCGGGCGTTGCTGCCGAAGGTGGAGGCCAGTTCGTCGATCAGGCCGAGCAGGGTGTAGTCGTCCGGCTCCAGCTGCATCGCGCCCTTATCCAGCTTGGCGGTGTCGAGGATCTCGTTGAGCAGCCGTAGCAGCGAGCGGCCTTCCTTGCGCACCGTGTCGAGGTGGCGGCGCTGGCTGGTATCGAGCTCGGTATCGAGCAGCACGTCGGTGAAGCCGAGGATGGCGTTCATCGGCGTGCGGATTTCGTGGCTCATGTTGGCGACGAAGCTGGCGCGCGCCGCCGCCGCCTGTTCCGCCTTGTCCTTGGCCTGGCGCAGCTCCTGCTCCATCTGGCGGCGTTCGCTGATGTCGAGGATCACGCCGTCGATCCAGCGGATCTGCGGATCGGTTTCGTCCTGCGTCACGGCGCCGTGCTCCCACATCGCGCGCACGCTGCCGTCGGCGTGCTGCAAACGGTACTCGACCTGGTACGGCGACAGCGCGTCCACGCTGCGGGCAATTTCCGCGGAGACGCGCGCGCGGTCCTCTTCGCAGATCAGGGAACCCAGCGTGCGGCTGCGCTGCGCACCGACGAAATCGCTGGCCGGGTAGCCGGCCAGGCGCTCGATGCCGTCGCTGACGAACACCGGCGGCGCGTCGAAGCTCATGCTGCTGCGGAAGGAGATGCCGGGGATGTTGCCGATCAGGGAGCGGAACTGCTGCTCGCTGTCGCGCAGCGCCTGCATGATGGCGCGCCGTTCGCTGATGTCGGTGATGAACAGCACGAACAGGTCGCGCTGCGCCAGCCTGGCGTGGCCCAGCGCGCGGCGGATCGGCACGGTGCCGCCGTCCTTGCGCAGCGCCATCACCTCGCTGCCCTTGCCGGGGATGGCGGCGTTCTCGGTGCGCATGTAGTTGAGCAGGCCCTCGCGCTCGGAGCGCTCGATGTCGGCGATCAGCAGGCGGATGTTGCGGCCGACGATCTCGGCGCGGGTCCAGCCGAAGATGCGCTCGGCCGAGGCGTTGAATTCGTGGATCACGCCGTCGCGGTCGACCGTCACCACGCCGTCGACGGTGGTGGTGAGCAGGGCGCGCATCCAGCTCTCGCTCTCGGCCTGCTGGCGGAACAGTTCGCGGTAGCGCAGCAGGCCGTTGGCGGCCATGACGAAGACGGTGAAGGCCACCGTGATCAGCGAGATCGCCAGCGCCAGGAAGGTGCCGCCCTGGCCGGACGCCGCCGCCTCGCTGCCGGGCGGCGGCAGCTCGCCGACGAAGCGCGCCGCCGCCATGCCGGTGTAGTGCATGCCGGCGATGGCGCAGCCCATGACGCTGGCGCTGATCAAGCCGATCATGCGCTGGTTCAGGTGCGCGCGCAGCGAGCGCAGGCCGAAGCGGATCCAGATCGCCAGCGTGGCCAGCACCACCGCCACCACGATGGACAGGCCGAACATCAGCGGGTCGTAGCGCAGGTCGAGCGCCATGCGCATCGCCGCCATGCCGGTGTAGTGCATGGCGCCGATGCCGGCGCCGACCAGCACGCCGCCGGTCAGCAGCGCGGCGGTGGCGAGGCGCGGGCGGCTGATAATGGACAGCGCGACGTAGGAGGCGGCAAGGCTGGGCAGCACCGACAGGATGGTGATGCCGTGGTCGTATTCGATATTGGTGCACAGGTTGAAGGCCAGCATGCCGATGAAGTGCATGGCCCACACGCCGCAGCCGAGCGCCAGGCTGCCGCTGCCCAGCATGACGGTGCGCAGCCCGCGCGACGTGGCCGCCTGCGCCTGGCCGGCCACTTGCAATCCCATCCACGATGAGAAGATGGCAACGAGGATGGAAAGCAACACTAACGACGGCAGGTGATTGCCGTAGTGGATCAGCGCCAGGTTGTCCGGCGGGGAAAACAGTTCCATCATGTAGGTTCCATGCAGCATTTATAGCGGTACAGAAACCTTATCACATAAAAAAACCGCCAGCAGGCGGTTTTTTAAGAAGCAGGCGCGATTACGATTTGGCGAACGCCAGGAAGTCGGCGTTGAACTTCTCCTTGTGGGTATCGGTCAGGCCGTGCGGCGCGCCAGGATACGTGATCAACTTGGCATGCTTGACGATCTTGGCCGAGGCGCGGCCGGCGGCGTCGATCGGCACGATCTGGTCGTCCTCGCCGTGGATGATCAACGTTGGCTTGTCGAATTTTTTCAGGTCTTCGCGGAAGTCGGTCTCCGAGAACGCCTTGATCGAGTCATAGGTGTTCTTGTGGCCGCCCTGCATGCCCTGCGCATACCACGCCTGGATGATGCCTTGCGACGGCTTGGCGCCCGGACGGTTGTAGCCGTAGAACGGACCGGAGGCGATGTCCAGGTAGAGCTGGGCGCGGTTGGCGACCGAGCCGGCGCGGATGCCGTCGAACACCTCGATCGGCAGGCCGCCCGGGTTGGTGTCGGTCTTGAGCATCAGCGGCGGCACCGCCGAGATCAGGCCCAGCTTGGCGATGCGCTTGGTGCCGTGGCGGCCCACGTAGCGCGCCACTTCGCCGCCGCCGGTCGAGAAGCCGGCCATGATGATGTTCTTCAGGTCCAGCGCTTCGATCACCTGGGCCAGGTCGTCGGCGTAGTGGTCCATGTCGTTGCCGTCCCAAGGCTGGCTCGAACGGCCGTGGCCGCGGCGGTCATGGGTGATGACGCGGAAGCCGTTATTGGCCAGCATGAAGGCGGCCGATTCCCAGCTGTCCGAATTGAGCGGCCAGCCGTGGCTGAGCACCACCGGCTGGCCGGTCTTCGGACCCCAATCCTTGTAGTAGATCTCGACGCCGTCGCGGGTGGTGATGATGCTGGCGGTTTTCTGCACCTTGCCGGCGGCCGGCGCGGCCGAAGCCTCGGTGGCGACGCTGGCCAGCGCGGTGGCGGCGGCTGCAACGGCGGTGCCGACCATGGCGAAGCGGCGGGATGGATTGATTTGTTCGGTCATTTTTATTCTCCTGAGGTGGCGGGTTGCAGATGTTGTTTAAAGAAAGCGTCGGTGCGTGCGTTGGCCAGCGTGGCGGCGGCCGCGTCGTAATGGTTGCCGCCGGGCCGGGCGAAGGCGTGGTTGCAGCCCGGGTAGGTGTGCATCTCGACGTTCGGGTTGTCCTTGAGCGCGGCGTGGATCACGGCCTGCGCGTCCTTGCCGATGTATTCGTCCTCGCCGGCCAGGTGGTAGAGCAGCGGGCGCTTGATGTTGGCGCCTTCGGCCGCGTACTTCTCGGTGCTGCCGCCGTAGTAGGCGACGAAGGCGTCGGCGTCGGCGCGGGCCGCCGTCAGGAAGGTCATCAGGCCGCCGAGGCAGTAGCCGGTGACGCCGACCTTGCCGGAGGCGCCGGCCAAGCCGCGGGCGGCGGCGACGGTGGCGGCGATGTCGTTGACGCCGCCGTCGAAGTCGTAGGCGCTGTAGAGCGCGAAGCCGCGCGCCCAGTCGCCGGGCTGGTCTTCCGACATCGACAGGCCCGGTTCGGCGCGCCAGAACAGGTCGGGGGCGACGGCGATGTAGCCTTTGGCGGCATAGCCGTCGGCGATGCTGCGGATGCCGGCGTTGACGCCGAAGATCTCCTGCATCACGACGATCACCGGGGCGCTGGCGGCGGCGCCGCTTGCTGGCCGGGCGACGTAGCAGTTGAAGCTGCCGTCGGCGACCTGGATGGCGAGGGTTTCAGTCATGTTGCTGCTCCGTGGTGTGTTGCGATGAAAGCCATGGTAGGGGGTAATCACGCCGGAGGGAACGCCCATTCCTGCAAAGCCGGATTGCAAAACTGCATATCCCACGACATGGGTATTGCGGCTCTCCCCCGAAAGAGTTAAGACTGCCGCCGCAGCCCGTAAGTTGCATTTATTATAAATCTGAACAATACTTGCCGGGCTGATCCGCCTATCGCCGGATTTCACTATGGGACACACTGAAAACGATGGCTTTCCTGACCAAGAAAAAGATCGCGCTGGCGCTCGGCCTGGTGTTGATCGTCGGCGGCGCGGCTGCCTACTATTCCAAAAGCAAGACCCCTGTGGTGGAGCCGCCACGTTTCCGCGTCGCGGCGGCCGACACCGGCAATATCACGCAGACGGTGACGGCCACCGGCACCATCAATCCGGTCGCGCTGATCAACATCGGCTCGCAGGTCTCGGGCACCGTCAACGAGCTGAAGGCGGACTTCAACGACCATGTGAAAAAGGGCCAGGTGCTGCTGACGCTGGACCCGACCATCTTCAACGCGCAGATCCGCCAGGCCGACGCGCAGCTGGCGTCGGCGCGCGCGTCGCTGCGGCTGGCGCAGGCCACGCACGCGCGCAACCAGACCCTGGTGACGCAGAGCTTCATTTCGCCGCTGGCGCTGGACCAGTCCAGGCGCGAGGTCGACGTGGCGCAGGCCAACATTCAACTGGCGCAGGCGCAGCTGGCACGCGCCCAGGCCGACTTGAACAACAGCGTGATCCGCTCGCCGATCGACGGCGTGATCATCAAGCGCACCGTGGACCTGGGCCAGACGGTGGCGGCGTCGTTCACCACGCCGACCTTGTTCCAGATCGCGCAGGACTTGACCAAGATGCAGATCGACACCAGCGTCTCCGAGGCGGACGTCGGCGCGCTCAAGGACGGGCAGGCGGCGCGCTTCGTGGTCGACGCCTATCCGGACAAGGAGTTCGAGGCGCGCATGCGCCAGTTCCGCCTGGCCGCCAACGTGGTGCAGAACGTGGTCACCTACAACGTGGTGCTGGACGTCGACAACAAGGACGAGCTGCTCAAGCCGGGCATGACGGCGCAGGTGCGGCTGCTGGTGGGGAACCGGCAGCAGGTGCTGCGCATTCCGACCGCCGCGCTGCGCTTCCGCCTCAGCGACGAGGAAATCGAACGGCAGAAAAAAGCCAAGGCCGGCGCTTCCGCCTCCGCATCGGCTGTCGCCGCGGAGGAACCGCCGCCGCCGGAAGACGACGCCGCCTTCCGCACCAAGGCCGACCTGGCGCGCGCGTTCAAGATCTACACGCTGGACGCGAAGAACCAGCCGGTCCCGGTCGACATCAGGATCGGCCTGTCCAACTTCCGCTACACCGAGGTCACAGGCGGGGCCTTGAAGAAGGGCGACAAGGTGATCACCCGCGCCATCAATGAAAAAGAGGGCGGCCTGTGACGCAGCCGCTGATCGACATCCGCCAGGTCACCAAGAGCTACTTCTCCGGCAGCGTGGAAACGCAGGTGCTGTTCGGCATCGACCTGGCGGTGCCGCGCGGCGACTTCCTCGCCGTGATGGGGCAGTCCGGCTCCGGCAAGTCGACGCTGATGAACATCTTCGGCTGCCTGGACCAAGCCACCGGCGGCAGCTACCACCTCAACGGCGTCGACACGCTGACCTTGTCGCGCGCCGAGCTGGCGACCATCCGCAACCGCACCATCGGCTTCGTGTTCCAGAGCTTTAACCTGATCAAGCGCATGAGCGTGGCGGAGAACGTGGCGCTGCCGCTGATCTACGCCGGCGTCTCGCGCGCCAAGGCGCACGCCAAGGCGCTGGTGGAGCTGGAGCGGGTCGGCCTGAAGGACTACGCCAAGCGCACGCCGAACCAGCTGTCCGGCGGCCAGCAGCAGCGGGTGGCGATCGCGCGCGCGCTGGTGGCCGACCCGCCGCTGATCCTCGCCGACGAACCGACCGGCAACCTCGATACCCAGACCAGCGTGGAGATCATGCGCTCGTTCCAGCAGCTCAACGAGGAGCGCGGCATCACCATCCTGCTGGTCACGCACGAGCCGGACATCGCCGCCTACAGCAAGCGGCTGATGCGGCTCAAGGACGGCCACGTGCTGTACGACGGTCCTTCCGCCGAGGGGCTGCGCCTGATGGGCCACGAAACGACAACCGTATGAATAAGATTAAACGCATATGAATCCTTTACAGATCGTGGTCGAGGCGTTCCGTTCGATGCTGGCGAACCGCCTGCGCACGCTGCTGACCATGTTGGGCATCATCATCGGCATTACCTCGGTGGTGCTGCTGCTGGCGGTGGGCGACAGCATGAAGCGCTTCATCGCCAAGGAGCTGGAGCAGCTGGGCACCAATATGCTGTTCGTCTCGCCGGGCGGCGACCGCGCGCAGCAGCAGCGTTTGCGCGCCGGCGCCGCGCCCGCGCTGACCATGCGCGACGCCGACGCGCTCAACGCGCTGCCGTCGCTGGCCGGCGCGGCGCCGGTGCTGCAGGGCGGCTTCAATCTGGCGGTCGGCAACGAGAGCGCGTCGAAGACGGTGCACGGCGTGACGCCGGCCATGTTCAAGATCCGCGGCTGGAAGATCGACAAGGGCAGCGCCTTCAGCGACGCCGACGTGCGCGCCGCCGCGCGCATGGTGGTCATCGGCCGCAAGATCGCCGACCAGTTCTTCTACAAGATCGACCCGCTGGGCAAATACATCCGCATCGAGAACGTCTCGTTCCAGGTGGTGGGCGTGTTGTACGGCGAGGGCAAGCAGGTCGACGGCGGCGACCTGGCCGACTACGTGCTGGTGCCGATCACGGCGTCCGCGGCCAACCTGGTGCGGATGCCGTTCCCCGGCAATGTGCATTACGTGGTGGCGCAGGGTAAATCCGGCGGCAATCTGCAGGACGCGATCCAGGACATCAGCGAAACGCTGCGCGACCGCCACCACATCAAGTTCGAGCAGCCGGACGACTTCCGCATCGATAACCTGGCCTCCTTCGCCGAGACGGCGCAGAAGATCAGCGCCGGCCTGGCCGCGCTGCTTGGGCTGATCGGCGCGATCTCGCTGATCGTCGGCGGCATCGGCATCATGAACATCATGCTGGTGTCGGTGACCGAGCGCACCCGCGAGATCGGCATCCGCATGGCGATCGGCGCCAAGCCGCGCGACGTGCTGCTGCAGTTCCTGACCGAGGCGGTGGTGATCTGCCTGGTGGGCGGCGTCTTCGGCATCGTGCTGGCCACCGGGGCGGCGGCCGCGATCACGTCGACCGGCAAGTTCGACGTCTTCATCACCTTGCAGGCGGTGGTGGTGGCGTGCGGCTTTTCCAGTCTGGTGGGGGTGTTCTTCGGCTTCTATCCGGCGCGGCGCGCGTCCAAGCTGCTGCCGGTCGATTGCCTGCGCTACGAATGATTCAGTAGTCGACTCAGTAATCGAACTTGCCGCTGCGGTTGGGGTTGGCCTTGAAGAAGGACGGCGTGATGGTGACGGCCTCGCGCTCCTTGCGCTCCTGCTCGCGGCGTTCGCGGGCGGCTTGCTCGCGCTCCAGGCGGCGCTCGTTCTGCTCGTCGATGCGCGCCTGCTTGTCGCGGCCCTGCTTGCTGTTTTGCAGCAGGCCCATCTTCTGCAGCATCGCCGCCGACCACAGCAGGAAAATCACCACCAGCGACAGCAGATAGCCGGCTTGCCACAAACCGTAGTTCTGGCTGATGAAGGGGAACAGCGGCGCGGCGTGTTCCAGCCAGCCCTGGCCGAATACGGCCAGCACGGCCGCCAGCACGCCCAGGGCAAAGGTCTTGACGATCATCCATCGGCTGGCCTTGATCCGTTGCTCCCAGAAGCGCATCGGATCGTCATGCTGGTCGAGGTAGGTGTTGTGGTCGAATTGCGTAGTCATAGCGACAATGGTGTAGGGCGCTGGTGGGACGGCGGATATTATGGCATATTTTCCGTGCGGCAACATGGTGGCGTATTGATCCGCGCTATGCTTTTTGCATATCCCGGCGTGCTAAAAAACTATTGGCTGCGGCGGGCGCGCTTGCGTAGCATGGCCGCATGATGAAACGCCTGCTGACGACGGCCTTGCTTGCCGCGACCCTCCATGCGGCCGCCGCGCCGGCCACCTCGGTCGTCGGCGACGGCTGGGCCAACAACTCGGTCAACGCGGTGGTGTTCCGCAAGAATGCGCTGGTCTCGCACGGCGACGCGCAGTACATCGCCTACTACGACGCCGGGCGCTACCTGGTGCTGGGCAAGCGCAAGCTGGGCACGTCGCAGTGGACGCTGCGGCGCAGCGCCTGGCAGGGCAACGCCGCCGACGCGCACAACGCCATCAGCATCATGGTCGACGGCGCCGGCTACCTGCATGTGTCTTGGGACCATCACAACAACGCGCTGCGCTACGCGCGCGGCGTGGCGCCCGGCGCGCTGGAGCTGGGGCCCAAGCTGGCGATGACCGGCGCCGACGAGGACGAGGTATCCTATCCCGAGTTCTACCGGCTGCCGGACGGCAACCTGCTGTTCTTCTACCGCCTGGGCGGTTCGGGCCGGGGCGACCTGGTCATCAACCGTTACGACACCGCGACGCAGCGCTGGCGCCGGCTGCACACCAATCTGATCACCGGCGAGGGCAAGCGCAACGCCTACTGGCAGGCCTTCCTCGACCATCGCGGCACGCTGCACCTGTCGTGGGTGTGGCGCGAATCGCCGGACGTGGCGAGCAACCACGACATGGCCTACGCCCGCTCGCGCGACGGCGGCGTGACGTGGGAGACTTCGGCCGGCAAGCCGTATGCGCTGCCGATCAGCGCGGCCAGCGCCGAATACGCGGCGCGCATCCCGCAGAACAGCGAGTTGATCAATCAGACTTCGATGGCGGCCGACCGCGACGGCCATCCCTATATCGCCACCTACTGGCGCGACGCCGGATCGACGGTGCCGCAATACCACGTGATCTACCAGAACGGCGACGGCTGGAAGGTGCGCGCGCTGGATTTCCGCAAGACGGCGTTTTCGCTGAGCGGGCAGGGCACCAAGGCGATCCCGATCGCGCGCCCGCAGATCCTGGTCAACCGGGATGGGCCGGGCGGCCTGCTGGTGTTCCGCGACGAGGAGCGGGGCAGCAAGGTATCGGTGGCCAGCAGCGCCGATTTCGCCGCCGGCAAGTGGCGTCTCGCCGACCTGACCGAGACCTCGGTCGGCGCCTGGGAGCCTAGCTTCGACACCGAGCTATGGCGCCGCAACGGCACGCTCAGCCTGTTCGTGCAGAAGGTGCTGCAGGTCGATGGCGAAGGCCAGGCTGACGCGCCAGCGCAGCCGGTCACCGTGCTGGACTGGCTGCCGGACCCGGTGCGCTGAGTCTTTCATTGTCTTCCGGCATTTGTGTAGCAATCGCGCTACAACCCCATTTTTTGCATCGCCACGGGCGCGCACGAGGATAAGTGCGCAGCAAAGATTGCTTTTGTAGCATTAAATGATTGCGCATAACATTTTGCTTGTAAATCTTGTTGACAACCATTTTTGATCCCTTTTACACTGAAATGATCGCGCAATCATTTGTTGGCAAGGATTGGCGATAAAAACAATAATCACGGCGAATTCGCCGAAGGAGATTTCAAATGCTTGTGAATCAACGGATTGGTCGGCGCGCAAGCCGGCGGATGGTGTTCGGCCTGACGGTCATGGCGTCGATGATAGCGCAAACATACGCGCAGGACACTACTCCGGCCGCGCCGGCGCAGGAAGACCTGGTCGTCATCCAGGTCAAGGGTTACCGCAACAGCCTGCTGTCCTCGGCCAAGGACAAGAAGGAAGCCGTCGGCTTCCAGGATTCGATCAATGCCGAAGATTTCGGCAAATTCCCGGACAAGAATATCGCCGAATCGCTGAGCCGCATTCCCGGCGTCGGCGTCTCGCGCGACATCACCGGCGAAGGCTCGACCGTGCAGATTCGCGGCCTCGGTTCCAGCTTCACCAAGATCCTGCTGAACGGCGCGCCGATCGCGGTCGCTTCGTCCGGCCCGATCGATGGCGCCAACACCAACCGCGAGGTCGACCTCGACCTGCTGCCGATCGACCTGTTCACCAAGCTCACCGTCAGCAAGAGCCCGACCGCCGAGATGATCGAGGGCGGCGCCGCCGGCGTGGTCAACCTGCGCAGCGCGCGGCCGTTCGACAAGGAAGGCCGCTACATCGTCGCCAGCGTCACCGGCACCAAGGCCGCCATCGCCGACAAGACCGGCGGACGCGGCTCCTTCCTGGCCAGCGAAACCTTCGGCAACTGGGGCATCCTGGGCGGCTTCACCTTGTCGCGCCAGCAGGTGCGCACCACCGGCTTTGAGACCGTGGGCTGGACCAACGCCAACGTGTCGGCGGCGCAGAACCCGGCCGCCAACCGCAACAACACCGGCGGCGGCAACTGGACCATCCCGGCCACGGTGCCGGTTGGCGCCGGCAACGGCCTGGTGGCGGGCACCGTGATCGACCAGGCCTTCCTGCTGGCGCACAACCCGGGCCTGACCGCGCAGCAGATCGACAACGCCATCGTCCCGCGCCTGGGCCGCACCATGGACTACTTCGGCACCAAGGACAAGGGCTCGGTCATCGTCAGCGCCGAATACCGTCCGAGCGAGAATCTGCACTTTTACATCGACAATATGTACAGCAAGCGCGACGACAAGATGACGCGCATGGACTACGACTGGTCGGTGCGCAACGGCGGCATGATCCCGCTGAACATGACGGTCGACAAGAGCGATTGCAGCGACGGCTGCACCGTCACCGGCGGCACCTTCGCCAACACCCAGTTCTTCTTCGAGCACGGCTACCGGCGCGACCAGGTCAGCCTGCTGGGCGTCAATCCCGGCATGGAGTGGAAGATCACCCCGCGCCTGAAGCTGGATGCGCAGCTCAACTACACCCGCAGCAACTTCAGCCACGAAGCGCCGACCGTGCTGCCGATCACCGCCGCCAACAGCGGCGTCACGACCACCTACGCCAACAACGGCGGCATCCCGTCGATCGTCTCCAACATCGACTTGAACAACCCGGCCAACTACGTGTGGAGCGGTGGCCGCGTCAACATCCAGAACGAGTTCCGCAAGACCGAGACCAAGGGCTTCCACGGCGACCTGACCTGGGGCGACGACAAGTTCAACATCAAGGGCGGCGTCGCCTACGACGACATCAACCGCCGCATCAACGCCACCGACAACTCGGCGGCGTGGCAGGCGGCGGTGTGCGGCAACAATCCGAACGTGTTCCTGCTCGGACCGAACGGCGCGCCGACCTGCAACGGCGCCGTCGCGCCGGGCAGCGCCGCGACGCTGTATCCAGGCTACGGCACCGGCTACACCGCCGGCGCCACCACGCCGCTGACCTACGGCGGCTCGCTGATTCCGCAGACCGCGCTGGCCAGCTACATCGTGCCCGGCCCGTACGGCAAGCCGATCATCGACTGGGACCGCTTCGCCAAGGATTCCAACTACCAGCAGTACTACAACGGCGCGCCGGCCAGCGGCGCTTCGTCGACCGGCGCCAGCTCGGGCTTTATCGGCGAGAAGACCACCGGCCTGTATTTCGAGGCCAACGGCAAGGCCGACCTGGCCGGCTTCCCGGTACGCTACAACGCCGGCGTGCGCTATGTGCGCACCAAGCAGTCGGTCGGTTCGCTCAATTCGCTGACCGATCCGCGCAACGCCAACCTGCCGCTCAACGGCAGCAAATATCCGAACATCGACCAGTGGGTTTACCAGGATACGACCTACAACAACACGCTGCCATCGGGCACGCTGGCGGTCAACCTGCGCAGCGACGTCGTGGCCCGCATGGCGCTGTCGCGCAGCCTGACCCGCGCCGATCCCAACGCGCTGCGTCCGGGCGTGAACTTCTCCGGCGTCTCGGCGGACGTCGGCTCGGTCGGCAATCCGGCTTTGAAACCCTACCTGTCGGATAACATCGACCTGGGCCTGGACTGGTACACCGGCCGCGAGGGCTACATCAGCGCGACCGTGTTCCAGAAGAAGGTGGACGGCTTCACCATCAATGAAAACGTCACCGCGCCATTCAGTTCGCTGGCCGCCTTCGGCATCAACTACAACACGCTGATCCCGGCGCAGCAGGCGGCGATCGACTCGCGCGGCGGTCCCGACGTGGCCACCGTGGTGCTGACCCGCGCCCGCAACGCCGCCGGCGAACTGCGCATCCGCGGCCTGGAGCTGGGCTGGGTGCAGCCGCTCGACAAGATCCTGCCGATACGCGGCTTCGGCATCAACGAGACGGCGACCTTCATCAATCAGCGCGCCGACGGCGAAGGCGCCAGCGGCTTCATCGCGCTGGGCGTGCCGAAGCGGACCAACAACTTCTCGGTCTACTATGAGAACCGTGGCTACATGGCGCGCCTGTCGCACACCTTCTCGCTGGGCAGCCAGGTCGCCACCGCGAACCAGAACGGCATCACCAACGCCGCGCTGTTCTCGGACAACTACAAGCAGCTGGACTTCTCGTCGAGCATCGATCTGGCCGAGGCGTTCGACAAGGACGGCTGGCCGACGCTGAACTTCGATATCGTCAACCTGCACAACGATTCGCGCCGCAGCTACTTCCAGTTCGGTAACGCGACGATGTCGCAGTACTCGCCGGGCCGGACTTACTCGCTCGGCCTGCGCGCCAAGTTTTAAGTGATCTAGTCGTCGGGCCTCCCGGCCTGTTATCCGCCCCCGCAACGGGGCGGATTTTTTTTAAGGACCACCATGATTTCATCGACACGCCGCACCCGCGCGGCCGCCTGCGCCATCGCGCTGGCGCTGCTGGACTGGACGGCGGCGCAGGCCGCCACGCCGCCGCATCTGCGCAAGCAGGGCAGCGCCACGCAACTGATCGTCGACGACAAGCCGTTCCTGCTGCTGGGCGGCGAGCTGCATAACTCGTCCGCCTCCAGCCTGTCCTACCTGGAGACGCTGTGGCCGACGCTGAAGGCGGCCGAACTCAATACCGTGCTGGCGCCGGTCGAGTGGGACCAGATCGAGCCGGTCGAGGGCCGCTTCGATTTCACCGTGCTCGATGGGATGCTCAAGCAGGCGCGCGCGCACGACACCAGGCTGGTGCTGCTGTGGTTCGGCGCCTGGAAGAATTCGATGTCGACTTATGTGCCGGCCTGGGTCAAGCACGACACCGCGCGCTTCCCGCGCGCGCGCAACCGCGCCGGCGTGGCGCAGGATATCCTGACGCCGTTTTCCGCCGCAACGCTGGCGGCAGATACGGCGGCCATGCGCGCCATGCTGGCGCACCTGAAGCAGGTCGACACGCAGCACACCGTGCTGATGATCCAGGTAGAGAACGAAATCGGCATGCTGCCCGACGTGCGCGACTACGGCGCGGCCGCCAACGCCGCCTGGGCCGCGCCGGTGCCGGCCGCGCTGACCGCCTACCTGGCCGCGCACAAGGATACGCTGCACCCTGGCGTCAAGGCGCGCTGGGAGGCGCGCGGCAGCCGCAGCGCCGGCAGCTGGGCTGAGGTGTTCGGCGACACGGTGGAGACCGAGGAGATGTTCCAGGCCTGGCACTACGCCACCTTCGTCGAGGCGATGACGGCGGCCGGCAAGGCGGTGTATCCGCTGCCGATGTACGTCAACGTCGCGCTGAACCGGCCCGGCAAGCGTCCCGGCGAATACCCGAGCGCGGGGCCGCTGCCGCACCTGTTCGATATCTGGAAGCCGGGCGCGCCGTCGGTCGACGTGCTGGCCATCGACACCTACTTTCCCAACTTCAGCCACTGGGCCAGGCAGTTCAAGCGGCCGGACAACCCGCTGTTCGTCCCGGAGGCCAACCACGCCGAGCGGCCCGACGCCGGCGCCGACGCGTTTTACGCCATCGGCGAGCATGACGCCTTCGGCTTCTCGCCATTCGCCATCGACGATATCAAGGATGGCAAGTCGTCGCTGCCGCAGGCTTACCGGGTGCTCAAGCAGCTCAGTCCCGTCATCAACCAGTATCAGGGCAGCGGCAAGGTGCGCGGCTTCAAGGCGCCGATGTCGTACGAGGGCGTGGTCGATGTCGCGCCGCAGACGGTGACGATGGGCGGCTACACGCTGCAGGTGAGCTTCAACGCGCCGTGGGAAAAGCTGGAGCCGTCGGCGGTGCAGAATCGCGGCGGGCTGGTGATGCAGACCGGCGAGGACGAGTTCCTGGTCGCGGGCAGCGGCCTGACCATCGTGTTCGGCGACGCGCAGGCGGGCGGCGGCCAGGTCGGCATCGAGAAGGCGGTCGAGGGCACGTACCGGGACGGGCGCTGGCAGGAAGGGCGCTGGATGAACGGCGACGAAACCCACCAGGGCCGCCACATCGGCTTGAGCGGCGCGGCGTTCACGATCCAGAAGGTCAAGCTGTTCCGCTATCGCTGATTGCGCCGCTCCAGCCACTCCGCGCCGCCGTTGCCCATCGCCCTGGCGATGACCGCCGGCGGCAGGCTGTAGACGGTGGCCCAGCTGGCGCGGCCATCGGCGGTGTTGGACGGGAAGCTGTCCGTCTCCACCGGCCAATGGTATTTGCGCTTGAGCGTCTTGATGATGGCGGCCAGCGAGGTCCGGCCTTGCAGCGGCGGGGCGCCGGTCTGGTCCTGGTCGGAGAGCAGCACCGCCAGCACCGCGCCGCGCGCGGTCAGTGGGCCGGGGAATTTGGGAGGAAGGGATCGCATCGGGCTATTCTAATGGAAACCGGCGTCGCCAATGCAAAGCGCCAACCCGCAGGGGTTGGCGCTTTTTTTACAACGTGCGGCGGGGATTAGCGTTGCGGCACGACGATCACGGTGTCGCCGGCCTTGCCCTTGGCGCCGGTGTCGCCTTTGGCGCCATCGTAGCCTGGCGCGCCGACTTCGCCCTTGGCGCCTTCGCTGCCGGTGCTGCCGGTGGCGCCCTTGGCGCCGTCGTAGCCGGCCGCGCCAGCCGCGCCGGTGTCGCCGGTGGCGCCGGTCGCACCGGTCGCGCCGGGAGCGGCTTCAGCACCCGTGGCGCCGGTGGCGCCGGTAGCGCCAGGCGCTCCGGCAGGGCCGGCGACGACTTGAACCACCGGCGGCGGCGCTTCGCGCTGGCACGCGGTCAGCGCGAGGGTGGAGGTCAGTGCGAGCAAGATCAGTGCGTTTTTCATGATGTATCCTTTGGTGATGACTATTGCGCCGTACCGCGTCGCGGTGTGGCGGGAATGCTGTGACCAGATGGCCTACCCGCAGCATGGGCCGCGCCGGCGCGGCGGTCCGTGCGTTGCAATACATAGCGTTACGCCGCCGGGCGGATGTTCTGGTTGGTGCGGAACAGGTTGTCGGGGTCGTATTTCATCTTGATGCGCGCCAGGCGCGGATAGTTTGCGCCGTAGGCGTCGGCGGTGCGCTCGCTCTCGTCGTCGGTCAGGAAGTTGACGTAGACGCCGCCGGTCGCATGCGGCGCGGCGGCGCTGAAAAAGTCGCGCGCCCAGCCGATGCAGCGGGCGTCGTCGGCCGGGGCGTCCCAGCGGGTGTGCACGTTCATCACATACAGCGCGTCGCGGTGCGGATAGGCCGTGTCCTCCGGCGACGGCTTGCCGGCCTGCGCGCCCAGCAGGCCGATGAAGATCTCGCACTGCGGCGTCGGCAGGTTGCCGGCGTAGCGGATCACGGTGTCGATGGCCGCGTCGCCGAGCCGCGTGAAATTATGCGATTTCCAGTAGTTGCGCGCGCCCGGCGTCAACAGCGCGTCGAAGGCCTGCTGCCAGGCGGCGTAGGGCATGGCGCCGACGTGCGCGCCGAGCGGCTGGCCGAACTGGCCGATGCGGTCGATCAGATCCTGTACCGCGGCCGGCGGCAACGGCGAGAACACGGGCAGCACCAGCACCTCCTGGCCATGCGCCTCCGGCGGCAGGAAGGGCAGCGGCGGCGCCTTGCGCAACACGGCCCATACCGTCAGCTCGTCGGACATGTCGTCCACCAGGTCGCGGTACTGCGTCAGCACCGGCTTGGCCTGCGCGAACGGGAAGACCATCAGCCCGGCCGTGATCTCCGGCCCGACCGGATGCAGCTGAAACTCGAAGCGGGTGACCACGCCGAAATTGCCGCCGCCGCCGCGGATGGCCCAGAACAGGTCGGGATGCGCGGCCGCGCTGACATGCAGGCGCCGGCCGCTGGCGGTGATCAGGTCGGCGGACAGCAGGTTGTCGGCGGCCAGCCCCAGCGTCCGGCTCAGCCAGCCGAAGCCGCCGCCGAGCGTGAGCCCGGCCACGCCGGTGGTCGAGTTGATGCCCAGCGGCGTGGCCAGCCCGAAGGCCTGCGCTTCGTGGTCGACGTCGTGCAGCGTGGCGCCGGGTTCGACGTAAGCGCGGCGCTGGTCGGGATCGATCTGCACCGACTTCATCGCCGACAGGTCGATGACCAAGCCGTCGTCGCACAGCGCGCTGCCGGCGATATTGTGGCCGCCGCCGCGCACGGCGAGGCCGAGGCCATGGCCGCGCGCGTAGGCCAGCGCGGCGATCACGTCCGCCGTGCCGGCGCAGCGTACGATCAGGGCCGGACGCCGGTCGATCATGCCGTTCCAGACCGCGCGGGCGCGGTCGTAGTCGGCATCGCCGGCTTGCAGCAGTTGTCCTCTGAGCGAGGCGCGAAGTGCCTCCAGTGGGCCGTCCGTCAAAGTATTCATAGCGTACCTCCGCAGTTGTGCGTCGGCCCGTCGCCGGCGCGTGCTTCATGATAGGAAGCCGCCGTGCGCTCACGCAAGCACAGGCGGCCGCTCGAATTTGTTTTTTGACAATGCGCGCAAGGCGGTGCGATACTGCTCGTCCACACCTTATCCCCGTTCCGATCATGACTATCCAGATATCCCCGTTCATGTCCCTCCGCAGCCGGCTGCGCCGTCCGGTTCTGGCGCTCGCCGCGCTCGCCGCGCTGAGCTGCGCTGGAGCAAATGCCGCACCTGCTGGCGACTTCCTGGCCGAGCATATGGACCGCAGTGTCGATCCCGGCAAGGATTTCTTCCAGTACGCGAACGGCGGCTGGTTCAAGCAGAACCCGATTCCGGCGTCCGAGGTGCACTGGGGCTTGGGCAGCGTGGTGAAGGAGCAGCTCTACGTCAGCCTGCGCGACATCAACGAAAAGGCGGCGGCCAGCCCGCAGGCGGCCAACAGCGACCAGCAGAAGATCGGCGATTTCTGGGCCACCGCGATGGACGCCGCCAAGGCCGAGCAGCAGGGCGCGCATCCGCTCGATGCCGAACTGGCGCGCATCGCCGCCGTCAAGTCGGCGCGCGACGCGGTCGATGTCGCCTTCGCCCAGCAGCCGCTGCGCACCGGCTCGCTGTTCGGCGTGGCGGTCTATCAGGACGAGCGCGCCAGCGATGCGATGGCCGTGCACCTGGGGCAGGACGGACTCGGTTTGCCGGACCGCGACTTCTACTTCAACAAGGACAAGAACATCGCCCGCGTGCGCCAGCAGTACGTGCTGCACATCGGCCGCACGCTGGCGCTGCTGGGCCGCGACAAGGCCGGCGCCGCCGTCGCCGCGCGCAAGGTCATGGCGTTCGAGACGGCGCTGGCCAAGCTGTCGCGCAAGCTCGAGGATCTGCGCGATCCGGTGGCGAACTACAACAAGATGACGCCGGCCGAGGTGCGGGCCAGGCTGACGCCGTCGATCGACTGGCCCACGCAACTGGCGGGCCTGAAGATCAATCCGGAGACGGTGGTGGTGGGCCAGCCGGAGTTCTTCAGCGGACTGGAAGCGCTGCTGGCCGGCACGCCGGTGCCGGTGCTGCAGGACTATTTGCGCTACCACCTGGTCGATGCCTATGCCGCTTACCTGAACAAGGCGTTCGACGATGAACACTTCAGTTTCGCCAACGTGGTGCTGGGCGGGCAGAAGACGCCGCGTCCGCGCTGGAAGCGCGTGCTGGATGCGCAGGACCCGGCCATGGGCATGGCGCTGGGCCGACTGTTCGTCAAGGAGCACTTCCCCGATGCGGCCAGGCAGCGCTACAGCGACATGGTCGAAGCGATCCGCGCGACCTATCTGGAACGCATCAATGCGCTCGACTGGATGGGCGAGGAAACCAAGGCCAAGGCGCGCACCAAGCTGGCGGCCATCACCAAGAAGGTCGGCTACCCCGATCAGTGGAAGGATTACAGCACCCTGGCGATCGGGCGGGAATCGTATGCGGCCAACATGATGAGCGCGGCGCGCTGGAACTACGACAAGACGCTGGAGAAGCTGGGCAAGCCGGTCGACCGCAGCGAATGGGACATGACGCCGCAGACCTACAACGCCTACTACAATCCGTCCAACAACGAGATCGTGCTGCCGGCGGCGATCTTCCTGATCAACGGGATCAAGGACGCCGATGTCGACGACGCGGTGGTCTACGGCTATGCCGGCGCTTCCACCATCGGCCATGAAATCACCCACGGCTTCGACGACCAGGGCCGCCAGTTCGACGCGGCCGGCAACCTGACCGACTGGTGGTCGCCGGAGGACGCCAGGAAGTTCGAACAGCGCGCGGCGGTCATGGTCGCGCAGTTCAACAGCTACGAGCCGTTCCCCGGCATGCACATCAACGGCAAGGCGGCGCTGGGCGAAAACATCGCCGACTACGGCGGCATCTTGCTGGGCCTGGAAGCGTTCAAGAAGACGGACCAGTACAAGCAGGGCAAGCTGATCGGCGGATTGACGCCGACGCAGCGCTACTTCCTCGGCTATGCGCTGGGCTGGATGACGCAGACGCGCGACGAGGCGGCGCGCAGCCGCTTGCTCAGCGACGTCCACGCGCCGCCGAAGTGGCGGGTGCTGGGACCGATGTCCAACATCCCCGAATTCCACGAAGCGTTCGGCGTCAAGCCGGGGCAGCCGATGTACCGCGCCCCGGCCGACCAGGTGAAGATCTGGTAGCGCTTAGCCTTTCTTCTGCGCCGCGATCCAGCGGTTGACGGCGGCGTCGAGCACGTCGAGGGGCACGGCGCCGTGCGCCAGCACTTCGTTGTGGAAGGCGCGCAGGTCGAAGGTCGGGCCCAGCGCTTTTTCGGCGCGGGCGCGCAGTTCGCGCAATTTCAGTTCGCCGATCTTGTAGCTGAGCGCCTGGCCCGGCACCGCGATGTAGCGCTCGACTTCCTGCACCGCCGTCACCTCGTCCTGCGGCACGTTGTCCTTGAAGTAGGCGATCGCCTGCTCGCGGGTCCAGCCCTTGGCGTGAATGCCGGTGTCGACCACCAGGCGCACGCCGCGCCATACCTCGGCGGTCAGGCGGCCGACCCACTGCCACGGATCGTCGTACATGCCGATCTCCTGGCCCAGCATTTCGCTGTACAGGCCCCAGCCTTCCGAAAACGCGATGCTGCCGCCGAAGCGGCGGAAGGCCGGCAGGCCGGTGGTTTCCTGCGCCAGGCTGCGCTCGAAGTGGTGGCCCGGAATCGCTTCGTGCAGGAAGAAGGCGTTGGTGGTGAAGCGGGTGCGCGTCTCCGGCTTGTAGGCGTTGTAGTAGAACACGCCCGGACGGGTGCCGTCGACCGAGCCGCGCTGGTACGAGGCTGGAGCCGCGCTCACTTCGCGGTAGGCTTCGACCGGACGGATCTCGAACGGAGCGCCGGGCACGCGGGCGAACAGCTGGCCGACCTTGGCCTCCACGCGCGGACGCAGCGCTTCGTAGGAGGCCTGGATCTCGTCGCGCGACTTGAAGCGCAGCTCCGGCGCGGTGTTGAGGTAGGCGAAGAATTCCTTCAGCGTGCCCTTGAAGCCGACGCGCACCTTGGCTTCCTCGAACTGGGCGCGGATGCGCGCCACTTCGCTCAGGCCGATGTCGTGAATCTCGGCCGGCGTCAGCGCGGTCGTGGTCGAGCGGCGCGCCAGGAAGGCGTACCAGTCCTGACCGCCGGGCAGGGCGCCGATGCCGGCCGTTTCGCGGCCGGCCGGCAGATAGGTGTCGCGCATGAAGGCCAGCAGCTTGCGGTTGGCCGGCGCCAGCTGCTCGCGCACCAGCTTGCCGTAGGCCGCGCTCAGGCGCTCCTTGTCGGCAGCGCTGAAGGCGGCCGGGAAGTTTTTCACCGGCCCCATGTAGGTGCTGGTGGCCAGGTCGTCGCTGCCGACGTTCTCCAGCTGCGGCAGGACGCGGCGGATCAGCGCCTTCGGCATCACCACGCCTTGCGCGATGCCGGTCTTCATGTCGGCGATGACGCCGTCGACGGCCGGCGCGTAACCGGCGGCGCGCTTGAGCCAGTTGTCGTAATCCTGCACGGTCTTGAACGGTTGCACCGAGCTGCCGGCGCCCAGCTGCGCCATCGTCAGGTGCAGGCCGGAGAACTGGTCCACCGGCACCAGGTCCGACGGGAAGCGCAGGCCGTCGAGCACCTGCGTCAGGCGATAGCGCAGCAGGTCATAGCTGATGCGGTCTTCCGGCGGCAGCGGCGCGGGATCGAATGCGGCGCTGCGGGCCAGGTATTTCTCCGCCAGCGCGCGGCTTTGCGCGCGCTCTTCGGCCGAGGTGAGCGCGCCGAAGCGGTCGTTGTAGCGCTGGTCGCCGTCGAAGGTGGCGGCGATCGGATTGTCGCGCAGGTAGTCTTCCCAGTAGTCGGCGTGCAGCTGGTTCATCTTTTCCGGCGTGGCCGGCGTCTTGACTTGGGCAATGGCGGGCAGGGCCGCGCACAGCAGGGTGCACAGCAGCAGCGGGATCGAGCGGGTCATGGAGTCCTTTGTTAGTTGAAGCAGCGGAAGAATAACATGGTGCTGCGGCATCAGGTGCTTGCTAGAATGGACGGATTACCCATCCTCTGGAGCAGCAATGACGCGCATTCTTCCTCTGTTGGTCCTTGGACTGTGGAGCGGCGCCGCGCCGGCGCAGCAAGTGGTGACGATCGGCGTGGCCGGGCCGCTGTCGGGCGAGATCGCGCATCTGGGCAAGGCGATGGAGAACGGCGTGGCGCTGGCGATCGAGGACTTGAATGCGCGCGGCGTCGTCATCGGCGGCGGCAAGGTGGTGTTCCGGATGCAGAGCGAGGATGACGCGGCCGATCCGAAGCAGGGCACGGCGGTGGCGCAGAAGCTGGTCGATTCGGGCGTGAAGGCGGTCATCGGCCACGCCAACTCCGGCACCACGGTGCCCGCGTCGCGCATCTACAACGCCGCCGGCATACCGCAGATCACGCCGTCCGCCACCGCCCCCGCGTACACGCGGCAGAAATTCGCCGGCGCGTTCCGGGTCGTGGCGAACGACAATATGCTGGGCGGCTCGCTGGGCCGCTACGCGGTGGAGCAGCTGGGCGCGCGCCGCATCGCCGTGATCGACGACCGCTCGGCCTACGGGCAGGGCGTGGCCGATGAATTCATCAAGAGCGCGCAGGCGCGCGTGCCCGGCCTGAAAATCGTCGGCCGCGAATTCACCAGCGCCAAGGCCAGCGACTTCACCGCCATCCTGACCAGCATCCGGGCGAAGAAGCCGGACCTGGTGTTCTTCGGCGGGATGGACGCCACCGCCGGCGGCGTCCTGCGGCAGATGAAGGCGTTGGGCATGGAGCCGCCGTTCATGGGCGGCGACGGCATCTGCACCGAAGCCTTGCCCGCGCTGGCGGGCGGCGGCATGCGCGACGGCGCGGTCTATTGCGCCGAAGCGGGCGGCGTGGACGCGGCGCACGAGAAGGCCGTCGGCGATTTCGTGGCCCGCTTCCACGCCCGCTTCCACAGCGACATCCAGACCTACGCGCCGTACGCCTACGACGCCACGATGACGGTGGCGGCGGCGATGCAGCAAGCCGGCTCCACGGATCCGGCCAAGTACCTGGCGGCGCTGCGCCAGATCGAGTATCCCGGCCTGACCGGCGCCATCCGCTTCGACGCCAGCGGCGATATCCGCGACGGGGCGATGACGGTGTCCACCTACCGGGCCGGCAAGAAGGTCAAGCTGGTCGTGCTGCGATAGGCGGGGCGTTTCAGTCTTCCGCCCCGGCGACCGGCGCGGCCGCCTTGGCGGCGTACATGGTCTGATCCGCGTGCGACATCAGCGCCTGCCGGTTGTCGCCATGCTCGGGATAATGCGCCACGCCGATGCTGACGGAGACCCGCAGCGGGCTGTCGGCGCCAACCTCGACCGGCACCGCCAGCGCCGCGTGGATCTTGTCCACCACCAGCCGCGTGTCCGAGGGCAGGGCCATTTTTTCCAGCAGCACCACGAATTCGTCGCCGCCCAGGCGCGCCAGCGTGTCGGTGGCGCGCAGGCCAGCAGCGATGCCGCGCGCCACCTGCTGCAACAGCCGGTCGCCGCAGGCGTGACCGTAGCGATCGTTGACATGCTTGAACCCGTTGACGTCGATGAACAGCAGGGACAGTCCCTCCTGGTGGCGGCGGGCGCGGCCCAGGGCGAGGTCGAAGCGGTCGTTGAACAGGCGGCGGTTCGGCAGGCGCGTCAGCTCGTCGTGCATCGCCATGAAATGCATCTGCGCATGCAGTTGCTTGCGCTGGATGGTGGCGGCGAGCTGGTTGGCCACGAATAGCAGCAGGTCGCGCTCGCGCGCCCGGTCGCGCGCGCCGTCGCCGCCGCAGCGCAGCACGACGGCGCCGACGATGCCCTCAGGCGTCGTCAGCGGCACCGCCAGCGCGGCACCGGCCATGGCGTCGGCCGCCGCCTGCAGCGACGCCGGCAGCACGTCGGCGGTGCCGGCTTCCAGCAGCAGCGGCGCGGCGCGCTGCACCACTGCCTCGCACAGCAGCTGCATGGACGCCGCATCGGGCGCCGTCTCATCGTCCACGTAATAGGCGAAGCGCAGCTGGCGGTCTGGCGGGTCGAACAGGGCGACGCCAAACCCGGAGGCGGGCAGCAGCTCGGCGATGATCGCGTGGCTGCGCTGAAACAGGTCCGCGAGGTCGTCGCTGGCGTGCGCCGCCTCCGAGATGGCGTAGAGCACCGCCTGCATCGCCTGCGCCTGCTTCAGGGCGGTGACGTCGCGCGCGACCGCCACGCGCAGCTGATCGGGCTCGGACCAGCGCGCCGACCACATGACGTGGGCGATGCTGCCGTCCTTGCGCAGGTAGCGGTTTTCGAAATTGAAATGGGATTTGCCGGCCATGATGTTCTGCGCCGCAGCCAGCGTGCGCGCGCGGTCCGCGGGCGCGACGAAATCGATCATGGCCTTGCCGATCATTTCGTGCTGGGTGAAGCCGAAGATGCGTTCGCAGGCGGCGCTGACGAACACGAAGCGTCCGCCGCCGTCGACCATGCAGACGGCGTCGAGCAGCAGGTCGGCAAAGTTGATGACGGGGGGAGCGACGATAGGTTCCATGTTGCCATTTTAACGGGCAATCATGCCTGGTGAGACGCGATCGGCGCAATAGAGCCAGGACCGCAAACAACAACGCCACCCGAAGGTGGCGTTTCTTGAATTCTTGGTGGCCCGGGGCGGAATCGAACCACCGACACAAGGATTTTCAATCCTCTGCTCTACCAACTGAGCTACCAGGCCAAGGAGC